>Ga0193717_1000474_pt1 | contig 26972 bp, 22 predicted proteins | sample U2c2metaG_FD_145900 | JGI IMG/M metagenome (GOLD analysis project Ga0193717, IMG submission 145900) | Soil microbial communities from a riparian zone of the East river system, Colorado, United States - U2c2 | ecosystem: Environmental > Terrestrial > Soil > Riparian zone | place: USA: East River...
GCAGGAACAGTGGCTGCTCGACGGTCTCGCGGCCGGCGGCTCGAAGTGGGACCTGTTGGGACAGCAGGTGTTCTTCGCGGGCCGGGATGTCGACGGCGCCACCGGGACGTGCGACGTCAGCGAAGACGCGTGGGACGGCTACGAGGCGTCCCGCAGGCGGATCACCCAGGGCTGGGTCGACCGCCAGGTGCGCAACCCGGTCGTGCTGACCGGCGACGTGCACCGGCACTGGGCCAACGACCTGCGGCTCAACTACTTCGACCACGCGTCGCCACTGGTCGGGACCGAGCTGGTGACGTCGTCGGTCACGTCCGGCGGCAACCCGGGGAGCAGTGACCCGGCGCCGCCGGAGGTGGCGAAGAACCCGCACCTGAACTACGTGGGCAACCAGCGCGGGTACGTGCGGGTCACGGCGACCGGCGCGCAGCTATCGGCGGAGTTCGTGAAACTGTCGTCGATCCGCGAGCCGGACCCGGCGAAGGTCACGGCGTCGGTGTCGCGGAGCTTCACCGTGTTGGACGGACAACCGGGTCTGCGGTAAACCGCGTTGCGCGAGGGGTGCCGGCCGTCGACGATGGTGCGATGGCCGGCACCTTCGTGTTTCCCGACGATGTACCGACACTCACGGACGGCGAGGTCACCATTCGGCCGCACGCGCTGTCCGACGCGGACGAGATGCTGGTCCTGGGCACGGACCCGGATTCCATCCGGTGGACGACCGTGCCGGTGCCGTTCGAGCACGCCAACGCGGTCAACTACATCTCCGAGGCAGTGCCGGGCGGTTGGCTCACCCGTAAGGACCTCGGCTTCGCCATCGAGGCGCCACACGCGGACGGCGTGCGGCGCTTCTCCGGCTCCATCGCGCTGCGGCCGATGGAGGAGGGCATCGCGGAGCTGGCGTTCGGGCTGCATCCGGCCGCGCGCGGCCGCGGCGTGTGCAGCAGGGCCGTGAAGTTGTTGCTGGACTGGGGTTTCCAGCAGGACGGCATCGAGGTCGTGGTCTGGTACGCGTACGTCGGCAACTGGGCGTCGTGGCGGGTGGCGTGGGCGAACGGCTTCAGCTTCGACGGCAGGGTCGAGAAGTTCCTGTCCCACCGAGGCGTCCGCATGGACTCCTGGTGCGGTTCGCTGCGTGCCGACGACACCCGCGAGCCGAAGCACAAGTGGAACGTCCCGCCGGTGCTGGAGTCGGCGCGGCTGCGGCTGCGCCCCGACGAGGACCGGGACGCGGACATCATGGGGGAGATGCTGAACGATCCGCGCACCAGGAACTTCGTGGGCCGCACACATTCGACCCGTACCACCTCCGACGGCGCGGACGCGATCACGCGCCTGCGCGAGGGCGACGCGCGCGGCGACCGGTACAACTGGTGCATCGCCGATGTGGAGACGGATCGCATGATCGGCCACATCCAGCTGTTCGGCATGGACGGCCTGGACAACACGTCGGCGGAGCTGGGCTACCTCGTGCATCCCGACTCGCGAGGCAAAGGCGTACTGACCGAGGCGATGACGATGGTGGTGGACTGGGCGTTCAGCCCAACCGGCCTCGGTCGCCGACGCCTGCTGCTGACCACGGCCGGCAGCAACAAGGCGTCCCGGTACGCGGCGGAGAAGGCGGGCTTCACGCTGGCCGCGACGATCCCGGAGGCGTTCCCGACGGGAGACGACGGCTTCGAGGACACGGTGATCTACCAGCAGCTGAACCCGCTCTGGACGGAGTGACCGTGGACAAGGTCTTCGGCGACGACTACCTCTACTGCCTGCCGCCGGGCAACACGTACCTCGGCCCGGCCGGCTCGATCTCGGACGCCTGGTACTACGGCTGCTCCCCGGTGATCAAGCCCTGAGCAACAGACGGCCGCGGCGTCCAACACCGCGGCCGTCGAGCAGTTGTCCACAACCGACTGAGTTGTCCACAGGCAAGATCCACATCCCCTGGCCTGTCGTACCCCGCCGGTAGACTGGGCACTGGGCCGCCCCCGGAGAGGGCAGGGCCCCGGCAAAGTCGGTTAGTGCTGTTCACCCCGAAGCCACCGATAGCCCCACAACCATGTTGTGAAAGGCGCCGTTCAGGGCACCCAGCGCCGTCAACGCGCCTTTCACAGCACGTGCGCGGGCGCGGGTCGCCGGGTTTGGGGCATCCGGCACGCCCCGAAGGCATTGCCACCGTCCCCCAAAACGCCCATCACCACGTGACCCCGGCGGACGAGCTTCACCAGCCATCACATGACTTTGCCGGGGCCCTGCCGGGACGGGGTGGGGGTTGCATCGCGCGCGAGGGCTCGCCGTGAAGGGCTCTTTTGAGGCGTTGGGCATGCTGTGAAGGACCCCTTCAGGGCGTTGAACGTCCCGAACGCGCCCTTCGAACTACGGGTGGGATGCGTCGCGCGCGGGAGCTTCGGCAGAGTCGGTTCTGCTGGTGATCTTGGGGTGCCGTGTCCCGAAAGGCGCGTTCGAGACAGGCGCGATGCTCTGAAAGGCGCGTTCGGGGCATTGAGCGCCTCCAACGCGCCTTTCGTGGCATGACCGCCCTGTCCCCAACGCGCCTTTCGGGACAGGTAGCGCACACGAGACTTCGCCGGGCATCGCGCGCGCGGACGGGCTCACCAGCCGAGGCCCGCGGACGGGGCTTACAGCTGCGCCCGGGTGATCGGGCAGGACATGCATCGCGGGCCACCGCGGCCGCTGCCCAGCTCGGAGCCGCGAATCCGCAGTACCTCGATCCCCGCGTCCTCGAGTCGCTCGTTCGTCTCCACGTTCCGCTCGTACGCCACGACCACCCCCGGCCCCACGGCGAGCGTGTTGTTCCCGTCGTCCCACTGCTCGCGTTCCGCCGTCACCGGGTCCAGCCCCGTGTCGATCACGCGCAGCCGCTCGATCCCCATCGCCGTCGCGGCTGCCTCCAGGAACGGCACCGGGCCCGACACCAGCACACCCTTGCCGTCGTCCGGCCGCAGCGGGTACGCCACCAGCGTGTCCCGCACCGCCGGGTACATCACCACCGCGTCCCGGTCGACCATCGTGCACACCGTGTCCAGGTGCATCGTCGCGCGGTCCTGCGCGATCGGCACCGCCAGCACCGTGTGCGCGAGCCCGTCCGCGAACGCCGACCGCGCCAGCGACTCGGCGCCGGCCGGCGAGGTCCGCTCGCCGACGCCGATCGCCAGCACGCCGGGCGAGAGCAGCAGCACGTCGCCACCCTCGACGGGCGCCGAGTGCGCGCCGTACGCACGCCCCGCCGCCCGGAACCGCGGGTGGTACGCGTAGATCAGGTCCAGCAGCGCCGTCTCCCGGTTCCGCGCCGGCAGCGCGAGCGACGCGATCGCCACCCGGTTCCCGATCCACACCGACGAGTCCCGCGTGAACAGCAGGTTCGGCAGCGGGTCGACGACGAAGTCGTGCGGGTGATGCATCTTGCGCACCAGCGACGCGCCCTCGGCGGCGGGCAGCTCCTCGAACGTCATGCCGGCCATCAGCACGTCCGCGAGCCCGGCCGCCGTCATCGACGACAGGTGCGACCCGAGCGCGTCGGCCAGCTCGTGCCCGACCCGCCTGCGGTCGACGGCCGTGTCGGCGGCCGCGGCGTGCGCGCGCTCGTCGTGCAGTGCGATGACCAGGGCGTCCGCGAGGAGCAGCACCTCGGCCCCTCGACCGACGAGCGTCTCGGCGAACGCGTCGTGCTCCTCCTGCGCGCGGTCGACCCACGGGATGCTGTCGAACAGCAGTTGGTCGTTGTTGCGCGGCGTCAGGCGCTTGAGCTCCGCGCCGGGGCGGTGCAGCAGCACCGAGCGCAACGGCCCGACCTCGCTCTCGACCCGGGGCTGCTCGTGAACTTCGAGATCAGGTGCGGTCACGACCCGAGCGTAATAACTCGGTAAGTAGGTTGTCGCGGCCACCTCCGCCACGATTGGTCCATGCGACGACTGCTGACGAAGCCGGTGACGTGGGTGGTGTTGGCCGTGGTGCTGGCCGGATTGGTCGTGGGGCTCGCGTTGTTCGAGCCGTGGCGGGCGTTCACGAGCAGCCGGCTGGACGAGCCGGTCCCGGTCGCGGCGTCCGTCCCCACCACCACGAACGCGCCCGTGGTCCTCGCCGAGGGCGCGTTCGTCGGCCAGGAGCACGACACCGCGGGCACCGCGCGCGTCCTCGCGTTGCCCGACGGCTCCCGCGTGCTGCGCCTGGAAGGTTTCTCCACATCGGACGGTCCGGACGTCCACGTCTGGCTGTCCGACGCGACGGCGGGCGGCGACTGGAGCAAGTACGACGACGGCCGCTACGTCCCGCTCGGCGAGCTGAAGGCGACCGACGGCAACCACAACTACGTCGTCCCGGCCGACGCCGACCTCGCCGGCCTCCAGAGCGTCGTCATCTGGTGCGACCGGTTCAACGTGGCGTTCGGCTCCGCCGCGCTCGCGCTCTAGCCGAGCTCGGGTGGGAAGCCGCCGGTGGCGACCGGGCCCCAGCGTTCCACGGTCACGCGGATCAGGCACTTGCCCTGCGTGCGCATGGCCTCGCGGTACTCGTCCCAGTTCGGGTGCTCGCCGGAGATCACACGGAAGTACTCCACCAGCGGCTCGATGGAGTCCGGCAGCTCCAGCACCTCCGCGGTGCCGTCGACCTGCACGTACGCGTCGTTGAACTCGTCCGACAGGACCAGCACAGACACCTTCGGGTCGCGCTTGGCGTTGCGGGACTTGGCGCGCTGCGGGTAGCTCGAGATGACGATGCGCCCGTCGGTGTCGAGGCCGCACGTCACCGGTGACATCTGTGGGCTGCCGTCCGCGCGCGTCGTCACCAGTACCGCGTGGTGGCGCGGCCGGACGAAGTCGGACAGGGCGGCGCGGTCGACCTGGTCGGCCGTTGCGATCTTTGGCACGCGTCCACCCTACGACGGCGGGTAACGTTCGGCCGTGTCGTCGATCCGTGCCTGGTTGAACCCTCGGAACCCGGTCCGTCCGGAACATGTTCCGGACGGACCAGAGCGTCGCCTGGTGATCGTCGAGCTGGTGATCGTCTTCGCGGTCACGCTGGGCATGTCCGGTCTGCGCAGCCTGCTCTCGCTGATCGACTCGCTGCTCCAGACGCAGGCGCTCGCCGACCAGAAGGTCGCGATCAACGTCCCGCAGGCCGACACCCAGTGGATCGACGTGCTGCGGCAGCTGCTCAGCGCCACCCAGCTCATCGCGTGGGGCGCGCTCGGCCTGTACCTGCTGTGGCGCGGCGGCGTGCGGCTGCGCGAGGTCGGGCTGGACGGGCGGCGCTTCGGTCGCGACCTCGGCGGCGGCGTCGGGCTCGCCGCGCTGATCGGCATCCCCGGGCTGGGCCTCTACTTCCTCGCCCGCGCGGTCGGCGCCAGCCTCACGGTCGTGCCGACCACGCTGGACCACTGGTGGCAGTACCTCACGCTCCCGATCGCCGCGTTCGGCAACGCCTGGGCCGAGGAGGTGCTGGTCGTCGGCTACCTCATCACGCGGCTGCGCCAACTCGGCCTTCGGGAGAACTCGTCGTTGCTGCTCGCGGCCGTGCTGCGCGGGTCGTACCACTTCTACCAGGGCTTCGGCGGGTTCGTCGGCAACGTCGTCATGGGCCTGGTGTTCGGCAGGGTGTGGCAGAAGACCAACCGGCTGTGGCCGCTGATCCTCGCGCACACGCTGATCGACGTGGTCGCGTTCGTCGGGTACGCGATTCTTCGCGGTGTCGTGTCCTGGCTGCCGTGACGTCTTCCGGGTACGAATAGGTCATGGCCGGACTCGACGAGTACCGCAGGAAACGGGATCCCGGGCGGACCCCGGAGCCGGTGCCGGCCGACGAGCCGCTGCCCACCGGCAACGACGACACGTTCGTCATCCAGGAGCACCACGCGACGCGGCTGCACTGGGACGTGCGGCTGGAGCGCGACGGTGTGCTCGTGTCGTGGGCCGTCCCGAAGGGCCTGCCGGACGTGCCTGGTGACATTCGGTTGGCAGTCCACACCGAAGACCACCCGATGGAGTACGCGACCTTCTCCGGCGAGATTCCGAAGGGTGAGTACGGCGGCGGCCGGATGTTCATCTGGGACCGCGGCCACTACGCGACGCTGAAGTGGTCCGACCGCGAGGTCGCGGTGGTGTTCGACGGCGAGCGGGCGAAGGGCCGGTACACGTTCTTCCGCAGCGGCAAGGACTCCAAGGACTGGATGGTCCGCAGGTCGGAGCCGCCGCTGGAGCCGGGGTTCGCGCGGCTGCCCGAGCTGTTCGAGCCGATGCTGGCGTCGCCGGGCACACTGCCGACCGACGACGACGAGTGGTCGTACGAGTTCAAGTGGGACGGCGTGCGCGCGCTCGCCAGGGTGGAGGGCGGTCGGCTGCGGCTGCATTCCCGCAAGGGCAACGACATCACGGTGACGTACCCGGAGCTGCGGCCGCTCGGCGAGGAGCTGGGCTCGACGCAGGTGTGGCTGGACGGCGAGATCGTCGCCATGCAGGACGGGCGGCCGAGCTTTTCCGCGCTGCAACAACGGATGCACGTACACAACGACCGACAGGCCCGTGGCCTGGCGAGCTCCGTGCCGGTGACGTACCTGGTGTTCGACGTGCTGTACCTCGACGGTCGGTCCTGTGTGGACCTGCCGTACACGGAACGTCGTGAGCTTCTGGCGGGACTCGAGCTGAGAGGTCCGAGCTGGAACATCTCGCCGAGCTTCGACGGCGACGGCGCCGCGGTCGTCGAGACGGCTCGCGAGCAGGAGCTGGAAGGCGTGATCGCCAAGCGCCGGTCGTCCCGGTACTTCCCTGGCCGGCGGACCGCCGACTGGGTGAAGATCACCGAGGTGCTGACGATCGAGGTGCTGATCGGCGGCTGGCGCCCGGGGGAGGGCAGGCGGTCCGGCACGATCGGCTCGCTGATGCTGGGCGTCCCGACCGACGCGGGCCTACGGTACGTGGGCCAGGTCGGCACCGGCTTCACGGACGAGGCGCTGGCCGCACTGCACGATCAGCTGAAACCGTTGGTGCAAAAGGGTTCGCCGTTCGCGAACGACGTGCCGCGCGATCGCGCGAAGGGCGCGACCTGGTTGTCCCCGGAGGTTGTCGGCGAGGTCGAGTTCCGCAACTGGACGTCGGACGGCAGGCTGCGCGCGCCGTCGTGGCGGGGGCTGCGGTCGGACAAGGACGCGGCGGACCTGGCGCCGGAAGCGGTGGAGACCTCGGAGGAAGTCGTGCCGGAAGAAGCCGAGGAAGTCGACAACGAGCCGCAGCCGCAGAACGTGCTGGTGGAGGTGTCCGGCCACCGGCTGCGACTGTCCAACCTGGACAAGGTGCTGTACCCGGAGGCGTCGTTCACCAAGGCGCAGGTGATCGACTACTACAGCCGGATCGCGCCGGTGTTGTTGCCACACCTGAAGGATCGCCCGGTGACGCTGCGCCGCTGGCCGGACGGCGTGATGGGGCAACCGTTCTACGAGAAGAACGCGGCCCGGCACGCGCCGGAGTGGCTGCGCAAGGTGCGGGTCGAGACGCCGGGCAGCACCAGGGGTTACGAGACGCTGGACTTCGTGGTGCTGAACGATTTGTCGAGCCTGGTGTGGTCGGCGAACATGGCCGCGCTGGAGCTCCACATTCCTCAGTGGATGGTCGATGACAAGGACGAGCGGTTGACCCCGGACCTGCTGGTCTTCGACCTGGACCCGGGCCCGCCAGCGACGATCGTGGAATGCTGCGAGGTCGCGTTGCTGCTGCGTGACGTGCTGGCCGAACACGGACTGAAAGCGGTGGCGAAGTCCAGCGGCAACAAGGGAATGCAGCTGTACGCGCCGATCACGACGACAGCGGTGGAGAAGACGTCGGAGTACGCGAAGGCGATCGGCGAGCACCTCGCGTCGGAACACCCGCGCCTGGTAACGGCGAGAATGGCGAAGGACCTGCGCCCACGCAAGGTGTTCATCGACTGGAGCCAGAACAACCGCTACAAGACGACGATCGCGCCGTACTCCCTGCGCGGCCGCGCGTCCCCGACGGTGTCGACCCCCCTCACGTGGGACGAAGTGGCGAACTGCCGCCACCCGAACGACCTGGTCTTCACGGCCCCCGAGGTGTTGGAGAGAGTGGAAGAACACGGCGACCTGCTGAAGTCGCTGCTGATCAAGAAGCGCCCGGCGCTACCGGAGTTGACGTAGGCAGGCTCCGCTGACCGCGGGGCGCCTCTCCAGGGAGGCGCCCCACGGCACTGCTTAGAGGATGCCTACTTCGTGCAGACGAATGACGGAACTCAACGTGGCCGCCATGACCGTCGTGCCACCCCAGACCAGCTTGAGGACCCGGTACGCGTCTGCGCGGTGCTTCTCGTCCGTTTTGGAGAGAGCGACGTGCGCGGCGTATGCGGCGAGCGCTGCGGTGAACAGCAGATAGCCGCCGAGGAACCAGCCCCACATGGCTGCCGTCCCCTCACCGCCTGACTACGGGTAAAGAGGCAGGACTGACCCAATCGGCTATCATTCTTGTTGACGTCCTTCCTGCTGCGATGGGATTTGGACGAGGACGGCTCCCGGGGCAACGGGAGCCGTTCGTATTTCTGCGACATGCCGTCCTCGTCACGCAAGTGTTCCAAATTGTACGGCGGCGTGTCAAACCAGGTTATTCATGATGGAGAACCCGTTTTCGATTTTAGAGAACCCGCAGGTTAAAGTCCTCACATGGAGAAGCTAGGGCCGACCGGACTTCGTGTTGCGGACCGACTCGCGGAGATCCGCCGGGAGCGTGGCTACACGCTGGCCGACCTCGAAGCACGTCTGGCGACGATTGGGCGTCCCGTCCTGTTGTCGGCACTGTCCAAGATCGAGAAAGGGCAACGGCGAGTCGACGTCGACGACCTCGTAGCGCTTGCCCGCGCGTTGGACGTCTCGCCCAATGCCTTGTTGCTGCCGATGGGCTCCGACCCGGAGCGCGCAGAGGTGGCGCTGACATCTTCGTCCGTCGTGGGTCTCGATGACGCGTGGAAATGGGCGATCCGGGACCAGCCCTTCGCGAGGCGTCTCGATCGGATGGTTCTGTCATATGCCGACGGTGATTCTCGTTGGGCACGGTGGATCGCGTTCATCCTGGAACGGAGCGGCTATCAGGGTGACCTCGTGCTTCGGAACCGATCGTCAACGCCGACAAATCATGCGGACGATATCGGCGAGCTGTCCGATATCAGATGCCTTCTCGTGATCACCTCCGGTGCGCATGGCGCTTCTCTCAGTGTCGAGTCGGACTATCTGTCCACCCTGAAAGGGGTGCCGGTCGTGCAAGTCATCGTTGAAGACGCCGCCGCCGGCGGCGAATGGGCAATCAGCCGTGCGCTGGTGGATATCTCCGACATCACCGAAGACGATGCTCGCGACCGGATACTGTCGGTCCTCAGACGTCTCGATGTGCTCGAAGCGCCCAAGCATCGCCGAACGCCGTTCCCGCTGGATGTTCCTCGGGTGATCCCGGGCCCCAAGGTCAGCGGGGTCCGTATTGGCGTGCAACCCGCGATGGATGAGCATTTCCAGGTGAGCGATGAACTGGAAGCGCTGTTCGCCGATTTCGGTGCTGGCAGCACCATTGATAGAACGCTGGTGATCACCGGTGCGCCAGGGGTGGGCAAAACGCAGCTCGCGGCACATCTTGCCGATCGTCTTTGGCTTGATCCGGACGTCGGTCTTGTCATCTGGGTGGATGTCGCCTCAGAGCAGACTATTGTCGACAGCTACTCGATGGCCGCTTCGAAGATATTCGACTTCCAACTGTCCAGCCTCGACGACCCCTACCGGGCTGCTCGGCGCTTGCTCAACTGGACCGCGCAGACCGATCAACAATGGTTGATCGTGCTGGACAATCTGCAGAAGCCGGAGGAGTGGCTGTCGTGGCTGCCGGTCAGTGGCGCATCCGGTCGGACCATCGTGACCACCCCAGATGGTGAGTTGCTGTCATCTCGGGACGATGTGCGGTTGATTAAGCTGAGTCCCTTCGGTGGCCTCGATGCGATCGCCTATCTGAAGAAGCGGATCGCACCCTACCCTTACCTGGCGGACAGTCTCAGTCAGGTAAAGCAAACCAATCGGTTCCCGGACGAACTGCCGCGCCTGCCGTTGGCGCTGAATCTGGCCTTGACCTATTGCGTCAACGAGTACCTTCCTGTCGAAAGTTGGCGGCAGCGTTCGGACAGGCTGAAGCAAGGAATCACCGACATGGCGGCTGTGACGACCGTCCTGGCCGATGCGGTCGATGTCGATTTGGGCGGGTTTGCCTGGCCGATGCTCAAAGTCGCGTCTTTACTCGGTTCTGGCGGTATCCCGGACACGATATTTGTGGCCCCGTCGCTCATTCGCTATCTCTCGACCTTTGCCGCTGATGCCGACCTGGATGTTCCTGAGATACGCCGCGCTCTCGGTGCCCTTCATCACTACGGACTGCTGACACTGTGCACAGGGCCGTCCGGAAGGGCGATGGTGACGGTCCATGAACTCATTCGATCAGTTGTCGACAACGCGATCTCCGAGAGTGAGGAATCCCTCCTGATCAATGCGGTGGCGAATACGTTGCTGCAGGTCTGGAACAGTGGTGAGACAGAACCTGAGCTGAACCTGTCAATTCGTGCCAATGTTCGAGCGTTGATGTGGGGTTCGCGCGGTCGTCTCTGGGAGGATGACGTCCATTCGCTGTGTTATTTCTATGTGGAAAGCCTCACCGCCGCCGGCTATCTGAAGATGGCCACGGAATACATCAGCGGCATCGAGCAGGCGATCGACAGTCGCTCCACTCGGACGGACTCCGACCCTTTGCCGATGCGCGAGCGTCTTGCTCGGTGGATCGGCGAGACCGGCCATGCCGGTGAGGCGGCAGCGGCGTTCGAGCGACTGCGTGATGATCAGATCAAGGTGCTCGGAAGCGGACATCCGGACGTTCTGAGAACGCGTGTCACCCTGGCCGACTGGCTCGGCGAGTCCGGGCGAGCGTCGGAGGCGGCTGGAGAACTCAAGAAACTGCTTTCCGAGCACACGGACGTTGTCGGAATGGGCAATCGTCGGTATTTCGGCATCCAGCACAGGCTGGCCCACTGGACCGGGGAGTTCGGCGACATCGTTGGCGCGCTCAGACAGCTCAAGAGTCTGATCGCGGAGCAGGTCAAGGTTTTCGGCGCCGACGATCCGGCCGTTCTCGACACCCGTGTTTCCCTCGCTCACTGGCGAGAGGAATCAGGTGACCTGGCTGGCGCTGTGTCGGAGTACAAGGCGTTGGTGTCCGATCACCGGGACGTGCTCGGCTCCAGTGATCCCAAGGATCTTGCGGTCAGAGGGCGGTACGCGAACATGCTCGGTGAGGCGGGTGACGAGGCGCAGGCGGTCCGAATTCTGGAGGAACTGATACCCGACCAGACGCGGGTCTGGGGTCCCAGCCACCCGAACACATTGTCGATGCGCGCCGAGTTGGCCACCTGGCGCGGGGAGGCGGGCGATACCGCTGGTGCGGTGGCAGAAAACGTGCGGTTGCTGTCGGACTCCCTTCGAGTGCTCGGTGTGGACCATCCGAGCACGATGGCGGTCCGAGGTGACCTCGCCTATTGGCGTGATGCCACGGGAGATGTTCACGGCGCGGTGACCGAATACGAGCAACTCCTGATCGACTACCGTCGGGTGTCGGGTTCGGATGACGTCCGAACCCTCACCGTGCGCAGCAATCTGGTTCGTGTTCGCAAGTCCGCGCGCGACTTTGTCGGCGCTGTCGCCGAAGCAGCTTCGCTACTCGCCGACTACGTGCGGGTGCTGGGGCCGGATCACTCGCGGACATCGTTCGCCCGACGGGAGTTGACCAGACTGCGAGCCGAGGCGGGCGACCTCTGTCAGCCGCCGGTCCGGGCGTCTACAGCGCCGTCAGCACTACCGGGCCGTTCGCGGTGATGGCCACCGTGTGTTCTATGTGCGCCGCGCGGCTGCCGTCCGCGGTCCTCAGCGCCCAGCCGTCGTCGTCCGTGGTGAACGGGTCTTTGCCGCCGCCGAGGAGCATCGGCTCGATGGCCAGCACCAGACCGGCGCGCAGCGGCAGGCCTCGCCCGGGGGGACCTTCGTTCGGCACCGACGGATCCTCGTGCATCTTGCGTCCGACCCCGTGGCCGCCGAAGCCGTCCGGGATGCCGTAGCCACCGGCGCGGCCGATGCGGCCCACCGCGTGTGAGATGTCGCCCAGCCGGCCGCCGACGACGGCCGCCGCGATGCCCGCGTTCAGCGCCGACTGCGTGGTGTCGATCAACAACTCGTCGGCCGGGCGGGCGTTGCCGACCGTGAAACTGATCGCCGCGTCGCCGTGGAAGCCGTCCACACACGCGCCGAAGTCGATGCTCACCAGGTCGCCGTCGCGCAGACGGTACGTCGACGGGATGCCGTGCACGATCACATCGTTCACCGACGCGCAGATGACCGCGGGGAACGGGGTCGGCGCGAAGTGCGGGTGATAGTTCAGGAACGACGACGTCGCGTCGGCCGCCACCAGCACATCGGCCGCGATGCCGTCCAGCTCGCGCAGCGACACGCCAACGGCCGCCTTCGACCGCACGGCCGCCAACGCGGTTGCCACGACACGACCGGCCGCACGCATGACCGCCAGCTCGGCCTCGGTCTTCAGCTCCACCATGACAACCTCCAATAACTATCCCAGTATTCATATCACGGGATTACTATTGCTGTCATGGTGCGACCCCCGTTGAGTCAGCAGGACCGCGAACGCGGCGCACGCCTTGGCGAACTGCTGCGCGCGGCACGCGGCGACCGCACGTCGGTGGAGGTCGCCGCCCAGGCCGGCATCTCCGTGGAGACCCTGCGCAAGATCGAACACGGCCGCGTCCCGACGCCGGCCTTCTTCACGGTGGTGGCGATCGCGCGCGCGATCGACCTGCCGATCGACGCGCTGTGCCTCGAACACGAGGCGGACGAACCGCTGTCGGCCTAGGCGCCGTGCTGCAGCGCGAGGAACGGGCAGCCGACCATGCGCCGCAGCTCCTCGGACAGCTCCTCGAGCGTCGCGATCGGGTGGGAGAACGCCAGGCGGATGTCGTGGTCGCCCTCGATGCCCTCCACGCGCAGCCGCAGCCCGTACCGGTCCAGCCCCAGCGGCCGCAGGTGTCCGCCGCTCAGGTGTGGCGGCAGGTGTCGGCGCAGCGTGTGGACGACCTCGGTGTGCGACACCTCGAGGTGCCGCAGCCAGCCGGCTTCCTGATGGCAGAACGGGTCCGGCGCGCAGGACGCGAACGTCGCCGGCGTGACCGGATGCGTGCCGTCGGCATCGGCGATCACCATCGACACCGGCGTGAGGCGCAGCAGCGTCGCGCCGTGGCCGAGGTCCAGCAGCCGCGGGTCCGGGCGCACCGTGGCGATGTCGAGCGCCACCTCGCGGGCGGCGGGCAGCGGTAGCGCGGTGAGCCGCCCGGTGATCCACAGCAGGCCGCGGACGGACTCACGCAACGGCACCGGCGCGACGTCGACGACCTCGACCATCGACGTCAGCTCGCCGTCCAGCGCGTCGATCGTCGCCGGTAGCTCGTGGTCGTCCGGCAGCAGCACGGACACCACGCCGTCGTCGTGCACGTGGTGCAGCAGCGGGGCCACCCGGTCCGGCCGGGTGTCGCCCATGGGCGGCAGCGTCGGCAGCGGGGGCAGCAGCGCGGCAGGACCACGCGCGGCGATGGTCCTGGCGCGTTCGCCCGGACTTGGGGTCGGCGGTCGATCGGTCAAGGAACACCTCCGTCGACTTAGGCTAGCCTAAGTGGCGACTGGGCGACAGTCCAGCGCGGTCAGGTAGTCCACAACCCCTGGAGTTGCCCACAGGCAAGATCCACATCGCCTGGTTTGTCGGGGGGTGCCGGTAGACTGGGCACTGGGCCGCCCCCGGGATCGGGTGGGGGTTGCATCGCGCGCGAGGGCTCGCCGTGAAGGGTCCTTTCTGGGCGTTTGAGAGCCTGTTGCAAAATGGCTCCACGGACCGATCAAGATCAAGTTGGACTTGATCGACTCGGGCAATCGCAGTCAGATCGCGCTATCGGCCAGCGATCGTCCTGGCGATCTACGCCGCCGCCGCTGTTCGCTCGGCATGCTGATGATCTTGAATGCGTAGCGGCACAAAAGCAACAGGCTCTTGAATGTCCCGAACGTGCCCTTCGCAGTTCCGACCTGGCGTGCCGTGTCCCGAACGGCGCGTTCGCGGCATGACCGCTGCCCCCAGCGCGCCCTGGTCACAGGTGGACTCGGGACTGGGTGTGTGCGGACCCGTGCCAGATCGTGGCTCTCTAACGCGGCCGGTATGTCCCGAAGGGGCTTCGGGACATACCGGCACTGGTTGACCAGCAGTTAGGGCCTCAGCAGCCCAGCAAGCACACCTGGAAGTTCGCCCGGTAGGTCGTCGCGGCCGTCGGGGCCTGGATGTTGTGGCTCTGGGCGCCGCCGTCGGACCAGCTCGTGTACCGGAACCGCAGGCCGAGCGTGAGGTTCTGCGGGCTCGGCGCGGACACCGAGTTGTTCGAGCCGACGATGACCGTCCTGGTGAACGGCGTGACCTGCTCGGACCCGCCGACCGCCAACCGCGCGCCGCTCGGGTTCGACGTGAACGTCAGCACCACGGTCTTCGGGTTGAGCCGCACGGTCGTCGACTTGGCGTGGCCGTCCGAGTCGGTCGCGGTCAGCGTCAGGTCCAGGAACGACGGGTACTCGTGGTCCGGCGCGATGAAGCTGCCCGACGCGACCCCGGGGAACGTCTGCAGGTTGTGCGCGTGACAGCTCGTCGGCGTCGTGCAGTGCTGCAGCGTCAACTGCCAACTCAGCGCGGACGCCGGCAGCGGTCCGTCCTGCGCGTCCGCGGCCCGGCCGGCGAACGGGATGCTCTGGCCGACGCTCCACTGCGTCGCGGCGGTCGGGTTGTCGATCGTCACCACCGGCTCGTCGCTCGGCGGGTTGCCGACCGTCACGTCGACCGCGGCGGTGTCTGTCAGGCCGCCGGGGTCGGTGACCCGCAGCCCCGCGTGCACCAACTGCTGCTGCAGATACGTCCAGGTCGGCGACACGGCCGTCGAGTCGTCGTACGCGCCGTCGCCGTCCAGATCCCACGCGTAGGTCAGCGGCGTGCCGTCCGGGTCGGTCGAGCCCGCCCCGTTGAACTGCACGGCGAGCGGCGCGTTGCCGCTGGTCGGGGTGGCGGTGGCGACCGCGTCCGGCGGCCGGTTGGTGCCGGCCGGGTAGCTCACCCGACGTAGCTGGCCCGCGCCTAGCGCGATGTAGAACAGGTCGCCGCCAGGACCGGTGAGCACCTGCACCGGCACGTTCACGCCGGTCACGAACGGCACGATGGTCGCCGGGTTCGGCAGGCCGTTCGCCCCGCGTCGCATCGCCCAGATGCAGCCGCGCGAGCTGTCCGCGAAGAACAGGGCGTCGTCGTAGGTCGCCGGGTAGTTGCTGGTCGTCTCGAACGCGATGCCGCTGATCGACGAGCCGCCGGTCGGGCAGCCGTCGCCGGCCGCGACCGACGCGCTGTGGTTGTAGGTGTAGTACGGGGCGGTCTGGCCGGTCGGATAGAGCGACTCGCACACGGTCAGGTTCGCGCCGTCGTAGCCGGACTGCGCCGCGTTGCCCTCGTAGCAGGGCCAGCCGAAGTTCTCCGCGACGTTGTCGGTCGCGTTGGGGATCCGGTTGATCTCCTCCCACGTGTTCCAGCCGACGTCACCGGCCCACAGCTCGTTGGTGCCGGGCCGGAAGGCGAAGCGGAACTCGTTGCGCAGGCCGTGGGCGATGATGCGCTGCGCGTTGACGTTCGGGTTGGCGGCGAACGGGCTGCCCGGCACCGGCGCGCCGGTGTCCGGGTTGACGCGCACGATCGAGCCGTCCAGCGACACCGGCTCGCCGGCCGGCCGCCGGACCGACTGCGCACGCAGCGCGCCGCCCTTCGCGGTCGGCGGGGCCAGGTTCACACCAGCAGGGCTGGGCGGGTCGGCGCACGGGTTGGCGCGCTGGCCCCAGTCGGCGAAGTTGAAGCTCGCGCCGTCTCCGCCGCCGACGTACAGCGCCCCGTCCGGGCCGAACGCCACGGTCCCGACGGAGTGGCTCGGGTACTGCTGGCACCAGTCGGTGAGCAGCACCTGCTCGCCGGTCGCGACGCCGCCAGCGCCGAGCGTCAGCCGGGACAGCCGGCCGGTGATCATGCAGCCGTCGTCGGTCGCGCCGGGCGGGGTCGGGCACTGGTCGCCCCAGCGCGGCGCGGTGCCGCCGGGCACGGCGTCGTAGCTGTACAGCACGTACAGGTAGGGCCGGGTCGGGTACTGCGGGTCGAGCGCGAGGCCGAGCAGGCCGCGATCCCAGAAGTCCTGTACCTGCGGGCGCAGGTCGGCGGTGATCGTCGCGGTGGTGTCGGTGAGTGAGTCGAACGTCTTGACCAGCCCGCTCTTCTCGCTGACGAACACCCGGCCGTCCGACGCGAACACGGCGTTGGTCGGCGAGCTGAGCCCGCTGATCACGGCCGTGTCGGTGAAGCCGGCCGGTACGGCGGCGGCCGCTTCCGTCGGCGCGGTCAGCCCGACAAGGCCGCTCGCCACGACGCCGGCGGCGACCGCCACGGCCAGTACGACGGTTCTCGGACGCGCGAAACCACGGCGAATGCCCACGGGACCCCATTCCTGACGCTCTCGCACCTGACAGCCAGTAGTGACCCCGTCCACGCCAGGTGACTCGTCAGATGAGTCGGTCCGCGTGCACGACCCGTTTCACCCGAATATTTTCACTCAGCGGGACCGCGACCCGACCAACTCCACGCGTACGCGGGATCTTCGCAGGTCGCGGCCGCCTCGCCCAGCTCGAGTGGTCGGAACGTGTCGACCATGACCGCGGTCTCGTCGAAGTAGTCCACCCCAATGGACGCTTCCGCGGCGCCCGGCTGGGGTCCGTGGGTGAACCCAGACGGATGCAGCGACAGCGAACCGAGCCCGATGCCGGACCCCTTTCGTGCCTCGTAGTCACCGCCGACGTAGAACATCAGCTCGTCGGAGTCCACGTTCGCGTGGTTGTAGGGCACCGGGATCGACAGCGGGTGGTAGTCGACCTTGCGCGGACAGAACGAGCAGACCACGAAGTTCGGCCCCTCGAACGTCTGGTGCACGGTCGGCGGCTGGTGCACGCGCCCGGTGATCGGCTCGAAGTCACGGATGTTGAACGCCCACGGGTACAGGCAGCCGTCCCAGCCGACGACATCGAACGGGTGATTGGCGTAGGTGAACCGGGTGAGCCCGGCACGGTGCCGCACGAGCACCGGCACGTCCGTGCCGTCGACGAACAGCGGCTCGGCGGGGCCGCGCTGGTCACGCTCGCAGTACGGCGCGTGCTCCAGGAACTGGCCCTTGGTCGACAGGTACCGCTTCGGCGGGCCGATGTGACCGGTCGCCTCGATGACGTAGCACCGGGTCTCGCCGTGCGGCAGCACCCGGTAGGTGGTGGAGGTCGGCAGCACGACGTAGTCGCCGTCGGTCACCTCGAGCACGCCGTAGATCGTCTCGATCGTGGCGGACCCGGTCTGCACGTAGAGCAGCTCGTCACCGGCCGCGTTGCGGTACAGCGGGCTCGGGGCGGTGGCGACGGCGAACGCGATCGTCAGGTCGCCGTTGCCGAACAGGGTGCGCCGGCCGGTCACGGCGTCGACCTCGTGCTGCTGCTCGGCCTTGAGGTCCTGCGTGCGGAAGTGGCGCGGCATCAGCGGATGGTTCGGCGCCAGCGTGCCCCGGTGGTCCTCGACCACCTCGGCGTTCACGATCGCCGTCGGCAGGAACCGGTGGTAGAGCAGGGCGGAGTCGGAGGAGAAACCCTCGACGCCCATGAGCTCTTCTGCGTAGAGGCCACCCTCCGGTGAGCGGAACTGGGTGTGCCGCTTTCGGGGGATCTCCCCGACGCTGCGGTAGTAAGGCATGACCCCATCCTGCGTCGCGAATGTGTCCGCATGTCGGACATCTTTGTTCAGTTGCCGGTACGCTACTAGCGTGTCAGCCGTGTCAAGCGCCGCACCCCAGCCCGCATCCGAACAGCGGGACGTGCCCTCCCTGCTCGCTCGCCTCATCGACGACGCCGCATTGTTCCCGCCAGGCAGCGCGACCGTGCCCGACGCGGTGCGGTTGCACCTGGCCGGAAGAACGAGCGAGTACGCCGATGTGGTGGGACTCTTCCTGTGCCCGGCCTCCCGGTTGCCTGAGCTGATCACCGAGTTGATCAAGGTCAAGCCACCGAAGCCGGTGGCGTGCCGAAGGCTCTGTCGATCGTCGAGTCGAGAGCCGAGCTGCTCGCGCTGCGCATGGTCGAGATGCCCGCCCCCTCCGACGTCGACGAGGTGTGGCTGGAGCGCGTCTCCGAGTTCGTGCCGGAGGACGTGATCCGCGTGATCGAGCCGCGGCGCGGCGGCGCGGAGTGGCTGCAGGGCATCCAGCGCGTCATCGAGCACGGCAGCTGGCCCAAGCTCCGCTGCGGCGGCGTGTCGGAGCAGAACTTCCCGAGCATCGAGGAGGTGTCCGAGTTCCTCGCGGTGATCAACGCCGGCAGCGCGTCGTTCAAGGCCACCGCCGGCCTGCACAACGCGGTCCGGCACACCTCCGAGGAGACCGGGTTCACCCACCACGGGTTCCTCAACCTGCTGATGGCCACCGCCCGCCTGCTGGCCGGCGCCGACGCGTCCGCCGTGCACGACGCGCTCGGCTCGACCGACGGCAAGGCGCTCGCCCAGGAGGCGCTGAACCTCACCGAGCACGAGGCGCTGTCCGTGCGCGGGGTCTTCGCGTCCTACGGCTCCTGCTCGCTCACCGACCCGGTCGCCGACCTCGAGGAACTGGGGCTCCTGTGAGCGAGCCTGCGAGCGAACCAATGTCACAGGGCGACCGTGAGCGGCGGCACCGAGCCTGCGAGGGGGCGTCGTGAGCGAGCCTGCGAGCGAACCAATGTCACAGGGCGACCGCGAGCGGCTCCCCGGAGCCTGCGAGGGGGAGTCATGAGCTGGGTGCATGACCCGGAGTTCGCGCGGGACAAGCCGTTCGGGCCGCAGACGCTGCCGTACGGGGTCATCGACACCGGCTCCGGCGACGGTCCGCAGGTAGCGGTCCGGCTCGGCGACCACGCGCTGCCGCTCCGGTCGATCGCGAACGAGCTCGGTTCGTTGGCCGAGCTGGTGTCCGGCACGTCGCTGGACCCGCTGCTCGCCGCGACGCGGGTCGAGTGGAGCGAGCTGCGCGCGCGGCTCGTCGAGCTGGTGTCAGGGTCGGCGGCGCCGGCCGGCGCCACGCTCGTGCCGCTCACGGACGTGACCATGTCGCTGCCGTTCACCGTCGGCGACTACGTGGACTTCTACTGCTCCCGGTACCACGCGGAGAACGTCGGCCGGATCATGCGGCCGGACTCCGAGCCGCTGCTGCCGAACTGGACGCACCTGCCGGTCGGCTACCACGGCCGGTCGGGCACGGTCGTCGTGTCCGGCACCGATGTCGAGCGGCCACACGGGCAGCGCAAGGGCTCGCCGATCCCACAGTTCGGCCCGACCGGCCGGCTGGACGTCGAGGCGGAGGTCGGGTTCGTGTGTGGCGGCCCGGTGTCGCGCCGCGTGCCGACGTCGTCCGCGCCGGACCACATCTTCGGCCTGGTGCTGGTGAACGACTGGTCGGCGCGGGACATCCAGGGCTGGGAGTACCAGCCGCTCGGCCCGTTCCTCGGCAAGTCGTTCGCGACGTCGATCTCGGCGTGGGTCACGCCGCTCGACGCGCTGTCGATGGCGCGGGTGACGCTGCCCGACCCCGGTCATCCTCGGGTGTCGTACCTGGTGGAGGACTCGCCGTGGGGCCTCGACCTGCGGCTGGCGGTCGAGTGGAACGGGACGGTCGTGTCCCGGCCGCGGTTCTCGGACATGTCGTACTCGTGCGCGCAGCAGTTGGCGCACATGACCGTGAACGGCGCGACCGTGCGGCCCGGCGACCTGTTCGCGTCGGGCACGGTGTCGGGGCCGGAGAAGGCGCAGCGCGGGTGTTTCCTGGAGCTGTCGTGGGGCGGCCGGGAGAAGATCACGCTGGCTGATGGTGTCGAGCGGACGTTCCTCGAGGACGGCGACACGGTGGTGATCTCGGCGACCGCGCCGGGCGAGAACGGGTCGATCGTCGGCATCGCCGAGGTCGCCGGCAGCGTGTTGCCGGCCGTGGATCTCTGAGGTGGCCGCCCGGCCGATCCGCCCGATTCAGCCGGCCGCCCGGCCGGCCACTCCGGGCGGCGGCCGGGAGAGCTCGCTGACGCTGGAACGCGGGTTGGCCCTGTTGCAGGCGGTCGCCGACTCGGAGTCGGAGGCGCCGACGATCAGCGACCTGGCCACGGCGATCGGGGCGTCGCGGGCGGCCATCTACCGGTTGCTGGTGCCGCTGCAGGACCGTGGGCTGGTCCGGCGCGACGGGTCGAAGGTGCGCTTGGGCCTCGGCCTGCTGCGCTTGGCCGCCAGGGTGACCCCGCAGCTGCGACTGGCCGCGCTGCCGGCGCTGCGCGAGCTGGCTGAGGGCGTTGGCGCCACCGCACACCTGACCGTCGCCGACGGCGAGGAGGCCCAGGCGATCGCGGTGATCGAACCGTCGTGGACGACCTACCACGTCGCCTACCGGGTGGGCACCCGTCATCCGCTGTCCCGCGGCGCCGCGGGAAAGGCGATTGGGCTGCGGTCGGAGGACCCTGGCTGGCTGGCCACGACGGGGGAGCTGCAGTCCGGCGCCTCCGGGATCGCCGCGCCGGTGCGCGGTGTGCCGGGCCTGCGAGCGAGCGTGGGCGTGATCAGCTTCCAGTCGCTGGAAAGCCCGGTGGTGGGGCCGCGGGTACTGACCGCGGCGGCAGCGGTGGCCACAGCGTTGCGCTGACTTGTCCACAACCCTCTGAGTTGTCCACAGGCAAGATCCACATCCTCTGGACTGTCGTACCCCGCCGGTAGACTGGGCACTGGGCCGCCCCCGGGATCGGGTGGCAGGGCCCCGGCAAAGTCATGTGATGGCTGGTGAAGCCCGCCGGGGTTACGTGGTGATGGGCGTTTGGGGGACGGTGGCAATGCCTTCGGGGCGTGCCGGATGCCCCTAACCCGGCGACCCGCGCCCGTGCACGTGCTGTGAAAGGCGCGTTGACGGCGCTGGGTGCCCTGAACGGCGCCTTTGACAACATGGTTGTGGGGCTATCGGTGGCTTCGGGGTGAACCGACTTTGCCGGGGCCCTGCCGGGATCGGGTGGGGGTTGCATCGCGCGCGAGGGCTCGCCGTGAAGGGGCCCTTCAGGGCATTGCCACTGTTTCCGCCGGCGGGCGTGGCTGTCCGGCGGCGCTCACACGGGTCGGTGGCTCAGTACGCGACGTAGCGCTTGTTGTGCGCGTTCCGCCCGGCGGGCTTCGTACGCGATGGGGAAGTAGCGCAGCCGCTCCGGCAGTAGCGGCACCACGTAGCTCACGACCCGGCCCAACCGTCGCAGCCTGCGTTCGTCGCGTGGCGTCCATGGCAGGCCCAGCTTCTCCCGCGCGCTCGGCGGCAGCGTGCCGATCGTGACGAAGTGTTGCAGCCGCCCGGGGCCGGTCATCCCCATGCGCCACAGTGGGCGCAGCAACGTCGGCAGCGCGGGCGGGGGCGGTACCCGCCGTGACGCTTCCAGGAACTCGTACACCGTCGGGTGGGCCACCAGCGTGTCCTCGACCACCGACTCGAAGTGCTTCAGGTACGCGTCGTACGTCGGCGGGAGTTCTTTCTCCGCCACGTGCAGGTTGCGGGCGACCTGCACGATCTCCGCGTAGAACGCCTCCGCCTCCGACACGGACAGTGGCCGTCGCGAGAAGTACTTTGCCCCGACCGTGTACGCGTACGGCGCCGTCAGCATGATCCACGCCCACGGGCCCGACGCCAACGCGTGGTGCGTGACGCCATCCGACGAGACAACCCGCAGCGGCGCGTGCAGCGCGCGCAGGCGGTCGCCCTCGGCGAGAGCCTCCTCGCCGCCGTAGATCCACGTCATCACCGACGCGATGCTGCGTTGCGCGCGGCCGATGGCGTCGGTCCGGAACACCGAGTGCTCGCCGACCACGGCCCCGACCGACGGGTGCATCACCTGCAGCGCGAACGCCGCGCCGGTGGTCAGCGAGAACGTGATCAGTCCGGTGTCGTCCCACAGGCGGGTGTTCGGCTCGATCGGTTGCCGCATGTCACGCTCCCTTCTGGTGAAGGGCGTCACCAGATATAACATAGGATCTCATGCGGACCTACGGCGGCGCCACCCCCGAGCAGCGGCAGGCCAAACGCCGCGCCGCCTTGTTCGAGGCCGCGCTCGACCTGCTCGCCGACGGCGGCTGGGAACGCGTCACCGTCCGCGGCGTGTGCGCCGCCGCCAAGCTCAACGACCGCTACTTCTACGAGAGCTTCCGCGACCCGGAGGCATTGCTGTTGGCGGTCCGCGAGCGGGTCACCGCCGAGGCGTTCGCGGCGATCGCGGCCGCCATCGCCGATACCGCACCGGACCCGGACGTGCGGGTGCGCGCGATCGTCGTCGCCCTGATCGACTTCTTCACCGACGACCCCCGGCGCGGCCATCTGCTCGTCCAGTCGCAGGCCACCGAGGCGTTGCGCCGGGCGCGCCACCAGACCATCCGCGCGATGGCCACGCTCGTCGCCGACCAGGGAGTCGTCCTGCTCGGCGACCAGGCGCCGCCGGAACCCGACAACGAGCTGGCAGCGCTCACGCTCGTGCACGGCACCCTCGAGCTGTTCGCGAGCTGGCTGCGCGGCGAGCTGGACGTCGGTCGCGCGCACCTGACCGACTTCCTCGTCGCCATGGTGCGCACCACCGGCGACCTCTCTAGAAGATTGCCGTCCACGCCGCGATCAGAGCGAACACCGTGAACACGACGGCGGCGGCGCGTTGGATGAAATGCGCCGGCACCCTGGCACGCAGCTTGCGCCCGACCAGCAGCGCGAGCACGGTGACACTCATCAGCGCAAGGAACGTGCCGATGCCGACGGCGACCGGGTTGGCGTAGCGCGCGGCCACGCCGATGGCCGTGACCTGCGAAGCGTCGCCCCACTCGGTGAGGAACAGCGTGCCGAAGGAGACCATCGCGGCACGGACGAACGGCACCGCGGCGCGTTTGGCGGCCGTGGCGCCGTCGGCCTCGTCGGTGTCCGACTCGAGGCTCTCGCGCACCAGCAACACCGCGCCGACCGCGAACAGCACGGCGATCGCACCCGCCACGATCCGTTCCGGCAGCAGTGTGATCGCGCTACCCAGCGCCACCGCGATGACCGACTGCAGCGCGAACGCGATCCCGGCGCCGATCAGCACCGGCCGGCTGCGGAACCGGCTGGAGAGTACGAGGGTCAGCGCGGTCGTCTTGTCCGGCAACTCGAGCAGGAAGACGGCGACGTACGCCGAGACGAATGCGAGCAGCCAGTGGCCCATGTGGACAGAAGTCCCTCCGAATCGGGCCCGGAAGGAGGCAGGACGACTCCGACCGGGCATGAATGATCCCGGCCGGAGGTCTCGTTCGCCCGCTCACGCGGGTGAGGCACCGGACTCGCGAGCGAGTCAGTATGTCGATGTCCTCGCCGAGGCGGCCGAAGCCGCCGCGGGAACTACTCCCCTCTGGCACGGCCAGTTTACCCCCGGCCGCGCAAGCCCCGGTATGGCGACCGTCACGGGACCTTGGTCCCGCCTGGACAGGACCGGGGGACCTGCCGCGTGCGGCGCCGCCGGAGCAGCGTGATGAACGTGAACGTACTGGAGCTCGCGCGCTGGCAGTTCGGCATCACCACCGTCTACCACTTCCTGATGGTGCCGCTGACGATCGGGCTTTCGTTGCTGGTCGCGGGCATGCAGACGGCGTGGGTGCGCACGGACAACCCGCGCTACCTCGCGATGACGAGGTTCTGGGGCAAGCTCCTGATGATCAACTTCGCGATGGGCGTGGTCACCGGGATCGTCCAGGAGTTCCAGTTCGGCATGGCGTGGAGCGAGTACTCGCGCTTCGTCGGCGACGTGTTCGGCGCGCCGCTCGCCATGGAGGGGCTGGTCGCGTTCTTCGTCGAGTCGACGTTCCTCGGGCTGTGGATGTTCGGCTGGGACCGGCTGTCGAAGCGGGTGCACCTGGCGTGCGTCTGGGCGTTCTCGCTCGCCACCATCGCGTCGGCCTACTTCATCCTGTCGGCCAACTCGTGGATGCAGCACCCGGTCGGTGTCGAACTGGTCGACGGACGGCCGCGACTGACGTCGATCTGGGCGGTGCTCGGCAACTCGACCGTCCTGGCCGCGTTCCCGCACGCGATCTTCGGCGCCTTCGCCGTCGCGGCGACGTTCCTGGTGGGCATCGGCGCGTGGCGGCTGTGGCGGTCGAACGAAGACATCGACAAGGGTGTGTGGCGGGCGTCGGTGCGGCTCGGCGCGGCCGTCGGCGTTGTCGCGTTCGCCGGGCTCGCGGTCAGCGGGGATCTCCAGTCGAAGCTGATGTTCGAACAGCAGCCGATGAAGATGGCGGCCGCGGAGGCGTTGTGCCACACCGAGAAGCCGGCCGGCTTCTCGGTCTTCGCGATCGGCGACGTGTCGAGCCCGGACTGCGAGAACGTCAAGTCGATCACCGTGCCGGCGCTGCTTTCCTTCCTGGCCAACGGAGATTTCGGCTCCGAGGTGCGCGGGATCAACGACCTCGTCGGTCAGTACCAGGAGCGGTACGGCTCGCACTACCCGGTCGACGCGCGGCTCGGTGAGCTGTCCGGGCAGCCGATCGACTACGTGCCGAACCTCCCGGTGACGTACTGGAGCTTCCGGCTGATGATCGGTCTCGGCGCGCTGGGCGCGTTCGCGGGCGTCGCGGTCTTGTGGCTGTTCCGTGGGGAACATGTTCCGAAGTCGCGATGGTTCCCCAGGCTCGCGCTGGCGAGCATCGCGACCCCGTTCGCGGCCAACAGCTTCGGCTGGATCTTCACCGAGATGGGGCGCCAGCCGTTCGTGGTCGCGCCCAACCCGTCCGGTGTGGACGGTGTGTGGATGTTCACCGCGCGGGCGGTGTCCGGGCTGACGGTCGGCGAGGTGCTGACGTCGCTGATCGCGCTCACTCTGACCTACGGGGTGCTCGCGTGTGTCGAGGTGCTGTTGATCCGCCGGTACGTGCGGGCCGATCTCGAGGCGACGCCCGTCGACAAGTCCGACGACACCCTGTCGTTCGCCTACTGAGGACATGACCATGGAGACCTTCTGGTTCGTCGCGATCGCCGTCCTGTGGCTGGGTTACCTGTTCCTGGAGGGCTTCGACTTCGGCGTCGGCATGCTGCTGCGGATCCTCGGTCGCACCGAGGGAGACCGCCGGGCGCTGATGACCACGATCGGGCCGGTGTGGGACGGCAACGAGGTGTGGCTGATCGTCGCGGCCGGCGCCACGTTCGCCGCGTTCCCCGGCTGGTACGCGGGCCTGTTCAGCGCCGGCTACCTGCCGCTTCTGTTGGTACTGCTGGCGTTGATCGGCCGAGGCGTGGCGATCGAGTACCGCGGCAAGATCGACACCGACCGCTGGCGAGCGATCTGGGACACCGTCATCACGGGTGGTTCGCTGGTCGCGACGCTCGGCGTCGGACTGCTGCTGTCGTGGAACGTGCTCGGTCTTCCGTTGGACGTCAACGGCAACCGGGTCGGCTCGCCGTTCGCCGCGCTGCGGTGGGACACCGCGCTCGGCGCGCTCGCGATCACGGGGTTCGCGCTGGTGCACGGCGCGGCGTTCGTGGCACTCAAGACCGACGGCACGCTGCGGGCACGCGCGCGGCGGATGGCGTTGTTGCTGCTGCCGGTCGGGTTGTCGCCGCTGGTGTTACTGGCGCTCGTGGTGCAGCTCCGGTCGGGCACGGAGTGGACCTGGCTCGCCCTGTTCGTCGTGGTCGTCGGCGCGGTCGGCGCCTGGCTGCGGCTGGAGGCCGGACGCGAGGGGCAGGCGTTCGCGTTGCTGGGCCTGGTGATCGGCGCGGCAGTGCTCACGCTGTTCGGCTCGCTGTACCCGAACGTCCTACCGTCCACAGTGGACTCCGCGTACTCGTTGACGGTCGCGGACACCGCGTCCAGTCCGTACACGCTCACGGTGATGACGTGGGTCGCGGGGTTCGGCGCGCCGGCGGTGCTCATCTACCAGGGCTGGACGTACTGGGTGTTCCGCAAGCGGGTGCTGTCGTGAGCGAGCTTGCGAGCGAACCGTCGGCTCAGGGCCTTCGCGCGCTGTCGGGTGCGGCGCGGCGGGCGCTGGTCGGCTGCGCGGTACTGGCCGCGCTTGGCGGGGTCGCGCTGGTGGCGCAGGCGTGGGGGCTCGCCACGGTGGTGGCGAAGGTGATGGCGGGGGCACCCATCGGCGGGCCGCTGGGGGTGCTCGCCGGTGCGGTGCTCGCGCGTGCCGCGCTGGGCTGGGCGACGCAGGTGGTGGCCGCGCGGGCCGCCGCCGGCGCGAAGGAGGAGCTGCGTGCCCGGCTGCTGGACCGGGCGCTGGCGTTGGGTCCGGAGTGGACGGTGCCGCGCAGCGCTGAGCTGACCGTGCTGGCGACACGAGGGCTCGACGCGCTGGACGCGTACTGCACCGTGTACCTGCCGGCGCTGGTGAACGCGGCGGTGCTGCCGGTCGGGATCGGTGCGGTGCTGCTGGTGGCGGACTGGCCGTCGGCCGTGGTGGTCGCCGTGACGTTGCCGCTGGTGCCGTTGTTCGCGGTGCTGGTCGGCCTGCGGACGCGGGAACGCGTGACGGCGGCGGCGGCGTCGGAACAACGCACGGCCGCACACCTGCGTGAGCTGGTGCGTGCGTTGCCGGTGCTGACGGCGTTCCGCCGGGCCGACGCGCAGGCGGCGACCATCCGCCGGATCTCGGAGTCGCACCGGCGCTCGACGATGGCGACGCTGCGGGTGGCGTTCGCGTCGGCGCTGGTGCTGGAACTGGTGGCGACGCTGTCGGTGG
>Ga0193717_1000475_pt1 | contig 26871 bp, 20 predicted proteins | sample U2c2metaG_FD_145900 | JGI IMG/M metagenome (GOLD analysis project Ga0193717, IMG submission 145900) | Soil microbial communities from a riparian zone of the East river system, Colorado, United States - U2c2 | ecosystem: Environmental > Terrestrial > Soil > Riparian zone | place: USA: East River...
AAACCATGTAATTGATGATGCGCACTTTGAGGATGGCGCAGTAAAAACAACAGGTAACCCGGTATTTAAAACAGCCAACAAAATATACATGAAGGATGTGTGTTCCATAAGCTTAAGCGACCCTGCAACATCAGTCCTGAAAAACAGTAGTGGGGCTACCATCATAGCCAGCGCTAAATATGGTAAAGGAACCGTAATTGCCATAGGCGATCCCTGGTTATACAATGAATACACCAACGGCAGGCTCCCGGCCGGTTATGAGAACGATAAAGCTGCGAGCGATGTGGTACAGTGGTTGCTGCAGCAGGTACCGGGTAAGTAAATTTATTAGCAGATTAACGGTGGCGATTGGTGAACTAATAATAATATAACCAATACCTGACACATATTTTTGCTTAGTAAGGCAGTTGGTAGTATATTTGCTTTGCAGCACAATGTTCATTGTGCTGCTTATTATTTTCCTGTGGTGTAATGGTAACACTTCTGATTCTGGTTCAGACGATCGTGGTTCGAGCCCATGCAGGAAAACAAATGGCCTTAACGATATCATTAGGGCCATTTTTGATTTTTAACTGTTTTTCAATCTGCATTTAAAGCGAATTTAAGCATGTTTCGGTTCGAGCCCATGCGGGTTAACCCAACTGGGTAAGGACGAATTTCAGTCACTTGCCCAGTTTTTTTTCTTCTAACTCGCTGTAAATCCGATACATGATTGCCGCAGCTTCGTTACCTGAGCGGTTTGATGTTTAAGATTTTCAAATGTAAATTTTTCAGGGTACATCGAACCGATCAGTTCACGACTTAGTTTCATATCCTCCAAACTACATATCCCATTTAGCGTAGTCAACGTGTTTAAATCCATTGATTGCATTCTTTTGGCCCCTAGTTCGAGCATAGGATGTCCTGGCCCATATATCCCTCGAGCAGTTCCTAAATTTAGCTTTCATTAATTAACCCGAAAAAGGCCATCAATTCCTTTTCGGTGGCATTCCCACTAATGTAGCGCTCGATAAGCTTCCTGGGATGATCCAAAATGCTGCCAATGCCCATACACTTAACCAACGACTGGGTAACGTTTTTTCAATTCACGCCTATAATTTGAATGTAACCCAACGGAGATGTAAAAAATCACATTGGCTTTTCTATTTTTTTCTAATTTTATAAAATGATTAGTGCAAAAGAGGAAATGTTCGAATTACTTGCCAAAGGCGGCAAAGACTATCGGGCTAATGTATCTGTTGATAATGTTATTTTCGGGTATCATGAAAAGGAACTGAAAGTTCTGTTATTCCATAATATCCATTTATCCCTGTGGATGCTCCCGAGTGGTTATATTAAAAAATCTGAAGATGCAGAAACGGCCGCGACAAGAGTAGCCCGGCAGCGTACTGGTCTTGATAGCCTCTTCTTGCAGCAGTTTAAGATATTTAGTGACGTTGGTAGAAATGTAGACCCTCTTTTCACTCCTGAGATACTGGGCAGACTTGCAGGATATTTGATCCGGTAATTTCTTTAGGATTTTATACGCTGACAGAATTTTCAAAAGTCAATATAAATGCAGGTTACTTTTCAGAGGAAGCTAAATGGTGGGATTTAGCTGATTTACCCCCTCTCTTTCTAGATCACCAACTGATTATTAATGAAGCTCTGAAGTCACTAAGACTAAATCTCTACCATTATCCCATCGGTTACGAGCTACTCCCAGAGAAGTTCACCCTACCTGAAATACGCATCTTATACGAGACTATTTTAGGTAAACAGATGGATGACCGCAATTTTGCAAGAAAACTGACGTCACTTGGCATCATCGTAAAACTGGACGAATTGAAGCAAATGCATGGCCATCGTTTGCCTTACCTTTATAAATTTAATAAAGAAGTATATCAACAGGCGTTGACGGAAGGGATATTTATTTCATAATTTGAAGAAAATCCTTAATAATCCTATCAAAAAATAAATCTTTTCCCACAATCATTTAGAGCCTGTTTAAAAATTTACAAATCCTTATAAAAGGGGCCCAAATATAATTTTAAGCAGACCATGATTTCCACAAGTCAGCTTATTTGCCATGCAAAAAGTGGGTTTACACGGTTTACATAATTTATGATTTAAATCATAGTAATATCTTGTAAATAAGTTAGTTGTGGTAAAATGTTGTAGAAAAAGTGGGTTTGCATGTACACCGTTTTTATTGATCAAAATGTAATGAGTGGCCCCCATAAACAAAATTTGTTACCCCTCCGATATCATAGGTATAACGGCATTTGATCAATCGCTATAATACTGAATCCTCGTTTATTTAATTCTACCCTATAAGTAGTTTGGGGACAAACCTGTTTTTATCATAAAAACGTGGATTGAACGCTCATGTATATTTTTTGAGGTAAAAATTTTGTTTTTAATAAAATATAAATAGCTTTACGTCATAATGACGTAAAGCTATTTGCGTTTACCACCAATTTTAAACCAATTATATATGAGAAAAATTTTTACTATTAAAATGTCCTTGCTCATAGTTTGTTCATATATGTTACAACTTAGAGTTACCGGCCAAACCGTGAAGGATTCAACCCGTGTCATCAATAGAGCAGATTCTCTTGGCAAAAGTAAAGAAGAGAAAAACAGGAATGTGATGTTAAACGCGGATGCCAATACCGGGCCCCGTAATGTCAACATCGGCTTACCTTTTCAGGGCGACATCATTATCCTCGAAAACGACATTCCCGTGGTATATACTTTCTATCCTCAAATACCTATAGGAGTCTGGAGGTATGATAACAGTCTCGGAAGAATGGGATTGCTTTCCTTTGCTGAAGGGGCATTGCTTTGGGGCAAGGTTGGGTTCGCTGTAAATAGTTACGACAGGACTGCAGGATCCTCGTTTAAAGGTTATGCGTCAGTTTATACTAACAGCTGGGGCTCCTCCCGCTATGATGTAACGCTAACCGGGCCTTTAAAAAAGGGCTGGGGCTATGATGTTAGCGTATTTGAGAATTACGATCGCAAAAATGGAACTAATTTTATGTTTACACCATGGGGTGACAGGACTTCAATAGTTAAGGCAGGTATTTCTAAAAAGTATAAAAATGGTAATGTAAAGTTTCTTTGGAAGCATTCTGAAAACCGCCCTGTTTTAACAAATTTCTATCCGTTAACTTATGATGGCAATGGCAAAACATCTCCTTTATCTAATTTTGAGTTAGGACGGGATAGTTATTTACTTGCTGATGGCAACGCCCCTTATTATGATATCAACACCGGTAAACCAGGGTTTGTTAACGTAAGCAGTGACGAGGCAAGTAAAAATGTTGCGAATTCTTTTTATCTGACGGGTGAACATAAATTTAGCAATGGCATCAACATGACGTATTCTTCTATGTTCATGAAGGCGAAAGCCACTTCTTCCGCGCAGATCCCGATCAGCCTTCAAATTCAGGATCCGGATCAACAGGCAGCTTCAGGTTCAGTTTTTAAGCTACGCAACACCAATACGGCTTATAATGGTTCAGTACAACTGACTTCCAATATATATCAACCCCTTGCTGACATTACCACACTGATCAGCCGTGTTGACTTCACCAAGAAAATCAGTAATCACGACCTGCGTCTTGGTTTTACACAAATATACAATAATATTGGGCCTACACAGGTAAACTATGGCATATTCTATCAAACGGTTGAGCCCAACCCCAGATTATTGGATTTTTATGTTAAAGTTGCCCCGGGAGTCAATTACCAGGTAACCAATAGCTTTGGTTTGCTTCCTACAACTATTGGCGCCTATAGTGAACAAAAAGTTAAAAAGTATGCAATGTACGCATCGGATGATTTTTCAATTAACAAATGGTGGACTGCAGCACTGGGTGGAAGAATTGAACTGCAAAATGATCATGAAGTCCATAATCCGTATGTAAACTCATTTATTAATGACAGGCCTTTAATAAGCAGGGATTTTGATAATAATTGGAATCAAGTTTTTTTAGCCAGCACCGTGATCAAGGCTACAGCAAAGTTTGGCTTTTTGGCTGATTTTACTTACAATAACTGGTATAATAGATATTGGGATTATGAATATAAAGATTCTCGTGGGAACCCAATTCCCGCACCCGGATCTCCTGTAGGTGCCATTCCTTTAAATAACGTAGCCATAGCAGGTAGGCAGATAGTTGTAAATTATGGCGCGGGAATTTATTATAACTGGGGCGATGCGCTAAGTATTGTATCAAAAGTAACGAAGATCACCAAAGAAAATAACGTGGCACTTGCCAATATCACTAATCCAGCTGATCGAACGCAGTCGGCCTCGGTTTATCCTATATTCTATAATCTCGAAACTATTGGATGGACTACAGATATCGTGTCAAGACCGTTTAAAGGGTTCAATATCCATTATTTGTTAACAATACAAAATCCTCAATATAAAAATTATCAATACAATGCCTTTGGCGTAACTTATGATATAAGTAACAATGCGATTCCCGAACTTTCAAAGGTATTGATGGAGTTTGATCCCAGCTACACTTTTATGAAAGGTGCACTCCGGGCCTGGCTTAGTGTCAGATATTTCGGTAAACAATATGCCAACCAAACCAATGCATTTTTTTATAACGGATGGATTGAAAATTTTGGAGGGCTGGATTATCGCATGAGCCGAAGTATTGACTTTAAGTTCCAGGTAACCAATTTCCTGGATCAGAAAGGAGTAAAAGGTGCCATACAAGGAGCTGACCAGATCACTGACGTTACGCCTTACATCAACAGAAAAATTGTAGCCTCGGCCATACGTCCAAGAACATTTGAGCTCACGGCAAATTTCAAGTTTTAAAATCAAATTTTAATATTTCACATTTTATAGAATTACATCATGAAGAAGTTACCATTAGTTTTAGCAAGCCTGTTTTTTGTCTTACTTTTTTCAGGCGCCGCGAGTGCGCAGCAAAAAAGTTTTTTTATTGGGAAATGGGATGTACTTGTTGTGGGTACCCCTAAGGGAGACGCCAGGATACTTGTAGAGTTTGTTGCTAAAGATAGCACCACCTTAACGGGGTCCATCACAGATCCGGCAACCAAAAAAGTTACTAAGATTGATAAAATTGAGGCCAAGGATAAAAGTATTACAGCTTATTTTATTGCAGAGGGTAATAACATTTATCTTTTTTTGGAAAAGAAAGATGAAGATAAGGTAACCGGCAGTTTAATGGATATGTTCGATGCAAGTGGCTCACGGGTTAAATAGTACCGGTATTGACGGCTGGGAAATTCCACCTATTTTCATGTTCCTTTCACTTTCAATGGCTTTCATAAGAAATAATAATCTGCTCAAAGAAATTTAGTTAACAAATGAAATCAGATCTGGCATTTCTTGTTCTCCTTGTTTTTTTGGTTACCGGCTTCGTATCGGCAATTCCAATCAAACCATAATATTAATATTTAATGAATTCAAAATCCAATTATCCGTAACAATTAAAAATAAAAATCATGTTAAAAAAAACATTTATCTCCGTAGCCATAGTGCTTTTATTTGTAACCGTTTGTTTTGCCGAAGATTTAATCAACGGCCATTGGGCAGGCAAAATCATGGATACGTATGATCTTGCTTTTGATTTTAAAGCAGATGGTACTAAACTTACCGGTACCATGTCAGCGACCGATGGTAAACCATCCCCAATTTCTGATGGAGTTATCAAAGCCGATTCCGTATTCTTTAAAATACTCTCCCACACCGGCGATTTGGTACCTGTTAAAGGAAAGATAAAAGGGGATGTATTATCCATCGCATTTACTACCTCCGGCATGGACATTACCTGCGATCTTAAAAAATCTCCTAAATAAAAATACGGTTTAGGTAATTTCCTTCAGGAAGTTTAAAGAAATAAACTTTCTGAAGGAAATTTAAGCTCAGGAAAAAACTTAACTAAAACAATAATAATGAAAAAAATATTTTTAAATCTACTCATAGTATTCTCTACTACTATAACCGTGTTTGGTCAAACGCCGGAGAATTGGTGGAAAAAAACATTTATATACCAGATATATCCCAGGAGTTTTCAGGATAGTAATGGAGATGGAGTTGGCGATTTGAAGGGAATTACTTCAAAGTTGGATTACCTGAAAGCCCTTGGGGTAGAAACGATCTGGCTTTCTCCTATTTTTAAATCACCGATGGATGACATGGGCTATGACATCTCTAACTACACCATGATAGACCCCATATTCGGTACAATGGCCGACTTTGACGAAATGTTAGCCGGGATGAAAAAAAGAAATATCCGCCTGATTCTCGACCTTGTCGTAAATCATACTTCGGACGAACACCCCTGGTTTACAGAGGCCCGTAAGTCTAAAGATAATCCATACCATGACTATTACATCTGGAAATCAGGTACAAAAGGTGTGCCCCCCAATAATTGGTTTAGTGCTTTTGGTGGCAGTGCATGGGAATGGAATGAGGCAACACAAGAATACTACTTGCATTTTTTCTCTAAGAAACAAGTCGACTTAAACTGGGCAAACCCAAAGGTGAGAGACGAAGTTTACAAAGCCATGGCCTTTTGGCTTAATAAAGGAGTTAGCGGGTATCGTATGGATGTGATTACCTTTATATCTAAAAGCCCCACTTTTGAAAGTATTAAGAAGTTCTCTGCCAATAGAACAGAAATGATGAACGGCCTGAACGGCGTAATATTTAACGGCCCACATATTCATGAATATTTAAAAGAAATGAACGACCGTGTGTTAAGTAAATATGACCTATATACTGTGGGCGAAGGAGTGGGGATATCAATAAACAATATAGATCCGTTTATAAATCCCGAAAATCACGAACTACAAACTTTTTATACGTTCGACCACATGTTTGTGGATAGGGACATAACTAATAAGCCAATAAAACTGGACCTTGTTAAGTTCAAAGCAGTATTGTCTGCATGGAGCAATAAATTAGACACAAGGGGGCTGAATACTATCTATCTTGGAAATCATGACCAGGCCAGAAGTTTGTCCCGGTTTGGAGATGATAAAGTATGTCGGAACGAGTCTGGCAAAATGTTGGCAACGTTGCTTTTCACCCAAGGCAATATTCCGTTCTTCTTGCAAGGCGATGAGCTGGGTATGAGTAATACCACATTCAAGAGTAAAGAAGAGCTGCGGGATATTTTGGTAATCAATGCTTATGATCAGGCCGTTAAACGTGCCCCTGTTGATTCGGTAATGAAGAGCCTGAGCGCAATAACAAGAGACCAAAGTCGGACTCCGTTTCAATGGGATAACTCGGCAAACGCTGGATTTACTTCTGGTCAACCCTGGTTAAAAGTAAATCCAAACTATACTACGGTTAATGTCAAAAACGAAAAAGCAGACCCGAATTCCATATTTAATTTTTACAAAAAGGTTATTAAGTTAAGAAAGGGAAACGCTGCACTTATTCATGGTGCGTTTAACGACATCGCTCCCGAACATCCCGAAGTGTATGCCTATACTCGTGAACTTAACAGTGAGAAGTGCCTGATCATACTCAATTTGACCTCAAAAAACACCAGTTTTAGCTACAAGCCCGGGAAACTTATTTTAAGCAACTATATCGATGACAAAGGCGAAGCATTGCGGCCTTATGAAGCGAAAGTATATAAAATTCAATGATGATCAGGCAGATACAATAATTTATTTCAAGTTTAATAATAGCTTTTATCAATAGTTATGAAAAAATACCTTTGCTTCCTTATTCTTTCTCTCTTTACTTTATCGTTAAAGGCCAAAATTCGCCTGCCAAATATATTGAGTAGCAATATGGTGCTGCAACAGCAAGCAACCACTCAACTATGGGGTTGGGCTAAAGCTACCGAGCGGATAAAAGTAACTACGTCATGGGATAATAAAATTATTGAAACAAGAACCGATGGAAATGCTAACTGGAAAGTTGACATTCAAACACCGCAGGCGGGTGGCCCCTATACCATTACCCTGCAGGGTGAAAATACAATTATACTCGAAAATATCCTGATTGGTGAAGTTTGGGTATGTGGCGGTCAATCAAATATGGAATGGGATTATAACCGTGGCATTACTATGGTAAAAGAAGACTTTGATAAACTCAGCAAACTTAAGATCAGGTTTTTTAATGTGCCAAGGATAACTTCAAAAACGCCACAGGATGATTGCGGCGGTAATTGGACAGCTTGCGACAGCAACACGCTCAAGTCATTCAGCGCCGTGGGCTATTATTTTGGCAAATACCTCAACCAAAATTTGAATGTGCCTATTGGACTTATCAGCAGCAACTGGGGGGGCACACCGGCTGAAATTTGGACGCCGGAAAACCTGGTGGAAAGCAATACGATACTAAAAGATGCAGCTACAAAAAATAAACCTACACCATTTGCCCCCGTTACCCCAGGCTATGCGTATAATGCTATGATTGCACCTATAGTTAATTATAATATCGAGGGTGTAATTTGGTACCAGGGCGAAAGTAACAAGGAGGCCCCTGCGAGTTATACCGAATTGATGGATACAATGATAAATGCGTGGCGTAAGGCCTGGAACAAAGAGTTTCCATTTTATTACGTACAAATTGCCCCGTTTAAATACGAAAGATACAATATAGGCGCACTGGTACGGGAAGCTCAGGCCAAAAATCTCTCCATAAAAAATACCGGGATGATTGTTGTTTCTGATCTGGTTAATGATACATTGAATATCCACCCTCCCAATAAAAAGGATGTTGGCCTACGTCTTGCCAATTTAGCTTTGGGCGAAACTTATGGTATAAAAAAAGGTGTTTATAAGAGTCCGCTTTTAAAAGCGTTCAAAGTAAATGGAAGCCATATCGTCATTGATTTTGATAATGCAGAGACGGGGTTAATGTTTAAAGGGGAAAGACCAAAAGAAATTTTTATAGCAGGTGCCGACAGGATTTTTTTCCCGGCAACGGTTAAAATAAAGGGCGAGAAAATTATTGTTTCAAACACCGGGGTAAAAACGCCAGTCGCTGTCCGTTATCAATTTAGTAATACAGGGATTGGCAACCTTTTTAACAAAGCCGGGTTGCCTGTTGGGCCTTTTAGGACCGATGACTGGGAGGTTGACACCGGTAAGCTTCAATATAAGAAATAAGGTTTTTGGTTTGTGTGTGATCTCAAAATCCATGTGTCCCAAACGTTTCCTTTGGAATAAATGGCCAAGCCCATTCGCTCATCCAAACAAAAAATGCGGTGGGTAAGATTATCGTAACGGTGTAAACAACAGAAGGAATTTTAAATATTAAGGGTGGCTAATTTACGCAGGTCATCCATAAAATGGTTCGAGAAGCACCCACTTGGGAAAACAAATGGCCTTAACGATATCGTTAAGGCCATTTTTGATTTTTAACTATTTTTCGATCTTCATTTAGAGCGAATTTAGGCATGTTTTGGTTCGAGCCCACGCGGGTTACTCCAGCAAACCCTGCCATGGAAATCTTAATTAGGCAAAAAACACTTGTTTCCGCAACCTAAATCGAAATTTCAATAAATAAACTGTGGCGATAGTCTGTTAATAATGCCATCAGAGGTCGTTGGTTAGAGTCGGGTCTCAGGAGCAAATCCCTGTACATTTGCGGAGTTTTATTTTATAAAATTGTACTTCTTGATCCTATAAGTACATGTTTTCGTTCCTAAAACAAAATTTATGTTCCTCTAATCAAACCAATAAATTGTGTCTTAAATATTCATTTCTTATTATATGATATTTTCAGATCATAACCCACGACCGACTTTTGTGATACAAATGGTTTAGCCCGTTGCCTATTAAAATAGCGGGTTATTTTTCTTACTTAAAATATTAAACTAATAGTAGAAAATATTTTAAAATCTTGGAAACGGTTTTATAAACCACTCAACATCCTATTTTAATTCGAACTTATTCTTTACCTTTAATCTATTTCTCTATTTTTATGGGCTTATTATTTGTGTAATTAACTGGTTTTTGAATGTAAAGTAATTGTTGAAGAAACTAATTTATAGTATCAAAATATAAACCTTGACATCGATACACCGACTTACGGATTTTGAATTGTTCGACTTATTAAAGGCAGATGATCGGGAAGCGTTCGCCGAAATCTATAATAGATATAAGTTTATATTGCATAACCATGCTTATAAGAAAATAGGCAACAGAGAAGAAGCGAAAGATATTGTACAAGATGTTTTTTCCGATCTTTGGACAAAACGTGCATTTATAAACCTCCATTCGACTTTATCGGGATATTTATATACCTCGTTAAAAAATGATATTCTGAATTTATTCGCTCACCAGGAAGTTAAGGAAAAATATATTGTTTCAATGGAAGCATTCTCCCGAACGGGCAATGTTTTAACAGATTACCGGATACGTGAAAAGCAGTTTTCAGAATTAATAGAAAACGAAATTCTAGCGCTACCAACCAAAATGCGTAAAGTATTTGAATTAAGCAGAAAATCTCATTTAAACCACAAGGATATTGCTGAACAATTGGATATTTCCGAAAAGACCGTTGACCGGCAAATATCCAATGCACTTAAAATTTTAAGAACTAAACTGGGCCTGCTGGGCTTTCTAATTTTTCTTATCAAATATTAAGCTAGCCCATTTAATCCTGTTTGAAAATTATTTTCATTTCATCTACATGTTAGGCCCTTTATTCCTGCCTTACCCATTAACCAGTTGTTTACAACCTGAAATAAATGTATGCAGAAACGAAAGTTTTATCAGCTATTTGATAAATATAAGGCGGGGGAATGTACGCCTGATGAGATCGCTTTTATTGAGAGCTGGTATTTCACATATGAAGACTCGCAGAACGAAGATATTTCCTTGTCTGATCGCAAAGAGGATTTAGACGATGTATGGAAGAATCTGAAAGTAGTTTCGCAAAGGAAGCAGCTTGTAATCTGGCCCCGCATTGTTGCAGCAGCCTCGATTCTGCTGTTTCTTTCAATTGGTGGTTATTACTTGTTTCACAAGCCACATAACCAGCCGCGGCTTACTCAGAATAAAACGGATGACATTCCTCCAGGAGTAAACAAGGCTGTTTTAACTTTATCAAACGGCCGGAAAATTCTTTTAACCAATGCCCAAACCGGAAAACTTGCAAATCAAAACAATACCGTTATCAGCAATACTCCAAAAGGACAAGTCGTTTATACAGAAGTTGCCGGAAATGCTGATTTGGCCCTGGAACAAGTGCTCTATAATTCCATAACTACACCCAATGGCGGCCAATACCAAGTGCTTCTTCCCGATGGCAGTAAAGTACTGCTCAATGCAGCTTCTTCTTTGCGTTACCCTACGGCCTTTACCGGAAAGGAACGGAAGGTAGAATTAACAGGTGAGGCGTATTTTGAGGTAATTCATAATGAAGCATCCCCTTTCCTGGTGATCACCGCCGGTCAGGTCGTGGAAGATATAGGCACACATTTCAACATAAATGCCTACAATGATGAGTATTTAATTAAAACCACCTTAATAGACGGTAGTGTAAAGGTTTCAGCTAAAGATCGGCAAGTAGTACTCAAACCCGGCCAGCAATCAAGATTAAATATTGATTCAGCAGGTCAAAGCATGACGGTAATTGAAAATGCTAATGTGGAAGAAGCAATTGCCTGGAAGAATGGTTATTTCAGGTTCAATAATAAAAAGATACCAGAAATAATGCGGCAATTATCCCGCTGGTACGATGTCGATATCATTTACAAAGGCAATATCACTAACGAAGGGCTGAATGGTAAAATATCACGATATAAAAATATTAGCCAGATTTTGCAGATGCTGGAATCTACCGGCTTAGTTCATTTTAAACTGCATGGAAAGGAGGTTACCGTTATATAATAGAAATTCTTACTTAATCCAAGGCATAAAAAAAGCCATTCCGGTTGGCGCCGGAATAGCCGAAGCCAGATTTAATCAAATAATTAACCAATTATTCTACCGTGTGGTGCCCAAGTCAATCCTAATGAGAAGGCATCCACACTAAATCATGACGTACAAATGTACAATAAAATTCACCCTAATTTTTATGGCGGGCTATATGGCCGTACACCGAATATTCTGTTGATCATGAAGTTGACCACGTTTTTGTTGCTCACAACTATCTTACAAGTAAGCGCAAATGCTTTTGCACAGAAAATAACTTTGTCTGAAAAGAATGTGCCTTTAAACCAGGTATTTGAAAAGATCAGTAATCAAACAGGTTTTGATTTCCTTTATCCAACATCTATGTTAAATGAAGCCAGGCCGGTGACTATCCGGATGGAAAACGTGGAATTGAATGATGTTTTAAAAAAACTATTTGACGGGCAACCTTTGAGCTATACGATCATTAATAAATCGGTAGTTGTATCAAAAAAACAACTACCCGCTTCCGACACCTCTAAGAATGTAACTATTGCCGGACGTATTTTAGAAGCCAAAGATCCCCCGGCACCGCTTCAGGGGGTTTTGATTAGGATAGCAGGCTCCTCAATAGCAACTGTTACAGATGCCAACGGCTTTTTTAAACTTGACAACGTGCCGATCAACAGCACTTTGCAAATAACCATGATTGGTTATAAAAGCCAGGATTATTTTGTAAGAAAGGCGAAGGCTGATCTTACGATTTCACTTAGTCAATCCCTATCGGAACTGGATCAAGTGATAGTTACTGGTCTAGCGAAACAAAAAGTACGGGAAATTGCCAGTTCTGTTACGTCCATCAATATGGAGAACGTAAAAAACAAGCCCGTAGTGCAGCTTTCCCAGGCTTTACAAGGCGGTGGCACCGGGATCCTGGTTAATCAAAGCAGCGGGTTAGTAGGCGGTGATCAGGCTAATATAACTATACGGGGTGTTGCCACTGTTAATAGTACATCTCCGTTGGTATTGGTAGATGGTGTTCCATATGATATGAATAACCTGGATCCGAACACTGTTTCCAGCATTACGGTGTTAAAAGATGCCGCTGCCGCCTCCATGTATGGCGCACGCGGCGCGAATGGGGTAATTGTGATTACTACCAAGCGCGGCGTTGCGGGCACTATAAATGTAGAGTACAACGGTTATTATGGTATCCAACAACCTACCTATAAGCCCAATTTTGTGGATGCCCCCACTTATATGAAAATGATCAATCAGAGAAGCATAAATGCCGGTAGCACCCCAACATACAGCCAGGGAGCTATTGATTCAACTGCTTCAGGTCGTTACCCCATACAGTATCCTAATACAAACTGGACAGCTTTGACATTGCGGAACGCCATACCCATTCAGCAACATTCGCTTTTGGTTTCTGGTGGTAATACCGCTTCTCGGTTTATGATAAATATCAATAATACCAGTCAATTGGGCCAGGTGCAAGAACTTCAGAGCACGCCGCTGTCTAAATTCAGCCGTACCACCGTTCGGATAAATACTACGGTGGACTTAACAAAAAATTTCTTTGTATACACGGACTTATTTGCCGCGCGGACCGATCAAACGGAACCTCATATAGGACAGGATGGTCGCAACACTTCCTATTTTTACAGCAGGTTATACCTTGCGCCGCCGAATGTCGAAGCAGTATATCCTGCCAAGCCAGCCAATCAATTGCCGGCTTACATTCCCCCCGGCTATACTTTTTATGGCCTTACAGGAGAAGGCTGGAACCCGGTCGCTTTACTTGATTTGGCGGGAAGCCAGCAAACTTCATCCAATCTGGCCGTTATCAATATGCGGCCACAATGGAAAATATCGTCCGATTTAACTTTTAATGGGCAGGCAAGCTACAACGTTGGTTCCGGCGTAACCAAAATAAACCAAGCCAGTCATACTTATTATAATTATTACAATTATTTATCCGAAGGCTCAGCAATACCTCTTGAACAAAATTCTTCTTTGAATGGGGGGCAAACCTATTTCTTATGGGGAGGCAATCTGGATTATAAACGAAATTTTGAAAAACATTCCTTTAGCCTCTTAGGCGGCTATACGCAGGAGCTGTCGTCCAACCAATTGACAGAGTTAGCTTTACGGTCTATGTTTGTGAAGTCGACCTATGTTTATGATGAACGTTATTTGGTGGAAGCCGGGATACGAAGGGATGGTTCATCGATTTTCGGTCCAGGCCATAAATGGGGTAATTTCCCCTCTGTGGCCCTTGGGTGGAACGTTGACAGGGAATCTTTCTTTAAGGTAAATGAAATCAGCGCCTGGAAAATACGCGCTTCCTACGGAAGCCTCGGCAATAATAACGTTAGTCCTTATCAGTATCAAACTACGATTAGCGGCGGCGGCCCGGAAAATAATATCGGCAACCCGGATATTCAATGGGAACGAACTAATATGTTCAATTTCGGTACCGATATCAGTTTAAAATCAGGTTTTGACGCCACCATAGACTGGTTCAATAAAAGGACAAATGATATTTTATTTCAAACACCACCACTATTAACTGGCGGAATTGGTACGGGAAATACTACTCCGTTAGTGAATTCCTTTAGCGCGAGGGTAGATGGATTGGAGGTCAATTTAAAATACCACAAAGCATTTTCCAAAGATTTTAGTTTCAATACAGGCGTAGGCTACACCCGACAAACAAGCCGGGTGATGCATTTGCTGAATAATAATGCACCTATTATCAACGGCAATACCATTTTGTCCATAGGTGGACCTCTTTACGCGAATTACGGTTACCGGTCCAACGGGCTCTTGCAGCAGGGTGATATTGACAATCCTAAAGTTGCAAAAATATCGGGCCAGCAGGCCGGCGATATAAAATATGTTGATACCAACGGCGACGGTATAATTAATTCAAGCGACAGGGTGCCCTTGGGGCCTACAAATCCTACCAATATCTTTTTTGCCAATTTAGGCTTTAATTATAAGGGATTTGATTTTGCCGCACTCGTTTCTGGGCAATCCGGCTCTGATATATTTTATACCGGTCAATTGGCTAATCCCTTTAACGGGGGCGAGGAGACAACTCCCCAAAAATCACAGACTGATACCTGGACACCTCAAAACACCAACGCGCCATTGCCGAGGATAGTAGATGGGGGGAACTTAGACTTTTCCGATTTCTATAAACATAATGGCGCTTTCCTAAGGGTTCGTTACATACAGGCAGGATACACATTTCCTCAGGATTGGTGTAACAAGATAAGAGTGAAATCCCTCAGGATATATTTGAACGCACAAAATCCATTTACTCTTTCTTCAGTAAAACTGGTAGACCCGGAATCACAAGGTAGCTTATATACAGTTCCCATCATGAAAATGTTTACATGCGGGCTTAATCTAAAATTTTAATAGGTACCTGAACATAAAAAGACATAAAGATGAAACATATTATTAAATACATCATAGTTTTTATTTTGATTGTAACCTTGTTCGCCGGTTGCAAGAAGGACAATTTTTTAACCCGGGATAATCCAAGTGCCACAACCGACGCGCAATTTTGGCAAACGCAGGAGCAGTTGAGCGGATATCTGGATCAGATTTATACCAACTCCATTCCAAGCGCCTCCCTAAGTAATTATGGGGCTCCCTGGCAAAATGCCCACATGGATATGTCAGGAATAACTGATGAAGTGGTGTACCGGTCAAACTATAGTGACTGGCAGAATTTTGTGAATGGAACAGCCACCTCCTCTATAGATATTGCTAACACCCTATACGCTCAAAATTACCGGGACATCAGAAATGCCTGCCGCATTTTGGAAAATTACAAGCGGATATATATACAGGATACTGTACTTAGAGAAAGATATGCCGCCGAAACAAGAGCATTAAGGGCATACGCTCATTTGAAATTGTTCCAGTTCTATGGCCCGATCCCAATCGTAACGACAAGTTTAACGGTTAGCGCCGCACAAAACACCCCACGTAATACCCAGGAAGAGGATGTTAACTTTATTTCAACAGAGCTAGATGCTGCCGCCACATTACTGCCGGCAACCTATAATAGTTCCGATGTTAAACGTATTACCAAAGGTGCTTGCTATGCGATGCAGGTAGAGTTGTACCTTGTCGTGAAAAATTATCCTAAAGTAATTGAGTATGCTCAAAAGCTGATTGGGCTAAATGTATACAGGTTATATACCTCATCCACACCTGGTGCCAATAGTTATTCCGAGCTGTTCGGATACAATGCCTTACTGAATAATGAGGAAGTTTTGATCAATCCGCAAGGAGCTAATCAAGTATTTTTCAGGTATGGCCCCGCCTCCGCAGGCTCACAGGCGGTGCTCAGCCCTACCGCGGCATTGGTAAACACTTATGAAACCCGGCAGGGGAAAACCTTGCAGGAACTGGGTAATGACAGCCTGATGACCTATTGGAAAAATCCTCTGTATCACAACAATCGCGATCCCCGGTTGGCGGCGAGTATTTTATGTCCCGGACAAACTTTTGTGGGGCGCCTCCTGAATCCGTTTAATACTTCGGGGACAGATGCAATAGGAAAACCTCAATCTACATTTACCGGTTTCTGGTGCAGAAAATATTTAGACTCCACTGATGTGTCAAGAAACACAACCGGTAATTTAAATTTTATGGTTATTCGATACCCTGAAATACTATTAAGCTATGTAGAAGCACTGGTTGAATCAGGAGACTGGTCAAATCCAGACATTAAACGCTATTTGAACATGATAAGAAATCGTGCGGGCATGCCTAATTATGACGAAACAGTGTACAATACTCAGGATAAAATACGTGAACTATACAGGAGAGAGCGGATGGTAGAGCTTGCTTTTGAAGGCACGCGCCTGTTCGATATTCGGCGTTGGGGAATTGGGGGGCAGGTATTAAACGGGCCGGCACAAGGGGTCATAAACCCGGCAACCGGACAACCTGTAACAGCAGAAACACGAACATTTAATGCGAATAGGGATAATCTTTGGCCAATTCCATTAACAGAAATAAATGACAACAATGCAATGAAGCAAAACCCTAATTGGTAACAAGGGCATTAGTGTTTATATTCACTTTTTGTCTATTCTGCCTGGAGATAGTTGTTTCAGAAAGACGGAGAATTTGAAAAGCTGCCATAATATCGTGTCTGCACCACAGCTCGAAAATAACTTCTTTCAGATTTCTCAGTAGATTCAAGTCAATAAAAAAACGAATACCTGTTTAAATATTAAGGTTGGCTAATTTACGTAAGTCATCCATAAAATGGTTCGAGAAGGACCCATGCGGGAAAACCCCATTGGGCAAGCATGAATTTTCATCGCTTGCCCAATTTTTATAGTTTATAACACATTGTAAATCTGATACATAACTGAAGCTGTTTCGTTGATCCGAGCGGTTCGGTCTCTCAAATTTTCAAACGTGAATTTTTCGGGGTATATCGAACCAATCAGTTTCCGGTTTTGTTTCATATTCTCTAAATTATACACACCACAAAGAGAAGTAAGTGCCTTAACCGCTTTGTTTAGATCTCTTTCAATACTTATATTGTTTGTAGAAAAATCACTTAACTTAGCTTCAAGCCTGGTTGTTTTTGTTTCACAATCTAATTTAATCTCCCTGTATTCCACTCCATCGAGGTCACCTTTGAGGAGTAATTCCCGTGCATGCTTTTGCTTTTTACTTAATTCCTCATTCTGATTAAGCACTTCCTTTCTGCTGTCACCCTTAGTTGCAAAATCCGCTTCGTAAACATCGAGGACAACTTTTTTGCAGATCTCTACCAGCCCAGGTTTGGGTATATATCTTTTTATTAGACCTCGAAGTCTTCCATCTCCAAAGCGATAGTCAGTATCTCTAAAACCGCCTGATCGGTATCTTGTACAATGATCGTTTCCATAACATTTCGGTATTCCCGAACATTTATATGATCGAAAATAATTCCACTTTCTCACCCCTGCCTCTTAGTTGAGTTTCTCCCAGCGATATTGTTTGAAATAAAGGATAAAGCTCCAATTTTTTTAAGAGGTCGCCGGAAATAAGAATATCAACATTCAATTGATTGCACAGTCCTTGTATACGGGCTGTAGTATTTAATACATCACCGGTAAAAATGATCTCTTTTTTGAGGACTCCGATCTCACCGGTGGTTACCTTCCCATAATGAAATCCGGCTTTGAATCGTGGTAGCAATCCAAATTTTTCTTTATACTTCTCAGCCTGGCCATTCATGGATGCTTTCATTGCAAAAAAACAGCGGATGCAATTATTATTTTTCAAGCCGTTTTTTAGTTTCCACGACACGATCATTTCATCCCCCGCATATTGATAGATCTCGCCCGCATGATCGATTACCGGTCCAGACAAATCAGAAAAATATGCTTTCAGCATTTCAAAGTATTTAATATGACCCAGATTTTCTGCGATCTCGGTGGAAGACTTCATATCAAGGAACATAAATATCCTTTCTTCTTCTACCGGCCTGTGATATTTTCCCAAAAAGAAATTACTCAATACCCCCGGGCCAATGCTTTCACTTACTTCCGTATAGAATTGTGTAACCACAATTATGGAAGCAATGTATACCGAAACACTCACTATGGAATAGTCAGTAAAGAAAGCCCACGCATCAGACCAGAAATCTTTGCGGGTAATCGCAGCAGGCATATCATTCGCTGTAGAGATGAATGTTGTGATGAGAAACAATAAAATGATCACCAAATAGATGAGAGACTTGTACAGGATCTTTTTAGTGAAGCTTTCCTTGATGAACCATTTGCTGAAATAAACAATTTCCAGTATGCCGATCAATATGCCGGTTATTAAAGCGGAGAGCGGTGTCGTGAAAATATTCCTTGCAAAAACGTATGTGTTCCCTGTTGAAGGGTAATAATTAAGGCTGCCAAGTAAACCTCTTTCCAGCAGCGTATAAACTATGCTGAATACCAGCCACATCATACCGAAAGGAATGATACGAAAGATATTCCTCCTGGCTTTTGGTGATAGCATTTGAAAATAAAGTTGGTTAACAACAGCAATATACTATTCTTTTTAGAATACAGATATCTGTCAAATTATTTAATCGCGCCCTGGCCATAGCCGCGCAACACTGGTTTTCTTAATATGGAACTCACTGAATTAAAACATACATGGGATACAATAGGAACCCCGGTTAAATTAACCAATGATATTTAGTGCTATCTGAAAACAGGCATCCCGTTTTAAAGAAGATCAGGAAGCAGCTAATCATCGAAATTATTGGCTGGTCGGTTTTTCTACTATGTTATTATACCATGTTCGATGGCGATCATAAATCAATATGGATCAATATAACACTGATCGTTTCCGTATTGCTGCCATTAATTCATAACCTCATGGGTTATAGGTTTGCAAAGTATCTTGTGAACGGAGTTACCATTAAGGAGTCATTAAAAAACTACCTTTCTAAGGTTAAAATTTACGCGACTGTATCGATCATCTGCCGGTTGTTCTTCATGACAGGATTGTTACTGTTTTTTACTTATGGGGTAAGTTTTAATACCAAAAAATATGTCTCGTTTGCCATCATTATCTTAATATTTCTGATTCAACTATCGATATTATATAGGTTATGGGCGAAACGATTGATAATCTTGAAAATGCGGTAACAGTATTCGGTTAATTTAAAATAATCATTTTGTATTGATCGGAATGAAAACCTTTTCCGTGGACAGATAAACGAATTTTCCCGCTGCCTGTAGTCTCCAACGACCTTTAATTCGTCATCAATTTTCCCTGCTTTATATGATCAAACTAAAAATCGCGTTAATAGGGTCGACACCTTGATCAACGATTTCAATTAATGGGCGAGCATACCTGTGCTTTCGGTAGTATTCAAATCTTCATGAACTAAGGGATGGCTTTGATACGCCGGTACCTGAAAATCATTGATCGATTTATTATCGGCAAATACCTGGGCACATTTGTGTTTACCATGGCTATTTTTATGGTGATATCCGTGGTGTTTGATGTGTCTGAAAAGCTGGATAATTTTACCGGCAAACATGCCACCCTGCATAATATCATATTCCATTATTATGCTGGCTTTATCCCTTACTATCTCAATCTGCTGTCGCCACTGATCAATTTTTTGGCGGTTATATTTTTTACGGCCAAAATGGCCAATCAAACAGAGATCGTACCTATTTTGAGCGGCAAGGTGAGCTTTAACCGCTTTTTGCGACCGTATTTTATCGCGTCCTCAGTTATATTTATCGTGTCGTTTTTCGCCAATGTATACCTCATTCCCTACACCAATCACCTCAAAAACGACTTCGAAAACGCCAATGATATGACGGATAACGACCCTGCTAAAAGCGGAGTGCACATGCAGATTGACGAGCACACGTATGTATATATGCAAAGCTATAATCCGGCCAAACATGCGGGCAACCTGTTTATCATGGAGAAATTCAATGGCGATACCCTGCGAGAAAAACTCCTGGCACAAACGACCGCTTATGATTCGGTAAAAAGGATATGGTCGTTAAAAAACTATACGGTTAAATATATAAATGGCCTTAAAGAGCAGTTTATGATCAGCAATGCCCCGAAAGATACTATAATTGATATGCATCCCGGTGATTTTATTTTGTATGATAATGTGTATAGCGCCATGTCGTTAAATGAGCTGAACCAAAACATTAACAAGGAAAAACTGCGCCGGCCCGAGATATTGAACAGCCTTTATTACGAAAAGTTCCACCGTTTTGTCTACCCTTTATCGGCCTATGTTTTAACGGTGTTGGGTGTGGCACTGTCCTCGCGTAAGGTGCGCGGTGGTGTTGGTCTGCCGTTGGGGATAGGTATTTTACTTTGTTTTGCCTATATTATAGTGGAGAAATTTGCCATTACATTTTCCGTCAAAGGCGGCCTGCCTCCGGTTATAGTTGTCATGTTTCCTAATACCTTATTTGGGTTGTTCGGTTATTACTTAATTTCTAAAGCATCAAAATAAACATGTCGGGGATTATACCATCCATTTTATCTGCCGACTTGCTCCCTGATTAAGTGACAGCACCTGCCGCTGGTTAAATTTTCAACCCATACCCATAAATGACACAGGCTTTGTGCGATCAACTTGTTTTGGATAGTCTTATTAAAGAATTTGAATGTGACAATTATTTGCCAGATGCGGCTTAATTTCTCAAGTTTTAATAAAGAAACGCGAACTGTTTTAGCTAAGATCAATTGTTGAACGAGAGCTGGTTTTATTTATTTTCGGATATCAAATAAGCGTAAATACGCTCAAAATTAACAGTCGTCATTCATGACGTCATTTTTTAAGGGCCTATAAAGACTTCATTATCAAAGCAGAATAGGATATGTTTGAGTCCATTCCGCTAAAAGGACCCTCGTTAAAAATCCGTTGGCCTTTCTTAATCTGAAAGTTCTTTTTATGGGTCGCAATTGCCAGCGTCCAATCCTTAGTCTCCGGATTTATTTCTTGTTAACTGAATGTGTCACTGCTTATTTCAATAGCAAGTTCAACTACAGACCGCGCATCAGGGTTACTGCCAGTTTGTTGATACCAGTCACAAGTGATCAGATTAAATGGATAGGTTGGGTAAACAGACTTTATGAAATCGTAAAGAGTTGTATTAGCCAATTGTGCCAATGTTTCCAAAAGCGGCTGTGCGGGCGTGACACTTATTAGCGTTGGAATAACACTGGCAATAATATCAGGCGTTTGCGGGGTAAGGATCCAGCTGATTCCATACATTGTATTGGCGACGGCCAATTTTAAACCATTTAATTCCCTGTTCTCCAAAGCCTCAACAGTATCAACGCCATTCGGGTCACGGGTGCTCGAAAAAGTACCGTTAAATACGTGAGAAGGGTATGTAACACCCGAATCTCCGTTTAGTACGATTACTTTAGTTCCAGAACCTGCAATGCCCGATAAGGTTACATCAGAAAGTGCCGTGTATAAATTTGTACCTATAGGTGTATATATCGCTCCTGGCAGTGTGGTTTGCAACATGTTTACGATGTCTGATACATTACCGGAATTGAAGTTGGTATGCGACAGCTGCAGAAACACTATTTCCTTGTTTCCTTCATCAACAAAGGATTTAACGTCGTCCAATATAGTTTGTAGCAGTGGCCCCCTCAAAGCATGCTGTATGTAATAATCAAATGGGGGAGTAGCGCTATCATAATAAACACGCAAATCAAAAAAGCGAATACCATTGTCTAATTGCGCTTTGATCGTATCTGATGAACTTTGAGACTGCGATACTTGTCGAATACAGCCCATAATAAAATTGTAGGCCTCCGGGCCTATGTAGTAGGTATCGTGACCATCAGAACCGGTGTTTTTCCATGGCAGCGTACCGTTAACCGGCGCGCTGCTAGCATAAAGGTTCCACAGAAAAGCGATATTCGGGTATTGTATGGCAGACAGTTGAGTGGTCAGCCCGTAGGTGCCACTATCATGGGTTCCCGGTATCACCAAACTTGTAAGTGTTTTTGCCTGAATCGTTGCGTCGGACATCCAGGCAGATAAATTATATGCCATAGCTTGGGGTTATAATAAGTGCTTTTTTATTAATTTATCAACTGCATTCAGTATATCTGAATTGAACCCGTCATTTAATATGCCTTCTATCACGCGCATATTAGCGGTCCCTGCTGCAACAATTGCTTGCAATACAGGTAATACTTCGATTATTGAACCACTGAGGCTGATATCACTTAATGAAAACTTTAATAGATCGAGGGTCAATGACTGGATCTTGTTGCCCGAATAAACAACCTGTCCATCCAATACAATACTCAACCTGGAGGTTGATACGTCAAAAGTGGTGCCTACATGGGAGGCAAATGACGCAACACCTTTAAGACGAAGAGCATCTGAACTCAGAATGAGAGAAAAATGATAGACAGAGCTATCAGCCTGATCAGGAACAAGGGCCGCATAACTGCAGTTTATTGAATCAAGGCCTGAACATTTTACAAAAAAGGCTTCCCATTTACCACTTTTGAAGCCTTGGCCCAATAACGCATACATCAAAGCATCGGCATTCGCATTTAAAAAAGAGTTTATCAGTGCACTCACAATTCCTGGGCCTGAGAATACATAAAAAATAAAGCTGGTGTCCGAGCCTACCATATTTGCGGCTGCAAAAGCTGAAAGCACTGCCTGGTTAGAGGTTGAAGTTATCTTGGTATGAAATGCACCGGTGCCCAAATCAAAACCGATCGTATTGCCGCCGGAGATAATTGTTGATTTGGATTGGCTGTCCCAACACTTAGGCTTCTCACATGTGTCGAAGTGGATAGCTGCAGATGTTGAATAATCATTAACCGAGGTATCATGTAAATGATCAATGCAGTGATTGTGAAATTTAAAATCAGCCGATGTAGCGTTATGATTGCTGAGATACATCGTTGCTTTAGTATTTGCTGCAAGTCTTTCGTTAGTTATGCTCACGTTTTTTAAGATTTTTAGCGATCTGATTAAGTAAAAAACAGGGGATATTCTGTTAAACGCTTGTTTTAAATGTTTAGGTAGTTTAATAATGTATTGCACCTGTAATATAGTGATATTAACAGGATATTCAAGTTTCATGTGATTTCACATCAACTCATTTTGAAGCTTTTAATCTTCATGTCGCCTTTGAGATTTAGGATGCTTAGTCGCCTCTCTGAATTACCAATCTTTGACGGCGAAAACAGAGGGGATAGGAATGAACATTGGAATCTCATATTTGATTGAATTAATAATGAGATGAGAAAAAGAACCCTGGGTTGACGCACGGGATATCGTAGTTGGGATTACCGACCAGGGGGAAAGAATATTCTATTTTTAGCTATAAATCTTCCAAACAGGATAAAATATTAGCAGCCTAAATACCTTTCACTTCACCACCATCCATTCTAATGGCGCTACCTGTCATCCATTTTGCGACCGGAGATACCAAAAATGCCATTAACTCTGCAATTTCTTCAGGTTCTCCATACCGGTCGATGTGCGATTCTATTAAAAATTTTGATTTCGCCTCGTCCATGGACATATGATTAGCTGCTGACCATTTAGTCAAAAATCCGATACGGCGATTGCTCATTACCGGCCCGGGTAATACGCTGTTTACCTGGATACCGTCGATGATGCCTTGTTCGGCAAATGCTTTTGCTAAAGCAACAATGGCCGCATTAATGGTAGCTACTGCTGCAAAACCAGGTTTGGGGTCTTGGGCAGAATTGCCTGATGTCAGGATCACCGAGCCTTTTGATTCTTTTAAATAGGGCCAGGCCTTGATGGTCAGCCGCCGCGCACCGTGCAGCTTCATTTCGGCACCGTCATTCCACTGTTCGTCTGTTATATCAAACAGGTGAATTTGCGGTACAGCGCCTGCAATATTAACAAGTCCGTCAATCCTGCCAAATTTTTCAATGGTTTCTTTGATCACCCTATCCGCAGCTTCTACCTGTCTTAAATCGGCTGCAATGATCAGTGGTTCTGCCCCGGCAGCTTTAACGATGGCAGCGGTTTCTTCCAATTTACCTTGCCCCCGGGCAACCAATACCAGCCCCGAAAAGTCTTTTGCCAGCCTGACAGCAGTTGCCCGGCCGATTCCGGCACTTGCACCGGTTACTATTGCGATTTTCGTTTCCATATTAATTTTATTTAAAATTTTATTTTGGCAGCTTTTCTAAAAAGTGCAGAATTTCCATCGCTATCTCGTTTACATGGGTTTCCAAAGCAAAATGACCGGTATCAAAAAATTTAACTGTAGCGCCGGGCATGTCACGTTTAAATGCTTCGGCACCAGGTGGAAGGAAGAACGGGTCTTTATTACCCCAGGTAGCCAGCAGTGCAGGTTGCTTATCGCGGAAATATTGCTGGAATATCGGGTATTTTGCCACGTTGCTGGCATAGTCCTTAAAAAGATCGAGCTGTATTTCTACGTTGCCCGGTTGATCAAGGAAATACTGATCAAGTGTGTAGGACTCCGGTGCAACCAAAGTTTCATCAGCTACCCCGGTTAAATATTGCCATTTTGTAGTGCCTTCTTCAACCATCATTTTTAAAGCATTGCGGTTTTCCTCTGTTGGTTCGGCCCAGTACTTCTGAATTGGGTTCCAGTTTTCGCTTAAGCCTTCCAGATAAGCGTTGCCGTTTTGTGTGATAATACCCGTTATCTTTTCGGGGTTGGCAACAGCAATACGATAGCCCACCGGCGCGCCGTAATCAAATACATATATCGCAAACCTTTTCAGTCCGAGTTGATTGATAAATCCTTGGATGTGTTTGGTCAGGTTATCAAAAGTATATGCAAAATCCTTGTGATCCGGTTTATCGGTATAACCAAAACCAGGAAGATCTGGCGCGATCACATGGTATTTCTCACTCAGTAACGGGATCAGGTTTCTGAACATATGCGATGAGGTTGGATAGCCGTGCAGCAATAATACCACTGGCGCACCTTTTGAACCGGCTTCACGGTAGAAGATGTTCAAGTCGTTTACTTTAATGTTGCGATAATTTACTCTGGAAGTTTTCATAATTATTTGTTTTTAATGTATAGTTCATATTTAAAAACAGACCACTCTGTTTTTATTAAATTAAATTTTTTTACCCTAAAAAGGACTTGATGTTTTCTGCAATATCAGCGTGGTGTTCTTCCAATGCCAAATGGCTGGTATCATATACATGTATTTGTGCTGAAGGGACATCGCTTTTGATCGCCTCGGCTGCTGATACCGGAAAAAATACATCGTTTCTACCCCAAACCAATAATAGGCGGGGTTGCGTTTTCTGGAGCCATTTTTGCCAGTTCGGATATTCAGCGATATTAGATGCATAATTGTATAGCAAATCCAATTGTATTTCTTCCTGGCCGGGGCGGTTTAGGTAATGCAACGCGTTGGTATAGTGGTCGGGATTAATTTTGCCCAAGTCCTTTGCACCGTTTAAAAAGAAAAGTTTGATACCGTCTAACGTTAGCAGGGGTTTTACTAATTTCGTGGTTTCCTCGGTCCGGTTTTCAAGGAAGGGGGCAGCATTATGCATCGCCGGGCCTAATCCTTCTTCATAAGCATTGGAGTTTTGCAGAATGTAGTTATTGAAAATGCCTGGCCTGCGGGTTGCGATGCGAAACATGACCGGGCCGCCGTAACCCAGTGCATATACATTCGGCTTTTTTAGTTCCATGTTTTCCATAAACTTCTCTATTGTCAGAGAAATATTCTGAAATGTATATGCATAGTCTTTTTTGTCGGGGATATCGCTATTGCCAAATCCCGGAAAATCGGGGGCGACCAGGTAATAATCATCTTTCAGATCATTCATTAGTTCCTGAAATGCGCTGGACGCATTTGGCACACCGTTAAGTAATATAATCTGCTTTTTGGCTTTATCCCCAACCTCTCTGTAAAATATGTTAATGCCGTCCACATTAACTTTTCCATAATTAATTGTTCGTGTTTTCATTTTATGATTATTTAATTTTTTATTCGAAATACTTAATCACTCCGTTACGATGGTTGTTTTTTAACTATTTTCTTTTCATAATTTAAAGGTATATAAATAAAATGAAAACAGACAAGTCTGTTTTCATTTTATTTCAAATTTATTTTGGTTCCCTTTTACCAAACATGATTTAGTTAATTAAATAGGTTTACAATAATTCATCGACAATTTTTCGGGCGGTGATTACTGGCCATGGGTCATTATGAACTTTATTACCAATAAGCGCACCTTCAAACAAAACATAAATCTCATCTGCCAGATCTTCTTTTTGGATTGGCCTTAGAATTTCAGCAAAGAGCCGGCGCACACCATCTTTTTGCTTTTTGATTTGCCTCCTTACGATTTCTGCATCTTTTGGTATTTCAGAAATGATATTTAAAAAATTGCATCCGTAGTATTCTTTTTGTTGCACCAGTTCGATGAGGTAATCAAACACCCCCAACACCTTATCTTTGGCTTTACTATGCTTATCTGCC
>Ga0193717_1000476_pt1 | contig 26869 bp, 21 predicted proteins | sample U2c2metaG_FD_145900 | JGI IMG/M metagenome (GOLD analysis project Ga0193717, IMG submission 145900) | Soil microbial communities from a riparian zone of the East river system, Colorado, United States - U2c2 | ecosystem: Environmental > Terrestrial > Soil > Riparian zone | place: USA: East River...
CACGATGACGGACGCGCGCACGGTGCCTTTGTTCCATCGGTTATGCAAGATGTTTTTACGTCTCCGCGCATGCGACGACAAGGACGTCACTGCACCCTGCACGCGGCTCCCCGTCTCAGCGTTTCAACGCGGCAGCAGCACTCCGCCGGAGCGCCCAATGGGATTGCATACGGAATGTTTCACTCACGCTTGCCGCGGAAACCGGACCTCGACGCGAAGTCCCCTGCCCTGCTCGGAGTCCAGCAGGACAAGGCTCGCACGATGCAACTCCGCAATGCGTCGCGCAATGGACAAGCCGAGACCGGAGCCTTCGACCTGCACATCGCGTCCGCGCTGGAAGCGATTGAACATCGATTCGCGCTGCTCCGGATCGATACCCGGTCCGTCATCGCTGATCGACAGGACCGTGGCCGAAGCCAGCGAGATCACGACCGTGCCACCAACGCTTGCGTAACGCAACGCATTGTCGAGCAGGTTGCGGATGAGTACGCGGATGCCTGCTTCCCAGCCGCGAACCGGCTTCGTTCCGGCTTCGATCCGTCGCACCACTTCGATGTTGCGTTGGAGGGCGAATCCCGCGAGGTTGAGCAGTTCCTCGTCAACGCACTGGGCAAGATCGATGTCGGTGAACGCACGCAACGAGGAGGTGCCGTCCCACCTGGCCAACTCCAGCATCTGGTTGACGAGGCGTGCCATCCGCGTCAGCGCATCCTTCGCATCGGTTAGCGAAGCGACACGCTCGTTATCGGTCGAGCTGGCAAGAGCATTCTCCAGGTGAATGAGCGCACCGGCCAGCGGGGTGCGCAACTCATGCGCCGCATTGGACGTAAACGAGCGTTCATCCTCGAGAACGCGACGCAGACGTTGCAAGAGGCCGTTCAATGCGCCAATCAGGGGCTCGATCTCGTGCGGCGCATCGTGTCCGTCCATCGGGCCGCTATCCTCAGGACCACGACCTTCCAGACGGGCGGCCGTTTGCGCCAAAGGCCGCAGTCCGCGCCGCACAGCCCAGCCGACCAGCAAAGCCAGAACCGGAAGACCGAGCAGCAGAGGCAATGTGTTCTGCAGCAGCAGATCGCGAACGATCTCGCGTCGGCTGTCATAGCGTTCGGCGGCGCGGATGAATCCGCCGCGCTCGGCGATCTTGGTATAGACGCGCCAGCGTCGCTTGTCCTTGGTGATGTCGGCGAAGCCGACCGGCGCGGCATCGAACGACAAGCCGTGCAAGTCCTGTGTCGTCAGGCGCAGCTCGGTCGCGGTTGCCCAATACTGGAATCCGACCTGCGTTTCGTATCCGTGCCCCTGCGGTGTCGCCTCCGCGGATCCCTTGGGCTTGAACCAGTTTTCAACCTCGATCACGGAATCGTCGGCCGTCTCCATGCCGTGGATATGTTGCGACAGCGCCTCCAGGGTCTTCGCGCTCTGGGCGAGACGGGCATCGCTCAACTCGTTGACCTCTTCGACGACCTTCGAGTAGCTGACGGCAAGCAAGGGCAACATGACCAGCCCGATGCAGGACAGCGTCAGCACGGTCAGGCGGCCGCGCAGCGATCGGATCATGGAAGCTTCTCGTCGGTCAGCAGGTAGCCGAGTCCGCGCGCGGTGCGGATCAGGTTCGGATGGATCTTCTTGCGCAGGCTGTGCACGTGCACTTCGAGCGCGTTGCTGCCGACGCCTTCCGGCCCGTACAGGACACGCATGAGGAATTCACGTGTGACCACGCGACCGGCGCGTTCGGCCAGCGTCTGCAACAAACGAAATTCGATGCGCGACAGACTCAGCAGATGGCCATCGAATCGCGCTTCGCTGTTGTGCGTGTCGATGGCAAGTGCACCCACTTCGAGATTGTGTCGGGTGACACCATGCGTGCGCCGCAGGATCGAGCGCATGCGAGCGGCCAGCTCATCGAGCGCGAAGGGCTTGACCAGGTAGTCGTCTGCGCCGAGATCCAATCCGCGCACGCGGTCCTGCAGCGAGTCGCGCGCGGTGATGACCAGGATCGGCGAAGAGACATGATCGCGTCTCATCGCCGCGAGCACATCGAGTCCGTCGACTTTCGGAAGTCCGAGATCGAGCAGGATCATGTCGAAGGCGACCGCTTTCGCCCGCACCAGTGCGGACGCCCCGTCCTGCACCCACTCGTGCGTATGCCCCCATCGTTCCAGTGCCCTTTGCAGGCCACGGCCGAGGTGGAGGTCGTCTTCGACAATCAGGATGAGCATATCGGTTGGAACGCGCTGAGCCGTCAGGAGGGTAACGCTCGAGGCTTAGGTGAATCTTAAGGCGTCGCGCACAAGACCGCCTCATCGGGCCTCACGGCGTCTTAAGGTTCTCATAAGGCTGCGATGCAAGACTCGGACGGACGCCGACCGACACGGAAGCCTTCGACGCGTGACGCGCCGATCTGCCGACGCCAACCTGGAATCCACTCTCGATATCGATGGAGAATTCGATGCTCATGTTCGGTGTGCCTCGCGTTGCGTCGCCTTGTGCCGCATTGGCGTTCGCAGTCGCCCTTGCCGGATCGGCCGACGCGGCGACGCTCCAGCGTTGGCCCATCGGCGGCACCGGCGGCTGGGACTACCTGACCGTCGATGCACCAACCCATCGCCTGTTCGTGACGCGATCCGATCGCGTACTGGTGCTCGACACCCGCGACGGCAAAACCCTCGCAACCATTTCCGCAACCGATGGCGTGCACGGCGTTGCGCTGGCGCCTCGACTGGGCAAGGGCTACACCAGCAACGGACGCGCGGACAGCGTGACCGAATTCGACCTCGCAACGCTCGCCGTCCTGCGAACATTTCCGCTATCCGGCCACAATCCGGATGCGATCGTGTTCGACGAGTCGAGCGGCCACGTCTTCACGTTCAATGGAAAGAGCCACGATGCGACCGTCCTCGATGTCGGCAACGGCCGCACGCTGGCGACGATTGCGCTGGATGGAAAGCCGGAGTTCGCGGTGAGCGACGGCCACGGTCGCATCTACGTGAACGACGAAGATCACGCGCGGCTCGACGTCATCGACGTCCATCGCAACGCGGTCGTCTCGACATGGAATCTCGACGACTGCGAGGAGCCGAGCGGCCTTGCGTTCGATGCCGGTCACCGCCGACTCTTCTCGGTCTGTGCCAATGGCGAAATGGCCGTCACCGACGCAGAGACAGGGCGCCATGTCGCCAGCATTCCGATTGGAAAGGGCCCGGATGCGGTCGTGTTCGATCCGGCGCGGCATGAGATTCTCAGCTCGAACGGTCAGGACGGCACGGTAACGATCGTGCGGCAATCCGACGCGGACCACTACGCCGTGGCGGCGACGGTGGAGACGCAGAAGAGCGCCCGAACGGCGGCTCTCGATCCGTCGACGCATCGTATTTACCTCGCTGCCGCGGAGTTCGAGCCCGCGCATGACGTTGCCGGACAACCGAAGAGTCGTCCCGTGGTCAAAGGCGACACGTTCTCGATCCTGGTGATGACGCGTGACGGCGCTGCGGCAAGATCGAAGGCGCCCTGAGCCGCGGCGAACCATCGCTGCGCCCGAGGAATCGACGACGCATCCATGACATCGACTGGTTCCCTTGCCGTGGCGACGCTCGTCCTCGCCTGCATCGGCGGCTGCGCGACGTATCACGCCAAGCCGCTCGCGCTGCACGCGGAACGGGCTGAAAAGGTCGGTGCGCTGGTCCACGCCTCGCCGGTTCCCCAGCGCCTGGATATCGACGACGTCGTCGCGCTGGCAATCGCGAACAATCCCGACCTCGTCGCGGCGCGCCTGCAGGCCGGCGTCGCGCAAGCGCAGCTGCGCAGCGCCGGCATCCTGCCGAATCCTGTTTTCTCGGCGAGCTACGCCAACGTGCAAAGCGGTCCGGGCACGTTCGCGGCGCTGGCGGCCGGGCTGAGCCAGGATCTGCGCGCACTGGTAACCCTGCACGCCACGCGCGCCGCCGCCGCGGATGCCACACAGGCGGTCAATGCGAGCGTGCTGTGGCAGGAATGGCAAGTCGCCGGCAAGGCGCGCCTGCAGACCATCGATGTCGTCGAGGGCGACCATCAACTCGCCGTTCTCCGGAAAAACGCCGACCTCGCCCAGCAACGTCTTCGCCGCAGCAAAGAGTCTGCGCGACAGGGCGATGCCACGCTGGTCGAGCTCGCGCCGGACGTCGTCGCCGCGGCCGATGCGCAGAATCTCGTCGATGATTTCGAGCGTCAACAGCAGACCCGGCATCGAGACCTCGCCATCCTGATCGGTTTGACGCCGGACAGCCCGCTCGAGCTCACCGACCGCATCGATGGCGCCGCGGTGGATCCCCCATGGGTCCGCGAGCGCATCGCCTCGCTCGCCGGATACCGGCCCGACCTCCTCGCGCTGCGACTCGGCTATGCATCGCAGGAGGAAAAGTTGCGAGGCGCGGTACTGGCGCAGTTTCCGCTGTTCTCGCTCGGCATCGCGGCGGCGCAGGACACGAGCAACGTGCGCACGCTGGGACCGCAGATCACCATGGAGCTGCCGCTGTTCGATCGCAACCAGGGCAAGATCGCGCAGGAATCGGCGACCCGCGAGCAGTTGCACGCGGAATTCGCGGCGCGCCTGCATGCCGCCGCCAGCGAAATCGAGGCCCTTCTCGCCGATCACGACATCGTCGGCCGCCAGCTCGAGGCGAAACGCCGGCAACTCGACGACGTGCAACCGATCGCGAACAACGCCGAAGCGGCCTACCAACGCGGCGACCTCGACGTCCGCACCTATACGGATCTCGTCGCCGCGCGCAATACGAAGGAACAGGAAACGATAGCCATGAAAACCCTCTTGCTCGAACAGCAGGTGGCCATAGACACGTTGCTCGGCGCGGGACTTCGGCCGATGGTCATCGACGGCGAGGCGCTCGCGCCGTGAGAAGCCTTGTGTTCGTTGTTCTTCTGGCCGTGGCATCGGTCGCGCCGGCGACGCAGGCCGATGAACCACCCAGTGTGCTGGTGGCGACGGACGTCGCGCAGCGCGGCGAACTGCCCGACGTCGTCGTCGCCTATGGAACGGCCGGCACTGCGATCGATCGCGTGATGACGCTCAGCATTCCTGCGGAAGGACGCGTCATGCGCATTCTCGCCACGGCGGGAGAGAGCGTGCGCGCCGGACAAGCGCTGATCGAGTTCCAGCTCTCGGCGGCGGCCAGCAGCGCGTTGGCGCAAGCCGCGACCGCGCTGTCCGTCGCGCGCAGCGAACAGGCGCGCGTTGGACGTCTGCTGGCGCAGCAACTGGCGACGCGCGATCAGAAAGCGCAGGCCGACAAGGCAGCCGCCGACGCCAAAAGTGCGCTCGACGCCTTGCAGCGGGAAACCGGCGCTCACGAGCGGGACACCCTGACGGCGCCCTTCGACGGCATCGTGACGACGATACCCATCGCACAAGGCGATCGGGTCACGGCAGGCGCGCCGCTCGTTACCGTGGCGCGCAGCGGCGGCATGCTGGTCACGGTCGGCGTCGAACCCCGCGATGTACGACGGCTCAGCCTTGGTGAGCCGGTCGCACTGGCATCGCTGGCCGATGACGCATCCCGGCATCAGGGCCGGGTTTCGAAGATCGGCAAGAGTCTCAATGCGAAGACGCGGCTCGTCGATGTCGATGTGATCGTCAGCGATGACGTTCTGATCGGCGAGGCATTCCGCGCCGAGATCGAAGTCGGTCGCATCGCCGGCTGGCTGCTCCCGCGCAACGCGGTGCTCGACGACGACAAGGGACCGTCCGTCTTCCAGGTCGCCGCAGGCAAGGCGGTTCGCGTCGACGTGAAGCGCATGGCTTCCCGCGAAGGAACGACTGTCGTCGACGGGCCGATCGATCCATCGCGTCCGATCGTCGTCGACGGTAATTACCAGCTCGCGGACGGCATCCTGGTCCGGGAGCAGAATGCCGCCGGATCGGCCGCCGCGGACAAAGGCGCGAAAACGAAAAGGTCGCCATGAGTTTCGTCGACTTCGTCGAGCGCCACGCAAAGCTGCTGCTCGGCATCGCATTCGCACTGACGGTCGCCGGCATCGTCGCCGCGCTGACGATCCCGGTCGGCCTGTTCCCGCAGATTTCATTCCCACGCGTGGTCGTCGATCTTTCCTCGGGCGATCGTCCGGCGGATCAGACGGTTCTCGCGGTGACGCGCCCGGTCGAAGAGGCGATCCGTTCCGTGCCGGGCGTGCGCGACGTGCGCTCGGCGTCGTCACGCGGATCGGCGCAGATCTCGGTCGACTTCGGCTGGGGCCACGACATGGTCGCGACCACGTTGCTGGTCGACTCCGCGCTCGCGCAGGTTCTGCCGCGGCTGCCCGCCGGGACGACGTACGCCGTGCGGCGGATGGATCCGACTGTCTTTCCGATCATCTCGTACGCACTGACGTCCGCTGCGCTGTCGCCGAGCGCGCTGCGCGACTTCGCGCAATTCGAGATCGTTCCTCTTCTCGCCGCCGTGCCCGGGCTTGCGCGTGTCGATGTCCAGGGCGGCGCGATCGACGAAATCGGGATCCTGGCGGATCCGCATCGACTCGCCGCCTATGACCTCGGCCTTGCGGACGTGGTCGCGGCCGTCGGTGCCGGCAATGCGCTGCAAGCCGTCGGCCGCATCCAGGATCAGGACAAGCTCTATCTCATCGTTTCCAACAGCGACCTGCGCACACGCGAGCAGCTGGAGCAGATCGTCGTGCGCAGCGATGCGACAGGCCTGGTTCGCCTCGGCGATATCGCACGCGTGGAGGCCGGCGTCGCGCCGCAATGGATTCGTGTCGTCGAAGACGGCATGCCCGCGGTTCTCTTCAACGTGTACGAACAGCCGGACGGCAACGCGGTCGACATCGCCGATCAGGTACGCGCACGCCTGGCGACGCTCCAGCTGCCCGGCTCGGTAAAGCTGTCGAACTGGTACGACCAGAGCGCGCTCGTCATCGACTCGGCAGCCAGCGTGCGCGATGCGATCCTCATCGGCCTGATCCTGGCCGCGATCGTTCTCTTCGCATTCCTGCGCAACGTTCGCGTCATGCTGGTTGCGGTGCTGGTCGTTCCTTCGACGCTCGCCATCACGGTTCTGGTCCTGAACCTGCTCGGCCTCAGCTTCAACATCATGACCCTCGGCGGCATCGCCGCGGCCGTCGGCCTGGTCATCGACGATATGATCGTCATCGTCGAGCACATCGCGAGGCGCGCCGGCGCGCCCGGCGTCGCGAACGGACGTTCGTCGGTGTTGCCGGCGACGCGCGAGTTCCTGCGACCGCTGACCGGATCGAGCCTTGCCACACTCGTCGTGTTCCTGCCGCTGAGCTTCATGAGCGGCGTGACCGGCGCATTCTCGAAAGCGCTGGCGGTCACGATGGCTACTGCGTTGATCGTCTCGTATCTGTTCGCGGCGTTGATCGTGCCGGTCCTGGCGCGCCGATTCGTCGACTTCCAGCGCTGGCACGACCCGGCGACTCGCGCGGGCTGGCTCGAGCGCCACCACGGACGGGCGTTGACAGCACTGGTGCGCAAACCCGTGATCCTGGTTTTCGCAATCGCGCCGCTGCTGCTGCTCGGCGGTATCGCGTACCTCGAGGTGCCGAGCGGATTCATGCCGGTCATCGATGAAGGCGGCTTCGTCATGGATTTCTACTCGAAGCCTGGCACGTCGCTCGACGAAACCGAACGCGAGTTGCAGCAGATCGAGGCGATCCTGCGCCAGCAGCCGGAACTCGACACCTTTTCGCGGCGCACGGGAACCGGGCTCGGCGGCGATCTCGGCGAAGCCCACCACGGCGACTACTTTGTCCGCCTGAAGCCGGATCACGAGCGGGGCACCGAGGAAGTGATGTCCGCCATCCGCGCCGATGTCGAGAGGCACGTACCCGGTGTCGAGGTGGAGCTCGCGCAACTGTCCGAAGACCTGATCGGCGACCTTACCGCGGTGCCGCAGCCGATCGAGATCAAGCTCTACGCCAGGGACGCATCCACATTGATCCGCCAGGCGCGCAGGACCGCTGCAGCGATCGGGAAGATCGAGGGCGTGGTCGAGGTCAAGGACGGCGTGGTGCTTGCCGGCGATGGCATCAACCTGAAAGTGGACGAGGCGAAAGCCGGCATGGAGGGCGTGACCGCGGAGCTGGTGACGAAGGCTGTGGATGCGGCGGTCAACGGAACGGTGGCGACGCAGGTTGCCGGATCCAGCAAGCTCGTCGATGTCCGCGTCCGCGTGCCCAACGCGACGCAGCTGTCGCGCGACGATCTTGCACGATTGCCCATACGCGCCGCCGATGGTCATCTGCTCCCGCTCGACCGGGTCGCCACCTTGCTTCCGGTGACGGGAGAAGCCGAAATCTCGCGCGACAACCTGCAGCCGATGATCGCGGTGACGGCGCGCGTGGACAATCGTGGAATCGGTGCGGCCGTTGCGGATGTGCAGCACATGCTCGACGCTCCGGGTGCGCTGGAGCCGGGCGTCCGCTACGAGCTCGGCGGCTTGTATCAGCAGCAGCAGATCGCGTTTGCGAGTCTGGCACGCGTGTTTGTCGCCGCACTGATCGCAGAGCTCCTGCTCTTCCTCGCGTTGTACGAAAACTTCTGGCTGCCGACGATCATCGTCGCCACCTCGCTGCTGTCGACGACGGCCGTGTTCACCGCGCTGTGGATCACCGGCGTGGAGCTCAACATCACGGCACTCATGGGCATGACGATGGTGATCGGCATCGCCGCGGAGATGTCCGTGTTCTATGTCAGCGAGTACACGGCGCTTTCGAAGACGATGTCGCGCCAACGCGCGCTGATGGAGGCAAGCCGCAATCGTCTGCGCCCGATCACCATGACGACGCTCGCCACGATCCTGATGCTGCTGCCATTGGCCCTGGCCATCGGCAAAGGCGCGGGAATGCAGCAGCCGCTGGCCATCGCCATCATCGCCGGCCTGATCGTGCAGTACCCGCTGGTGCTGCTGGCGACTCCGGTCCTTATCGGTCTCGTTCCGCAGAAGCCGCCTGAGACTCGGGCTGCCGCCGTTTCAAGCCCGCTCGCGTGATCGAGCCGGTGCGCGCAAAGGCGCCGATTTCTTCGCGGAGCCCGGCTTTTATAGGGTGGGCCTTGGCCCACCGGCATGAGGGCGGTGGGCCAAGGCCCACCCTATTTCCCGCTCCGCATAGCCTTGAGGCATCCGATCCCATAAGGAAGCCTTAAGGTTCGCGTGCAAGACTGTGTTATGCCCTGTTTCCCGGTCGAGCCGGAGACGCCTCCGAGAGGCCATCCCCAAGACCCCACGACGGCGCAGCACTGATCGAGGCTGCCCCTTTCGGCGCATCAAGCAAGACGAATTGCCAGCGGACCCGCTGCCTCGATAGGTGGAAAGGCGCCGTCTTGCCGCCGATCTCGTTGTTCTTTTCCCGTGCCGGAGCCTGCATCTGCCCATGCCAGATTCTTCCAAGACTTTCCCCGCCGCGATGCGCCCCCTCCGGCAGCGCTATGCGCCACTGATCTGGCTCGCCGGTGTTTTCTTCGCCATCGAGTTCCTGACCCGCCTCGTCCTGCTGATCAAGACCGGAGACGGCGTGCCGATACAGCCGCTCAGCTGGCTGTATCTGTTCGTGGTCGGTGCGGCTTACGACGTGGTCGCCTTCCTCTATTTCGCCTGGCCGCTGGTCCTGCTCTTGTGGCTGATACCGAGCCGCTTCTATGTCTCGCGCCCGCTGCGGGCGGTTCTGGCGCTACTGGGCTTCGCGCTGCTCTATATCCTGATGTTCGTCGCCGCGGCCGAGTGGCTGTTCTGGGACGAATTCGGCAGCCGCTTCAACTTCATCGCCGTCGACTACCTGGTCTATTCGCGCGAGGTCATCGGCAATATCCGCGCCTCGTATCCGGTCGGGAAACTGCTGACGTTGATGGGACTGGTCGCGGCTGCGATCGTCTACTTCACGCGGCGCGCGTGGCTGCCGCGCGAGAGCGGAACGCGCTTTCGCGCGCGTTCCGTGGTGACGCTGGTCTGGCTGGTGCTGACGATCGCCGTTAGCTTCCTGGTCGACGGCGAGGACAAGAACCACAGCAACAACGCCTACGTCAATGAGCTGGCGGGCAACGGCATCTACGAGTTCTTCTCGGCCTATCGCAACAACGAGCTCGACTACTACCGCCTCTACAAGACGCTGCCCGACGCCACCGCGTTCGCGAAAGTGCGTGAGCTGCTGCAGACGCCCGAGTCGCGTTACATCGGCACGGACGCACACGACATCACCCGCGCGATCGAGAATCCCGGCCCGGAAAAGCATCTGAACGTGGTGCTGATCAGCGTCGAAAGCCTGTCCGGCGAATTCCTCACGACCTTCGGCAACACCAAGGGCATCACGCCCAACCTCGACGCGCTCGCCGACAAGAGCCTGTTCTTCACCAATCTCTATGCGAGCGGAACGCGCACCGTGCGCGGGCTCGAAGCGCTGGCGCTGTCGGTACCGCCGACCCCGGGCCAATCGATCATCAAGCGGCCGGACAACGAGCATCTGTTCTCGCTCGGCTCGGTGTTCGACAGCAAGGGCTATGACTCGATGTTCGTCTACGGTGGCTACGGCTACTTCGACAACATGAACTACTTTTTCGAGAACAACGGATATCGTGTCGCCGACCGGACCAATATCCCGCACGAGAAGGTGCATCACGGCAACATCTGGGGCGTCGCCGACGAAGACCTGTTCACGCTGACCATGGAGGAAGCCGACAAGTCGTACGCCGCCGGCAAGCCGTTCTTCGCGCAGGTCATGACGACCTCGAACCATCCGCCGTTCACGTACCCGGAGAATCGCATCGACATTCCTTCAGGCAAGAAAGGAAGCCGTGCCGGTGCGGTCAAGTACACGGATTGGGCGCTCGGTGATTTCCTTGCGCGGGCCGCCAGCAAGCCGTGGTTCGACGACACCGTATTCGTGATCACCGCGGATCACTGCGCATCGAGCTGGGGACGCAGCGCGCTGCCGATGAATCGCTATCACATTCCGCTTTTCGTCTACTCGCCCAAGCATATCGAGCCGAAACGCATCGACCGCCTGATGAGCCAGATCGACATCGGCCCCACGCTGCTTGGCCTGCTCAACTTCAGCTACACATCCAGCTTCTACGGATACGACCTGCTCAAGCTCGAGCCCGGCCGTGAACGGATCCTGTTGGGGAACTACCAGAAAGCCGGATTCCTGCTCGGCGATACGCTCACCATCCTGGCACCGAAGCAGAGCGTGCAGCAAAGCATCCCGAAGTTCGACAAGAGCGGTGACGCCGTTCCGCTGGCCGATCCCAAGCCCGAGCTGATCGACGAAGCGATCGCGTACTACCAGACCGCAAGTTACCGATTCAGCCATGGCTTGATGCGCCAGGCTCCGAGCCAGCCGTAAGGTTTCCGCGCGAAGATGCGCTGGCGCGATTCAAGGCACGCCGCGAGGGCGAAGTGCGCCTGATCCCGGATTCCGGAATCAGGCCAGGGTTCGCGCCATGAAGATGGTCCCCGGCAGCGCGGTGGCGTAGTACGGATCGACCACGCTGAAGCCAAGCTCCTTGTACAGGCCGATCGCGGCTTGCATGGAGGGAAGCGTGTCCAACCGTATTTCAGCGTAGCCGAGTCTCTTCGCTTCATCGATGGTCGCGCATGCGAGCGCCCGCCCGAGTCCAAGCGCGCGACCGGAGGGCGAGACGAACAGGCGTTTCATTTCGCAGCAGCGGGTGTCCAGCCGGCGTAGCGCAACGCAGCCGATCGCATGGTGATGCGCATCGCGTGCGATCAGAAGCTGGCCATCAGGCGGAGCGTACTTGCCCGGAAGTGTCGAGACTTCCGAGGCGAAGTCCTGATAGGAGAGATCGACACCGATGTGCGACTCATACTCGGTGAACAGTCGCACGATGTCTGCGACATCGGAGGACCCTGCGGGCGCGATGCGATAACGTGCGTGTTGCGTTTCATGGGTCATGATCGGAACCACCAGCCCAATGCGGACTACCGTGCGCCGTGCTCGTGATCCGAAGCATCGTGACCATGGTCCGCGAGCTGCGCATCGAACCACCGATGGAGCGCCTCGCGCAACGCGTCGGTCCGCGCGGTATAGAAAACCATGCCACCGCGGTCCATATCCTGATAACCGGTTGTGATCGCGTGCAGACCCGCTCTTCGCAGTTCGGCAAGACCCGGCATGTCTTCGCCATGGATCTGCGCCGGCTGGCTGAAATCCCGCTCGCCGAATGATTGCGCGATTTGATGCAGATGGGCGCGGATCAGCGGAATCTGCTCGTCATGCCCTGGCCTGGCGGTAATAATCTGCCTGCCGCCTTTTTCGGTCTTCTCGAACACGTGCAGCGTATCGGCTACCGTGAAAGGCATGACCGCGGCGCCACGCGTACGCACTTCCTGCTGCCTGTCGGGAAAGCCTGCCGGTGCGGCGACTGGAATGCCCGCGCCGGCGGCGAGACTGGCAATCGTGACGATGATGGCGCGCATCCCGGTGGTCCCTGTTGGCAGGTTTCCGACACGCCGGGCATCGGAAAGTTCGCGACCCGGCCCGGTTCGAATGGCGTCCATTCGTTCCGGACAACCGCGAAGCGCCCGTCTCCCGCCCCGCAGCGGATCGATCTGCTACGGTCTTTTCTCCTCGAACTGCATCTGCCCCCGTGCGCTGTGATTCCTTAAGCTGACGGCTGCCGGCCGGCTCTGCACGTTGCAGGCAGCGCAGGCGCCAGAAGCAGGCGGCGCGGCGGTCGGCACCACAGGAAAGGGAAAGGCTCATGGCCAGCAAGATATTCATCGTCGCGGTGCTCGTCGCGATCCTCTACAACCTCGGCGCCGGACTGTTCTACATGATGCTGGACAAGGGCTCGACCGCGCGCACCGTCCATGCGCTGACCCGGCGCATCGGTCTTTCGGTCGGTCTGATCCTGGTCGTGATGCTGGGCATCTGGATGGGCTGGATCCATCCGCACGGTCTTGGCCGATAGCGTATCGTTCCCATACACGCTTGGCAGGAATCGCCGGAGCGGACATGTCGAACCGACTGCATCGAATACTGGCCATCGCCTTCCTGCTGTATGGGGTCGGCGCGGCAGCGGACGATGATCTCGAGGAGCGCCTCGCCGCCTGCGCGGTCTGCCACGGCAAGCACGGCGAAGGCGCAAGCGGCTCCGAGTACTACCCGCATCTGGCCGGCAAGCCGGCCGGCTATCTGTTGGAGCAGCTGCAGGGATTCCGCGACGGTCGCCGCATCAATGCGCAGATGACCTGGCTCGTGCAATTCGTCGACGATGCGTATCTGCGCGAGATCGCGCAGTACTACGCCGCCCAGCCGCCGCGCACGCGCGCCGCGGATACCGGCGCATCCGAGCTCACCGAGGCGCGTCGCGCGATCGCCGAGAAACTGGTCGAGCACGGCGATCCGCAACGTGACGTGCCGGCCTGCAGCGAGTGCCACGGCAAGGCGCTCACCGGTCTCGAGCCCGGCGTGCCGGCCCTGGTGGGCTTGCCCGCCGAGTACATCATCGCGCAGTTCGGCAACTGGCGCGAAGGCATCCGGCGCGGCGCCGCGCCCGACTGCATGCACGACGTCGCCAACAAGATCGCGCCCGAAGACATCCGTGCGATCGCGACCTGGCTGTCCCAACGTCCGAATGCCGACGCCCAACGTCCGGCACCCGCCGGCAGCTTCGTGCCGCCGAAGGCCTGCGGCTCATTGCCGCACGCGGAGCGCCGGCCATGAGCGCGCGTCGTCGCTTCGGCATGCTGGCTCTCGCGCTGCTGCCGTTCGTGCTGGCCGTGGTCGCGATCGGCGGCGTGCTGTTCCTGCGCCAGGGTGGATTTGCGCCGTATCGCGTACCGCACGACGGAAGCCGCGTCGTCGCAGGCGGAGCGGCGATGATTGCACGCGGTGAGACTCTCGCGCACATCGGCAACTGCGCCGCCTGCCACACCACGCGCGGCGGCGTGCCGTTCGCCGGAGGACGCGCATTCACGACAGGCTACGGCACGATCTACAGCACGAACCTGACACCGGATGTGCAGCACGGTCTTGGCGACTGGTCGGTCGAGGAATTCGCGCACACGATGCGCAACGGCGTCGGCCGGCACGGCGTGCTCTATCCGGTATTTCCATACGCGCATTTCGCGTTGCTGAGTGACGCCGATCTCGATGCGCTGTATGCGTACCTGCGCAGCGTGCCGGCGAGCGCGATCGCGAGGCCGCCGAACCGGCTCACGTTTCCCGCCAGCTGGCGTCCCGCGCTGATTGCCTGGCGCATGCTGTACTACCGTCCGGCCGCAACTCCGTCGCCGGCATCGACGCCGCTCGATCGCGGGCGCTATCTCGTCGATGGGCTCGGCCACTGCGCGATGTGCCACAGCACGCGCGGCAAACGCGGCTCGTTGCCGCCGCAAGGGTATCTGGCCGGCGGCATCATTCCCGGTATCGGCTGGTACGCACCGCCGCTGGACAGCCGGCAACTGCAGCGCTACACCGTCGAGCAGCTGGCGGACTATCTGCGTTCGGGCACGTCGGCTGCCGGCACGGCGTATGGTCCGATGGCGGAAGTCGTCTACAGCAGTCTGCGTGGCATCAGCGACGAGGACGCGAGCGCGATTGCGACTTACCTCAAACAGGTTCCGCCGCATCCGCTGCGCGCGCCCTCGGTCATGGCGCCGAACACACAGCCGGCCCAGGACAGCAGCACATCCATCAATGGTGCGGACGTCTACAAGGATTCCTGCGCGGATTGTCACGGCGCGGACGGCGAAGGCAAGGATGGCAAGTACCCGCCGCTGCGCGACGCGGTTGCGGTCACCGCGCCCGATCCGATCAATGCGGTGCGCATGATCCTCTACGGCGGAATGCCGCCGACCACGGCCGGCAACCCACGACCGCATACGATGCCGCCGTACGTGCAGCAGCTGACCTCGGCCGAGATCGCCGCGGTCGTGAACTATCTACGGCAAACCTGGGGCGCGCGGGATTCGCAACTGACCGGTGTGGATATCGAAGCCATGCACGGCATCGTGATCGACTGAAGGCGCCGGCTCGATCGGCCTGCCGATGCCGCACGGGATGACATCATGAACCCCCCTTTCGAAACCGGACTCGCTTTCATCCTGTTCTTGCCGGTGTTCTGCATCATCGGGGCACTGTACTGCGCGTTTCCGCGTCAGCCGCGCAGCGCCACACGCCGGCTCTGCGATCTCCTCGCGCTGATCGTCGCCGCAGCGTTGAGCGTTCTGGCGATGCGTTGGGGTTTCCACGCCGCGGTCGGCGTCGCCGGTCCGTTGTGGAAACAGATTGTCGCGACTTTGCTGGCGTATGGCGTGTTCCTCGCCGTCGTCTGTCTTGCGCTGCCGATCCGCGCAGTATGGTTTCGTCGGGTCGCGGCGGACGTCGAAGCGAAGCGAGCGGGCTCAACGCGATGATTGCGCGCCAGCCAGCCGGCCGATCGTCGCGAGTGCGGCCTCGATACGATCGTCCCAGACATGTCCGTAGTTGAGGCGCAGGCAATTGTTGAACGCGTGCGCGGCTGAAAACATCGGCCCCGGTGCGACGCTGATGCCGTGTGCCAGCGCCTCACGATGGATGTCCAGGGCGCTGACATGTTCGGGCAACTCCACCCACAGGAAATAGCCGCCGGCGGGGCGTGTCGCACGCGTGCCGGCCGGAAAATATTTCGCGATGGCCTGGATGAACGATGTCTGCTGCATCGCCAGCGTATGGCGCAGCAGGCGCAAGTGACGGTCGTAGCCTCCTCTTTCCAGATAAGCCGCCAACGCCGTCTGCGTCGGCACGGAGGTCGTCAGCGTGGTCGTCAACTTGTGGCGCGCAACCGCCTGCACATGACGCCCCGGCGCGGCCCATCCGACGCGATATCCGGGCGCGAGACATTTCGAAAACGACGAGCAGTGCATGACCAGCCCTTTCCTGTCGAACAGCTTGGCCGGCGCGGGCCGCTTGGCGCCGAAATACATTTCGCCGTAGACGTCATCCTCGATCAGCGGCACGTCGTACCGCGCCAGCATCTCGACCAGGTCGCGCTTCTTTTCGTCGGGCATCAGGCTGCCCAGCGGATTCTGGAAATTGGTCATCAACCAGCACGCCTTGGGTCGATGCCGCTGCAGGACCCGCTCCAGCGAGGGCAGATCCATCCCTTCGCGCGGATTCGTCGGCACTTCGATCGCGTGCAGACCATTGCGCTCGAGCGATTGCAGCGCGGCATAGAACGTCGGCGATTCGACGACCACGGCGTCTCCCGGCCGCGTGACCGCCAGCAGGCACAGGTTGAGTGCCTCGAGCGCGCCATTGGTGACGACGATCTCGTCGGGGTGGATCTGCACGCCATCGATCATGTAGCGCAACGCGATATGGCGCCGCAGCTGCGCATCGCCCGGGGTCAGATTGTCGACCGAGCTCCATGGATCGAGTTTCTGCACGCTCGATGCCATGGCCCGCGCGAGGCGATCCATCGGAAACAGCAGCGGGCTCGGAAACGCCGATCCCAACGGCACCACGTCTCGCGTCATCGTCGATTCGAGAATTGCGAAGACGCGGTCGCTCATGTCGACGACCGTGGAATCCTCGCTGGGCCGCGAGGACGTTTCCGGCTCAGGCGGAAGTTGCTGCGCACCGCCGGTGACGTAATAGCCTGACCGCTCACGCGCCCGGATCAGGCCCTGCGCCTCCAGCAGGTAATACGCCTGGAAAACGGTGGACGGACTGATATGGCGGCCGGCGCTGGCCTGGCGTACCGACGGCACGCGATCGCCCGGCCGGAGCACTCCGGCGCGAATGGATTGCGCGATATCGTCCGCCAGGGCTTCGTAGCGTTTCATGCATCGCATCCGTCAGAGCATCCTTGCCGCCCCGGCGCAGAACGTTGACCGCAAAGCAATCCTTGCTGCAGCCCGCCGCGCTACTTCTTGCGCGGCTTGCGACGTACGCGCGTGCCCTTCATGCCTTCGAGGCGTTCCCTCACCTCCCGTTTACCGAGAGAACGCAGACCGGCGAGCATGGCCAGCTGCTCCTTGCGCGGAGTGGCTTTCTTCTGTTCCCAGTTATAGATCGACTGGCCGCTCACACCGATGAGTTGTGCCAGCTCGGGAGCGGATAGTCCAAGCCGGGTCCGCAGCGAGTGGAGACCCTTGGCCACGAATCGCATGGGACGCTGATCGGAAGACGCTTCGACGGCAACGCCGGGCTTGCGTTTTGCAAGGGATTTTGCGCGCCGATCCAGATCCTGCACCTGACGCTTGAGCGCGGCGATCTCCCTTCTATGCGCTGCGGATGCCTTGCGCATCGGGCCGACCTGCCGGCGAATTTCCCTGCGGCACAGGCGTGAAATCTCTTCTTTCAGCAACGTTCCGATGTTCGGCATGGCGGGTCCCGTTTTGTCATTTCGACGCAATGATACGCCATGACACCGCAAAACCAGCGCGCGGGACCCGCGGGACGTGACCAATCGCCTCGCCGCATCGGTCCATCAATCCCTGAATACGGGGCGATGGCCGACGCGCGTGTGCAGGAAATATCGAATCGGCTCGTAGTGGTTTTCCGCCGTGAATGGCGCGCAGAACTTGTCCTCGCACAGGTCGTTGCGCACGAAGAACGCGTTCGCTCCGGCTATATCGCATCCCACGAGGTTGTAGCCCATGCGTGAGCCGAGTTGCTCCAGCGCCTTCAAGCTCGCGCCGAAATACGTCGTTCCATTCCAGGACTTGTCCGCGTCGTATTCCGCAATCCAATGCATGTCGCCGGGATACAAGGCGTTGTATTCAACCACTACGGCGCGTGGCCTGAGGACGCCGAGAGCTTCCCAGACGTGGTACGTATTTCGATCGACGTCGATACTGAGCAAGTCGAATGTCGGTGAGGACATCCCGCCTAGTACGAGGTCGGCTGCGTTATCCCTGGTAATCAGCGCTTCGGCAAGTTTGAGCTTTCCTGCGCCGAGCTCCCGCGCAAACGACGCGCGTATCGCCGTGCAGCTCTTCGCGCTGCCTTCAAGCCACAGGCCGTTCCATCCCTGCAGCAGCAAGAAGGCCGTGTTGTTCTCGACACCGTTACCGACCCCGAGCTCGACGAATGTGCGGTCCGTTTCGCCGATACGGCGAAAGATCTCCCTGAGCGCGCCGTCCTCGCCACCTTGCGAGAACACCTGGTGCTCGAACCGCGTCAGGCGTTTCGGATCCGCATAGCGCGCCTGCTGCAGCAACTCATGCAGGAATTTCTGCTGAATCGACTGCGCGATCGGCGATGCCGCCGAGAATCGGGCGAGCGAGCGATCGATGATTCGGCTCACCCAGCGTCTGATTGATGCCATCGGAGAAAAATCCGGAACGTTGATCGAAGGATGGCAAAACAAGCACATCCGCAGGCCGCCAAGATAGTGGCTTTCCCGTCGTGCGTCATCTCGCTGTCTTCTTGTTTGGCTATTTTCGACGACCGCGTTCGCCAGGCGCCTTATCGTCAGGACACGCAGAGGTACCCGACCCGCGCTGTCGATACTCTGAATCAACTGGACACCCATCGGCAGAGTCGGCACGGATGAGCGGCGGCGGAACAGCCTTGTGGACGCAATTGTTCGCGGACCATCATGCCTCTCTCAGCGGGTACTTCCGTCGCCGCATCGCGGACCGCAGCGACGCCGAGGATCTCGCCCAGGAGGTTTACCTGCGCCTGCTGCGCAGCGACGCCGGCACACGCAGCGACATCCGCAACCCGGAGGCGTATCTCTATACCGTCGCCGCGAATCTCGCGCGCGAGCACGCCGCGGCGCGCAGCCGGTCGCCGGTGACCGTCGAGGACATCGACTGCGTCGCCGACTCGGTCGCCGACGAGCGTCTCGGCGAGGAAGCGATCGAGCGCGAGCATCGCTATCGCCTGCTGGTCGAGGCGATCGATCGCCTGCCGCCGAAGAATCGGGCCGTGTTGCTGATGCAGCACCGCGACGAGCTCTCCTATCGCGAGATCGCCGAACACCTGCAGGTGTCGACGCACATGGTCAAGAAACATGTGGTCAAGGCGCTGGCTTTGTGCCGGCGCGCCATTGCCGCGATCGAATGAGGATCCCGCCGATGTCTTCCGCAGAGCCCGGCAACAACAGCGAAGCAATCCGCGACCTGATCGCCGAAGCCGCCGCCGAGTGGTACGTCCTTCATCGCGAAGGCGCGCTCAGCCCCGCGCAGAGCCAGGAATTCCTGCGCTGGCTGCGCGCCTCGCCGCAGCACGTGCGCGAGTATCTCGCGATCAGCGCCATCGGCGCCGATCTCGGCGCTGCGCTCCACCGCGTGCAGACGCCGACCGATGCGCTCGTCGCCGATGCGCTGGCACAGGATGCGGTCGTCACGCTGCCAAATCGGCGACGCGACACGATGAGTGCCGCGGCAAGGCGGCGGCCGCAACAAGGGACACTTCGCCCCGCCGCGATCGCCGCAGCCGCCGTAGTGTTGATCGGCAGCGCCGCGGTGATGCTGTGGTCGCTGCCGCGCGACGATTCGATCTCCACCCGCCGCGGCGAACAGCGCACGCAGGAACTGGCCGACGGCACCATCGTGCGCCTCAATTCCGACACCGAGCTCGCGGTCGACTTCGGTCCGGCCGCGCGCCGCGTCGACGTTCGTCGCGGCCAGGCCATGTTCGAGGTCGCCAAGGATCGCGCGCGGCCGTTCTCGGTGCATGTCGGCAACGCCACCATCGAGGACATCGGCACGGTCTTCGACGTGTCGACGACAGCGGCTGACACGATGGTCACCGTCATCGAGGGACGCGTCGCGATCTGGAATCGCGATGCGCGGGAACACGCAGCGGGCGCGACCAGCGCCGGCGCGCAACCGCTCGCCGATCTCGGTGTCGGCGAGCAGGCGCTGATCGCCGCCAGCGGCAAGGTCGATCGCGTCGCCGGCGCCAACCTCGGCAAGGCGACCGCGTGGACGCGCCAGGAGATCATGTTCGACCACGATTCCATCGCCAGCGTCGCCGCCGAATTCAACCGCTACAACCGGCTGCAGGTACGCATCGATGATGCTTCGATAGCGCGAATCCCGATCAGCGGCGTCTTGCGCGCTTACGACGTGCACGCGTTCGCGGACTTCCTCAATGGTTTGCCCAATGTGCACGCAACGATCGATGCGCACGAGGTTCGCGTGCAAAGACATTGAGTGTCGTCATTCCGACAGAAAAATTTCACGGAAGATTCATCGGATAACGGTGCCCGGCGCGAGCGCCACGCGCTCGTAGACAGTGCACGCGCGATTCTCGCGCCTTACTTCCGGGCAACCACGACTCATGCGCAAGCCGCTCACGCTTTCCATCGCGCTGGCCCTTCAAGCCGCCACGTTCATGTCCCCGCTGCATGCCGATCCGCGCACTGCGCAAGGCACGGAGAATGCGATTCCACCGATGCCGCTGACCGATGCGCTGAATGCGTTCGCGCGTCAGAGCGGCCTGCAGATCGCCTACGTGTCGGACATCGCCGAAAATGCGCGCAGCGGCGGTGCGCCGGCCGGATTGCCTGTCGAAGCACGCCTGCGCAAGCTGCTGGAGGGAACCGGACTCGGCTATCGCTTCGTCAATGCGAACACGGTGACGATCTACGCGACGGCACCCGCCGCGACGCGTACGTCGCTGCAACCGCAGGATGCCGCCGCACCGGCAGGCAGCGTCGGTGACGCAGGCGCAGCCGGCGCCGCGAATGCCGCCGCTGCTCCTGCCGAATCGAAAGCGGACGGCGATCCGCTCAGCGCCAACCCGACCAGCATGGACCAGATCGTCGTCACCGCGCGCGCCGGCGTCGAGCAGCGCACCAAGGCCGCGACCAGCTATTCGATCACGACGATCGACGAGGAACAGCTGCGCATGCAGGCACCGACCAGCGTGACCGAGGCACTGAAGTCGGTGCCCGGCTTCTGGGTCGAAGCATCCGGCGGCGAAGCCAGCGGCAACGTGCGTGCGCGCGGCATTCCGGTCGACGGCTTCGGCTCGGTCACGCTGCTCGAAGACGGCATACCGGTGCAGCACGATCCGGCGCTCGGCTATCTCAACGGCGACCAGGCATTCCGTCTGGACGAAACGATCGATCGCATCGAAGTCGTGCGCGGCGGCCCGTCCTCGATCTTCTACTCGAATGCGCCGGCCGGTGCGGTGAATTTCATACCGCGCGAGGTCGGCGACGCGCCGGAAGGCCTGGTCAAATACACGACCGGCAACTACGACCTCAACCGTCTCGATTTCTGGTACGGCGCGCCGATCGGCGACTGGAAGGTCGCGCTCGGCGGCTTCTATCGCGTCGACGACGGCATCCGCCGGCCCGGCTTCAATGCCGACGACGGCGGCCAGCTGCGCTTCTCGATCGGCCGCGATTTCGGCAACGCGAAAGTCTCGTTCGACGTGAAGCATCTCGACGACTCCGTCGCGCTGTATCTCGGCATCCCGATGCGCACTTATGCCGACGGCGCGATCCGCGCGGTGCCTGGCTTCAACGGCAACTACGGCACGCTGGCCGGTCCGGAGACCGAACACATCCAGATGATCACCGGCGACGGCGGCAGCTACGACTTCGACAACAGCGAAGGCACGCACGTCGACCGCACACAGTACACGCTGAAGTTCGAGTACGACCTCGCCGACGACTGGAAGCTGCGCAACAACCTCCGCTACAACGATACCGATACGCAGCGCAACGGCATGTTTCCGAACACGCTGCAGAGCGGGACCGCGCTGCTCGACCAGGCAAGGAGCCAGCTGGCGAACATCCCCGGCGCCACCGACCTGCAGCTGCGCTACGCCGACTCACCATCGACCGTGTTCGATCTCGCCAACCAGAACGGCAACGGCCTGACCGTCGTCGGCGGCCTGCGCGGCGTGACGATGCCGGTCAAGGAGTTCATGAACGACACGCAGGTCTCGCACAAATTCGAGTTCGGCGAGCAGAGCCACGACGTCACCGCCGGTGTCTACTTCGCCAACGTCTACCAGGATTTCGACCGCTATTCCTCGACTGCGCTGCTCGACGTGCAGAACCAGGCGCGCCTGCTCGACATCGTCGCCGTCGACGCGAACGGCAATGTGCTCGGTTCGCTCACCGATCACGGCATTTATCACTATGGCTACGAGTGGGAGCACGCCAGCGGCACCTCGAAGACGACCGCGGCCTACCTGTCCGACGAATGGCAGGTCACCGACCAGCTGCGCATCGACGGCGGCGTGCGCTGGGAGAAGGTCAATGCGCAAGGCTGGACCGAGGCCAAACAGACGGTCAACCTCGGCACGCCGGCGACCTCGCAGATCATCACCGGCAACGGCCAGTTCGTGACCTACGACAACAGCTTCGACAAGGTCGGCTGGACGCTCGGCGCGAACTGGCAGTTCTCGCCGGAATCGGGCCTGTTCGCGCGCTATACGCCGACCTTCCGCCTGCCCAACCTGAGTTCGTACATCACCAGCCCGACCGCGACGCCGATCATCCAGACCATGGATCTCGCCGAGGTCGGCTACAAGTACGCGAACCGTTTTGCCGAGGTGTACGCGACGGCGTTCTACACGAAGTACGACAACGTCGCCTTCAGCAACTACGTGTTCGATCTCAACACCGGCGCCTCGACGGTTCAGCAGGGCTACGCGGATACCAAGGCCTACGGCCTCGAGCTCGAAGGCAGCGTGTTCCCGACCGACTGGTTCGACGTGTCGTTCAACGCGACGCTGCAGGATCCGAAGTACCAGGGCCTGCGCTACACCGAAATCGTCAGCGGCGCGCCGGTGCTGCGCGACTACGTCGACAACCAGCTGATCCGCGTGCCCAAGGTCAGCGCGCGCATCGTGCCGGGCTTCAATCTCATGAACGGCAAGCTGCGCGTGCAGGCGTCCTACGAATACGAGGGCGAACGCTACGTCGACACGGCGAACTCGGTGCGCTTGCCGTCGTATCACGTCGTCAACGCCAGCGCGCGCTACGACGTCGACGACAAGCTGTCGTTCTATCTCTACGCGGACAACCTGTTCAACTCGCTGGGCCTGACCGAAGGCAATCCGCGCGCGGGTGAGCTGCAAAGCGGCGATGCGGGTGCGAATACGTTCATCGCGCGGCCGCTGCTCGGGCGGTCGTTTCGTGCGGCTGTGATGTACCGCTTCTGAGAGCGGCAACAGATGAGAAACGTTTTCTCGTCATCCCGGCGAAAGCCGGGACCCAGTGCCTTTCAAAGGGGCTGGATCCCGGCTTTCGCCGGGATGACGATGTTTGCAATCGTTGCGTGGGTTCCGGCAATCAACGCGCACGCTGCTTGCGACCTCGCTGCACCAACCGCTATTGCATCGGGTCCCGGCTGCACGAACACATGGCTGGACTACAACCTGCGCCTCAACGATGTGCTGACCATCGGCACGCACAACAGCTACAAGCAACGCATCCCCGCCGAGGAATTCGCGGCACATCACACGCGCGACGCCGCCGGCGCCGATTCGCTCGACTACGGCCATCGACCGCTCGCCGAGCAACTCGATCGCGGCATGCGCCAGATCGAGCTCGACGTCTGGGACGATCCGGCCGGCGGCCGCTGGCTGCATCCGCCGGGTGCGCTGCGTCGCGGCTATGCGCAGCCGCCGTGGTCTACAGCGGAGGCCAGGCAGATGGGCGCTCCCGGCTTCAAGGTCATGCATCTGGCCGACATCGACTTCCGCAGCAGCTGCGTCAGCTTCGTCGCCTGCCTGACGATGATCCGCGACTGGTCGAGCGCGCATCCGCGGCACACGCCGATCATGATCCTGATCAACGCGAAGGACGGACGCCTCGGACCCGGCTCGCCGTCCGCGTTGAAGTTCGACGGCGCCGCGTTCGACCGGCTCGACGCCGAAGTACGCCGCGTCTTCGCGCCGGCACAACTGATCGTGCCCGACGATGTGCAGGGCGCCTATCCCACGCTGCGCGACGCCGTGCGCGCGAACCAATGGCCGACTCTCGAGCATGCGCGGGGCCGGGTGTTCTTCGCGCTTGATGAAACTGCCGAGAAAGTCGCCGCCTATCGTGGCACGCGCCGATCGCTGGAAGGCCGCGCGATGTTCGTGAATACGGACGAGCAGTCGCCGGCCGCGGCCTACATCACGTTGAACGATCCGATTGCCGACGCCGCGCGCATCGCGTCAGCGGTCGACGCAGGCCTGATCGTGCGCACGCGCGCCGACGCCGATACGCGCGAGGCGCGCGCGAACGAGCCGACACGCCGCGACGCCGCATTGCGCAGCGGCGCGCAGTACGTGTCGACCGACTACTTCGAACCCGATCCGCGCTTCGGCGCCTATGCGGTGCGCTTCGACGACGGCGCGATCGCGCACTGCAACCCGCGCCGCGCGGCGAGCCAATGCGCCGGCGCTCCCATCGAGTAACCCCATGAAGAACCTGCGTCCCGGAATCGCCCTTCTGTTGGCCTGCGCCTGTGCAAATCCCGTTGCCGCGCCCGTAGCTCCCGATATCGTCCTGCACGGCCATCTGGACGGCCACGATAACCATTCCTACCGCAACGTCGCGTTCGACGTGCCGGCCGGCGTCACGCGCATCACCGTCGAATTCAGCTACACCGGCAAGGACGAGAAGACCACGATCGATCTCGGCCTGCTCGGCCCGGACGGTTTCCGCGGCAACGACGGCTTCCGCGGCTGGAGCGGCGGCAACAAAAGCACCTTCACGGTCAGCGAGATCGACGCGACGCCATCGTACCTGCCGGGCCGGATCACGCCGGGCCAATGGTCGCTGCTGCTCGGCGTGCCGAATATCCGTGCGACCGCGCAGGCGGATTTCTCCGCGAACGTCTATTTCTCGCGCGGCAACACGCGCAATGCCGACGCGGTCGCGAACGCACCATTGCGCGACGGTCCCGGCTGGTACCGCGGCGACCTGCACATGCACACCGGCCACAGCGACGGCACCTGCACCAGCCAGAGCGGAAAGCGCGCGCCGTGCCCGCTGTTCCTGACCGCGAAGGAAGCCGCCAAGCGCGGCCTCGACTTCATCGCGATCAGCGACCACAACACGTTCTCGCAGGCGCACGACATCCGCGAGCTGCAGCCCTACTTCGATCGCCTTCTAATGATGCCGGCGCGCGAGATCACCACCTTCCAGGGTCATGCGAACATGTTCGGCAGTTTCGCGCCCGTCGATTTCCGCGTCGGCAGCACTGCGGTGCCGGACTGGAATGCGCTGCTCGACCAGGTCGCCGCGGCCGGCGCCACGTTGTCGATCAATCATCCGATCCGCCCGTCGGACGAGCGTTGCATGGGCTGCGGCTGGACGCCGTATCCTGACGTCGACTACGCCAAGGTCCAGGCGATCGAGATCGTCAATGGCCTCGATGCCGACACGCCATACTCCGGCATTCCGTTCTGGCAGGGCCTGTTGAACCGCGGCTACCGCCTGACCGGCGTCGGCGGCAGCGACAACCACGACTCGACGCAGATGGCATCCGGCATCGGCAGCGGACAGCTCGGCAGGCCGACCACGGTCGTGCACGCGCGCGAGCTGTCGACGGCCGCGATCCTCGACGGCATCCACGAGGGCGCCGTCGTCATCGACGTCAGCGGTTCCGGCGATCGCGGACTCGAGTTCGGCGCAAAGTTGGGCACCACCACAGTCCCGATCGGCGGTTCATTGAAGGCGCCGGCGTCGAACGAGGTGGCGTTCGACCTGCACGTGCGCAACATGGTCGGCGGCCGCGTCGAAATCGTCGTGGACGGCGAGACGACGAAACTCGCTCCGTCCGAGGCGCTGACCGCGACTGGGCAGAACGTTCATTTCAGCTGGCGCAGCGATGGCAAGGCGCACTGGCTGCGCGCAAATGTCCGCGACGCCGACGGCCGTCTTGCCCTGGTCGGCAATCCGATCTATGTGAATCGCTGAAGCGGCAACCGGCAAACGCGTGTCGGCCGCTCCGTCATGGAGGTGTCGCACGCGCTGACTACGATGCAGCGTTTGCAGCGCGCGGCTGCCGTCGCGCCGCGCCGCCGCGTCCTGCTGCCCCCGAGCATATGAACAGCATCCCGCGATCCGTCGCGAACGTTGGTCGTGCGCAAGCAATCCGCGATATCGCGCAGCTTGCGCAGCCCGCGATACCGGTCGCTCCCGATACAACCGTTCTCGAAGTCGGCGACCGCGTACTCGACGAGCAAAGCTCGGCCCGTCTTTCCCTGCCCGTCGTGCATGCGCGCCGCCCGGTCGGTTCGATCAGCCGTCAGGCGTTGATGAAAATCTTCCTGATGCCGTACGGGCGCGAGCTGTATGGCCGCCGCCCGATTTCGGAGCTGATGAACCGCCGGCCGCTGGTGCTGCGTGCCGGCACGGCGATAGACGAGGCTGCGCGCTCGATCGCGGCCGAGATACGCAGCCCGATCACCGAGGATTTCATCGTCGCCGATCGCGAGGGCAAATATCTGGGCATGGGCGCCGTGCTCGACGTGCTGCACGCGGTCGAAGACGGTCTTACCCGGCGAACCACGCAGCTCGAAGAAGCGCATGCAAAGTTGCGAGCATCGCAGCTGCAGCTGATCCAGTCGGAAAAGATGGCCTCGCTGGGCCAGATGGTGGCCGGCCTCGTGCACGAGATCAACACGCCGCTCGGTTACGTGCAGAACAACGTCGAGATGACGCGTTCGCTGATGGGCGATGCCACGCAGCTGATCGAAGCGCAGAGTAGTCTTCTCGAGGAGATGGGCGAGACATTGCCGGTGAACGATGCGCTGTATCCGCGCAGGGTCCATGCCGAAGAGCTGCGCAAGCGCGTCGACGCGGAGTCGCTCCAGGACATGGATGCGCTGCTCGGCGACACCTTGCACGGTCTCCAGCAGATCGGCGAGCTGATCGGCAATCTGAAGGACTTCAGCCGGCTGGATCAGGCCGACCGGCAGGCCG
>Ga0193717_1000477_pt1 | contig 26860 bp, 28 predicted proteins | sample U2c2metaG_FD_145900 | JGI IMG/M metagenome (GOLD analysis project Ga0193717, IMG submission 145900) | Soil microbial communities from a riparian zone of the East river system, Colorado, United States - U2c2 | ecosystem: Environmental > Terrestrial > Soil > Riparian zone | place: USA: East River...
TCGGTTCTGCTTCCGCTTCGCCCTTCGGGCTACGCTCCAGCAGAACCGAACACTCACAACATCAACGTCCCACAGGGTGGGCCAAAACAAACCGCCGAACTGGGCCAAGCCAAGTTGCCAAAGTCACCATTGCCAATCTTGAAGAAATACGTCGCTTCATAATAACGTAGCGATACCACGATATGTCCGAGCTAAACAAACGCACGAACAATATACGTCTATTCGCTAGCCCATACCGGACCACACCATACTAATTAGCTCGTAGGCCTTTCGACCATAACCCATGCAACATCGGGCCTCGTCAGGATAGGCCGTAGGCGCCGTCAAAGTCAGTTTTCTTGTCTGGCTTGTATATCGGCTCGCTCCCGTGCAAGCTCGTTTCGCAGCTCGTCCTCAGTAGGAAGGTACAACATATATTTGGAGGCAAACATCTGCTGACTTTCGTGCAGGATGGAATATCGGGCAACAATTTCATCTTTCTCCGCACAAAGAATCAGGCCCACGGTCGGATTATCGCCTTCACCACGCTTTAGGTCGTCAAAAATGCGCAAGTACATGTCCATCTGTCCTACGTCCTGATGCTCCAGCCGTCCGATTTTGAGGTCGATTAACACGAAGCACTTGAGCAGAAAATTGTAAAAGACCAAATCAAGAAAGAAGTTTTGTGACTCGGTCGTCACGCGATACTGACGGGCCACGAATGCGAAGCCCTTGCCCAGTTCCAGCAGGAATGGCTGGAGATTCTCAATGATCGCTGATTCAATGTCGGATTCGTGAAGTTGCTTCTGGTCTGGAAGATTCAGGAAGTCGAGAACATAGGGTTGCTTAATGACATCGATCGGTTGACGGACTGTCTGTCCCTGATCCGCTAAGGCGAGTACGCCAGCCTTATCGCGGCTCTTAAGTAGACGGGCAAATAGAAAGCTATGAATTTGCCTCTCAAGGACCGTCACGCCATCCGGCCTTTTCAGTCTCGATCTCATAGAAAAGACGCTCAGCCCGTTGGTCGATTTTGCTGAGCGCTCGGTAGTGCGTCCAGCTGAGATTTGGGGAAAAGCCCTTGCGTTGACCAGGCTTCTCCAGAGCCGTCGCAAGATCATCCAGGATAGCCTCCTGAGTGAGGGCTCCCAATTCATCACTCGTCGAGTGATGAATTTCAGGACTCCGATCATTGAAAGCTTGGTAGAAAAGTCGAAAATAACGCAGATTGGTTACTGAAAATCCCCGACCATATCGCTTCGTAAGCTGCTCGGACAGTTCCCCCAGAAGTCTCTCTCCGTATTCTGCTCGCTCTCCACCGCCCTGAAGCGCGACGATCATTTCACGGCCGATCAGCCAGTAGGCGATGACGATATTGCTGTTGATGGATCGCGCAACATTAGCGCGGGCCCGTTCCAGGATCGAGACGACCCGGTCCATCAGACTTCCGTGGCCGACCTTAATCAGACTGTTCTTCGTAAGAGGCGCCGCTTTGCTCTTGTTAGACTTCATGGCGATCTATCTACTCTATAGTGCTCAAGAAGGTAACGCCTCCCGCCAGGAATACCCGGGAATCGTCAGAGCCCCAGATTGTCGTTCACTGCGACCTGAATCTCCTGCTCCGAACCGAGATAGCGTTCGGTCGTCTGGATCGAGGAATGGCCGAGGAGGAATTTGATCTGTTCGAGATCCCCGCCATTCTTCCGGCACAATTTGGCACAGGTTCGGCGAAGGTCATGGGCTCCGAAATGCTCGATCCCGATATGCTTCGATGACTGTTCAACTATTGACCAGATCGCCCAGTCGCTCAAAGTGTCGCGATTGACCTTGCCGCTCTTGGAGACTGAACGGAGCAGGCGGCCATCTTTAATGTCAGCCGCGGTCATCCAGACGTCGATTCCCTTCTTCACCCAGATCGGGATAGCGACCGTCCGGATTCGCCGGCCTTTTCCCTCGAGGTCGGCTAGAACCCACCGACCCTCCCTTTGCTGAATGGTCTCGACATCGAGCTCGGCCAGTTCGTTCCGCCGTAGGGCACAACCGACCAAAAGGGCCAGGATCACATAGTCCCGCTTCCCTTTCACGGTCGAGCGGTCGGGGACCGTCAGCAGATCCTTGGCCTGCTCCCGAGTCAGCCAGTTTCCCAGACGAGTTCCCTTCTGTCGGATGTTTGGGACATCGGTCAGGCTCGCCGCCTCCTCCTGGCCGATCATCCCGACCCGACGAGCTTCGCCAACCATCTTCCGCACGGCCGATAGCCGGACATTAATAGTAGAGGGGGACAAAGATTCGAGCGTCGATCGCCACTCCATTAATAGCTCCCGAGAGAGGTCGGCTGGCACAGAATCGGAAGAGGTCATCCAAAGCTTTGGCGTAGTTCCGTCGGCTGTGGGGGGAGGATACCGAGTCGAGCACCATCTTCCGGAGCAAAGTCTGGGCCGGGGTCAGGGCAAGAGGCTCCGCTTCCCTGCCTTTAGGTGCCGGAGCGGCCAAAATGAGCTCGTTGGTCACGAAATGATATTACTCCTGACAATTCACATTATCGTAGTTAAAATTTACTCATATAAAAGGGCTTACCGATTTTCACTTGCTCTCTCGCGCTAACTAAACACATGTCGGATTACGCCATTTTTCCCACAGTTCCTGACTTCTGTGAACTTCCCGCTCAGGTCTGAAACACTGTTACCTCGTATTGCTCGCACCGTTCCGTGGGTAATATGGGGCTGACCCGCCACGACTCCACCCCTCCGGCCCAACTGATGTTAGAAATTTGGTGTCAAATTGGTGTCAAACAGCGCCGATTTTGCCGATTTTGCCGACTCAGCCGGTTTATAACCACTTATCCGTCAATAACTTAGATTTTCCATGGCATGGAAGAGGTCATCGGTTCGATCCCGATCAGGTCCACCAATGATTTCAATGATTTACGCGTATTGCGAAAATTGTCCGAGGGTCCACAAGGGTCCAATAGGAGAAATTCCTTTTATTTCGCCGCCATACGACAGCCTAATAACGGAGCCGCATCTGAGTCGAGAGACTAGTGAACGCTCCCGATCTCGGGATACCATAGCGAAGACAGTTCCCTTCCCTGACCGACAACTGAGACCCATCATGACACGCGCCGAAATTCTGCAACGACTACAAACAATTAAAGACAAAGGAACTCAGGCTCTGAAACTTCTTGAGTCGAAGCCCCTCTCGGTCGATACACAGGCTGAAATTCGGAGCCTCGCCCACTGGATCAAAGAAGAGCTGCACAGCGAATACAACCGCATGTTGCCCAAGCGAGCGCAAAGGACCATGTCGGTGTTCGAGCTCAGCGTTTATTCGCCCACGATCGAAGAAACCTGGAAGAAAAGTGGCATCAGTCGATTAAAGATCGACGGAACTCTCGATCAAAAGTGGCAGGAGCCGTTAGAGTCCGTAATTTATAACGCCGGTAAGTACCTGTCCTGACCAGTGGTGAATACCCAAACTCATGGCAGCCAATTGGCAGCCAATAAGGTATAAAACCGTACTAAAACTACCCGATTTCGAGTACTGCATTCGACGAAATTGCCCAGTTTTATCAATATGTTAGATAAAACCGCCAAAACTGCAAAATCTTTATGCGTCGGTTCGATCCCGACCCGGCTCCAACCTTTCTCGACAACATAAATCAAAGCCTTAAAGCCCTCCGTCTCAACCCCAAACCAACCCCAAATAAGAACTCGCTAAACCTACTGACAACTACTTAGGGCTCTTGAAACTACCGATCGCGCCCTCTAACTCTCTGATAATAAATTGGTTACATCACTTAGAACCCAAAGGTCGTAGGTTCAAATCCTACCCCCGCAACCAATTCAATCTAAATAACTTACGATTGAATTTGGATTACACATCTTTGCTCCAAAAAACCCACACAACCCCCACGCTAAGCAGAGACGCTTGAAATCTCCGCATTTGCGGTGGTATTTGCGGGTAGTACCATCTGCACAACTGCTCCGTGCGCCTTCCTCTTCTCCGTCATATAAGCAATTCCCGTACTGCATGGTTGTGCTCACCTGAGCATGGCGCATGAGTTTCTGCTGCACGCCAATCGGCGCGCCCCAGACATCGAGCATCGAGCGATAGCTCTGCCGGAAGGTGTGCCAGCCCAGGTTCTCGATACCGATCTTCTTGCCCGCAGGGACAAGAATCTCTCCCTGCAAAACGGAAGAGTGCCAGACCATGCCGGTGTTGGGGTTGGGGAAAACCCAGCCCTGCTCACCGGACGGACACAGCGCCCTCCACCGTAGAAGAATCTCCGCGAACGCCGGATCGAGAGGCATTTCGTCCTCGCTGTAGTCCGTCTTCACCCGTCCGATTCTTCCATGCACGGTTCCCGCGTAATCATCAGCGTGCCCTCTTCAAAATCAAAGTCGGACCACTTCAACGCCAAAATCTCGCTCACCCTTAACCCCAGACACATGGCAATAATGACCATCGTGATACGGCTCTTCCAGCAGATTGCAAATCTGCTGAAACTGCTCCGGGGTGAGAATGCGCTTCTTTCTGCCCGGGCGAGTCGTGCCGCCCTTGATCTCAACAAGGCTTAGAGGATTGCGCTGTGCGGGCATCAGCTCCCACAAACATCGCAGGCTCTAACACCCGATAAAACGCGGCCTTGACGTTCTGTTTGCTCTTACGGGATAGATTGAGGCCCTTCAACCCCTCCTGAACTGCGAGTGGCTTGATGTCCGTCAACAATACCTTGCTCCAGGATGGCCGCAGATGCACCTTGATGACGGACAAGTACCCCATCGTCATACTAAACTTCAGACCTTCATCGACAGTCTCGCCGGGAGGTACGCCTTGATCTCTTGCAGGCGCTCGTCGGCGATGAACTTGTCGAGGACAGTTCCGAAGGTTGGCGACCGCTGTGCAATGTAAGCCTCGCTCCCGTTGATCTTCAATAGGAAGGCTTGCAACGCGCGGCGGGCGGCCCTTTCGGTTGGGTATTCGACAGTGCTGAATGTCTTTTGTCGCATCGGCAAACCAGGTTTTGAGTGATCGCGGAACCGGAACTCCCGAACATCGGGGCCGGTCTTGCGGGACACTCGGCGTCATGATCCATTTTGAAAACGCTCGCGTGAATACTTCATTGCTCTTCTCCCGACTCACGCAGAGCGGCTGGCTGTGTCCATTGAACCTTGTTTTCGCTCTTAATAACAAGCTTCTTGTCCACCCAGTGATTCAAAACGGAAGCGCGAAAACGCCATCGGCCAAAAACGCGGAACGCACGCCCCTTTCCTGATTGCGCCCTGCGCTCAAGAGTCTTCCAGTGCATTCCTAATAATGAGGCTGCCTCGCGCAGAGTCAGTAGCTCTTCGAAGCCAACTTTCACCCTCCCGGATTTGGAATTCGATGATGAAGCATCTTGGTTGCGATTGGATGATGTCTCTGTATGTGCCATTTGCCCTCACTCATCAGGCTCAGTAGCCGAGTCGATGTGTAAGGGTTTAGGCCATGTCCCAAACTTGGTCAAATTAGGACCATAGAAGGCGGAACTTCGCATTCACGGCCTACATCGCAATAGTGGTTTTCCGTCGCATCGAGCAGAGAAGCAGTTTTTCTCTTCCCCGTTCAAGACACTCCGCATCTTATTTTCAATCATTTACATGCAAATTTGACCGAGTTTTGAAACCGCCCCCACGCTTGCGCCGTATTTGGAGATAAATTCTAGCTGGTCGCAGATCAGAGGACGCCTGTACCCAGCCTTTCCTATTAAGGACGAAGATGCGAATTGTTGCGAACCAAAGCAGCATCGCTGGATACCCAGCGCTCAAAGTGAGCGCCTGAGAGCGTTACTACGGTACTGCTACGGGTCGGAGCTGATCGACCGAGTTCCGAGACTCTCCCCTATCAAAGTGGATGAAGTTCCAAGTCTGCCTCTGAGCGAGAGCGAGTATCAGGTACTTCTGGCCGTAATCCCCAACGAGTTCCCGCCCCCAAGGCACAACGTGTTCATGCGTTGGTCAGACTGATGCGGTATTCCGGTCTCGCAATTCGAGACGTGGTGACCCTCGAACGAGATGAACTAAAGCAGGATGCCAAGCACGGGCTATACCGCATCGTCACGCCCAGGCCCAAGACCGGAACGCATGTGTCTGTGCCGGTTCCGCCTGACGTGGCCTGGAAGTCCTGACGGCAATGAAAATGAAACTGAACGTAAGTCCACGCTACATCTTCTGGAATACAGGTACCGGCATCCTGAGCTGGCGCGTTTCTGGATGACCATGTTCAGCCGCATAACGCCCGAAGCATCGCCCAAGCTGGGCTTCACGCCTCTCGAACTGAAACTCTTGGATGCAGCGGTATCGGATAAGATCCTACGGCGACGGAGTTTCGCGGATTACCTGAACAAACTCGCCTGCCTTGGCGGCTACCTGTCTCGATCACACGATCCGCCGCCCGGGAACCAAGTTGTAGGCGCGGCCTCGGACGGCTCACCGACGCGGCACTCGGAGCACTCCTCAGCGCCCAACTTGTGGGTAAATGAAAGGTTCAGGTCCGCTCGCCAAGAATGGAAGTGACTGCAGGGCCCTATGAAGGAGGATTGTGGCACACCAAGTCGACACCGCTCGTATCTGGTTGGCGGTCAGTCCGGCATCAGCCACCTTGCGAGTTCCTCCCGAAGGCGTCACGAACGCTATCGGGAACAGCCACGGAACGGCTGTGCAGTGGCTTCTAATTTCTCACCGGGATCTACAGCGATGACGCGCGGAGTCACTTAGCCTTGCGAGAGGCGCGGAAAAAGATGACGAGTATTGCCGCTCATAACCTTGTTTCGCAAAGGTACGTCCAGCAGTGGGGTGTTGTTCAGCGCCGAAAGGAGCGCTTCGCAGATGTGGGTCGGAGTAAAGAGCCAATCGCTCCCATAATGAATTCGATTCGGATCTGCGACCTGAAGTAGTGCACTCAATAGTTCGGGCACCGGTGCACCAGCCAGATCAAAATGCAACTTTCGTAGGGCAGCCCGCAAACTTGCGGCGCTGCCAGGAGCACTCAGCATCGGAAGGAGGAGTTCGACGCGACCAGCAAGAACCGGAAGCGTGGCCCCAGCATGAGGCACGATCACATTGATATTGGGATGCCGGTCCAGCATTCCGGATACAACCATGTTCCGTAACCGTCCGAGTGGTTTCAAAGGCAAACTCAAGCATCGGACGCGGATAGCCAAGGGCGGCAGTTGCTGCGGCGTCATCCTGCTTGTCTACACTGCAACAGAGGCAATATGGGGAAGTTGGATGGATGAAGACGACCGCGGCAAGGGATTCGAGCTCAGCGTATAGCGGCGCAAGCCGTTCGTCTCCGAGATAGACACCGTGAAAGTTCGTCTCAAAGACCACGCCATCGGCGCCCAACTGCTCGATGGCATAACGAACTTCAACAATCGCCCCTTGCACGTCCGGCAGCGGCGTGGATGCGAAAAAACCGAACCGGCCCGGATATTCCCGGACCAAGCGGGCGCCTTCTTCATTGACCTGCCGGGCAAGTGTGCGAGCGGCAGCGTCATCGCCAAAATGCACGCCCGGTGAGGAGATTGAGAGGAGTGCCGTCTCTATGCCGAGGCGATCCATGGTGGCAAGGGCTTCTTTCGGGCTCCACTTGGGGAGGGATGCAATACCGTCCGGCCTTGTTTTCCCAAGTTTTTCAAGAGCTGCCTGATAGATGTCCGGTAGGAAATGACTGTGAACGTCGACCTTTTTCATTGATACGTCTCCGAAGTTGTTGCAGATCGTCGATTCTCTTGCGGCGATCGCATCAAACTGATCTCCAACATCGGAGACCTCGACATAAGCCACTGCGCCGGCAACGGAGAGCACCACGTCGAGCGTGCGCGTGTGCCCGACGGTCTGCTCCACTGCATCGACTATTTTTTCCTGGAATCCCTGCGCGCTGTAGGTCACGCGATATGCGCCGATGGGCAGTTCGGGGAGATCATAAATGCCGCTTGCGGACGTTACCGTATTGAACCGCTGTCCCGTGGCGAGTTGAGTCGCCATAACCGTGGCGGCGGGAATATTGCGATTTGCGGAGTCCTTCACCGTTCCCGCAAGCCCGGCGCGATCGACCTGTGCAACACCGCGGACACATAAGCAGGTCACAACTACGGTGAATAGAACAAACCGAATACACATATCAATCTTTTGCTTGCGAGTTTTCTGATTCTTATTCATTAAGTGAGGTGTCACTTGCTCTTATAGCTTGATCAAAGAGTATGTGCGGGATACAAACCTAACAATGCTGGCGAACAACGACCATCATTAGCTGCTGTCCTGCTTTTGCAGGGGGAGCTTTACCCCGATCAGAGCAGTCACGATCAAAAGTTCGGGTCGAAATTGAAGTAGATCGGGTTCGACAGTCCAACCATGTTCCCGCTCAGAGCCATTGAATCGGGAACCTGCGGATAGGCTGTTGGCGGCCCCTCAACCTCGACGCGGTAATAGGTCCGGCCAGATACTGCCGGGGTGTCGGTGAACTCGACCATGGTCGTCTTGCCACCGGTTGCCTTCAGGGAGGAGAACAAATTACCGTCCTTCACCACGCGTACCGTATAGGACGCCCCCGAAACTGTATTTCCTGCAAGCTGAACTCGGAAGTTCACGGGCTTGCCCGTCGATTTGGCGTTGTCGCCCATCATCACGTCCATCTTGCCGTCCTGATCGAGATCGGCATAGAAACCGACGCGGGGAGCATATGGGTTCGCGCTGACGGACACCCGCCCGTTCGTGAGGGTGTCTACGACTGATTGCAAGGTGCGCGCCTTGGCAAACACCCAGGTCGTTGGGGTTCCAACGTAGTTGGCCTTACGCTGGTAACTATTTTTCGTTGCCTGTTCCGGCGTATCCGGAGTGCCATGATGCGAGTCGCTTCCACCCCTGCCAGTCAGCTTACGACCTGAGGAGAGCATGTCGTCCCAGATCATGATCGCATTGGCGTTCTTTGCCCAGACCGCAGAATTCCAGACTTCGATCGAGTCAACCATATCGTAGGAGAATCCGAAGTGGTCCTTTCCGCTCGGATGGTTGGCCGACAGATGAATCCCAAGTTCCTTCTTCACCGCTCCGATCACCACGTCGCGCTGATCCCGCACGTCGTAGAGTCGCTGATGATCATAGGGTCTGGCAGAGATCGCGGTCCCGTGCCCGCGAGTCGTCGTCCATTCCGCGCCATACAGAAGAAGGACGGAGTTAGATTTGAACTCAGGATCGGTCCAGGTGTAATGCGCGACATCGCCGCCTACGTGGTTGTCGTGATCGGAAATGCAGAGATAATCCATGCCGACGGACTCCGAAAACGAGATGATTTTTGCCTCCGGATTGTTGCTGGAGTCCTTGCTGTGCCTGGAGTGCACGTGAAGATCGCCCTTGAGCCATACCCCGTCGGTAAGGCTGGCGATGGGGGGCAGCGGGCCGCCCTCGGTGGGAGCCCAGGGATTACTATGGCTTGACTGCCCAAGTGTCAAACTGCTGATGCAACCCGCTATGATCAAACCCGCCACGAAAACATGTACACGCATACTCAATTCCTCTCAGAAAATACCAAGGGTGGGGTTTTGTCCGCCTTTGCCTGCGTTGATCACAGCAGGCAAAGGCGGCGAATCATTGGTTGTGGTTACTAATCGTCGTCTTTCACTATCATGTCGCCTACATCAATGAGGGGACGGAAACGGTGTACCGGCGGCGGCATAGGAGAATTCGCGCCCTTGATGCTCTTCCAGATGATCTCGTTCAGCGCATGCATCGGAGCTCGATCCACGTCAGAGAAATCCATCTTCCGGCTCTCCTCCGATCCGTAGTCTCCCTTCTTGTTCTTGACGTTGACATCGATCCTCGGCTTAATCACATCGAACAGAGTTACCTGTGCTTCCGTTCCGAAGGACGCATACATCGGCATTGCGGCCGCATCGTATTGGCTCATCGGCGACATGCCGAGGAGCAGTTCGATGGATCTAACCATCGAGCTGGTTGAGTACAGCGTGCTGTCCACAACGCCGCGCTTTACATAGGGACTCAACACCAGTCCTACCGTGCGCCGCGCGTCCACATGGTCGGGGCCATCCTGTCCGTCGTCCTCGATGATGAAGATCGCTGTATTCGGCCAGTAGCGGCTGTGGCTGACCGCGTCGACAAGTTGTCCGATAGCATAGTCGTTGTTCGCCACCATCGCCTGCGGTGTAAACGCGCCGGGAGCCGTACCGCGAGTGTGGTCTTCGGGCATGCTCATCACGACAAAGTTCGGGAACCGTAGGTTCGGGTCAGGAGTGTCGTAGTTCTTCTCGTACTCCTTGAACTCTCTCAGGAACACCGCCACATTCGCCGTATCGCGCTGCCGCGATCCGAGATAGTCCGCGGCGACGTGGCCCACTAGTCCACCGGATCCGGGAGCGGCATCCATCGTCGTGCCTGTGCTGGCGCGAGCGGCATACTCGCCGTAGGACCGGTATGTAAGCCCTTTGCGGGCTGCTGAGTCCCACAGGTGTCCTGCCGAAGGAACATATGCCCGGGTCCGCTCCGCATCGCTGCGACCCGCATACGTCGGTGGCCAATACCGCTCGTTGAAGTCCGTTGCATAGGCTGAGTCCGACCACGAATGGCCGTCCACGCTGACCTCGCCATCGCAGTAAAGGTTGTCGAGAACCACATATTGCCTGGCCAGTGCGTGTTGATTGGGCGTCACTTCCTCGCCAAAGATTGTCAGCCGGGAATCGCCGTTGCCACCTTTGAGATCACCGAACTCCTGGTCGTAGGTACGGTTTTCCTTGATGATGTAGATCACGTGCTCGATGGGCGTCTCTACGCCGACCTCACGCGGCAGAATCGTAGGCTCCTTCGGCGGTCGCGCCTCCGACAACAGAGAATCCTTGTAGGGCGTATTCTCAATCACCTCGTGCGTCCATTTCGGCAGACTCTGCCGCAGGTTTGCCACTGACAATACCTCGATGCTGCTCTTCTGGAGGGTCTTGACCGTCTCATCGCCGCCCCACTTCGAAGCGAGCGGACTTCCAACGCCTTTGAGGTCCGGATGTCCCTCCTCGCCTTTGCCATTGCCGATGAAAAGCATATTGTTGTTTTCCGCCAGCGCCAGCGCCGACGGATACCACCCTGTTGGAATAAATCCGATCACGGCGCTGTGCCCGCGCACCGCTATCCGGATCACGGCAATCGAGTTGTTATCGGCGTTCGCCACGTACAAAAGCTTGCGTTTGTTATCGATCTCGATCGCATCCGGCGTCGAGCCTTCAGGCGCGAACGGAGTCAATGTCGTCGATAGCCGTTCGACGACCTCGAGCGTGTTCGTATCAATGACATGGATCGTATTGTCGTTCGAACAGGCTACAAACAATCGACCGTCAGCTGCAAGTTTCATATCATTCGGATTCATCCCCACATGTAACGTGCGGATCACCTTATTTGTCCCCGTATCAATAACACTAACGCTCTCGCTCGCCCAATTCGAGACAAACAGCCTGCGTCCGTTCTTGCTCAACACGGTTGCATAGGGATTGATCTCCACAGAAATCCTGGTCACGATCTGTCGTGTTCCGGCATCGAAGACGACCACGTTGCTCGGCCCTGCTCCGGTCCCGCGATTTGCCGCATAGATCAGATGTTTGCCAGGCAGGTACGCCACACCCGACCACCACACCTTCTTTGCATCGATCGTTTCGACAAGACCGCCCGAGGGCTTCTCGCTCAGGCGGCCGTCTTTATAAGCGAATTCATAGATGGGGGCCATACTCCCGGCGATGTTCTTGGCGCCCGTAGCATTGCCTCCCGAAACATACAAAGTATGACCGTCCGATGACCACGCAAGGCCCAGCCAGGTTGTCTTCAGTGGGATCTCCTGGACGAGCTTCCGCGTCTTGACGTCGATCACATCGATGCCGTGCGGCAGGTAGCCGGAATGTGTCGCAACAATAATCTTTCCGTCCGGGGATACGACGGTGTTGAGTACCAGATCTTCGATCGTCGCAATAGCCTTTCCTGCCGGGGTGATGCGCCATCCATTCGGCAGATCGAAGCCGCCTGGGATGTACTTTGGATTTTGCTGTGTCGCGTCCCCGACCGGACGCACCGGAGCCTGCGCATCGGCAGGCGGAGAAGTTTGGTTCTGTGCTCTCAGGGAGAGGCTCGCAAACAGCAGGACAATTGCCAGACGACGGTTCATCACCATATTTCTCACTCCTTTATCGGTACGCTTCGTTTTGCGACTCCAGACAAACCACGGGACTACCTACTCGACGGCTTCAGGCCACGCTGAACCCCGCCAGCTTTCCCCGGCCTGCATAAAGACGTCGCGCCGGGTTTCTACCAGTGATCTCCCGATGGGCTTCGTCGATCGATATGTCGCCATCTCCGGGACGGAGTTATTCTGAACCAGAATCCAGGATTTCCCGCCCCGGTCGAAGCGGAAGCGCAGGAAACCGCTTCGTACGGAGCCAGTTATATCGGCATGAATTCCGTAATCCTTCAGCTCGATAGAGTACGACGAAGGGTGGAGCACCTCAGTCTCCCGAAGGAACGTAGACGCTCGCTCTTTCGGATCTACTTTGAGCGTCCCGCTTAAGGGCATCAGGGTGACACTTCCGTGGTCCTGCATGCGGGAACCGGAGAGAAAGTGGCTCCCGCGAAAGCCCTGAATCCGCGTATCTGCGGCGTAGTAAGGAGCGACGCATTTTCTTTCTCCTTCGCGGGTCTGTGGCGTCCATTGCGTCATTCCAAAGGGGGCTCCCACCGCAGGAAACGTCATTCCTGAGCCATCCGTCCCAATGAGGGGTTTAACAGAGTTCACTGCCGCTTGCCTTTGAGCCGCACTGAACGTTGACATGAAAACTCCAAGCAGAAGACTGATCCCGAATGTTGACTGCATTCCAGCGGTTTTCCTATTCAAAAAGATGAAGCCAATTGTTGAGCAATGAGAGTGAGTCCTTGAGTCGGGTATTCTTCATTCTCCTGGGGTTCGTTGGACTTGAGATCGATCGTGTCGTAGCCGTCACATGTCGTGAGGCTGACATTCTGCGGCGGGTATCTTTGTTTTCGATCATGTCCATCTGTCAGAGCCGTATTCTGCCCTGACAGATGGGTGGAGCCCTATGCCCGAATTCGTTTAGAAGTTGAGCTTCGCGGCGAACTCGATGGTGCGGTTCTCGTTGACCACCGACGAGATAACGCCGAAGGAAGCAGGGTTGCTGATGGCCGAACTGGGAACACCAAAGTTGGGATGGTTGGCGACGTTGAACACCTCGCCGCGAAGCTGCAGCTTATAGCGTTCACCGATAGCCGTGTTCTTCTCCAGATTCATGTCCCAGTTCTGGTAGTTCGGACCTCGGAGCATGTCATAGCCGGAGTTACCGAAGGCATAGGGCGCTGGTGCAGCGAATGCTGCCGGGTTGAACCACTCTGCATTGGTCTTGTGCGCAGGGTACAAAGGCACACCCGGAACGCGGTCTGCCCGGCCAGAGGCGCCATACACCTGACTGCCAGGTGCGGTATATGTGACAGAGAACGGCTGCCCCGTCTGGAATGAGGTGAGACCGGCTATCTGCCATCCGCTGATGAGCTTGTTTGTGAAGCCACTGGCCGTACCGAACAGCAACTTGTTCCGCCCGAAGGGAAGCTCGTAGGCATAGCTGACCTCCAGCGTCTGCGGCGTGATGCTGGAGATAGGTCCATAGGAGTCGCCAATGGTCGTCGGGTTCTGGTGGTTTTCGACACCCAGCACGCGAATCCACTGGTACTCGGCGTTGATCATAAAACCATGCCTGTACTGCTTGTGCAGGCCCACCTGGAGAGAGTTGCCCGTGGTGTGATAGATAGGATCAAAGGCCTCGGTTATCGTCGAGAAGGGCTGATATGGGCGACGCGACTGCTCGACTGTCGTTCCAGGAGCTGCATAGTTGATATCCGGCTCGGTGTTGCCAGGACCGCCGTGATTGTTCTGGTGAATCGTGCGCTGGCCGACGTAGCCGATGCGCAGGTCTACCGCGCCGGGAAGTTGCTGCTCAATCGCGAGGTTGTACTGCTCGGTGTAGGGCGTAATGGTCTTGTGCTGCGAGATGGTCGAGGGGTTGGCCGGAACAGAGGCGGTTGCGGCGAACGGCGCGTTCATCGTGATGGTTGGCGTCGTGCTGTTCGAATACGTGACACTGTTGACGAACGGGAGGTTGCCGAACCCGCCATCGACATAAGACGAAGGCAGGAGGTTGTAGTACTGACCGACCGCGCCGCGGATTACCGTCTTGGGTTGAAGCTGGTACGCAAAGCCGAAGCGAGGCGCGATATTCGTCTTGGGCTGACCAAGATAGGAGAACATGCTGGTCGGCAGACCCACTGAGGGCGCAAGGACCGTATCCGGGATGTAGAGAGGATTGCTGACGGATGGATACGAGTTCGCGAAGACGACAACTTTGCCCACGCTGGGCACGAAGAGTGATTCCGTGCCATACGGGTTGTCATGGAAGATTTGCAGATCATAGCGAATTCCGTAGTTCAGCGTAAGTTTCGAAATCGGTTTCCAGTCGTCCTGGATATAGGTGGCGTACTGGCTGGAGTTGAAGCGCACCACATAGTCATGCGGTGTCGCGTTGGCGGTGGTGTTCGGATAGCCAAGAAGGAAGTCGGCGTAGCCAATGCCAGAGTACCGGCCGGTGAACGTGAAGGCACCATGTGACGTCGAGCTGTCCTGCCAGGAATCGTTGTACAGGTACGAGACACCTGCTTTGATGGTGTGTCTAGGAAAAACCTTGGTGAGTGCCGTATTGCCCTGATAGGTCTGCTCGAGGTTCTTGGAGCCTGCTTCGGAGAAAGACGTGATATTAGTGATTGTCAGGGACGGCGCGCCTTCGAGCAGCTGTGGACCCAGTCCCGGAATGATCGCTGAAAAATCAGTCTGGTAGTTTTGCGCGTCGCGGTAGAGCGGCAGATGCAGGTAGGAGACATAACTGTCAAGCAGCAGAGTAGGCGAGAAGGTGTGAGTCCAGCCCGCTACAAAGATGTCGTTGTGTTCGCCGTCGCGCGCTACGCCACCGGCAAGGCTGGATCCGGTACCCTGGGGCGCCACGTCTGCAAATGGTCCATAAAAGGCCCGGAGCCACGTTCCGCGAATCTGGTCTTTGTCGCTGATTTTATGATCGATCCGCAGGTTGAAGCGAGTGACTTCGGTCGTGTGGGGAACCAGCTCAAAGGTGTTGACGCCGGTGGTCTGTGTTGTCGACTGAGGAAGAAGCAGGTTCTGCAATTGAACGTCGACCTGGTTGAAAGGGACGTTGATTTTGTTTCCGGGGAACGGTTGTTTGGTCAACGGATTGATGATGACCGTGTTCGGTGCCGCGGCGGTTGCGCAGCTGCCGCCGGCGAGAAAGCAGCTGAAGTCGCCGTTGCGCTCGGCTGTAGTGGGTTGGGTGCTTGTGAGCGGATTGGACTGGGTTAGGTGAAAGCCTTCGTAGCTGGCGAAGAAGAAGGTGCGGTCCTTACCGTTGTAGAAATGAGGAATATAGATCGGACCACTGAGGTTTCCGCTGTACTCGTTGCGCTGGTAGGGCGGCCGTACGGGTGCCGCGGAGGCCGCGCCGAAGAAGTACGGCTTGGCTCCGGTGCCGCGGCTGCGATTGAACTCCAGCACTTCACCGTGCAGTGCGTTGCCGCCGCCGGCACTCACGATGACGATCTGATTGGGCTGATTGAACTCCGCTGGAGCGCCCTGGGTGATGACCTTGAACTCGGCCAGCGCGTCGAGCGGTGGCACTTCGCCCTCACCGCGTTGCAGTTCGACTTCCTCGTTGGTGACGCCATCAAAGGTAAAGCCGACGTCGCCATACGAGTTGCGCTGGTTGGTGCCGAAGGCCAGCGTCACGCCGCGGACGGGAACCTGGTCCTGCGCGGCGACGTCCTGAACGCCGGGCACAAGGTTGATGAGACCGAGAATACTGACGTGACCATTGAGGGGAGTATTCTGGATGGTCGCGCTGTCGACAACGAGACCGACAGATGAGGTTTCGGTCTGGATGACGGGTTCTTCGCCCGTCACGGTCACGGTCTGCTGGTCCGAGCCGATGGTGAGCCGGGCATCGATCTTCGCCACCTGATCGATGGCAAGCGTCAAATTGTTCTGTTGGAAGCCTTCAAAACCAGTCTTGTCTACTTTGACGCTATAAGTTCCTGGTGCCAGTTGCGTGACGGTATAAGACCCGACATCGGAAGTTGTCACCGTACGGATCGCATTCGTATCTACCTGCCGGATCGTTACCATCGCTCCGGCAATCGAAGCGCCGCTGGCATCGGTTACCGTACCGGTGATCGACCCTGTAATTCCCTGGCCGAAGGAGGTCGGCACCAGCATGAGGGCGAGAGCAAACATGAAGCAACCCAACAGAGCCGAACGCCAGATCGACATCTTCGCTGTAAGTATCCCCGTCTCTATGATCTGTTCTGGCATCTCCAACAATAAAGCTTTCATCGCAACTCCTTTTATCTGCTTGGCCTGAGAATTCGCACGCATGCGAGAGTGAGACCTACCTGCTGTCCTGATTGCCCCGAGTATTGGGTAGCCGCAGTCTCTGGGGTAGGGGTTATCCTTGTGGCAAAGTGATTGACACATTGTGGTCGAACTATCTCTTTTGACCTCAATAAACAATACGTTCCATCCTGCTTCTGAACACGGGTGTGCGATGGTCGCAAAAGGCGCAGTTCACATAGCATTCATAAAAACCTCTTAGACTCTGCCTAAGAAGTGAGCTTAGAATCCATGCAAATCCTGGAGCCATCACCGAAGATCGCTGCGGGGATCACTCCACGCCAGCCCAGCGCAGGCGCAACTGATGCTCATGCCCACGCGGAGGATCCCCGCTGGCAGCTTGCGCGACGCATCGCCGCGAGTGGCAGCCTGGGACGTTCTCGTCTGCTCTCAGAATTCTTGCTGTATATTGTCGATCGCCATATCCGCGATCGCACCGATGAGATTACAGAACAGCAGATCGGAATCCTGGTTTTCGGCAGGGCCGAAGGCTATGACTCGAATGACGACAATATTGTTCGTAGCTATGCACGGAACCTGCGTAAGCGGATCGATGAGTACTTCGCGACGGAGGGCAAAGAGGAGCTTCTGCGACTCGAGATTCCTCGCGGCGGTTATGCTCCGTCCTTCCGAACGGTGGAGAAGGACCTTTCGCCCGACAATCTGATCACTCCGCGTCTCGCGCTTCCGCTGGCAAGTAGCGATGCGGATGCCGCGCCAAACGCATCCTCAACTCCGAAATACGAAGCAGCCCCCCAGTCCCTGCCTCCGATCGCTGAAGCGCCCGCACCTGTCCTTATCCTTCGTTGGCACACTGCAGCAAGAACGGTGTTTCGCAAACATGGGGCGCTTCTCGCGCTCTGTGCCGGCATTGTCCTTGGACTAGGCAGCACGATTGTGCGCCCTTTGCACTTCCTGAAACGCGCTTTTCCTTCTCCGGCTGAGGCCGCATCGACTACCCTATGGTCTCAGCTTTTCAGTAGCGATCGTGATACCTTCATCGTTCCTTCGGATGACGGCTTGATCATCATGCAACGGCTTACAGAGCGTCCGGTACCACTCGCGAGTTATGTCAGTGGAAGCTATCGAACAAATGTGAAAACGGAAGGGGATCCAGGCGCTCCCGAGATACTCAAGCTGGGAGGGAGGCGCTACACCAGCGTGGTCGACCTAGATTTCGTCGCTCACCTGGCTCAATTGGATGAGGTCGTGCCCAGCCGCATGGTGGTCCGATACGCGCGTGACCTGCGCATGGATGACCTCCGATCCGGGAATGCCGTTCTAATCGGCTCTACTGAGGCAAATCCCTGGATCGAACTCTTTCAGCCTCACTTGAACTTTCGTTTCCGTATCAACGCTGGTACCGATAAACCGTCCGGAATAGTCAACTCGCACCCCCGAGTTGGAGAGAATGCGATATATGGTACTCCGGACCGAGATCACACGTATGGCCTCATCGCTTACGTGCCGAATCTCACTTCAACAGGACATATCTTGATTGTGGGCGGGTTGAACACGGCTGGCACCGAAGCAGCGACGACGTTCTTGCTCACTCCATCGTTAATGGTGCCGACACTCCAACGTGCCAGGTTAGCTCATGGTGGTCTTCAGCCGTTCGAAGTACTTATTGGTGCCGCGAATGTGGCTACAAACGCGTCGGCTCCACAGCTAATCCTGGAACGGATTGGTCCCTCCTAGCGCCGCCAGGTCCGCTCGCCTGAGAGCTACGACCGGCTGCGGGCGTGTCTGACCGAGTGGCAGGGAGGCAAATGTGCCAACAGCTCGACTCTGCATCAGAGCCATGGCAGAGGCGTACAACAGTGCATAACCTCTCAAGAGTGACCCCGTGGCTTTCGGAAAACCGACGCCGGAAACTCCCTTCCCAGAAGTACAATCTCGCCACCATATGTGATAAGGTCGGCGGGCAGTGTTGCCGACAGAGCGATCAGATTCTCCCGGAGCATCCACTTAAAGAGTTTTATCGGACTGGAGGTGCATCTCGTTTAGGGCCAAGCACTTCTCCTTCGGTAGCGGCTGGTGAAGGCCCCCACCAACCCGGGGTGGTCACCCCCTTGAGGGCGGCGGCCGTATTGGACGGTACGAGTGTATTCCTGTCTGCTGAAGCTAGATCTCCTTGCCCACAGCGCCTCAAGTCTATGGCTCGGTGCTCCGAGAAGGCTTGGAGCGCCTATGGTGCAGTTGATGCATGGGTGAGGAACTTGTACAGATGGCCACCTCAGGTACGGTGATGATTGGACTACATCCCTTTTTTCCTAATCGTCGAGATCAAGCCCACCTCTTCCAAAGCTTCCACCGCCCGGTCCCTGCATGACGCTTCAACCCCCAACTCCCGCAATACCGACGGGGAGAGCTACGGTTATCCTTTCTGGGCCCACCGCGCTGTTCCCTTTCAACGCTCACAAGCTCAGAAAATAAATTTTGCAAGAGATTTGCAAGACCGTTTGGGCATTCTGGCACTTTTGGCGCTTCCCGCATCTTTAGAATCTGCAAGTTACAGATTCCATTAGCGACGCGGGAGACCGATCCCGTCTCTGGCCACACCATACCAATCGCTCTCGACGACTGCGCAGAACAAGCCGAGCAATCTGTAAGAATGGATATAGTTCGGCTCAATTCGCGGGCTAAATGTCTGGGCCGGGAGGCGTTTGGAAAAATGACCGGGAGGCCAATGGAGCACAGACAGATGCGATGGTTCCAGATGAAAAGGCTGATCCCACACAGATCAGCCCGTGGCCCGCTTCCCAGAGATTTGGGGGCATTTTGTGGGCAAATAGCGCCCATGGTGGCAAGTTCCGCCGGTTGTGCCGGTTCGTAAGTACTGTCCGTCTATTATTTAGGGGAGCGCTCATACCATGGCATGGAAGAGGTCATTGGTTCGGTCTCGATTAGATCACCAATTATTTCAATGATTTACGCATATTGCGAAAATGCCCGAAGGTCCATAAGGGTCCAATATGAGAATTCCTTTCATTTCGCCGCCATGCGACAGCCTAATAAACGGAGCCGCGTCGTTGAGCCGAGGGACTCTGAACGCTCGCGATCTCGGGATACCATAGCGAAAACAGTTCCCTTCCCTGACCGACAACTGAGACCCATCATGACACGCGCCGAAATTCTGCAACGACTACAAACGATTAAAAACAAGGAAACTCAAGCTCTGAAACTCCTTGAGTCGAAGCCCCTCTCGGTCGTTGAGCCACCGGTCGAAATCTCTCGGATGGATGAAGTATCAAGAGCCCAAGGTTGGAGTTCTCAAGGGAGAGAGCTGTCGACATAGCGCGCAAGTTACGGGGCAATCCGAAAGATTCTGCCTTCAGTCTCATCCGTCAGGGCATAAAGCGCCTCGTCGGGTCCTTGTACTATGTGGCGAAATCTCGCGCGAAGATCAGCCAGCAATCTCTCCTCGCCCGTAATACGGTTATTGGCAATAGTGAGCCGAACAATGTGCTGCCCGGCAAGTGCAGCAACGAAGAGGTTATTCTGCCATTCGGGGAAAAGACTACCGGTATAGAAGGTCATTCCACTGGGAGCGATAACAGGATCCCAGTAATAGACTGGCTGCTCCATACCGTCGCGCTGAGTAAGACCGGTGCCATTTACAGGTGCGCCGTTATACTCCAGTCCATACGCAATGATGGGCCATCCATAGTTAGCACCCGCACGGATGATGTTTATCTCATCACCGGCCTGAGGTCCGTGTTCACTCTCCCACAGTTCATGCGTCACCGGGTTGAAGGCCAGTCCTTGCGGGTTTCGATGTCCGTATGTGAACACCTCGGCTCGAGCATCCGGCGTCGTAGCAAATGGATTACCAGTCGCTGGACTCCCGTCCTTATTGATTTGGATAATCTTCCCTAGCGACGAGTTCAGCTGTTGCGACTGAACGCGAATCGCATTATCGGAGCGTTCTCCAAAGGTCACATAGAGCAGGCCGCCACTGTCAAACAACATCCTCGATCCAGTATGCAAAGTCCCCGTATAGGGTGTTGTGCTGCGGTAGATGACCTGTACATCTTCAAAGGAAGCCTCATCGTCGGATAATCTCCCCCGTGCCACACAATTCACTCCAGTATTATCAACCGGCTCCACATACGACCAGAACACAAGGCGTGATGTGGCAAAATCCAGATCGAGTTGGATGTCCAGCAACCCACCTTCACCCAGTGCCCGGACTGGAGGAACATTGCGGATTGGCAGACCGAGGGAGCCTGTCCTTGCCACAATGCGAATGCTCCCTGGACGTTCGCTGACCATCAGGCGTCCATCAGGCAAGAAGCTAATTCCCCATGGGTGGTTCAATCCAGTTGCGATTGCGGTTGCATGATAGGCTGCCTGCGTCGTGACAGCTTGGATCCGGGTTTGACCAACAAACGCTGGAGTTTGATTTGGTGCAACCTTAGGTCTTGTCTCTACAGAGGAGGAAGTTTGTTGGGTACCACTGGCTGGAGTTGACGGACCGCTTCTACTTCCGGACGAACAAGAAACCACGGTCAGAAGTAACAACTGAGAAATTGATCCAGTAAGGGATCTCCGCATCCTTGAAGTGGCAGGCACCGCTCCCTCAGCGGCGCCTGCGAGCACCATTGACCTGTCCACCTGAGCTAGGACTTTGACAGTCGCCAAAACGACATTCGAGCCAGCTCCGGTAGCACGCGTGACCTTGCCTGCGAAAGATTTGTTCATCTTTATCCTCCATTTAACTTGGAGCCTCGCATGGCCCGCGATCGTTTTGCTGAGCTCACCCTCTTCTTTGGCGCCTTCACCACTAGCTCTCGGGGCAAGAGCTATCCGGATCAGCCAAAAGTGTTCTCATCGATCTGAGTCCTCGGTAGACTATGGACTTGACAGTGGAAAGCGGTTCAGCATGCAGTAGCACCAACTCGCTTAGAGTCTTGTTTTCTCGAATCTCTCACGAATGAGACGGCCGACATCCTCTGGCAGCTATTGTAGGTGATACTCAGCCGTCCGATCCGGGGACAAGCCGATTAAACACTTCGCGGAGCCATCTTGGAAACGCGCTGAGAGGAACTGCTTCGACGACTGCTTTATTGAGGTTGGCCGTTCATTTCGAGCGCCCCTCATAGCCTCGGGCCAGCATCGGCAAACGATAAACTGTTCGCGATCTGCCTGATACTTCCTGACCGGTGGAGTCTTTCGAGCCTTCACCGACGACGTAAAGATCCTTCTTGTCGTGGCCTGCAAAACACACGCTAATGACGCCGCGCGGGGTTGGAATGAGACCAAGGTATTTCCCATCCGGGCTCAGAACCTGAACTCCGGCGTTGGTCGAAATATAAAGGCGGCCCTCAGAATCGATCGTCATTCCGTCACCGTTGCCACCGCCTTCAAGGCGGCCGAGTTCCCGCAGGTTAGCGACCAATCCGTTGGACCGGACATCGAACGCGACAACCGCCGCCCCGTTGGTCACATAGAGCTTTTTGTCGTCACGGCTGAGGACGATGCCGTTGGTTTGCAGCCCTTCGCTTAGCTGTGTAATTCGCCGGAAGGACTGATGTGATAGGCCTGCCCGAGGGTGAAATAAGCGCCGTCTTTGCTGTCGGCCACGAGATCATTGGGGCTGCCAAGGTCGCCCAGAGGCTTGGCATTTGAAGGTATCCCCCTATGGTTTTGCGCTCAGGCTCCAGCAGACCGATGGATCTCGGCGTGCGCTGCACCGCGTAAAGATTTCCCTGTCGATCATAGGAGAGAGCTCCTACGCCATGGGTATCGGAGAGATGGGTATCGGAGAGATAGATGGAGGTGTTTCCGTTTTCCTCAATCTTCACAATCTGGCTGAACTCTCCCTGCGCTGCCAGAAGGCTGCCATCCGAAGCCGCGACTATACCGTCAGCACTGTTGCCGGTCTGAGCAGCGATGAACCATGGATGGACGCAGCACCGACAATCCTTAAGTTGGTGAGGATCTGAGTTTCGTACGGACTTTACCTACATGCAGCTCTACCCAAGTTGGACTATCTAGCGTTAGATTCATCCAACGATTTCGATGAGAGTCGTACATCCCGAACATTCAATCTCTAAGCCAGAAGCTGGCTCACTCGTGCGTGCCCAATTTGGAACACCAGCGTTTATCTGGTGCGCTACGCGCCCGAGATGAGACGGAACGGGGCAAGAAGTCAGTCGGGTGGGCGGGGAGCGAAGTAGCCCGTGTGGACGCGGACCTTATAGCGACGGTCGAAGGCCTGGAGGTTGATCGTGCGAAAGGAACCGTCATTCTTGAAGGCCGCCGGGCGGTAGATCAAGGAGTATTGGCTGCGGAGCTCTTCTTCAATTTTGTGGAAGCCGGTGGCTACGTCCTCGATGCGGACGGGGTAGAATGCCTGACCGCCGGTGGCTTCGGAGATAACGCGGAGTACCTCGTCGCCCCTGCTTTTGCTGGGACTGATGTTGGTGCTGATGCCGTAGACGATGGTCTCGGCGCGCTGGCACATCTTGATGGCATCGGACTCCTGGAAGCGGCTGTAGTTGTCGTCGCCGTCGGAGACGACGATGAGGACACGGCGGACGGCACCTTCTTCTCGAAGGGGGAGCATCTGGTCATGGCAGGTCCTGTAGAGGGCATCGAAGAACGCCGTGCCGCCGCCAGGGCGGAGCTTGCGGATCCCCTGATCGAGCAGAGGGACGTCGTTGGTGAAGCCCTGAGAGACGTCGATCTGGATGTCAAAGCCCTCGACGAAGGCGAGGTCGCCGCGATGAAGTACCTGACGCAGGAACTGGATGGCGGAGTCCTGCTCGAACTGGAAGCGTTGGCGGATCGAACTGGAGGTGTCCAGCATGATGCCGACGCGGAGGGGGAGATTGGTCTGCTGGGTGAAGGTGAGGACCGCGACCGGGGGGTGGCCGTCGTCGAGCAGGCCGAAGTTCTCGCGTTTGAGGCCGGTGATGAAGCGGCCTTTTTTGTCGGTAACGGTGAAGATGAGGTTTACTTCGTTGGCCTGCACTTTGATGGTGGTGACGGGCCCGCCCGGGGACGGTGTCGCGGAGTCGGGGATTTGGGCCTGCGGCGGGGTGGGCACGGACTGCGGCGCGGCGCCGGATTGCGGCTGGATTGTCGACTGCGACGCTGGAGGCAGAACCGGCACCGTGAGGGAGGTCTGCCGAGCAGCTATAGTAGTCTGCGGAGTTGCGGAAGTCTGGGCGTCGGCCGGTATGGCGCTGAGGAGGAGAGTGAGGATGGTGGTGGAGGTTGCGAGGAGCCGTGATGCGGGGCCGTTGCGGAAGGTGACTTTCACGGGGTTGATTCTACCGAATTCATGAGTAGACCTGACGTGCTCTTAGGAAACTCTACCGGTTCAAGCTGGAGTTCTCTCGTGGTTGACCACCGCCGAAAACAATTGGAATCTTACCACCAAATCAAAATTGTCTCTGCGACTGGCATCACTGAGGGCGTTTCCCCGGATCATTCAAGCCTCGCGCATTCGTGCCCACCTCACCACTCTTGGCAGCATACACACGCAGCCGAGGATAGTAACCACTCCGCGTCCGTACCGAAAGCTTCCAGGAGCCTTTCGCCTTTACCGTAGACGTTCACTACTGACTTTCACGCCTGAGGCGTCTTGTAAGTTTACCAATCAGTTCCCGGCATAATCCTCTTCACGAATTCATCGATTAGGAGCACTGGGAAGGCAGTATTGCCGTGGTTCGAACTTCCGATGATGGCCTCGTGCACAACACAGAGGCGCCTTAGGGAGCGGGGCAGAAGTGGACCCTGTGGATACGCTCGTGTCAATAGTTCTCGTAGAATTACCGCGCAATCCTTTCCGCTCCGCACGGCGATGCGAACAATGGCTTTCACCGCCTTCATGCGGAGGCTGCTCACAGGCGGGTCTTCCGGTTGGGGTGAGAAGGCGTGGGGCCGCGTGACAACGCTCGAGAGTCCGTCAGCGAGGGCAGAGCCTGCGGTAAGACCCGCATTTGAATGAGAGAGATTGAAGCACATTCAAGGCGGCAGGTGTTTCATGAGGTCCTCTGAGAACATGGCTTCGATAGAGAGTTCACGGATCGCGGCCACGACGAGACCGGCAGGTTCGCGGCTCTCGGCGTCGACCCGGACGCCAGCAGAACGCATCAGCTCTGCAACTCGCTCTCGCGACTCGGCCTCAATCTGGGGTCTGCACGGGCTCCAACGACTCGCCAGGTCACGGTCGCTGCGTGAACCCATCATGATCTCGAGAACGGCGATTCCAGAGGGTCCGCTCAGGACCTTCCATGTCAGTTGAGGCAGGGCAGCAATTTGATCGAGTGGCGAGTTGATCCTGTCGAGATGCTCGGGCAGATAGGCGGTATCTGCTTCATGTGCGAAATCCAGCGGGCGCACCCACCACGGCCAGAGGAAGTGTGAGCAACAAGGTCCACTTGAGAAATGTGCGACGATATGTGGTGTTGTACTTCATCGGACCTCCTAGAGAGCGGGATCGACACGGTGTTCCGCGTAGGACGGGATGAGAATGTCCCTGCCCGACGTACACACGGCTCGGGAGCCTTCCTTCAGCGTGATGACGGGAGACGGTTCAGGAAATGGTTCAGTATTTGCTCGCCCTCTTGAGCTGTTTGCTCCCAGATGCCGTTGGGGCAGCAGTTCACTTATACGGTGCGTGCACCCGGCCGTCTTCCCTCTGCCGAAGAGTTTGGGCAAATTATCGTTCGTGCAAAAGCTGGTGAAGGAATTCTGCGGCTGAAGGACGTTGCCCGCGTGAAACTGGGCGCGCAGAACTACAGCATGATAGGTCGCCTGAACGGCAAACCGGCCGCTCTGTGGCCGTCTACCAGGCTCCAGGGGCAAACGCGGTTGCAACCGCTGCCGGAGTACGTACGCTGATGGCGGAAGCGAAGACCCGCTTTCCCCAGGACCTGGACTATGTCGTTGCACTCGACACCACGCTATCAGTCACTGCAGGAATTAAGGAGATCAAGCACACCTTAGTTGAGGCGCTGGTACTTGTCATTCTCGTCGTCTATCTTTCTGCAGGGATGGAGAGCGACGCTCATCCCGCTACTCGCCGTGCCGGTTTCGCTGATCGGCACGTTTATGATCTTTCCTCTGCTCGGCTTCTCCATCAACACGCTCTCGCTATTTGGCCTGGTGCTCGCGATCGGGCTGGTGGTGGATGATGCAATCGTGGTCGTCGAGGCTGTCGAACACCATATCGAACACGGCATGACGCCGCATGACGCGACCGTTAAGGCGATGGAAGAGGTGGGCGGCCCGGTCATTGGGAGGCCGCAGCGTTTATCCCGACGGCTTTCATTCCCGGGATCACTGGTCGCCTCTACCAACAATTCGCCGTCACCATTGCGGTCTCTGTTGTCTTCTCGGCATTCAACGCATTGACGCTTAGCCCGCGCTCTCTCGGCCATGCTGCTGCGTCCCAGGAAAGAATCGCGCGGCCCGCTGGGCGCTTTCTTTCGCTGGTTGACGGATACGTTAATACCTGCAAACACCTCATTTGCTGGTGTTTGTAGTAGGCGCTAGTTTTTTTTGGAAAAAAGTGCCCGGAAGCTTCCTGCCTGATGAAGATCAGGGATATGTCTACGTTGGTCTGCAACTGCCCCACGCAGCTTCATTACAACGTACCTCCGAGGCATCGAAGAAGATCGAGAAGATCATTCTCGATACGCCGGGCGTGAGGTATGTCAGCTCGATAGTGGGCTACAGCATGCTAAGCGGAGTAAACACTACATACAGCTCCTTCTTCTTCGTCTCTTTCAAAGACTGGGAGGAACGCAAGACACCTGAGGAGAGCTACGACGGAATCAAGCGGCACCTGACCAGCGCCCTATCCAGAGTTACATCGGGAATAGTGTTTGCGTTTCCGCCTCCCGCAATTCCGGGCGTGGGCACTTCGGGTGGCTTCACCTTTGTCCTTGAAGACCGCTCCGGCAGCGCGATCGAGTTCCTGGCGAAGAATACACAGATCTTTATGGAGGAAGCTCGCAAACGCCCCGAGCTTGCCGGTGTCATGACGACCGCTCTGTTCGGAGTGCCGCAGGTTGGCATCACCGTGGACCAGGAAAAGGTACTCACGCAGCAGGTCGATCTGGCGAGCGTGTACCAAACACTACAGACCTTCATGGGTGGATCGCTGGTGAACTACTTCAACCGCTTCGGACGTCAGTGGCAAGTCTATTCCTGTGTCTTTCGACGTCGTCGAACGTTTCGGCAATTTCTTCAAAAAGGAGAAGCCGCCACAACCAGAAATAGAGCGCGTCCCTACTCACAAAGGACCGACGGCATGATCAGTATGAGAGCATGCTCGGCCGTCGTATTGACGCTTCTGGTAAGCGGTTGCAGGGTAGGGCCGAAC
>Ga0193717_1000478_pt1 | contig 26854 bp, 37 predicted proteins | sample U2c2metaG_FD_145900 | JGI IMG/M metagenome (GOLD analysis project Ga0193717, IMG submission 145900) | Soil microbial communities from a riparian zone of the East river system, Colorado, United States - U2c2 | ecosystem: Environmental > Terrestrial > Soil > Riparian zone | place: USA: East River...
CACTGACGAGGTATGATGGACAACTCTCTTTAATGAATATGTCATACGAGCGATAGCGCGGCAATCTCACTGGACAAGTAGCAGACTATGCATGTGCGATTTGCATGAGGAGATTGCCACGCTATCGCTCGCAATGACAAATTTCACTTGGATGGTTACAAAAAAAGCCCGGCTGGAAATTTCCAGCCGGGCTTTTTAATATTAAAACAACACTTATTATTTTTTGTCGTCCTTTACCTCTTCAAAGTCAACATCAGTTACGGTATCAGAATGATCCTGCGGACCTGCGCCCGGAGCACCATCTGCACCTGGTTGAGCCTGACCTGCATCAGCAGCAGCCTTGTACATCTCTTCAGATGCAGTGGCCCAAGCAGCGTTCAGTTCAGTTTGAGCAGTTTCAATGTCGGCTAAGTTTTTAGATGCATAAGCTTCTTTCAACTTTTTCAGACCATCTTCGATAGGGCCTTTTTTGTCGGCCGAAATTTTATCGCCATACTCTTTCAGTTGTTTTTCTGTCGAGAAGATCAGGGCATCGGCAGCATTCAGTTTTTCAACTTCTTCTTTTGCCTTTTGATCAGCATCAGCATTTGCTTCGGCTTCGTCCTTCATCTTTTTGATCTCGGCATCAGTTAAACCTGACGAAGCTTCGATACGGATCTTTTGCTCTTTACCGGTTGCTTTATCTTTAGCAGATACGTGCAATATACCGTTGGCATCAATATCAAATGTTACTTCGATCTGAGGCACACCGCGAGGTGCTGGTGGTATGCCATCCAGGTGGAAACGGCCTATAGTACGGTTGCCCGCAGCCATTGGGCGCTCACCCTGTAATATATGGATCTCAACAGATGGCTGGCTATCAGACGCGGTTGAGAAAGTTTCAGATTTTTTAGTAGGAATGGTTGTGTTCGCTTCAATCAGTTTGGTCATTACACCACCCATAGTTTCAATACCTAATGAAAGCGGGGTAACGTCCAATAACAACACATCCTTAACTTCACCAGTTAATACACCACCTTGAATAGCAGCACCTATGGCAACAACCTCATCAGGGTTAACACCTTTTGAAGGAGCTTTACCAAAGAATTTTTCAACAGCTTCCTGTATAGCAGGGATACGTGTAGAACCACCTACCAGGATAACTTCGTCAATATCAGAAGTGCTTAAACCTGCATTTTTCAATGCTGATTTACAAGGATCAATAGTACGTTTGATCAGGCCATCAGCCAATTGCTCAAATTTAGCACGGGTTAAAGTTTTAACCAGGTGCTTAGGCATACCATCGGCAGCAGTGATGTATGGTAAGTTAATTTCTGTTTGTGCTGAGCTTGATAACTCAATTTTAGCTTTTTCGGCAGATTCTTTTAAACGTTGCAGGGCCATAGGATCTTTACGCAGATCAATACCTTCATCGCTTTTAAATTCGTCAGCTAACCAGTCAATAATTACCTGGTCAAAGTCATCACCACCTAAGTGTGTATCACCATCTGTTGATTTTACTTCAAAAACGCCGTCACCTAATTCAAGGATTGATACGTCATGTGTACCACCACCGCAATCAAATACGGCAATTTTCATATCCTTGTGTGCTTTATCAAAGCCATAAGCCAGGGCAGCAGCAGTAGGTTCGTTAATGATACGGCGTACTTTTAAACCAGCAATTTCACCGGCTTCTTTAGTAGCCTGGCGTTGTGCATCGTTAAAGTAAGCAGGTACAGTGATCACAGCTTCAGTAACTTCAGTTCCTAAAAAGTCTTCGGCAGTTTTCTTCATTTTCTGAAGTATCATTGCAGAGATCTCTTGCGGAGTGTATTTACGGTCGCCAATTTCCACACGTGGCGTGTTATTGTCGCCTTTAACTACTTTGTAAGGTACACGTGCAGCTTCACTTGTAACCTCATTAAACTGGTTACCCATAAAGCGTTTAATTGACGAAATGGTTTTTGTAGGGTTAGTGATCGCCTGACGTTTTGCAGGATCGCCAACTTTACGTTCGCCGTTATCAATAAAAGCTACTACGGACGGCGTAGTACGTTTGCCCTCGCTGTTTGCTATAACTACAGGCTCGTTACCTTCCATTACAGCTACGCAGGAGTTTGTTGTTCCTAAGTCGATTCCAATTATTTTAGACATATGATTGTTTTTTCTTGATTTTAATATTTTACTACATCAGCTATTTATCAACGTTTGTGCCAATATGCTTTTGGCAGAATTATAGTCAGGATGACAAATATCAAGTCAGAAAAAACAATCATGTTGGTGACAGGTTGGCAGAATTTTCAATTTACCTCCTGCATATCTATTTTAATCGTGTCTTTACCCATGCGTCCTCTTAGTATACGGCTGCCGGGTATTTTACCATCCACTATCTGCACATTCAGGGTATCGTGTATATTCACCGGGTATCGCCACACAGCTTTGAGCTGCCGGGTGGTTTCGTTATATTGATAGCTGCCAATTAAACGTTTTTGATAATTGTTATACTCCATCACAAAATCATAATCATCAATAAATATCTTGGTGAGCATACTATCCTGACAAGGTTTTAATTTTTGATCGGCATTATTGATGAGCGCGCGTTTTACTTCGTACTTTCCGTTTATATGCGGATATACTTTTGGGAATTTATACCCGGCCATCAGCAATAAAGGGATAAAGAAAATAGAGAAACGGATGGCATTTTTTAACAGGTTATTTTTAAAATTCAGCACCGGCGCGGTATTTTTCGCCCTGAAAAAGAACTCAACCAGCCTGTCGTATTCCAGCAGTAACAAATAAATGAGGGCTAATACCAAAATGGTGGTGTATATATTTACCACCATCCCCAGGTTATAAAAATAATCGAGCAGCAGGATGTTAAACATTAAAGGCAACAAAAATATCACGGACAGCAACCTTGTTTTCCGGAATAACAACATGAATGACCCAATAAACTGCAAACTTGCTATAATGGCCGTAAAAGCAAAAAAGTGACCGAAGAAAGCCCATAACATTTCTTCGCCCGAGAGACTGCTGAACGGATTATCCAATACCCCCAGCGGAATCACGAACTGCAGATGAAAAATTTTCTGGAAGCCAAACATACACAGATCGAGCGCTATAAAGTAGCGGAGCACCCCATGCCAGAATGCTAAAACGGCTGCCGAATCAAACTCCGGCCGGGCGGCTCTCCTTTTCCAGATGAATATATAGATCAGCGTGCCTAAAAAATAAAGTACAGCTATCGCTATTTGTACCGGGAAGGGTATCCAGTTGGATACAAACCGCCGGCCTATACGCAGTATAACAATGGCGCCAACAATACCTGCCATAAAGCAGGCTAAAGCATTTGGTGAATGAGATTTTGTTGTCATAACAATGATATTATAATGGTTATGACCCAATATTACTGATAAGGGCTATACCCATCGTTCGGGTTTATCCAGCCGAACGTATTTGCAATAAAATCATATTGCTATTGCCAGGTAGGCGCGCCCATGCTTTGGCTTTTAGCCTGCTGTATAAACTGACTGGGAGCCAAACCGGTTTCTTTTTTAAAGGTGGTATTAAATGTTGTTTTTGAATTAAAGCCCACGCTAAAGGCTATGCCCAAAATGTTCAGGTGGCGGTACTTTTCTGAAAGCATTAACTGCTTGGCTTCTTCAACCCGGTATTTATTTACATATTGAAAAAAATTCATCCCGAAACCCGCATTTAAAAGATACGAAAGCTCATGTGTTGAAATTGACATTTCATGTGCCAGCAGCGGCAAGCTCAATTCATTATTCAGGTATACTTTTTCGGTTTGCATTAAATGCAGCAGCTTGTTTTTAAGCACGTCCGACTGTTCATCAGGTATTCTTTTTCGTACGGCTTCGTTTCCGTTTTTCTCCTGAATAATTAAACCAATATCTTCCAGTTCGGGTTCATCAAAGGGATATACCTCTTTTTGAGCCAGCAAAAAATAAAATATAAAAAAAGAACCAGCCAAATAGCAAAAAGGCGCATAAGTAATGATAAACTGAACCTTAAAAAAAACACAGATGTACCAGATGAGCAACATAAAGGCTACGCCCAAAAGCAGATATTTTAACCAGTTTAAACTAACCGCCTCGGTATTGGAATTTATTAGCCTGATGTTTTTTTGATGCTGCCTTAGTTTGTACCAGGCCAGTATCCAGTAAACAAGCATTTGCGCCTTTACAGCCACAAACATCATGAGCGCCATGCTAGTCCCCACTGCCGGCGGTAACGCACCAGGATTGCCCCAAGTGGATGCGCCGGGAATAAACGCTACCGGTGCCATGTAAAAAAAGAACAATAAAAAAGGAATAAAGTGAAGGTAGTCGCTGCGCTTAAAAGCTTTATCGGGCAATGTAAAATGTAAAACACTTAAGTATAAAGCCGGCGCCATGGCAAACCTCGAGAGTTCATTAAAAGCGATCAGCTGGGTATAGGATTGCTCGGCCTTAACTTCATAAATAATGGTATTTAATACTAAACACCCTACCGAAAATAGGAAAAGGCCAAACCACTTATTAGCCACCGCGTTTACCTTAGTAGGATTAAAAAATGAAATAAGTGTAAACAGAAAAAAACTGATGCAGGCTATATTATATAATAAGAGCTGTGGTGTCATTACTGGTTAATCTTGATATAAATTTAGACAATTATATTGATAGCAGTGCTCGTATTAGATAAATGAAAACGCGAGTGCTTCTTTTAATTACCACCCCCGGTAGCCCAAGGGAGGGAATCGCACTGGCCTCGCTTTTTTGTCATTGTCCAAAGTAACACACACCTCCATCCCTCTCAAGAGGGAATCGTACTGGCACAAAGCCCTAAATCATGTAAATCCACTAATCCTATTAATCACGGTTCAGACAAAACGCTACAAAAAAAACGCCCTGCTCAAATAAGCAGGGCGCCTTTTAATAGCTAAAAGGGAGTTAAAATTATTCTCCTTTTTCAGCGTTTTCTTCGTTCTCTGCAGTTGCAGGAGCTTCAGCAGCTGGAGTTTCAGTGGCTTCGGCAACTGGTGCTTCAGCTTTAACTTCTTCAGCAACTTCTGCTTCTTCGGCAGGAGCAACTTCTTTAGCAGCAGCTGGTGCAGCTGTTTTTGCTTTTGATGAACCACCACGACGACGGGTTGATTTTTTAGCTGCAGCAGCAGTATCAGCACCGTAAACAGTGTTATAGTCAACCAGCTCAATGATCGCCATTTCGGCGTTATCACCTAAACGGTTCTCTAACTTAACAATACGGGTATAACCACCTGGACGGTTAGCTATTTTCTCCGCAATTTCGCGGAAAAGGATAGTAGTTGCGTCTTTGTCTTGCAGGTAGCTAAACACTGTACGACGAGAGTGAGTAGTATCGTTTTTTGATTTGGTTAATAAAGGCTCAACATAACCGCGTAAAACTTTTGCTTTAGCTAATGTTGTAGTGATGCGCTTGTGTAAAATAAGCGAAGTTGCCATATTAGCCAGCATCGCTTTGCGGTGGCTGGTAGTACGGCCTAAGTGATTGTTTTTGTTTCCGTGTCTCATTGTTATTAAATTATTTCACGTGCATACCGTCCGGCGATTAACTCAAGCCTTCGGAATTATGCTTTCGCTTAATTGTTTGTATTCTGTATAAATGAAAAAGTGAGGTTCGAGAAAATTCTCACACCTCACTTTTTCAAAGTCTTATTCTTCGTCTAACTTAAATTTAGACAGGTTCATACCAAAAGATAAGCCTTTTGATTTAACCAGGTCCTGAATTTCAGTTAATGACTTTTTACCAAAGTTCCTGAACTTTAACATATCAGCAACATCATACGATACTAAATCGGCCAGACTGCGGATGTCAGCAGCTTTAAGGCAATTTAATGCACGTACAGAAAGGTCAAGATCAACCAGTTCAGTTTTCAGGATCTTGCGCATGTGCAGGATCTCTTCGTCAACTTCTTTAGTTTCTTCTTTAGCCTGTGCTTCAAGCATCATGTTCTCATCGCTAAATAGCATAAAGTGCTGGATCAAGATCTTAGCAGCTTCTTTCAATGCGTCTTCAGGGTGAATTGAGCCATCGGTTGCAATATCCAGAACTAATTTCTCATAGTCGGTTTTTTGTTCAACACGATAGTTTTCAATGGTATATTTTACGTTTTTTATAGGCGTAAAGATGGAATCGATAGCTATTACACCAACATTCGCATCCGGGTTTTTATTTTCCTCGCTCGGAACGTAACCGCGGCCTTTTGCAACAGTAAGCTCAATTTCAAGCGTTACTGATGAGTCCATGTTACAGATAACCAGATCAGGATTTAAAACAGTAAAGTTATTAGAGAATTTAGTAACATCTCCGGCTTTAAAAGCTTCCTGGCCATTTATTATAACAAATATCTTCTCATTGTCGCCAGACTCACCTGTTTTTTTGAAACGAACTTGTTTAAGGTTCAAAATGATCTCAGTAACGTCTTCAACAACACCTTTGATGGTTGAAAACTCATGCATTACTCCTGAAAAACGTACGGAAGTAATCGCATAACCCTCGAGTGATGAAAGTAAGATACGACGTAGAGCATTACCAATGGTTACACCGAAGCCTGGTTCTAACGGACGAAACTCAAACGTGCCATCAAAATCATTCGATTTCTGCATGATAACCTTGTCTGGTTTTTGAAATGCTAAAATTGCCATTTATATCCTTTATTTATTGTTTACTAATTGAATTGATTTAAACCACGAAAATGATTGACATAAAATGCCAACCATCCCATGGATAAGTATCGTTATTATTTTGAGTACAACTCGACGATTAGGTTTTCCTTAATGTTTTCAGGGATCTCATCGCGGTTAGGATAGTTCAGGAACTTACCTGTTAAGGCGTTAGCATCCCACTCTAACCAGCTGTATTTGTTGATTCTTCTTCCGGCAACTGAATGTGTTATTGCCTCTAATGATTTAGATTTTTCACGTACAGAGATTACATCACCTGCTTTTAGCGCGTATGACGCGATGTTTACAACAGCACCATTAACGTTAATGTGCTTGTGATTAACCAGCTGACGGGCTGCAGAACGCGTAGGAGCAATACCTAAACGGTAAACAGCGTTATCTAAACGGGCCTCTAAAAATTTCAGCAGGTTTTCGCCTGTGATACCTTCTTTAGCTGATGCGCGGTGAAACAAGTTTTCGAACTGACGCTCTAATACACCGTAAGTGTATTTAACTTTTTGTTTCTCCATTAACTGAGTTGAATACTCAGATTGTTTTCCTCTTCTTTTTGAGGCACCATGCATTCCTGGTGGATAATTTTTACGTTCTAACGCTTTATCCGGACCGAAGATCGGTTCGCGGAAACGGCGCGCAATTTTGGATTTTGGTCCTGTATATCTAGCCATTTTTGTGTGTTCTTAAAGTATCAAGCAGCCTGTAGCTGCCGAATCTTAGCTTTAAAAAATTTATTAATTAAACTCTTCTTCTTTTTGAAGGACGACAACCATTGTGTGGAAGCGGTGTAATATCTTTGATCGTTGTTACTTCGATACCTGCAGTTTGCAAAGTACGGATAGCTGACTCACGACCGGCACCCGGGCCTTTTACAAATACTTCAACCTTACGTAAGCCTAAATCATAAGCAACTTTACCACAATCGGCAGCAGCCTGACCGGCAGCATAAGGAGTATTCTTTTTTGAACCTTTAAAACCCATTTTACCAGCTGATGACCATGATACAGCCTGGCCGGTTTTATTAGTAAGGGTAATAATGATATTGTTAAAAGTAGCATTGATGTGTGCTTCACCTACCGGTTCAACAATTACAACGCGCTTTTTGGTAACTTTTTTGCTCTTAGCCATTTTTTTAATTATTGAGTTAGTGGATTATTGGGTTATTGAATAACCCGGACCCATTAACCGTTTTTTAATTTTTATATTCCTAATGATCTTAAAGCATTAACTAATTGCCGCTTTACCATCATTAATCACTTACTATTTAGTAGCTTTTTTCTTGTTAGCAACTGTTTTACGTTTTCCTTTACGGGTACGTGAATTGTTTTTAGTACGCTGACCACGTAATGGTAAACCTTTACGGTGACGTGTACCACGGTAACAACCTATATCCATCAAACGTTTGATGTTAAGCTGCACTTCTGAACGAAGTGAACCTTCCACTTTGATCTGATCGTTGATAATTCCACGAATTGAGGATAATTGCTCATCGGTCCAGTCTTGTACTTTTGTATCAAAATCAATACCTGCCTCAGTCAAAATTCTTTGAGCTGTTGAGCGGCCTATACCGAAAATGTAAGTAAGTCCGATTTCTCCTCTTTTGTTTTTCGGTAAATCTATACCTGAAATCCTTGCCATATTTATTGTTTGTTTTTTAAATGATAACCGAACGGCGGGCCACCGTTGTACGAATTATCACAGTTTTTTTTTAATTATCCCTGACGCTGTTTGTATTTAGGATTCTTTTTGTTAATAACATAAAGTTTCCCGTTACGGCGAATGATCTTGCAATCAGCGCTGCGTTTTTTAATGGATGCTCTAACTTTCATCTCTTTGTTTATTTATATCTATAAGTTATTCTACCCTTTGTTAAATCGTACGGACTCATTTCCAGTTTTACTCTGTCGCCAGGTAAAATTTTTATGTAGTGCATACGCATTTTGCCGGAAATATGTGCAATAATCTCATGACCGTTTTCAAGCTCAACCCTGAACATTGCATTTGACAATGCCTCTCTAATTGTACCGTCTTGCTCAATCGAAGATTGTTTAGCCATATTTTGTTGATTATTACTTAATTATCCGCCCTAAAACCGGGATGCAAAATTAATAAAAATTATTTAATTATTATTTTTTTCTTTTAAAACATTATCAACATATTCAAACGTTGATAAAATATCTGGTTTACCTTTACCGATAGCCACAGTGTGTTCATAATGGGCCGATGGCTTTTTATCAACAGTTGATACTGTCCATCCGTCGTCCCAAAACTTAACACCGGCACGGCCCGCGTTGATCATTGGTTCAATGGCAATCACCATTCCTTCTTCCAGTTTAATACCGGCGCCGCGTTTACCATAGTTAGGTACTTCGGGCTTTTCGTGCAGCTTAACGCCCACTCCGTGCCCTACAAGCTCTTTAACTACACCAAAGCCATTCTTCTCTGCATGTTCCTGAATGGCATAACCTATATCGCCTATGCGCATGCCAACAATAGCTTTTGCAACTCCTAAGTCAAGACATTCTTTGGTTACCCTCATCAGTTTCTTAACGGTATCACTTACTTCGCCAATGGCAAAAGTATAAGCTGAGTCACCTACAAAGCCATTCAATGTAGCTCCACAGTCTACAGATACCAGATCTCCCTCAACCAAAGTATACGTTCCGGGGAAACCATGTACAACCTGATCATTCAATGAAATACAAAGAGAATAAGGAAAGCCGCCGTAGTTTAAAAAAGTAGGAACTCCGCCGTTGTCACGTATAAAGGTTTCAGCAAGTCTGTCGAGTTCAATAGTAGTAACACCAGGACCAATTACTTTGGCAACCTCCGCATGCGTGCGGGATACCAGTAAGGCGCTTTCTCTGATGAGCTCTATTTCTTCGGCAGACTTGTAAAGAATTTTTGACATTGCTTATATTAGATAGCAGTCGGCGTTGAGCCGGCTGTAGCAGGCATAGCTGTACGACCTTTAATTCGTCCGGTTTTCATTAAACCATCATAATGACGCATCAACAGGTGACTTTCAATTTGCTGCAGGGTATCTAAAACAACACCTACCAGGATGATCAGTGATGTCCCACCAAAGAATCTTGCGAATATCGGAGACACACCTACCAAACTGGCAATGGCCGGAATGATAGCGATCATAGCCAGGAATATTGATCCTGGTAAAGTGATCCTTGATATCACACCATCAATAAACTCGGCAGTTGATCTGCCTGGTTTAATGCCCGGTATAAAACCACCGTTCTTTTTCATATCATCAGCCATTTGGTTAGGATTAACCGTAATAGCCGTATAGAAATAAGTGAACAGGATGATCAGTATACCAAACAGCAAATTATGCTGCCATGAGTTATAGTTTGATAATGCAATTAAAATACCATTTGATGCCGCGTTAGGGAAAAACTGCTGTACCGTTTGCGGTATGAACATTAAGGCCTGTGCAAATATGATTGGCATTACACCAGCAGCATTTACCTTTAAAGGTATATACTGACGTACGCCGCCATATTGCTTGTTACCTACTATACGTTTTGCATACTGCACCGCGATTTTGCGGGTACCCTGAACAATAAGTATAGTGAACATTACCACACCAATAAGCGCTACAATTTCAACAACAAAAGTTACCAAACCACCTGCACCACCGGTACGTGACTGGAACTCTGTTAAAAACGCGCCTGGCAACTGGGCAATAATACCCACCATGATAATTAATGATATACCGTTACCAATACCTTTATCCGTAATTTTTTCGCCCAGCCACATTACAAATAATGTACCAGCGGTTAAAACTATGGTAGTTAATATGGTAAATATCGGGTCGCCAATTAAACGGGCATCAGGAGCAATTTGTGAACGTACATAACCTATGGCCTGCAAAGCAGTGATACCTATGGTTAGGTAGCGTGTCCACTGGTTAAGCTTGTTACGTCCGCTTTCGCCCTCTTTTTGAAGTTTAGTAAAATAAGGCACTGCAATACCCAGCAGTTGCACCACAATTGAAGCCGAAATATAAGGCATTACACCCAATGCGAAAATAGAGGCACGTGAAAACGAGCCTCCTGCAAACATATTCAGCAATCCTACTAATCCTTCCGCCTTTTGGCCTGCTACGGAATTATAATTAACACCGGGCAAAACCACGAATGAACCTACGCGATATATTAAAAGAAATAAGAGTGTGTTAATAATACGCACTCTCAGATCTTCGATTTTCCAGATATTGGATAATGTGGTGAAAAATTTCTTCATTGAAACTTACAACTTAACTATGGTACCACCAACTGCTTCAATCGCTTTTTGCGCTGTAGCAGTAAATGCATGTGCTTTAACTTCTAATTTGGCTTTCAGTTCGCCACGGCCCAGGATTTTAACCAGGTCGTTACGTGAAACCAAACCGTGCTCTTTTAGTATTGCAAAATCAATAGCCACAAGTGAGAATTTCTCAACTAATTCTTGCAGCACATCAAGGTTTACACCCGTATACTCAACACGGTTAGGGTTTTTGAAACCTACCTTTGGCACACGCCGTTGTAAAGGCATTTGACCACCTTCAAAACCTACCTTAGTGCTGGTACCTGAACGTGAACCGGCGCCTTTGTGGCCACGGGTTGACGTACCGCCACGGCCAGAACCTGTACCACGGCCAATTCTTTTTCTATTTTTAGTAGAACCTTCTGCAGGTTTTAGATTACTTAAATTCATGATATTAAATATTTTCTACCGCTACCAGGTGATTAACTTTTCTAACCATACCAACTATAGCAGGCGTAGCTTCAACTTCCACGCTGTGGTTAATTTTACGCAAGCCTAAGGCTTCGATTGTTTTCTTTTGGCGTTCACTTCTGTCGATCACGCTCTTAATCTGTGTAATTTTGATTTTGGCCATGACTGATTATCCGTTAAATACTTTACCTAAACTAACGCCACGTTGCTGTGCTACAGTATGCGCATCACGTAATTGTGATAATGCTGATACGGTTGCTTTAACCACGTTGTGCGGATTTGATGAACCTTTTGATTTTGCCAATACGTTGTGGATACCTGCAGACTCTAACACTGCACGCATTGCACCACCAGCAATAACACCGGTACCATTTGCAGCTGGTTTAATAAAAACAAAACCACCAGAAAATTTACCAATTTGTTCGTGAGGTACAGTTCCGTTAATGATTGGAACTTTTACCAGGTTCTTTTTAGCATCATCAATGCCTTTTGCAATTGCTTCGGTAACCTCTTTTGCTTTACCTAAACCATAACCTACAACACCGTTTTCGTCACCTACTACCACAATGGCAGAGAAACTGAATGTACGGCCACCTTTGGTTACTTTGGCAACACGTTGTATGCTTACCAAGCGGTCTTTTAATTCGATCTCGCTTGTTTTTACTCTTTTTATGTTGATTGTTGACATTTCTCTTTTCGATTAAAAGTTTAAACCACCTTCACGTGCACCTTCGGCCAGTGACTTAACACGACCATGGTACAAATAACCGTTCCTGTCGAAAACCACATCTTTAATACCTGCAGCAATAGCTTTCTGGGCTACCAGTTTGCCTACGGCTACTGATTGATCAGATTTTGTGCCATCAGCTACAAAGTCTTTTGATAAAGATGAAGCCGATACGATAGTTTTACCGGATAAATCGTCAATGATCTGCGCGTAAATTCCTTTATTACTTCTGTAAACTGACAGGCGAGGACGCGCTGCTGATCCTGAAAGACGTTTCCTGATCCCTCTTTTAATCCTGTCTCTTCTTGATAATTTAGCTCCCATGACGATTATTTTTTAGATGCTGATTTACCTGCTTTTCTTCTCAATACTTCGCCAACAAACTTGATACCTTTACCTTTGTAAGGCTCTGGTGCACGTAACGAACGTATTTTTGCCGCTACCTGACCAATAAGTTGTTTATCTATTGATTCCAGGATGATGGTTGGGTTTTTACCCTTATCAGCAGTGGTTGTAACTTTAATTTCTTTTGGTAATTCAAATACATAGTGGTGAGAGTAACCCAACACTAAATCCAAAGTATTACCTGTATTGGTAGCACGGTAACCCACACCCACTAATTCCTGTTGTACTTTGTAACCTTCGGTTACGCCTATTACCATGTTATTTAAAAGCGCACGGTATAAACCATGCAATGCTTTATGACGTTTTTGTTCAGACGGGCGTTTAACCAGTAACTGTCCGTCTTCTTGCTCAACGGTGATATCGCTATCAACCGCTTGCTGCAACTCACCTTTAGGGCCTTTTACAGTAACAACATTTTCTGCTGATACGGTAACGGTTACTCCTGCTGGCAGTGCTATCGGTGCTTTTCCTACTCTTGACATTGCTTAATTTCTCCTATTAATAAACGTAGCATAAAACTTCGCCACCTACATTCTGCTGACGGGCTTCTTTATCGGTCATTACACCTTTTGAAGTTGACAGGATGGCGATACCTAAACCATTTAATACTCTTGGCAAGTTATCAGTGCCTGCGTATTTCCTCAAACCTGGTTTACTGATGCGCGAAATGCTGCGGATAGCAGAAATTTTAGTTATCGGGTGGTATTTTAAAGCAACTTTAATGCTGCCTTGCGGACCAACTTCCTCAAACTTGTAATTGGCAATGTAACCTTTGTCGAAAAGCACTTTCGTGATTTCCTTTTTCAGATTTGATGCAGGAATTTCAACAACCCTATGGTTGGCTTTAATAGCATTCCTTACTCTTGTAAGATAATCTGCGATTGGATCTGTATTCATTTTATTGTGTTATGATGGTGGTTTCCTTTCCGTAACATCCGGAGCGACCTTCCATCGGTTAAATTCTTAAGTCTTAAGTTTAAAGTCCAAAGTCTTAAGCAATGAATTTGACTCAAAACTTAAGACTTATGACTAAGAACTTCTTTTTACCAGCTTGCTTTCTTTACTCCCGGTATTTTGCCTGCTAATGCCATATCACGGAATGTTACGCGTGAAATGCCAAACTGGCGCATATAACCACGAGGGCGGCCGGTTAATTTACAACGGTTGTGCAATTTTACCGGTGACGAAGCTTTAGGTAATTTATCTAAGCCAACATAATCGCCGGCTTCTTTAAGGGCTGCTCTTTTCTCTGCGTATTTAGCAACCAATTTAGCGCGCTTTACTTCACGTGCTTTTACACCTTCTTTAGCCATTGTTATTTTGATTTTTAAATGGTAATCCAAATTGTTTCAACAACTCCAATGCTTCAACATCGTTTGTTGCGGAGGTTACAAAGGTAATATCCATACCTTGAATTTTATTGATTTTATCAATATTTATCTCAGGGAATATAATTTGCTCAGAAATACCTAACGTATAGTTACCTCTGCCGTCAAAACCTTTATCGTTGATGCCTTTAAAATCACGGATACGTGGCAGAGCAACAGCAATTAAGCGATCTAAAAACTCATACATTGTATTATCACGTAAGGTAACACGTACGCCAATTGGCATGTTTTTACGTAATTTAAAGTTTGAGATATCTTTTTTAGATTTTGAAGCAACTGCCTGCTGACCGGTGATGGTAGTTAACTCAGTGATGGTGTTTTCGATAAGTTTTTTATCGGTTGTAGCACCACCTACACCCTGGTTAATGGCAATTTTTTCCAGTTTAGGAACCTGCATTACGCTTTTGTACTGAAATTTATCTTTCAGTGCGGTACGTATCTCGTCCTTATATTTCGTTTTTAATCTTGGTATGTAAGTCATTACTTAATTTCCTCCCCTGATTTTTTTGCTACCCTTACTAATTTGCCGGCATCGTTTTTCTTACGGCCAACACGGGTTGTATTACCTGTTTTAGGATCAACCAGCATTAGGTTTGAAATATGTATAGCAGCTTCTTGTTTAACAATTCCGCCATTAGGATTAGCCGCGTTTGGTTTTGTATGTTTTGATACCATATTGGCACCTTCAACAATAGCGCGGCCTTTGTCTAATATTACTTCAACAATTTTGCCTTGTGTTCCTTTTGAATCACCGGCTATAACTTTAACCAGGTCGCCCTTGCGGATCTTTAATTTAGCTGGTTGCTCGTGTTTTTTCTTTTCCATGTTACAATACCTCCGGTGCTAATGATACAATTTTCATAAATTGTTTCTCACGCAATTCTCTTGCAACAGGGCCAAAGATACGTGTGCCTCTTGGCTCGTCCTGGTTATTTAACAAAACAGCTGCGTTATCGTCGAAACGGATGTATGAACCATCTTTTCTGCGGATCTCTTTTTTGGTGCGTACTACTACGGCTTTTGATACGGTACCTTTTTTCACGTTACCTGATGGTAAAGCGCTTTTTACGGTAACTACTATCTTATCGCCGATTGAGGCGTACCTTTTACCAGTACCACCCAATACGCGGATCACTAAAACTTCTTTAGCTCCGCTGTTATCGGCTACGTTTAATCTTGATTCCTGTTGTACCATCTTATTTAGCCCTTTCTATAATTTGAACTAATCTCCAGTTTTTGCTTTTGCTCAGCGGACGGGTTTCCATAATCAATACGGTATCTCCAATACCACAGGTATTGGTTTCATCGTGAGCCATAAATTTGGTAGTTTTCTTAACGAACTTACCGTAGATCGGGTGTTTCACTTTCCGCTCAACAGCAACTACAATAGATTTTTGCATCTTATTGCTAACTACCAAGCCGGTACGTGTTTTTCTTAAATTTCTTTCCATTTTTCTGAACGCTTAAAAAATTAATTCTTTTCAGAAGCTGACGCCGCTTTGCGCTTTGTTAATTCAGTATTTAACTGAGCAATTCCCTTGCGTACCTTTGTTATACGGGTTGGATTCTCAATAGCCGAAACTGCGTGTGCGAATTTCAGTTTGGTAAGATTTGATCTTTCCTCGCTGATCCTTGCAACCAATTCTTCTGTTGATAGCTCCAAAATTTCTGAGTTTTTCATTTTCTTTTATTATTTGTTGTAATGTTGGAATGTTCAATGTTGTAATGTTTATGTCTGGCTGTTGAAAGTCAATCCCACTTTACAACATTTCAACTTTACAACCTTTTAACTCCTCAATTTATGCTTCTACGTAATCCCTACGTACTATAAATCTTGTTTGTACCGGCAGTTTTTGTGCTGCAAGACGTAATGCCTCTTTAGCAACTTCCAAAGGCACACCTTCGGCTTCAAAAATGATCCTTCCGGGGCGTACTACCGCAACCCAGTATTCAGGAGCACCTTTACCTTTACCCATACGTACCTCTGCTGGTTTTTTAGTTACAGGCTTATCAGGGAATATCCTGATCCACACCTGGCCTTCACGTTTCATAAAACGTGTTACAGCAATACGTGCAGCCTCGATCTGGCGGCTGGTGATCCAGGCCGCTTCGAGTGATTTTACACCGAAAGATCCGAATGAAAGTTCTGTACCACGAGTGGCTAAACCTTTCATCCTGCCTTTTTGCATCTTTCTGAACTTCGTTCTTTTTGGCTGTAGCATTTTCTTAAGCTTTTATATCGTTACGATATCTTCTTCTACTTTAATTATTATCTCTTTCCTGGACCACCCGGACGGTTGCCACCTTGGCCACCTGGGCGATTGCCACCCTGACCACCCGGACGGTTACCACCGCCACGAGGACCACCACTGTTACCACCCTGGCCCGGGCCACCACGACGATCACCGCCTGGTTTCCTGTCGCCACGGCGCTCGCCGCCACGTTCGCCACCGCGTTGGTTATCACGTCCGCCAAATGCCGGAGCACCGTCTGGACGACCACCTTTACCGCTGTTGCTGCTTGTGCCGCCAATGTTTGGTGACAAATCACGTTTTCCGTAAACTTCGCCCTTGCAGATCCATACTTTAACACCTATTTTACCATAAGTAGTTAATGCTTCTGCTAATGCATAGTCAATATCAGCACGGAAAGTGTGCAAAGGAATTCTTCCTTCTTTATATTGCTCACTACGTGCCATTTCAGCGCCACCTAAACGGCCTGATGTCATTACTTTAATTCCTTCAGCGCCCATTCTCATGGTTGAAGCAATTGTAGTTTTCATGGCACGACGGAAAGAGATACGTGCTTCCAGTTGTTTTGCGATACCTTCTGCAACTAATTGCGCATCAAGCTCAGGGCGTTTGATCTCGAATATGTTGATCTGAACTTCCTTTTTGGTAAGTTTTTTCAACTCTTCTTTGATCTTGTCAACTTCCTGGCCGCCTTTACCAATCACAATACCCGGACGGGCAGTGTGTATAGTTACAGTAATGCGTTTTAATGTGCGTTCAATAACCACTTTTGATACACCACCTTTAGCTATACGAGCTGAAAGGTATTTGCGGATCTTTTCGTCTTCAACTAATTTGTCGGAGTAGTTGTTGCCACCGAACCAATTAGAATCCCATCCTCTGATGATTCCTAACCTGTTACCTATTGGATGTGCTTTCTGTCCCATTTCAAATTAATTATTATCGTTTTTACTATCCACAGTTAAGTGTACATGGTTTGAGCGTTTGCGTATGCGGTACCCTCTTCCTTGCGGAGCAGGGCGCAGTCTTTTTAATTGACGGCCACCACCTACTGAAACTTCTTTAACAAATAAGGCGCTGTCTTCAACGCGTTTGCCTTCGTTTTTTGCTTCCCAGTTTTTAATGGCTGATAACAAAAGTTTCTCTACACGAATGGCAGCTTCTTTGTTAGTATATTTTAAAATGTACAACGCTTTCTCAACGTTTTCACCACGGATCAGGTCAACCACCAAACGCATTTTGCGTGGTGAAGTTGGACAGTTCTGTAGTTTGGCAACAGATGGACCGCCTTGCAGAGCTTTCTCTTGCTCTTTGCGTTGTCTGATCAATACAGACTTTTTGATTTTAGTTGTTGCTTCCATGCCTTATTTTTTCTTTTCTGCGTGACCGCGGAATGTACGGGTTGGAGCAAATTCTCCCAACTTGTGACCAACCATATTTTCTGTTACGTACACAGGGATAAACTTGTTACCGTTGTGTACTGCGAATGTGTGACCAACGAAATCAGGAGAGATCATGGAACGACGTGACCATGTTTTTACAACTGATTTTTTGCTTGATTCATTCAAGGTAAGAACTTTTCTTTCCAGGTTATGATCAATATAAGGTCCTTTTTTAATTGAACGTGCCATTATTTTTTCCTTCTTTCAATGATATAACGATCCGACCCTTTTTTCTTGTCACGGGTTTTGTAGCCTTTAGCTAATAACCCTTTACGTGAACGTGGATGACCACCTGAGGCTCTTCCCTCACCACCACCCATAGGGTGATCTACCGGGTTCATGGCTACACCACGAACTCTTGGTCTGCGGCCTAACCAGCGGTTGCGACCTGCTTTACCCAACACCGCGTTTGCTCTTTCGCCATTTGAAACGGTACCAATAGTTGCCAAACAAGTTGACAGTATCATACGTGTTTCGCCTGAAGGCAATTTGATGATAGCATATTTCCCATCGCGTGCTGAAAGCTGAGCATAAGTACCGGCGCTGCGGGCAATGATACCGCCCTGGCCAGGGTTTAACTCAATGTTGTGAATGATAGAACCCAGTGGAATGTTTTTCAAAGGTATAGTATTACCAACCTCTGGTGCTGCATTCTCGCCTGATAAAACTACCGTTCCAACGGTTAAGCCTTCAGGAGCTATCATATATCGTTTCTCGCCATCTACAAAGTGTAGCAGTGCTATACGTGCAGAACGGTTAGGATCGTACTCAATAGTTGCAACTTTTGCCGGGATATCAAACTTATTACGTTTAAAATCGATCAATCTGTATGCCTGTTTGTGACCACCACCTAAGTAGCGCATGGTCATTTTACCGCTATGGTTACGTCCGCCTGATCTTGTGTTGGCTGACACAACCAACGACTTTTCAGGAACGTTTGTTGTAATATCTGAATTAGATACGTCAACTCTGAAGCGTGTACCCGGGGTAACCGGTTTAAATCTCTTTACTGCCATGTCTTAATTATATATTGCTGTAAAAATCAATTGTTTCACCGTCCTTTAACGTAATGATCGCTTTTTTGTAAGTTGCAGCGCGGCCAGATACGGCGCCTGCCTTAGTGTTGCGAGTTTTAAGTTTGCCGACGTATTTCATAGTGTTTACTGCCTTAACAGTTACACCATACATTGCCTCAATGGCGCCTTTAATCTGAATTTTGTTTGCTCTGTGATCAACTTTGAAAGCATAACGGTTAAGTTTCTCGGTTAATTGAGTTACTTTTTCAGTAAGTAGGGGTTTCTTTAAAATTTCCATAATTACTTAGCTAATGCTTCCTCCAAAGTTTTAACAGCGCCTGTAGTTAATAACAGTTTGCCAGCATTCAACACATCATAAGTGTTTAACTGCTCAACTGAAATAACCTTAGTTTTCTTCAGGTTTCTGCTTGATAAATACACATTGTTATTTTCAGCACCTGCTACTACTAATAATGTTTTATCATTAGTAACATTCAGGTCAGCCTCCATTTTAATGTAGTTTTTAGTTTTGATACTATCAAAATTAAAGTCTTCCAATACTAAAATATTGTTATCTTTTGCTTTGTATGATAAAGCTGATTTACGGGCCAGTGATTTAAGTTTCTTGTTTAACTTGAAAGTGTAATCGCGTGGTTGCGGACCGAAAACGCGACCACCACCATTAAATAATGGAGATTTTACGCTACCTGCACGGGCACCACCTGTACCTTTTTGTTTATATAATTTGCGGGTTGAACCTGCAATTTCGTTACGCTGTTTGGCTTTGTGTGTACCTTGACGCTGGTTAGCTAAATACTGCTTAACATCAAGATAGATCGCGTGATCGTTTGGTTCAATACCGAATACCGACTCAGGAAGTTGCACCTTGGCACCTGTTTCTTTACCTGATACATTTAATACGTTAACTTCCATCTTATTTATCCACTATTACGAATGAACCCTTAGCTCCGGGGATGGAACCTTTAACAACCAACAGATTCTGCTCCGCGAAAACTTTCACAACTTGTAAGTTCTGAACTTTTACACGACTGTTTCCGGTTTGACCCGCCATACGCATACCTTTAAATACACGTGATGGCCATGATGACGCACCTAAGGAACCCGGCGCACGTAAACGATTGTGCTGACCGTGAGTTTGCATACCCACACCACCAAAACCGTGACGTTTTACCACACCCTGAAATCCTTTACCTTTTGAAGTACCTACAACGTCCACAAAATCGCCAACCTCAAAGATCTCTACAGTGATGCTATCACCTAAGTTTTTTTGATCCTCGAAAGTTTTAAATTCAACGAGTTTACGTTTTGGAGTAGTACCGGCTTTTTGGAAATGGCCTTTTAAAGGACCTGAAGTGTTTTTTTCCTTTTTGTCACCATATGCCAACTGTACAGCAGCATATCCGTCTGTATCCACAGACCTAACTTGTGTTACCACGCAAGGGCCAGCTTCGATTACTGTACAAGGAATGTTCTTCCCTGTTTCATCGAAAATGCTGGTCATTCCTACTTTTTTACCAATAATTCCTGACATTTTCTTAATTTGTTTGTGCCCATCGAAGCAGTAGGGCTTCGTTCAAGGCATATTATTCCCCCCGAAAGGGACGGCAAAGATAGAAATTTTGTATTAATTGTCAAATAGTTAGCAAGTTATTTTTTTATAATTTTTACACACCTGTTTTAGCGAACCATTTTCAGGTATTTATCTGGTGATTAAGCGGTTTGGTTTTGGTGCCAAAAGAGTGGGTTTTTAAAGTTTATACCGGGATGATAAAAACCGCGGCGTAAAAGGGTTCCTGAAATCTCCGCGCGTCATTGCTACACCTCACCACATCATTGCGAGACGAAGCAATCTCTTTAGGACGAGCGATAGTTTTTGCATATGATCTGCCAATCGGAGATTGCTTCGTTCCTCAGCAATGACATATCGATTAACCTGTCAACAACTAACTCAAAGCCATACTATTTAATTCAACAATCTTTTATTAAATTCAGCTTTCCTTAACAACAAGCTGTAATTAAACATGAAAGCCATCGTCAAAACCATCGCTATGATACTTATCACTGCCCTGTTTTTTAGCTGCAAACAAAATCCAACAGCAAGTACCTCCAAACCTCATGACCGTATGGGCAAGGCCAGCAGGGAAGATAAAAACGGCTGGGTATACCTGCATCTTGCCGGTTCGCCGGCCGATATTGGCTATCAGCATGGATACCTGTTATATAAGGAGATTGATACTTTACTCAAAGTGATGGAATATTACCTGCCTTACAGCAGTAAAAAAGACTGGGCTTTTTACCGCAACGCCTCGTCAAGGTTTTTATGGAAAAAGATAGATAAAGAATACCAGGACGAAATACGGGGCATCATGGAGGGTTTACGGGCACATGGTCTTAAATATGATACGCTGGACATTACCGCACTGAATGCCAACATTGAACTGGCACAATACTATGTACCCGGCCTGATGAATAAAATAAAGCCAGGCAGCGGCGATAATAAGGCCCCCGGCAATTGCAGCGCCTTTATTGCCACCGGCCGTTATACCAGGGATGGCAAGATAGTGATAGGCCATAATAACTGGACAGACTATATTATAGGTGAACGCTGGAACGTAATAGCCGATATAGTGCCCCAAAAAGGCAACCATATACTAATGGATTGCGCTCCCGGCTTTATACACAGCGGCGATGATTTTGTGGTAACCAGCAGCGGCATATTAATTACCGAAACCACTATCACCGGCTTTAAAGGTTTTGACACCACCCGTACCCCCGAGTTTGTGCGCGCCCGCAAAGCCGCGCAATACAGCAAAAGTATTGATGATGTGATCAGGATCATGAGTACGGATAATAATGGTGGGTATGCTAACGACTGGCTGATAGGCGATACCAAAACCAACGAAGTGGCCAAACTGGAACTTGGCCTGAAAACATCTAAAGTTTGGCGGTCGAAGGATACGGCGATGATCGGCTCCAACTTTCCGAGCGATCCGGGGCTGATCAAAGAAGAAACTACTTTTGATGTTAACGATAAAACCTCATCGCCAAATGCACGTAAGCTGCGTATGGAAAAACTGGTTTGTTTGGATTATAAAGGAAAGCTGGATGCGGAAAACGGTAAAATAATTGAGGGCGATACCTTTGACGCCCTGCAGGGCAAAAACGCGTTTAACCGCTGCATTATTGACGGGCATATTGACCAGGACCCTAAAGGATGCCCCGAATGGAGCGAAGGCCCCTATTTTCCGATGGGCGCTGTACAGGGAAAAGTGACCAGCACGGCTTTGGCCAATAAAATGCAGCTATGGGCACACATGGGTCACCCTGGCGGAACAGATTTCCTGGCTGCCCCCTTCTTTAAACAACACCCGGAATATAATTACCAGGCCAAATACCTCAGGGATATGAAAGCCTACCCGTGGACGTTGTTTGCAGCTAAGTAAGCATATACCCTTCACGCGTAAGGGTTAAGTTTATGGTAATTTTAAAGTGGTGGGGAACGCACCGACCACCGGCTAAACTATTTCTTTATAACAATTATGGTCTTGTTTGAATTAGCAATGGGTGCTTCTTTATTCACCTGAACTTTTACTGCCCCGTCATTACTGCCGCATTCAGTCTTTATCCTTTCAATTGTACTTATTACGGTATCTGTTTTAAGGGCTTTGATTTTTATATAACAAGTATCCGCTATCCTGCTAAATGGCACAATATATACAAAATAGCTCCCGGTGCCGGCATTTGTTCTTTGTGGCGGCGAAATGGAATCCAATTTATTCTCCTGGTTTTTAAACACAATTTTAATATCGTTTATTGAATAAGCGGGCGATGGTGAAAAGAAAAGATCATTTCCGCTGTTCTTATCAACCACCTGAAATTTAAAGGCCGGCAGTATCAATGCCACTGGTAAACAACCCGATTTTTCTTTATTTTTTGAGCAGGATACACAGGTTAACAAAAGAAGCAGGCCAGCAATGTATTGGTTTAAGTTTTTCACAGATGGTTTAGTATTAACGGTTTTGATAAAAGGGGTATATCTATCATACGTTAACAATCAATGGTACGTAACAGTTGGTAATATGTTTTGTCAACACAGGTCTTAAATTTTTCTGTTACAGTATTTATCCCAATAATTGAGCATTAGCTTTCGTCCAAAATTGGTGAAACCGCGCCCCATGCCGGGAGTTGGCGTAAACTCTCCGAATACTGCACCCCTATCCGTGGCATAAAAATCAATTCTAACAAAAATCTCGTAACATTTGCTGAGTGCTTTTGCTTGTTGCAGTATTTCTTGTAAACACGTTGGTGGAGGGGTGTATTCCCCATGCGGATAAATTTTGTTAATTGATTCTATTTGCTCCCATTGCTCATTGTAATAAGTGCAATCTCCGGTATTCGGACTAAATCTGTTAACTACATTAATGCAGGCAACTTCGCCATTAAAGCAAAATACCTTGTAATCCTTCAGAATTTTTTGTTCACCCTGCTCGTTTTTCAGAAATTCCTCAAATAAAAAATGGAGGTACTGGTTTTTATCAATCGCTTGCTGTAAAACAGCCTTTAATTCATAAGGCGAATAGTTTTTTTTATCAAACAGGTTATAGCCATTTTTTATCAGGAATACGAGTTTTGACGAATGACCAATAGTTGGCCTGATAACATAATTGTCAGGAAGAAGATCAAAGTTAATGTCCTTTACATTTCTGCCGCTCCAATATAACTCAGGCACCTTACAGTGATGCGCTAAGGCAAAATTCCTTGAATTATGTTTATTACTTAATCTTCTTTGCCAATTTTCAACGTTTTTCCATTTTTCCAGTGGATCGTCCGCAGTCATTAAAGTGTTTCTTACTTTTTCGGCTTCGGGATCTTGCCAAAATTTTTTGTGCCTGGTTTTAATTCTTGCACGAAGCAGGTCCGTATCGTACAAATAGCTACTAATAAATGCAAGCATATCATTAATTAATAAGGTTGATTGGCGTTTAATATTAATACCCAGCGATTTTGACACACGGCGGTACAATACGCTATCTCAACAGTAAAAATTATCTAATTTGTTTAATAAAGCATTCGTGACTATCAGGTTTTGCTTAGATGTAATTGAATTGAAAATTATTCAAAATATTCGTAATTTTCTAAAGACGAACTGCAAATAGAAAAAAGTGTTCGGGATTGCTCAGATTTTGTTCAGGTTTTTCACAAAAAATTTAACATATCAAAATAATAAGCCTTAGATTAAAACAGAAGCCAATATATCAGCTCGTGGCCGGGATTTTGTCTCGAACTTCCCCGTTAACGTGATTGAAATGATAATCACCAACCCGGCACCTTGAATTACCCAAAAAGCGTTCGGGGTGTTCGGGCTTTTTACACGCGCAAAAAACCGAACACCCCGAACATCCAATCATAATTCTGAAATCGAACATCCAAAATCCTATTAATCCATCATCAGCCTTCTGATCAGCTCGGCGCTTTGCTTCTTCCCTTCTTCCAGTCGTCCGTCAAAAAAGGCCTGTACATCGTTAAAATGCTTTTTATAGCCTTCCATATCGCCATACCCTATTATTGACGACCATTCCCGCACCGCCGAGTGGAACTCCAGATCGTCGCCACGGATGGTTTTATCATATAGCGCCGTTTCAATTGACTCTTCCAGCAGTTCCTCATTCTTGAACAGGTATTCGGCAATACCCAATCGCAAGCGGAATGGCGGCGTTTGGCAAATGAGGTTATCATAAGGATTTACACCCAGATGGTACCAGGCGTCAACCATACTTAATATACTTAAATGCGAATTGGGCTTTTGCTGCTCGGGCTTTTGCGACAGGGAAAATTCCTTCATCACCGCATCATTCAGCATTATGGGTTTGCGGCTTTCGTGAAAAACAAAGTCGCGGGCACGGTACAGCCGCTCCCTGAAGGTTTTGGCCTCCTCCTTGATCATCAGCTTAAACAGTTCTGATTCTGATTCGGCATAACGCTTAACCTGCTGTTTGGCATAGGGGTTCAGTATGGCCAAACCGGCATACACGTGTGCCTTATAACTGAATATGCGCAGGGTGGTCAATATTTTCACATTGTCAATACCCCCCACATAAGATTTTCCCAGGGAAAAAACCCTGCGGATTTCCACGCCGTGCCCATGCTTTCAAAACCAACGTGGGTTACTGCCTGTGTATCGGCCACAATTTTATCATGCTCGTGGTAGTCTGCAATTTCTACTATATTGCTTCCTATAGCGGTAAAAAGGTCATACATGCGCTGGTAAGCGTCAGGAGTGGTACGGTGAGGTATCAGGATCAGGGTTTGCCCTTTAGGTTCAAAACCGGGTCCGTGCATACCATGAAAAGTAACGATCTGGGTATCGGCAGGCAGATATTTTTCAAAGGTAATTATCTCGGGGTGTTTTACAGAAGTTTGCCCGGCTACAATGGCGCCGTACCTGGTTAAGGGGCCACACTCTGCCACTACCTGCTCCATTTTATCAGCTTCCACCGAGTAAATGACCAGATCGTTGGTTCGGGCTACATCCCTCCCATTGTCCATTATGGTTATTTTATAAGGGGTAAGCTCTTCTTCCAGCTTGTCACGGTTTTCGGGTAAATGGCACCCACAAACAGTATAACCTGCTTTTGCAAAGGCCTTGGCGTATAAACGCCCCATATCGCCCAGGCCAATAATACCTATATTCATGCCGCTAATATAACCATGAGTAGCAAAATTACGTACGAAACCTTACATTAGCGTTCGTAAACCTCAGGATATTATAATAAAAACCAAAAAAATCCTGTTTTGTTAACATTTAGATACCTAATTTTACATTTGATGAACAAACATTCTTTATTCAGTATTTGTGTTTTAATGATCGTTTTTTTAGGCAGTGTTAACCGCGGCTTTTCACAGGATACCACAAAAAAAACCGGCAGTGTAAAAACTGCTGTTATAAAACCCGGTACTGCCAAACCAGCCTCCGTACCCCCATCAACAGTTAATAAATATGTGATGCCAAAGGCTACCCATGCAGATTCGGCATTGGTTAAGGATAAATCACTTAACGGGCAGTACAAATACCTGGTAAGCAAGCTATACCATTACCAGGAACCCCTGGCATCGGCCTTATGGAAAAACATGCGAGACACGTTAGCTATTGAGCGCCGTAAACTTGCAGCGGCAGAGGCTAAGCTTGCTGCTCAAACAAAGGATATTGCCGGCCTTAAAACAGATGTAACTACTAAAGATCAAACACTTTCAGAATCGAATGCAAGGCGTGATGAAATAAACCTTTTAGGTATTTCGTTAACCAAAGCATCCTATAATTTACTCATGTGGGGGCTGGTTATCGCATTTGGTGTTATTGCAGCTATTGTTATTGCCCGCTCGGGCGCGCATAGTCGTGAGGCCAAATACAGAATAAAATTGTACGAGGAACTTGACGAAGAATATAAAGCCTACAAATCAAAGGCTAACGAAAAAGAAAAGAAACTGGCCCGCGAGCTGCAAACCGAGCGGAATAAGCTTGATGAGCTATTAGGCAGGGGGTAATTTGATTTTTGAATTCGGATGTTCGATTTCGGATTTTTTTGATCCATACGTTGGGGCTGTCATCCTGATTTCTATAACAATCTATTTTGCCCTGTCATCCTGAACGAAGGATCTCCTAGGATGGTCATGCATATTGAACAGTAGATGCTTCGCTATACTTATAATGACATGACAAAAAAGATTTTGCAAATAATATGAATAACAGCGAGCTTTTAACCCTCATCACCCAGTTAAGATCTGTTGCCGATATTGGTTTGTTATATGCCAAAAACGAATACGATATAGAGCGCTATACCGAACTGCAGCACATCAGCACCAAAATGCTGGATAATGTTACAGACTTTGGCGCGGAAACCATTAAGATGCTTTTTCCGCAAGCAAAGGACTACCCTACTGCCAAAGTTGACATCAGGGGTATTTTATTATCACCCGATAGCAAAATATTGTTGGCCCGCGAAAGTACGGATGGCAAATGGTCGTTACCCGGCGGCTGGGGCGATATTGGCTACAGCCCCAAAGAGGTTATCGTAAAAGAATTTAAAGAAGAGACTGGCCTTGATATTATTCCTGAAAGATTAGTGGCCATATTTGATAAAAAAATGCACCCACACCCTCCGCAGCCATTTTACGTT
>Ga0193717_1000479_pt1 | contig 26817 bp, 23 predicted proteins | sample U2c2metaG_FD_145900 | JGI IMG/M metagenome (GOLD analysis project Ga0193717, IMG submission 145900) | Soil microbial communities from a riparian zone of the East river system, Colorado, United States - U2c2 | ecosystem: Environmental > Terrestrial > Soil > Riparian zone | place: USA: East River...
GCGTGTTCCTGCGCGACGGCGACGACGTCTTCCGGACCTACTTCACCACCGGCCGCGGCGCCGACCTCCTGGACGGCACGCTGCGTTACCTCGACCTGACACCGTTCGGGCGACAGGAGGCGTGGGAGGAGTCCGGTCGCGGGAAGAACGACCCGCCCAGTAGCTGGTGGCGCCCGCACGACGAGTACTAAGTTACTGTTAATTGCGGTAACAGTCTCGGAGGTGCGCGATGACAAGGCAACCGATCGAGGTCGCGTTCGAGCGGCGCGGCAACGGCAGCCCGCTGGTGTTGTTGCACGGCATCGGGCACCGCTGGCAGGCGTGGGCGCCGGTGCTCGACGCACTCGCCGAGCGGCACGACGTGATCGCCGTCGACCTGCCCGGGTTCGGGCGTTCGCCGCTGCTGCCGGACGGCCGGGGCTACGACATGGCCGGCGCGGTGCAGGCATGCGCGGACATGTTCGAGGACATGGGGCTGGACCGGCCGCACGTCGCCGGCAACTCGCTCGGCGCGGTGATGAGCCTTGAGCTGGCGTCGCGCGGGCTGGTCTCGTCCGCGACCGCGCTCGCGCCGGCCGGGTTCTGGTCGCCGCGGGACCGGGCGTGGGCGCTGCGGGTGCTGACGATGATCCGGCAGACCGGGCGGGCGCCGCTGTGGCTGCGGTCGGCGCTGATCCGGAACCGGTACTTCCGGATGGCGGCCGCCGGCCTGCTCTACGGGCACCCGTCGCGGATGACGGCCGAGATCATGCTCGACGATCTTCTTTCGATGGTCGGCGCCGCGGGGTTCGACCTGGTCGCGCAGGCCGGGCGGGACTACGTGTTCGCGTCGCCGGCGCCGACCGTGCCGGTGACCGTCGCGTGGGGGACGCGGGACCGGATCCTGTGGCCGAGGCAGGCGCGGCGGGCGGCCGAGCTGCTGCCGCGCGCCCGGCACGTGTGGCTGCACCGGTGCGGTCACGTGCCGATGATCGACGAGCCGGAGCGGGTGGCCGCGCTGATCCTGTCGACGTGCGAGTCGGGTGCGGCGGTGCGGCGCGCCGCTTGACCTCGGGTTCGGTGGAGGTTGGAGAATCGCGGCATGGAACAACGGCTGCTGGCATTGCTCGCCGGCTCGCACACCGGGGTGCTCACGACTCTCAAGCGGGACGGGCGGCCGCAGTTGTCCAACGTCGGGTACGTCTTCGATCCGGAGTCGCGGCTGATCCGCATCTCGGTGACCGCCGGCCGCGCCAAGACGAACAACCTCGTGCGCGACCCGAGGGCCAGCTTCTACACGACCGCCGGTGACTTCCGGTCCTACGTCGTCGCCGAGGGCGTGGCCGAGCTGACCCCGGTCGCCGCCGACCCGAACGACGCCACGGTCGACGAGCTGGTCGAGGTGTACCGCGAGATCCGCGGCGAGCACCCGGACTGGGACGAGTACCGCGCCGTGATGGTCTCCGACGCCCGCCAGGTGGTGCGACTGCCGGTGGACCGCGTGTACGGCATGGCGTGACGCAGCGCCGGCTGACTACCGGGTGACGCGCGCTGGTGATGCCGTGCTGCTGGTGGCCGGCATCGCCACCGGCGACCGGGCTTGACCAGCAGTCACGTGACTTTGACAAGCACTGGGGCGGCCCGCCCGCGGTGGGCCGCGTTGGCCTCCGGCCCCCGGTCACCATTCTTCCAGTTGCCCCCGACAGTTCTGCGTGGCTCGGGGGTGGTTGTCCACAGGGTGCGGAGTTGTCCACAGGCGCCGTCGCCACCGCCGGTTTTGTCGGTGGTCGACGGTAGGCTGGATCTCGGGGGCCGGAGGCCAAACCCCAGCTCAGCGCTTCGCGGGTTGCCGGTCCCGCTGCGGGGGCACGGCTCGTTTGACGTCCGCACCGGCGGTAGCACCGGCCTTCGGCGGCATGGGTAGGCGCTCGTCCACGTCGACGTCCGTCTCTTCCGACACCGGCTCCAGCAGTGACTCGCTGCGGTCGAGCAGCGCCTTCGTCTCGCGGAGGCGGCCGGTCAGCTTCTCTCGCACGGCGTTCAGCCGCTTGACCTGCTCGGTCACGGCGTCGACGCGGAGTTTCGCCTCCTCGTCGGCCTTGCGTAGGCGGTCGTCGACCTCTTTGACGCTTGCCGCGCGCGCGGTATCCAGCTCACGCTGCAGCGCGGCCCGCTTGGTGGTCATCGACTCGGAGAACTCCCTGTCGATGCGCACGCGGTCGCGCTCGGCCTCCTTGTCGATGGCCGCGCGCCTGCGTGCCGCCTCGGTGGTCATCTTCTCCACCTCGGCCTTCGCCGCGGCCAGGAGGCCCGTGTGGGACGCGTTCAGCTCGGCGTGCTGCTCGTCGAGGTCCGCGAGCATCCGCCGGTACCGCTCCCGCAGCGCCGCCGACGCCTGTTCGGCCGCCGCCCACGTCTGCTCCGCCGCCACCTTCGCGCGCGCCGTCACCTCTGTGGCCTGCGACTTCGCCACCGCGAGGAGCCGGGTCGCACTGTCACCGGAGTCGTCGGAGTCGCCGTGGTCGAGGGTGTCGAGACGTTCGCTGAGCGCGGCGATCTCGCGCCGCGCGATCTCCAGCTCACCCCGCAGCTCGGCCGCGTGCCCGACCGACTCGAGGCGCGCGTCGTCGCTGCGTTCGGCCGCCGCCGCGAGCTGTTCGAGATGACGTCTGACCTGGTTGCGGTCGAAGCCGTGGCGCACCACGGTGAAAGCGGGATCCCGGTCCTCGGCGTCAGCCATGCTGGAACGGTACTCGCGCGGGCACGTACCGCAACAGCTCCCAAGTCGGATCTCACCCCAGACTGTCCACTGTGGACGGCAAACCTAACCGTCCACAGTGGACAGTCACCAGTGGAACCCCCTGGTGAGCTTCGCCAGCGCCATGGCCGCCGACCCGAGGTGCCGGTCGCCCTTGCCGATCTTCATCCGGCCCGATCCGCCGGCGGCCGTCGAGTCCGGGAAGATCCGGTAGCCCTGGTAGGCGATCGCGTCGACGAGACCCGGCGCGACCGTGTACGCGGCCGAGATGATCCGCCCGGTCGGCGTGCCGATGTGCTTGGGCCGCGACAGCAGCGCCTCCATCACCATCTCCGCCGCCTGCTCCGGCGACTTCGTCGGGAACGCGTCGTAGATCTTGGTCGGCCGGATCATCGGCGTGCGCACCAACGGCATGTGCACGGTCGTGAACGTGATGCCGGCGCCATGGGTCTCGGTCGCCACGATCCGGCTGAAGTAGTCCAGCGCCGCCTTCGACGCCACGTACGCGGAGAACCGCGGCGCGATGCCCTGCACACCGATCGACGACACGTTCACCACGTGCCCGAACCGGCGCTCGATCATGTGCGGCATGAGCGCGAGGATCAGCCGCACGGCGCCGAAGTAGTTGATCGCCATCGCGCGCTCGTAGTCGTGCATGCGGTCATACGAGAGCTGCACCGACCTGCGGATCGACCGGCCGGCGTTGTTCACCAGCATGTCGATGCCCGGCTGCTCGACGAGCATCTGCTCGACGGTCTTCTTCACCGACTCGTCGTCGGTCAGGTCGCACGGGTACACGTAGGAGTGGCCGCCGGCCGCCGCGATCTCCGCCCGCACCTCCTCGAGCTCCGCCTGCCGCCGCGCGACGAGCAGCGGCACGCCGCCGGCCGCCGCCACCTTCAACGCGGTCGCCCGACCGATGCCCGACGACGCGCCGGTGATCACCACGCGCCGGCCGTCCAGCTCGCCGCGCTGCCCGTGCCGGCGGGCGCGGAACGGGTCGAGGTGCTCGCGCCAGTACCGCCACAGCACGTCCGCGTAGTCCTCGATCGCCGGCACCTCGACCGGCGACTCGGCGAGCGCCGCGCGGGTCTCCGTCGAGTCGAACCTCGGCTCGAACGTGAGCGTCGTGAGCAGCACCGGCGGGATGCCGAGCCGGTCGAGCACCGCGTCGCGGGCGATCGTCACGCCGGGCACGTGCTCGGCGAGCTTCACGAGGCTCATCAGCGGGTTCGCGAACCGGGCGCCGAGCTCCGTGCTCGCCACCGGCGCGCCGGCCGCCTTCGCGAACGCGTTGTACACGCTGCGCGCGGACTGGGGCTCCGGGTTGACCAGGTGGAACGCGCGCCCGTCCAGGCCGGGTGTGGTGACCAGTTCGGTCATCGCCGCGGCGACGTAGTCGACCGGCACGATGTTCGTGTCGCCGATGTCCGGGAAGATCAGCGGCACGCTCGGCACCGACGACAGCCGCGCGAGCGCGCTGAAGAAGTAGTACGGGCCGTCGATCTTGTCCATCTCGCCGGTGACCGAGTTGCCGACCACGATCGCCGGCCGGTAGATCCGCCACGGCACGTCGGTCTGGGTGCGGACCAGCCGCTCGGACTCGAACTTCGTCCGGTGGTAGGGCGTCATCAGCCGCTGCCCGGCGTCGAACATCTCCTCGGTGAACCGGCCGTGGTAGTCGCCGGCGACGGCGACCGACGACACGTGGTGCAGGCAGCCGACCCGCAGCTCCGTGGCCAGGTCCAGCATGTGGCTGGTGCCGTCGACGTTGGCCGCGATGCTCGCGTCGTCGTCGGCCGAGATGTCGTACAGCGCGGCGAGGTGGACGAGGTTGTCGATCGTGCCGGTCAGCTCGGCGACCTGCTCGTCGGAGATGCCGAGACGTTCCGAGCGGACGTCACCGACGAGGTTCTTGATCTTCTCCGGCGCCGGCCAGTCCCGCGCGACCTCGGCCAGCCGGTCCTGCGAACGCTCCCGGACCAGCAACCACACCCGTTCGGTGTCCGGCCGGGCGAGCAGCTCGGCGACGAAGTGCCGCCCGATCAGCCCGGTCGCACCGGTCACGAGATAGGTCGCCATGGCGCACGCTCCTGGAGAGTCGGTCGGTCGCGGTTGCCAGCATCCCACTGATCAGGACACTTGGGCGTGTGGCCTGGCCCGGTAGGTGTCGAGGATCTCCGGATCCTGCAGCTTCATCCACCTGATGACCTCGGAGTAGGTGGCGCAGACGGTCTGCGCGCGCACGCACACCTCGTTCATGAACTGCTCGGTCGCGCGGCTGAACGCGCCGCCGGACCAGTCGTTGAAGTGGTTGCCGACGGTCAGCGGCGCGCGGTTGGTGTTGTACGCGGCCTGGTAGGCGGCGCGGTACGTGTCGAGGGTGACCGCCGTGAACTCGGCGTCGCGGGACGGCTCGTCCTTCGCGCCGTTCAGCGAGTACCAGAGGTTGTAGTCCATCATGATCACTTTTTTGCGGGCCAGCGCCGGCACTCGCACCACCGGCACCCAGAACTCCCAGACGCCGTCGCGCAGCTCCGGCCACGCGACGCCCTCGGACGTGACGCTGGTGTCGTAGGCGAGGCCCCGCTCGCCCATGGCCGGCAGGAACGCCTTCGGGTCGCCCTCGAGGCACGGCGTGCGGCCGCCCTTGATCTTGTTCTCCGGCACGACCAGCCCACGTGTGGTGGCGTCGCGGACGATCCGGAAGAACTGGTCCAGCTCCGCGGTCCAGTCCGCCTGGCTCCAACGGCCGACGCTCGGCTCGTTGCCGGCGCAGAAGTGCCCGTTGTAGTGCGTGCCGATCTCGTGGCCCTGCTTGACGGCGGCGTTCAGGTCCGCGACGCGGGCGCCGACCTCCTCGGCCGTCCCGCCGAAGCTGATGGCGGCGCGGCCGGGCTCGTGACCGGGCCCGAGGTACTCGCCGCGCCGGATGTCCTCGAGCAGGTAGATGCCCGACAGGAAGCCGGTGACGTGGGCGTTCACCTTGTCGGCGAGCGGCAGGACGCGCTGCCAGTGCTCGTGCGAGCCGGCGCCGTCGAAGGAGAAGAGGACGAACTGGGGCGGCTTCTCGCCGGGGCGGAGCTTGCGCAGCCAGTCCGGCGGCGCGGCCGACCCCTGCGCGGTCGGGGCGCCGGTCGGGGCAGGCGGTCCCGGCCCGCCGACGGTGCCGAGGGCGACGAGAACCAGGAACGTCAGCGTGAGCGCGACGCCGGTGCCGACCGGTCCCCAACGACGGACCGCGGGCCCCCGCGTGGTCATCGCGCCTCCCTGCCTTTTCCGTAAGGCTAGGGGAGAGTAGCCCCCGAAACGGGGGACGCTCGGCCGGGTGAGTTCATCACGATTCGGTCAGCACCGGCGGGGTCGCGTGCTCGATGCCGGCGCCCATCGGACCCGGTCGGCACAGTCGGCTCTCGGCGTGGGCGGGCACCGTGGCGAAGATCAGCGCGCAGGCAGTGGTGGTGACCAGCACGACGCCCCAGCCCACGAGCCGTGACGGGATGTCCACGCTGGCAGCCTGACCGCTGGGCCGGACCGGGACAATCCGCCAGCAAGGGGTCACCGGATCGGGTTACGACAGGCCGTCGACCCTGGCCGGCGGGGTGATCTCGGTTCGAATGGACCAGTGCGCCACACCTTGTGGGGAGCGCCCGTCTACTCTGGGTGCCACGCCTCCGGGGAGGTTCGGCGTAACGATCACGCATTGACGGGTAAAGTCGGCTTTACCGTTCGGGAACCGGCCGGCATGGTTGGTCGTTGAAGTCGGTGCAGGAGCCATTCAGGCCCAGGAGGAACAGGTGCGTTCTACCAGTAATCCCGCGTTCCGGAACCTGCCGCAGGGCGGGTTCGGCGGCGGCTACGCGGGTTTCCAGACCCAGACCCAGCCGCAGGCGAACATGCCGGGATACGGCGGCGGCTATCCGCCGGCGCCGCCGACCACCGGTGAGCGCCCGATGACCGTGGACGACGTGGTCACCAAGACCGCGTTGACCATCGGCGTCGCCCTGGTCACGGGCGTCATCACGGCGATCGCGGTGCTGACCGGGACGATCAACCCGTTCCCGCCGATGATCATCGGTCTCATCGTCGGCCTCGTGCTGTCGCTGATCATCATCTTCAAGCAGCTCGCGAAGCCGGCGCTCGTGCTGTCGTACTCGGCGGCCGAGGGTGTGTTCCTCGGTGCGATCACCGGCGTCTTCGAGTACCTGGTGCCGGGTATCGCCCTGCAGGCGATCCTGGGCACCGCGCTCGTGTTCATCACGATGCTGGTCGTCTACAAGACCGGTGCCATCCGCGTCACGCCGAAGCTGACCAAGTGGATCATCGGTGCGACGGTCGCGGCCGCCGGCCTGATGCTGATCAACCTGATCACGTCGATGATGGGGCTCAACCTGCTCCGCAACGGCGACACGTTCTCGATCATCTTCTCAATCATCGTGATCGGTATCGCGGCGTTCAACTTTCTGCTCGACTTCGACATGGCGGACCAGATGATCCGCAACGGGATGCCGTCGAGGTTCGCGTGGCTGGCCGCGTTCGGCCTGATGACGACGCTCGTGTGGCTCTATCTCGAGATCCTGCGCCTGCTGTACTACTTGAACAGCGACTAAGGACCTTTCCCAGGAAGGGGCGTTCCGCCGATCGGGCGGGGCGCCCCTTCTGCTGTGCGCCCGGTCCCGTGCCCTGAAGGCCACCTTTGGGGCACTGGGTATCGGTCGGGGTCCTGCGTTACGTCCGGATTTCGGTGAGTCCTACACTGTGCGCTGGTCTTGTGAAGCTCTTCACAACTGCTCGGAACAGCTTGTGAAGATTTTCACAAGCTCGTCGATCGGGGCGGGTTAGGCGTGCCTAACACGTGGGCGCGTCGCGGCCACCCCATAGGGTGCCCGACGAGAAGCGGGAAAGGACGGCGAAGGTGTCACTACACGCAGCTGTCAGCACATCTGTAGCACAGAACGAGAACGTGTCGGCGGGGCTGGGAAGCTACCTCCCGTTGCTGCTTCTCTTCGCCCTCGCGGCGGCGTTCGCGGTGTTCTCCGCGCTGCTCGGACCGCTGGTCGGACCCAAGCGGTACAACCGGGCGAAGCTCGAGGCATACGAGTGCGGGATCGAGCCGTCACCCCAGCCGGTGATCGGCGGCGGACGCGTGCCGGTCGCGTACTACCTGACCGCCATGCTCTTCATCCTGTTCGACATCGAGATGGTCTTCCTCTACCCGTTCGCGGTGTCCGCGGACGCGCTCGGCCTGTTCGGGCTGGTGGAGATCTTCTTGTTCATCGCGACGCTCGGCTTCGCCTACGCCTACGTGTGGCGGCGCGGCGGGCTCGACTGGAACTGACGGGAGGCGGACGTCGTGGGACTCGAAGAGCGGCTCCCCAACGGAATCCTTTTGGCCAGCTTGGAGAAGCTGGTCAACTGGGGCCGAAGGAACTCGATGTGGCCGGCCACTTTCGGCCTGGCCTGTTGTGCCATCGAGATGATGACGACGGGCGGCCCGCGCTACGACATCGCGCGGTTCGGCATGGAGCGCTTCAGCGCCACCCCCCGGCAGGCCGACCTGATGATCGTGGCCGGCCGGGTGACCAACAAGATGGCGCCGGTGCTCCGCCAGATCTACGACCAGATGGCCGAGCCGAAGTGGGTGCTCGCCATGGGCGTGTGCGCCTCCTCCGGCGGCATGTTCAACAACTACGCGGTGGTCCAGGGCGTCGACCACATCGTGCCGGTCGACATGTACCTGCCCGGCTGCCCGCCCCGGCCCGAGGCGTTGCTCGACGCGATCCTCAAGCTGCACGAGAAGATCAAGGACGAGCCGCTCGGCGCCCGGCGTGCCGCGCTGCGTGCCGCGTCCGGCGCGCGCACCGAGCTCATCGCCTCCTCCGTCAAGTACGCGAAGAAGTGAACGAACATGGCTGACGAACCCACCACCCCGCAACCGGGCGAGCTGTCCCCGCCCGCCGCGTCGCAGCAGGACCTGGTCACCGGCAAGGCACGCAAGGGCATGTTCAACGTCTCCGGCTCCGGCGACACGTCCGGCTTCGGCGGCCTTCGGCTGCCCGCCTACATCGCCGCGCCGGCCGAGCGCCCCTACGGCGGCTGGTTCGACGAGTTCACCGACCAGTTCCTCGCCTCGATGCGTGAGCGCAGCATTCCGGCGGAGTCGATCCTGCAGGTGACCGTCGACCGCGGCGAGATCACCTACTACGTCGACCCGGCGTTCCTCGTGCGGATGTGCCAGATGCTGCGCGACGACCCGTCGCTGCGCTTCGAGCTGTGCAGCTCGGTGTCCGGGGTGGACTACGGCGCGGACGTGCCGCAGCGGCTGCACTCGGTCTACCACCTGACGTCGATGACCTTCCGGCGCCGCATCCGGCTCGAGGTGGCCATCGACTGGTCCGGCGAGTCCGACGGTCAGCCGCACTGCCCCTCTGTCGTCGGGGTCTACCCGACCGCGGACTGGCAGGAACGCGAGACCTGGGACATGTTCGGGATCGTCTACGACGGCCACCCGGCGCTCACCAGGATCCTCATGCCGGACGACTGGGACGGCCACCCGCAGCGCAAGGACTACCCGCTCGGCGGCATTCCCGTGGAGTACAAGGGCGCGGAGATCCCGCCGCCGGATCAGCGGAGGTCGTACTCATGACTGGGAGCCAGTACGCGGGTGAGCGCGAGACCACCGAGGGCCGGATCTACAACGTCACCGGCGGCGACTGGGACACCGCGCTCGACGACGCGGTCACCGACGAGCGCATCATCATCAACATGGGTCCGCAGCACCCGTCCACGCACGGCGTGCTGCGGCTGGTGCTCGAGCTCGAGGGCGAGACGGTCACGCAGGCCCGGTCGGTGATCGGTTACCTGCACACCGGCATCGAGAAGAACGCCGAGTACCGCACCTGGACCCAGGGCGTCACGTTCGTGACGCGCATGGACTACCTCGCGCCCCTGTTCAACGAGACGGCCTACTGCCTGGCGATCGAGAAGCTGCTCGGCATCACCGCGCCGCCGCGCGCGCAGGTGAGCCGGGTGCTGCTGATGGAGATCAACCGCATCGCCTCGCACCTGGTGGCGCTCGCCACCGGCGGCATGGAGCTCGGCGCGATGACCGCGATGACCGCGGGCTTCCGCGAGCGCGAGGAGTGCCTGCACCTGCTCGAGTTCCTCACCGGTCTGCGCATGAACCACGCGTACATCCGGCCGGGCGGCCTCGCCCAGGACCTGCCGGCGGGCTACGAGGTCGCGGTCCGCGAGTTCGTCAAGGTCATGAACAAGCGGCTGCCCGAGTACGACAAGCTGCTCACCGGCCAGCCGATCTGGAAGAACCGCCTCAAGGGCATCGGTTACCTGCCGGTCGACGCGTGTCTCGCGCTCGGCGTCACGGGTCCGATCCTGCGTTCCGCCGGCCTGCCGTGGGACATGCGCAAGACCGATCCCTACCTCGGCTACGAGGACTTCAACTTCGAGGTGCCGACCTCCACCGCCGCCGACTGCTACGCGCGGTACCTGCTGCGGGTCGAGGAGATGCACCAGTCGCTGCGGATCATCACCCAGTGCCTGAAGAAGCTCGAGCCGGGCCCGGTCATGGTGGCCGACGAGAAGGTCGCCTGGCCGGCGAAGCTCTCGCTGGGCGCCGACGGCCTCGGCAACTCCCTCGACCACGTCCGCAAGATCATGGGGCAGTCGATGGAGGCGCTGATCCACCACTTCAAGCTGGTGACCGAGGGCTTCCACGTGCCGGCCGGCCAGGTGTACGTGCCGATCGAGTCGCCGCGCGGCGAGCTCGGCTACCACCTGGTGTCCGACGGCGGCACCCGGCCGCTGCGCGTCCACGTGCGCGACCCCAGCTTCGTGAACATGCAGGCGATGCCCGCCATGTCTGAGGGCGGGCTGGTCGCCGACGTCATCGCCGCGATCGCGTCGATCGACCCGGTGATGGGAGGAGTTGACCGGTGAGCGGAGCTTGCGGAGCGAACCATCGATGTTCAGGACGGCACCTCGACTGCGGAGGGCGCCGGTGGAGCGGAGCTTGCGGAGCGTTCCGGTGCCACGGAGCGGGCGAGGAGTCGTCGTGACTGACCTTTCGACTGGCGCCACGTACGGGGGCTCGAGTGTTGGCGCGGGGGAGACCCACGCCGCGGCCGGGCCGGACGTCGACGTGGTCGCCGTGTCCGCGGTGAGCGCGGAGCAGACCAGGGCGCTGACCGTGCCGTCGACCCCGGACCTCTCGGTGTTCGGCGCGGACATCGTGGTGAAGGCGGCCGACCTGATCGCCCGCTACCCGCAGTCCCGCTCCGCGCTGCTGCCGATGCTGCACCTCGTGCAGTCGGTCGAGGGCTTCGTCAGCCAGGCCGGCATCCAGTTCTGCGCGAACCAGCTTTCGCTGTCGAACGCCGAGGTCAGCGCGGTCGCCACGTTCTACACGATGTACAAGCGCAAGCCGTGTGGCGAGCACCTGGTGAGCGTCTGTACGAACACCCTGTGCGCGGTGCTCGGCGGCGACTCGATCTACCAGAAGCTGCAGGAGCACCTGTCGGAGGACGGCGCGCCGCTCAAGCACGAGGACACCTCGGGCACGCCGGGCGAGCCGGGCTCGATCACCCTCGAGCACGCGGAGTGCCTCGCGGCCTGCGACCTCGGGCCGGTGCTGCAGGTCAACTACGAGTTCTACGACAACCAGACGGTCGAGTCAGCGGTCGAGCTCGTCGACGCGCTGCGGCGGGGCGAGAAGCCCGCGCCGACGCGTGGCGCCCCGCTGAGCGACCTGCGCACGGTGGAGCTGGAGCTGGCCGGCTTCTACCCGGAGGACGAGGCCGGGTACCGCGCCATCATCGACGGGCCGTCGGCCGCCGTGGAGACGCTGCGCGGCGCGCAGCTCGCCGCGGACCGCGGCTGGACCGCGCCGACCATGCCGGAGACGGCGCCAGCGCTTCCGGAGGTCGAGAAGAAATGACCACAGCTGAGAACGCGCCGGCGGTCGACCCGGTGACGCCTGTGCTCACCAAGCGCTGGCTGTCCCCGAAGTCCTGGCAGCTCGGCACCTACGAGCAGCTCGAGGGTTACACCGCGCTGCGCAAGGCGTTGACCGGCACCCCGGAGCAGCTTGTTCAGCTCGTCAAGAACGCGGGTCTGCGCGGCCGTGGCGGCGCAGGCTTCCCGGCCGGCGTGAAGTGGTCGTTCATGCCTCCCAACGAGGACAAGCCGCACTACCTCGTGATCAACGCGGACGAGGGCGAGCCGGGCACCTGCAAGGACATCCCGCTGATGATGGCGGACCCGCACTCGCTGATCGAGGGCTGCGTCATCGCGGCGTACGCGATGCGGTCCCACCACTGCTTCATCTACGTGCGCGGCGAGGTGCCGCACTGCATCCGCAGGCTCAACGCGGCGGTGCGCGAGGCCACCGCGGCCGGCTACCTCGGCGCGGACATCCTCGGCTCCGGCTTCGACCTGCGGATCACCGTGCACGCCGGCGCCGGCGCGTACATCTGTGGCGAGGAGACCGCGCTGCTCGACTCGCTCGAGGGCCGGCGCGGCCAGCCTCGGCTCAAGCCGCCGTTCCCGGCCGCGTCCGGGCTCTACGCCGCGCCGACCACGGTCAACAACGTGGAGACCATCGCGAGCGTGCCGTTCATCGTCAACGGTGGCGCGGACTGGTTCCGCACCATGGGTTCCGAGCGCTCACCGGGCCCGAAGATCTACTCGGTCTCCGGGCACGTCGAGCGGCCGGGGCAGTACGAGGCGCCGCTGGGCACCACACTGCGCCAGCTCCTCGAGCTGTGCGGCGGCATGAAGGACGACATCCCGCTGAAGTTCTGGACGCCGGGTGGTTCGTCCACGCCGATGTTCACGGCGGAGCACCTCGACGTGCCGCTGGACTTCGAGGGCGCCGTCGAGGCCGGCTCGATCCTCGGCACCACCGCGGTGATGGTCTTCAACGAGACCGTTTCCGTGCCGTGGGCCGTGATGAAGTGGACCGAGTTCTACGAGCACGAGTCGTGCGGCAAGTGCACGCCGTGCCGCGAGGGCACCTACTGGCTCGCCGGGATCCTGCAGCGGATGGTGGCCGGCAAGGGCACCGAGTCCGACATCGACACGCTGCTCGACATCTGCGACAACGTGCTCGGCCGGTCGTTCTGCGCGCTTGGCGACGGCGCGGTCAGCCCGATCCAGAGCGGCATCAAGTACTTCCGGGACGAGTTCCTCGCCTTGTGCGACCAGAACAAGGCCCCGGCCCCTGCTCTCGCTGGAGCGCACTAATGACTGCCATTGAAGAGAAGTCGGAGGCAGCGCCCGTCCCAGAGGGACACGTGCGGCTGATCATCGACGGTGTCGAGGTCATCGCGCCCAAGGGCGAGCTGCTCATCCGCACGGCGGAGCGCCTCGGCACCGTGATCCCGCGGTTCTGCGACCACCCGCTGCTCGACCCGGCCGGCGCCTGCCGCCAGTGTCTTGTCGAGGTCGAGATGGGCGGCCGGCCGATGCCGAAGCCGCAGGCCTCCTGCACCATGACCGTTGCGGACGGCATGGTCGTGAAGACCCAACGGACCTCGCCGGTCGCCGACAAGGCCCAGCAGGGTGTGATGGAGCTGCTGCTCATCAACCACCCGCTGGACTGCCCGATCTGCGACAAGGGCGGCGAGTGCCCGCTGCAGAACCAGGCGCTGGCGCACGGCCGCTCGGACTCCCGGTTCGTCGAGACCAAGCGGACGTTCCCGAAGCCGCTGCCGATCTCCACGCAGGTGCTGCTGGACCGCGAGCGCTGCGTGCTCTGCCAGCGCTGCACCAGGTTCTCCGACCAGATCGCCGGCGACCCGTTCATCGAGCTGCTCGAGCGCGGCGCGCACCAGCAGATCGGCATCGCGGAGAACAAGCCGTTCCAGTCCTACTTCTCCGGCAACACCATCCAGATCTGCCCGGTCGGCGCGCTGACCAGTGCCGCGTACCGGTTCCGGTCCCGGCCGTTCGACCTGGTGTCCGCGCCGAGCGTGTGCGAGCACTGCAGCTCTGGCTGCGCGGAGCGCACGGACTTCCGGCGCGGCAAGGTGATGCGCAAGCTCGCCGGCGAGGACCAGGAGGTGAACGAGGAGTGGATCTGCGACAAGGGCCGCTTCGCGTTCCGCTACGTCAACGCGGGCGACCGGATCACCCGGCCGATGGTGCGCGACGCCGAGACCGGTGAGCTGGCTCCGGCCTCGTGGACCGACGCGCTGCGGGTCGCCGCGGAAGGGCTCGCGAAGGCCCGCGACGGCAAGGGCGCGGCGGTACTGCCCGGCGGCCGGCTGACCATCGAGGACGCCTACGCGTACGCGAAGTTCGCCCGGATCGCCTTGCGTACCAACGACATCGACTTCCGCGCCCGCGCGCACTCCGCGGAGGAGCTCGACTTCCTCGGCTCGCGCGTGGTCGGCACCACCCCGGACACCGGCGTCACGTTCCGCGCGATCGAGGCGGCGCCGTCCGTGCTGTGCGTCTCCCTCGCCCCCGCGGAGGAGGCGCCGATCGTGTTCCTGCGGCTGCGTAAGGCGGCTCGAAAGAACGGCGCGCGGGTGTTCCACATCGGACAGTGGACGACCCCGGGTGTCGAGAAGACCATCCGGCCGTTCGGTGCTGACCGTCCCGCGGTCGGCACCCTGCTGGCCTGCACCCCCGGCGGCGAGGCCGCCGCGATCGACGCGCTCGACACACACGCGCCGGACGTGACAGCGGCCCTCGGCTCGGCGGGCGCGGTCATCCTGGTTGGCGAGCGTGCCGCACAGGTGCCCGGCCTGCTGACCGCGCTGGTCAAGCTGTCGGAGGCCACCGGGGCCCGGCTCGCCTGGATCCCGAGGCGTGCCGGCGAGCGGGGCGCGCTGGACGCCGGCGCGGCCCCCACGCTGCTGCCCGGCGGCCGCCTGGTCACCGACGCCGACGCACGCGCCGAGGTCGAGCGGGCCTGGGGTGTCGCGGCCGGTTCGCTGCCCGCCACGGCAGGCCGCGACACCACGGCGATCCTCACGGCCGCCGCGAACGGCTCGCTGGACGGTCTGCTGGTCGGCGGTGTCGAGATCGACGACCTGCCCGACCCGGCGCTCGCCGACGAGGCGTTCGCCAAGGCCGGCTTCGTCGTCAGCCTGGAGCTGCGGGCGAGCGCGGTCACCGAGCACGCCGACGTGGTCCTGCCGGTCGCCCCGGCCGTGGAGAAGTCCGGCACCTTCATCAACTGGGAGGGCCGGCGCCGCGAGTTCGGCGCGACGCTGGAGAGCACCGGCACGCTGCCCGACTGCCGGGTGCTCGACACGCTCGGCGTCGAGATGGACGTCGACCTGTTCACCCAGACCCCGAAGGCCGCCGCCGCCGACCTGGCCCGGCTGCCACTGGCACTGCGCAAGGCCCGGCTGCCGGTCGCGGTCGCGGCGACGCAGCCGTCGATCACCGACGGCCAGGCCGTGCTTGCCACCTGGCGAATGCTGCTGGACAACGGTTCCCTGCAGTCCGACGAGCCGCACCTGGCCGGCACCGCACGGCCGGCCGTGGTCCGGCTGTCGCCCGCCACGGCGGAGCGACTGGGTCTTAATGGCAACCCGACCGCGACCGTCTCGACGGAACAGGGTTCGATCACCCTGCCGGTCGAGCACGCGGACCTGCCGGACGGGGTCGTCTGGCTGCCGGCGAACTCCGGCCCCGCGAACGTACGGCGCGCGCTACGCGCCGGGCACGGCGACGTTGTGTCGGTCACCGCGCAGGACGTGGTGACCGGGGCGACGAGCACGGGAGGCGGGACCACATGACTAGAGCTGAACTGCTTGCCGACGACCCGCTCTGGCTGATCCTGATCAAGGTCGTGATCCTGCTCCTCATCGGGCCGATCATGACCATGTTGCTGATCATCCTCGAGCGCAAGATCATCGGCCGGATGCAGCACCGGCCCGGCCCGAACCGGGTCGGCCCCGGTGGCTGGTTCCAGTCCATCGCGGACGCGATCAAGCTCCCGTTCAAGGAGCAGATCATCCCCGCCGGCGCGGACCGGAAGGTGTACTTCCTCGCGCCGATCGTGTCGACCATCCCGGCGATCCTCGCCTTCTCGGTCATCCCGTTCGGGCCGGAGGTGTCGATCTTCGGGGAGCGCACGGTCCTGCAGCTCGCGGACCTGCCGGTCGGCGTGCTCGTGATCCTCGCCTGCTCCTCGCTCGGCGTGTACGGCATCGTGCTCGCCGGTTGGTCGTCCGGCTCGCCGTACCCGCTGCTCGGCGGGCTCCGCTCGGCCGCGCAGGTGATCTCCTACGAGATCGCGATGGGCCTGTCGATCGTCGCGGTGGTGCTCTACGCGCAGTCGCTGTCCACCGGCGACATCGTCGCGGCACAGGCGAGCGGCTGGTACTTCTACCTGCTGATACCGAGTTTCCTGATCTACCTGGTGTCGATGGTCGGCGAGACCAACCGCGCGCCGTTCGACCTGCCGGAGGCGGAGTCGGAGCTGGTCGGCGGTTTCCACACCGAGTACAGCTCGATGAAGTTCGCGCTGTTCTTCCTCGCCGAGTACGTCAACATGGTGATCGTCTCGTCCTTCGCCACCACGCTCTTCCTCGGCGGCTGGATGGCCCCGTGGCCCATCTCGCTGATCGGCGACAACTACTTCAACACCGGCTGGTGGCCGATCCTCTGGTTCTTCGCCAAGACGTTCGTGCTGCTGTTCGGCTTCATCTGGCTGCGCGCCACGCTGCCGAGGTTCCGCTACGACCAGTTCATGAAGATCGGCTGGAAGATCCTCGTCCCGGCGAACCTCGTCTGGATCGTGCTGGTGGCCGCGCTGCGGGCGCTGCGCAACGAGAGCGAGGTGCCGGCCGGGCAGTGGGTCCTGTGGGGCGGCGTCGCGATCATCGTGCTCATCGGCCTCGCCATGCTGCTGCCGGACCGCAAGATCGACGACGACGAGGAGCGGGTGCCGATCACCGGTGGCGGCTACCCGGTCCCGCCGCTGGACCTGGAGATCCCACAGCCGCCGAAGCGCAAGGCCGTCCGCAGGGGCGCCGCACGGCGTCAGCGGGCCACCGTCGGCGGCGCACCGCAGGAGAAGGAGTCCACCGATGGGGATGTTTGATCCATTCAAGGGCTTCGGTGTCACCTTCGGGACGATGTTCAAGAAGGTCGTCACCGAGCAGTACCCGGAGGACTTCCGGCCGACCGCGCCGCGCTACCACGGTCGCCACCAGCTCAACCGGCACCCGGACGGGCTGGAGAAGTGCGTCGGCTGCGAGCTGTGCGCGTGGGCCTGTCCGGCGGACGCGATCTTCGTCGAGGGCGGCGACAACACCGACGAGGAGCGCTACTCGCCCGGTGAGCGGTACGGCGCGGACTACCAGATCAACTACCTGCGGTGCATCGGCTGCGGCCTGTGCGTCGAGGCCTGCCCGACCCGGTCGCTGACGATGATCAACGACTACGAGCTGGCGAACGACAACCGCCAGGACCTGATCTACACGAAGGAAGACCTGCTCGCCCCGCTGCTGCGTGGCATGGAGCAGCCGCCACACCCGATGCGGCTCGGCGACAACGAGCAGGACTACTACGTCGACGCTCCCCAGCTCGCCAAGAAGTGGGGCTACCCGGACCCGGTCAAGGAGGAGACCACATGATGGCTACGGCCACATTGGGGGTACTCGCGCAGGGCGTGCAGAACCAGATGTCCACGGGGGAGGCCACCTCGTTCTGGGTGCTCGGTCCGCTGGCGCTGTTCGGCGCGCTCGGCATGATCTTCGCCCGCAACGCGGTGCACTCCGCGTTGTTCCTGGTGCTCACCATGCTGGTCCTCGGTGTGCTGTACATGGTCCAGCAGGCACCGTTCCTCGGCTTCGTGCAGATCATCGTCTACACCGGCGCGGTCATGATGTTGTTCCTGTTCGTGCTGATGCTGGTCGGCAGAGACTCGTCCGACTCCGTGGTCGAAGTCCTTCGTGGACAGCGCCTGTTCGCGACACTGCTCGGCATCGGCCTCGCCGTGCTGGTGGTCACCGCGGTCGCGCGTTCGCTCACCGAGGTCACCCCGGTCGGCCTGCAAGGCACGAACGCCAACGGCGGCAACGGGAACGTCGAGAACATCGGCCGGGCGATCTTCACCGACTTCCTGTTCCCGTTCGAGCTCACGTCGGCGCTGCTGATCACGGCGGCCGTCGGCGCGATGGTGCTCGGCTACGTCGACCGGCAGACCAAGGGCCGCAAGACGCAGAAGGAGATGGTCGAGGCCCGCTTCCGCGGCGAGCACGACCGGCCATCCCCGCTGCCCGGCCCCGGCGTGTTCGCCACGTCGACCTCGGTCGCCACGCCGGCGCTGCTGCCGGACGGCTCGATCGCGCCGGAGTCGCTGTCGAAGCTCATCGAGTCGGCCGCGCTGGACAAGTTCGACGACGAGCGCAAGGCCGTCGCCGGCCGCGCGCCCGCCGCCGACGCGCGTGCGCTCAACCCGACCCGGGAAGGGGAGTCCCTGTGAGCGGAGCTTGCGGAGCGAACCATCAGCAATCAGGACGGCACCTCGACTGCGGAGGGCGCCGGTGGAGCCGAGCTTGCGGAGCGTTCCGGCGCCTCGGAGCGGGCGAGGGGGCGGCACTGTGACCCCGACCGTGTATTTGTTGCTCTCGGCGCTGTTGTTCACCATCGGCGCGGTCGGCGTTCTGGTCCGGCGCAACGCGATCGTCGTGTTCATGTGCATCGAGCTGATGCTGAACGCCGTGAACCTGACGCTCGTCACGTTCGCGCGGATCAACGGCTCGCTGGACGGCCAGGTGATGGCCTTCTTCGTCATGGTGGTCGCCGCGGCCGAGGTCGTGGTCGGGCTCGCGATCATCATGTCGATCTTCCGTACCCGCCGGTCGGCCTCCGTGGACGACGCCAACCTGCTGAAGTACTGAGGGGTATTCCGTGTCTACAGAGATCGTGGCCCAGCAGGTCCACGAAGCCTCCGGGCTCGCCGGTTCCGCATGGCTGCTGATCGCCTTCCCGCTCATCGGCGCGGCGATCCTGCTGTTCGGCGGCAAGGCCACCAACGCGTGGGGCCACCTGCTCGGCTGCCTGACGGTCATCGCGTCGTTCGTCTACGGCGTCATGCTGTTCTTCTCCTCGACCGGCATGGCCGAGGACGAGCGGGTCCAGAACGTGTCGATGTTCGACTGGATCCCGGTCGACAAGCTGCAGGTCGAGTTCGGACTGCGCATCGACCCGCTGTCGATCAGCTTCGTGCTGCTGATCACCGGTGTCGGCGCGTTGATCCACATCTACTCGATCGGCTACATGTCCGACGACGCCGACCGGCGCCGCTTCTTCGGGTACTTCAACCTGTTCGTCGCCGCGATGCTGATCCTCGTGCTCGGCAACGGGTTCGTGACCCTGTACCTCGGCTGGGAGGGCGTCGGCCTCGCGTCGTACCTGCTCATCGGCTGGTACACGCAGCGCCCGGCCGCGGCCACCGCGGCCAAGAAGGCGTTCCTGATGAACCGGGTCGGCGACGTCGGCCTGGCGATCGCGATCTTCATCATGTTCGCCGAGTTGGGCACCACGCAGTACACCGAGGTGTTCGCGAACCTCGACCAGCTCTCGCCGGCCACGATCACCGCGCTGACGCTCCTGCTCCTGCTCGGCGCCTGCGGTAAGTCGGGCCAGTTCCCGCTCCAGGCGTGGTTGCCGGACGCGATGGAGGGCCCGACCCCGGTCTCGGCCCTGATCCACGCGGCGACGATGGTGACCGCGGGCGTCTACCTGGTGGCCCGCTCGAACCCGATCTACATGCAGAGCGAGGACGGCAGGCTCGTCGTCACGCTCGTCGGCGTGGTCACGTTGCTGATCGGGTCGATCATCGGCTGTGCGTACGACGACATCAAGAAGGTCCTCGCGTACTCCACGGTCAGCCAGATCGGTTACATGATGCTCGCCGTGGGCCTCGGCCCGTTCGGCTTCGCGCTCGGCATCATGCACCTGCTCACGCACGGTTTCTTCAAGGCAGGGCTGTTCCTCGGCGCCGGGTCGGTCATGCACGGCATGAACGACGAGGTCGACATGCGCAAGTACGGCGGACTGTGGCGGGTCATGCCGATCACGTTCGCCACGTTCGGCCTCGGCTACCTCGCGCTCATCGGCATCCCGCCGTTCTCCGGCTTCTTCTCGAAGGACGCGATCATCGAGGCCGCGTTCGGCGCGGAGGGCTGGCGCGGCTGGGTGTTCGGCGGCGCCGCGCTGCTGGGCGCCGGACTGACCGCGTTCTACATGACGCGCCTGATGTTCCTGACCTTCTTCGGCAAGAAGCGTTGGCAGGAAACCAAATCCGAAGACGGACGCGACTTCCACCCCCACGAGTCCAAGCCGGTCATGTGGGTGCCGATGGCGGTGCTGGCGATCGGCTCGGTCGGTGCGGGCTGGTTCTTCTCCAGCGGTGACACGCTCGTCAACTGGCTGTCGCCGTCGCTCGGCGAGCTGCGGGAGGCCGAGCACACGGTCATCCCGCACACGCTCGTGCCGTGGCTGACGATCGCACTGTCGCTGCTGGGCGTCCTGCTCGCGTGGCTGGTGGTCGGCCGTCGCGACGTGCCGGTGGTCAAGCCGGAGCCGGTGTCGTTCCCGGTCCGCGCGGCACGCAAGGACCTGTACGGCAACGCGCTCAACGAGACCCTGGTCGCCCGCCCTGGCACCTGGCTCACCCGAGCGCTGGTCTACGTGGACAACAAGGGAGTTGACGGCCTGGTGAACGGGATCGCGGCCGGGCTCGGCGGCAGCTCCGGCCGATTGCGCAGGCTGCAGACCGGGTTCGTGCGCTCCTACGCGGCGACCATGCTCGGCGGCTCCATCCTGATTCTGGTTGCCTTCCTGGCGGTGAGGTTCGCATGAGCCGACTGATCAAAATCTCCACGTTGCTTCATGCGAATGCGCTGCACGCCGCGCGGAGCAAGGCAGGTGTCACAGTATGAGCCGACTGATCAAAATCTCCACGTTGCTTCATGCGAATGCGCTGCACGCCGCGCGGAGCAAGGCAGGTGTCACAGTATGAGCACCTCTTCCTCCGGCGCGGTGTGGTTGGTCGCGCTGCTGCTGATCCCGCTCCTCGGCGCCATCCTGGTCGGGTTCCTGCGGGAGAACGACACGGTCGCGAAGCAGACGGCGCTGGTCTTCTCGCTCGTCGAGTTCGCGGTCGCGGTCGCGGCGTGGATCGCCTACGACCCGAGCGGCGCACGGATCCAGCAGTCCTTCTCGGTCGACTGGATCCCGGCGCTCGGCGTGCACCTGTCGTTCGGCATCGACGGCATCGCGCTCGTGATGATCGCGGTCATCGCATTGCTGGTGCCGCTGGTGATCGGTGCCGGGTGGCTCGAGAAGCTGCCGGGCGACCGAGGTCAGGGCGGGTTCCTTTCGCTGATCCTGTTGCAGCAGGCCATCACCATCGGCGTGTTCGCCGCGACCGACGTGTTCCTGTTCTACGTGCTGTTCGAGATCATGCTGATCCCGATGTACTTCCTCATCGGGTCCTACGGCGGCGCGCGGCGGCAGTACGCGGCGGTCAAGTTCTTCCTGTACTCGTTCCTCGGCGGCCTGATCATGCTGGCCTCGGCGATCGGCGCGTACTCACTCGCGGCCGACGAGCTGGGCACCGGCACGTTCGACTGGGCGACGCTGGTGCGGGTCGTGTCGAACGCGCCGCTGGAGAACCAGATCTGGATCTTCCTCGGCTTCTTCCTCGCGTTCGCGGTGAAGGCGCCGCTGGTGCCACTGCACACCTGGCTGCCGGACGCGGCCGCGGAGGCGCCGATCGGTGTCGCCGTGCTGCTGGTCGGCATCCTGGACAAGGTCGGCACGTTCGGTTTCCTGCGCTACCTGCTGCCGATGACCCCGGACGCCAGCAAGACGCTCGCGCCACTCGTGCTCGTCATGGGTGTCGCCGGTGTCCTGTACGGCGCGCTGCTGGCCACCGGGCAGCGGGACATGAAGCGGTTCATCGCGTACGTGTCGATCGCGCACTTCGGCTTCATCGCGCTGGGGATCTTCGCGTTCTCGGCGCAGTCCGAGGTCGGCGCGGTGTCCTACATGCTCAACCACTCGATCTCGACCGGCATGCTGATCCTGGTCATCGGCATGGTGATCGCCAGAGGCGGCTCGTCGCTGATCGCCGACTACGGCGGCATGGCGAAGCTCGCGCCGGCACTCGCGGGTGTGTTCCTGGTCGCCGGTCTCGCGTCGCTGTCACTGCCCGGCACGAACTCGTTCATCAGTGAGTTCCTGGTGCTGGTGGGTTCCTACGGCCGGGAGCCGGTGTACACGATCATCGCGACGGTCGGCATGATCCTCGCCGCGCTGTACGTGCTGTGGCTCTACCAGCGGGTGTTCCACGGGCCGGTGCGCGGCAACGCGCTCGTCGGTGTCGCGGGCGGCCCCGGTACGGCGGTCGCGCCGGAGATCGGCGCCCGCAAGGCCATCGGCGACCTTTCCGGCCGGGAGAAGCTGGTCCTCGCGCCGCTGCTGGTCCTGGTGTTCGGCATCGGGTTCTACCCGAAGCCGGTGCTCGACGTGATCACGCCGTCGGTGGAGGCCACTCTCCAGTCGGTCGGTATCTCGGACGGAGGCAACTGAGTTGTCCGCACTGTCTTCGGTGCTCCTGCTCGCGCAGGACCCGCCGGACAAGGAGACGCTGGCGCCGATCAACTATCCGGCGATCCTGCCGGTACTGATCATCCTCGGCGCCGCGTGCGTCGGGGTGCTGATCGAGGCGTTCCTGCCCAAGCACCAGCGGTGGCCCGCGCAGGTGTTCCTGACGCTGCTCGCGCTCGTCGGGTCCGGTGTCGCGCTGGCGTTCTACCTGGCCGACTCGCCGGCCGGCGGTGAGCTGACGCTGTCCAGCACCATCGCGGTCGACCGGCCCGCGCTGTTCCTGTGGGGCACGCTGCTCGCGCTGTCGCTCGGGTCGGTGCTCATGATCGCGGACCGGTCGGTCGAGCCGGGTGGCGCGTTCGTCGCCACCGCGGCCATCCGCCCCGGCACCGTGCAGGACCGTGAGCAGCGGCTCGGCGCGCACCCCAACCGTCGCGACGCCGCCCGGTTCCAGATGCAGACCGAGGTCTTCCCGCTCACGCTGTTCGCGCTCGGCGGCATGATGGTGTTCTGTGCCGCCAACGACCTGCTGACGATGTTCGTGGCGCTCGAGGTGCTGAGCCTGCCGCTGTACCTGATGTGTGGCCTCGCGCGGCGTCGCCGGCTGCTGTCGCAGGAGTCGGCGGTCAAGTACTTCCTGCTCGGCGCGTTCGCGTCGGCGTTCTTCCTGTACGGCCTCGCGCTGCTGTACGGGTACGCCGGTTCGGTCCGCCTCGAGGACATCGCCAACGCGGCCGCCGGTTCCGACCGTTCGGACACGCTCCTGTTCGGCGGCATGGCACTGCTGATCGTCGGCCTGCTGTTCAAGGGCTCGGTCGGCCCGTTCCACGCGTGGACCCCGGACGTCTACCAGGGTGCGCCGACGCCGATCACGGCGTTCATGGCGGCGTGCACGAAGGTCGCCGCGTTCGGCGGGATCCTCCGTGTCCTGTCGGTCGGGCTGGAGTCGACTCGCTGGGAGTGGCGCGGCGTCCTGTGGGGTGTCGCCATCGTGTCGATGCTCATCGGCGCGGTGCTCGGCCTGACGCAGACCGACATCAAGCGGATGATCGCGTACTCGTCGATCGCCCACGCCGGCTTCCTGCTGATCGGCGCCATCGTGCTGACGCCGGCCGGTCTGTCGTCGACGCTGTTCTACCTGCTGGCGTACGGCTTCACGACGGTCGCCGCCTTCGGCGTGATCTCGCTGGTGCGCGACGCCGACGGCGAGGCGACACACCTCTCGCAGTGGGCCGGCCTCGCCAAACGGTCGCCGCTCGTGGCGGGCGTGTTCACGTTCCTGTTGCTCGCGCTGGCCGGCATTCCACTCACGTCCGGCTTCATCGGCAAGTTCGTGGTCTTCTCGGCCGCGCTGTCGGACGGCATGGCCCCGCTGGTGGTGATCGCACTGGTCGCGTCCGCGATCGCCGCGTTCTTCTACCTGCGCGTGATCGTGCTGATGTACTTCAGCGAGCCGGCGCCGGACGGCCCGTCGGTGACCGTGCCCGGCGCGTTCACCACGGCGGCGATCACGCTGGGGGTTGTGGTCACGCTGCTGCTCGGCATCGTGCCGGCCTTCGCCCTCGACTGGGCAAACGCCGGCACGTTCGCCATCCGGTAGTTTGTGGTTCTTCCGTGCGGCGCCCGTGCCTTCTCCGACGGGCGCCGTTCGGCGTTCACAGGAGAGGTGCCGCGTGGCTGCTGAGGTCCGGATCCAACACGTGACGGTCGACTGTGCGGAGCCGTACCGGCTGGCCCAGTTCTGGAGCGTCGTCACCGGCTGGGTCGTCAGCGACGTCGACGAACCGGGTGACGACGAGGTGCTCCTCGAGCCGCCGGACGCCGCGATGCCCGAACTGCTCTTCATCAAGGTCCCGGAAGGCAAGACGGTCAAGAACCGGCTGCACTTCGACCTCGTGCCACTCAACAGGAGCCGCGACGAGGAGGTCGACCGCCTCCTGACGGCCGGCGCGGCGCTTGTCGCCGACCAACGCCGCCCCGACGGGCGTGGCTGGGTGGTCCTGGCCGACCCGGAAGGCAACGAGTTCTGCGTCGAGACCAGCGCGGCAGAACGAGCGTAGGGCGCGTCACAACGACTTCGTGGAGTGCGCGAAACCGCTGGACATTAGGCTGGGGCCAGGGAATTCGATGCCGGGGAGCGATGCCGACGTGACAGCCGAACAGATCGTGCCGAGGCTGCCTGCCTCGCTCGGCCTCGACAGAGCGGACCCAGCACTCGTCGAGGCCGTCACGGACGGGCTCATCAAGGTCGAGGACGTACTGCGCCGCGTGGTGCACAGTGACGTCGACTTCGTGAACCAGGCGGCGTTGCACCTGGTCAAGGCCGGTGGCAAACGTTTCCGCCCGTTGTTCACGTTGCTGTCGGCGCAGTTCGCGGACGGCAACACCGACGAGGTCATCACCGCGGCGGCCGCGGTGGAGCTGGTGCACCTGGCCACGCTCTACCACGACGACGTGATGGACGAGGCCACCATGCGTCGCGGCGCGACGAGTGTGAACGCCCGTTGGGACAACACCATCGCCATCCTCACCGGCGACTTCCTCTTCGCCCACGCGTCCGGGCTCGTCGCCGACCTCGGCAGCAACGCGGCGCGGATCATCGCCGAGACGATGGGCCGGCTGGTCACCGGGCAGATGCGGGAGACCGTCGGCCCGGTCGACGGCGACGACCCGGTGGCGCACTACCTCGGCGTCATCGGTCAGAAGACCGGCTCGCTGATCGCCACCTCGGGCCGCTACGGCGGCATGTTCTCCGGCGCGCCGAAGGAGCACGTCGAGGCGCTGCACCGGTTCGGCGACCTGATCGGCACGGCCTTCCAGATCTCCGACGACATCATCGACATCGCGTCCCCCGCGGACGAGTCCGGCAAGACACCGGGCACGGACGTGCGCGAGGGTGTCAAGACCCTGCCGATGCTCTACGCGCTGCGACACGAGCCCGATCCGCGGCTCAGTGAGCTGCTCGCCGGCCCGATCACGGACGAGGACGAGGTCGACGAGGCGTTGACGCTGCTGCGCAAGTCGCCAGGGCTCGAACAGGCGGTGCGCACGCTGAGTGACTACGCGGACCGGGCGACCGTCGAGCTGCACACGCTCCCGCCCTGCTCAGCGCGGGACGCATTGGACATGTTGGCACGCTACGTGGTAGCTCGTACGCGTTAGGCAACATCACACCCGTACTCAGCGTGTCGCTGTTGCCGAATCCACCGGGTGGTGCTCATGGCTGCTCCGGCCGCAGTAGCCTGAGCACCGCCCTGCTATGCGTTCGCGCGGTGCGCGGAGGGAGTTCGATCGATGCCGATCTTTGGGCAGGTCTGGTTGTGGAGTTCGCTGGCCTTCCTGCTCGGAGCACTGCTCTGCTGGTTGCTGGTGGCCCGACCGGCCCGCAGCCGTGTCAGTGAGCTGGAGAACCAGCTCGCCACACGAGCGCGCCGCCAGCCTTCCGCCGAGCAGGCTGCCGAGTCCGGTCGCCGCTACGACGACGCCGAGGCCGACTTCGCTCGCGGCATGATGCCCGGTCTGGGGGATGGGCCGGTCGACGAGTCGTCGGAGTACCTGACGCGTGCGTACGCGCTGCCTCGCGACACCGCGCCGCCGCGCGACACCGCGCCGCCGATGCCGGCGGAACGCCGTCGGCCGGAGCCGATCGTCGAGCCGCTCGTGTCGGAGCCGTTCGAGTCGCAGCGGTTCGACTCGCCGCGGTTCGAGCCGGAGCCGTCGCAGCCGTTCAGCGCGTTCGACGGTGGTCTGACGGACACCACCGACACCGAGCTCGCCGACCCGCCGCCGCAGGCCACCGCCGCGGCGACCCAGTACATCGACATCTCCTCGGGTTCGCTGACCCCGCCGTCGGAGGCGCCGGCCATGTCGCCGCCGCTGTCGGACCGCGGCTGGTTCGACGACGAGCTCGACGGCGACGCCGCCGACCAGGCCCCCGAGGACCAGCCCGCGGTGCCGCGCAACCGGCACGTCATGGTGGCGCCGGAGCCCGGTGACCTCGATGGCCGTCTGGTCGACGACGACATCGGCACCGTCCTCGACGACGAGCCGCAGGCGCGCCAGGAACCGAGGCCGGCCATCGAGGACGACGACGGTGGCACGGTCTTCACCCAGCGCACGCGCCCGATCCCCGGCGAGCTGATCCGGCAGATCGACGAGGCGGGTCAGGAGGAGGCGGCGCGGTCCGAGCGATCGGACGGTTTCGTCGATGACCTGGCCGAGGACCCCGAGGATGGTGAGACGGACCGTCGTGAGCGGACCGTCGAGTCGGAGCCGGTCGCCCTTACCGTTCCGGAGCCAGTGCCGGTCGTGCCGCCGGAGCGTCCCGCGGAACAGACGGAAGTGGTCTCGGCCGTCCGCGGCAGCGCGAGCGAGCTCCCACGCCGGGTGCCGGCGAAGAGCAAGATGACGCCGGGGGTAGCCGTCCGAGTCGAACCGACGCCGAGCGCGTTGCCGAAACGGGTGCCGCGGCTTGCCCG
>Ga0193717_1000480_pt1 | contig 26812 bp, 30 predicted proteins | sample U2c2metaG_FD_145900 | JGI IMG/M metagenome (GOLD analysis project Ga0193717, IMG submission 145900) | Soil microbial communities from a riparian zone of the East river system, Colorado, United States - U2c2 | ecosystem: Environmental > Terrestrial > Soil > Riparian zone | place: USA: East River...
CCTTGGATGCATCCTGGCAAGGCAACTTGACTGGCAAAGCAACACACCTGGAGCAGGTAAGTGCAAACAGCCGTAAGCTGGCAAAAACAGCGCGTGAATGTGTAGATGAGCTATATCCGTATTGCGGCCTGCAGGCTGCCAACCCCGATGCGGAGATTAACCAGGTATGGCGCGATCTGCATACGGCCAGCCAGCATTCTTTGCTGACGTTTAAGCGCTGATTTCCTGGTACAGAAATCTAAAACGAATTATCCGGCATAAACCGCAGCTGTTTTTCGAAATATTCATCCCAGCTATGTTGCTGCATGCGGTCGGTCATGTGCTGGGTGTCCTCGTCGTAATCAGCATTGAGCTGTTTGTATTTGGCGTCAACGCGGTTAAAAATAGCCATGGCCTCGTACTGGTAATTACGACTGAAACGGGTTTTACCAATTTCGCGCAGCACCTCCTGCTGTTCCAGATAGGCAATGGTATAATGGCCTTGCTCGTGTTTTAATACCTCGGCCAGCACCTGACCTGAGGTTATTTGACTCCTGTCGAGCCATGATTTTTGGGTGTTCAGTATCAAACTTACAAAGGCATTGAGTATATAGCCCCCGTTTTGCCGGCTTGCCTGGTACTTGAAATCAATAGTACAATTGGTGTAAGCAACTACGCCCCGCGCATTTGCACGGGGCGTACCACCAAAATCGTTAACTGTTAGCCGATGGAACTGCTGGGCTGATGCCACGCTGACAGTCAATAAAAACAGGGCCGTAGCGCCGATACACTTAATCCATCTTACTTTCATGAAATATGCAGGTTAAAACTTTTACTTTTTGACCTTGTCAGCCTGTAAAAGGTTTAAGCCCATCATTTCTTTTAATGTATGCTGCATCTGGTCGGTTGATCCATCAAGGAATATCACGTTGCCCTGTGAGTTTTCGGCAAAGTGCTTGATTGATTCTGTCCACATGGTAAACATGATTACCGAGGTATCCATATTCGCCTCGGCCATTTCTTTAGCGGCAACGGTCATACCGCGGGCCACCTCCTCACGGAACAGGGCAATACCCTGGCCACGCAGCTGTGCCGCCTCACGCTCTGCCTGCGCCGATATTTTGATAGCGTTACCCTCAGCTTCGGCAGCTTTTGTTTTAGTGATCAGTAAAGCCTGGCCTTCGTTTTCGGCGGCGGCTTTCAGGTTGTTGGAGGCAACCACCTGGCTCATGGATTTCATGATCACGTCATCAAACGTAATGTCGTTCAATTGCAGATCCTGCAGGTGATATCCCCAGCCTTCCAGTATCACATCAAGCTGTTCTTTAACATGCTCCACAATATCGCGCCTTAATATCAACACTTCGCTTTGGCGCTTGGTAGCCACAAACGCCCTGATAGATCCTTCAACCGTGCGTATCAGGGCCTGCATCAGGTTACGCTCATCAACAAATTTAAAGGCTACATTTTTAATGGTTTCTTCCTGCTGGTCCAATACTGAATACAGCAGCATGGCTTTAAAATAAACATTGGCCTGGTCAAAGGTTACCGCCTGAAACTCCAGCTCAACCGATCGGTTCTGGATAGATATTTTAGAATAAATGTTTTCAATAAACGGCAGTTTAAAATTCAACCCCGGGGTAAGTATGCGCCGGTATTTACCGAATATGGTAATTACCACTATTGTGCCCTGTTTTACAGACACAAAGGAGGTTGATATAATAATCAGTACAATTAATACAATAATTGAAAAGATGATTTGGCTTGTCATGGGTGATAATATTTAGTAAATAAATGTAGCAATTAATTATTGGTGTACTATTTGTTTTTATAAAAAGCTTTATAAAACAGCATATAAACCATGAACCTAAAACGAACTTTTGGAGCCATACTTACCGTACTCGGTATCATAGGCTTAATTTATACAGGAATTGAGATCATAAACCATAACGGACAGGCCACCACCCTGGTAGTAGTAGGTATTATAGCCCTGTTATTTTTCTTTACAGGCATCAGCCTTGTACGTAATACAAAAGATGAAGCATAATATAAAGGCCCGCATCAGGATACGGCCCTTTATAATCTTACTGCACACTATTGCGTGGGTCGGGTTTAATTTTCAACAAGTATTCTTGCGGAGGCTCGGTACCGGCCAGGTTCTTTACAAAATAATCCCAGCGGCGGCGGGTCATATATAATGAATATGTGCCATAACCATGCGCGCTATTAGGGAACACTACCAGGTCATAATTCTTATTGGCTTTCTCTAAAGCTTCAACCACCAGCATGGTATTGGTTGGGGGTACATTATTATCCATTAACCCATGGGCAAGCATTAATTTCCCTTTTAAGTTTTTAGCATAGTTTTGATTTGCCTGCGCTTCGTAATTTGACGTACCATCGGCCTGCGGCGCCAATAGGCCAATATAGCGTTCGCCCCAGTCATCCTCGTAGTTGCGGTTATCATGATTGCCAGATTCTGATATACCTACTTTAAAAAAATCGGGGAAGCGGAACATGGCCGCCGCGGTTGCAAAACCACCGCCTGAGTGCCCCCAGATGCCTGCGCGGTTAATATCAATATAAGGATATTTTTGAGCCAGTTGCTGCATACCGCTAACCTGATCGGGCAGGGTATTTTCAGACATATGTGCGTAGTTCATATCGTGGTAACTTTTTGAACGCAGCGGATTGCTGGTACCTTCCAGCTGAATAACCACAAATCCAAGTTCGGCCAGGGCCTGGCAATCGCCCCTTGCCGAAGAGAATGACCAACTTCCTACGCTACCTCCCTGGGGACCAGGATAAATGTTGTTGATGATAGGGTATTTTTTTGACGGATTAAGATTAGTTGGCGTATACATTAAGCCGTAAATATCTGTTTGGCCGTCATGCGCCTTAACCGTGATAGGAACAGGAGGTTTCCAGCCGGCAGCTACAAGTCTTGAAATATCTGTTTTTTCTAACGTGCTGATCAGTTTTCCGTTCAGATTACGCAACACGGTAACCGGGGCAACATCGGGTTTTGAATAAGTGTCGACAAAATAACCATTCGCGGGCGATAAAGTTATCTGGTGATTTCCTTCTTCGGGTGTAAGCAGCGTTAGGTTTTTCCCATCAAAGCCTACTTTATACAGGTGGGTAAAATATGGGTTTCCCGGCTCGCGGCCGTCTGCCAAAAAATATATCAGGCGGTTCTTCTCGTCTACTTTAAGCAATTCGGTTACTGCCCAGTCGCCCTTGGTGATCTGGTTTTTCAGCTTCCCGGTCAGGGCGTCGTATAAATAAAGATGTCCCCAGTTATCCCGTTCAGAAAACCAGATAATTTCATTTGACTTAGCCAGGTATTTCCAGTTGATAGCTCCCTGGCCCGACTCATATTGCGTGGCTACGGTTTCCTCAAAAACTTCGCGTACGGCACCTGTAGCTGCATCCGCAATGCGGAATTTCTCCTGCTTATGATCGCGCGATGTAGAAACAAAGGCCAGCTTTGAAGCATCGGCGTTCCAATCCACATCATCAAAGGTACCGCTGCTCGAAATATCATCGCTCAGTGTAGCCCGGTGCGGATCAGGCGGCACCTGGATATTGATCACCTTAGGGTTATCAACATCAATGATTACCCGCTGAATGGTGGCAATTTCCTTATCGCCGGGCAGCGGATATTTCCATGCCTTTAACGTAGGGTGGCCAACATTGGTAGTAACCAGGTACATATCGCCAACGTTACGCTGATCCTGCTTAAAGGTGGCTATCTTTTTAGAATCGGGCGACCAGCGCAATACAGGTCCGTCAGATGATTTCCAGCCGGCATTATCTGTTGCATAGCCAAAATCCTTTACACCATCTGTTGTAAGCTGTGTTTGTTTGCTGGTTTTAATGTCACGAACCCACAAGTTATCGTTCTTAATATATGCAGCCAGGTTTCCATTTGGCGAAAAAACTTCGTCGCCTCCGCCCCTACGGCCGGCGCGTCCAACACGCGGACTACTAACTGTGGCGTTATCCGGTGTAACCTGGTAACCCTGCAGGTCACATTTCCATGATTTACCATCAACAGCAAATGAAATTGATTTATCATCAGCTGCAAAACTCAAGCTACGGAATGGCAGGTTGTTACCCTCATAGGTTTTCCCGGATGCGGTTGATAGCGCCGCTGCCAGTTTCTGTTGATCAAAAGCCGCGGCACGCGTTTTTTTAACGGGATCAACCAGAATAAATTCGCTGCCCTGTGCGGTTAAAACCCGATACCAGAACTTATCGCCCGATATCCAGTTGGGGGTTATTCTGCCATGATCAACCAATTGTTCGGTATTATAACTCATAAAGCTTTCTGCATGAGCGTAATCTTTCTCCGTAAGGGTATTGCCTTGTTGGGCATTCGCGGTTAGTGCAAATGCTACTGTAGTTATTGATAATAAATATTTATTCATACGCTGTTGAACGTCTGCTTAAAAAAGTTAATAGCTGATTCAAGGTGCAAATTAAGTTTTTTTAACCGTGCTTATTCTTTGGGTACTGTAACTTTTGTGAGTGAATTACCAAACGGCGGGGGAACCGTTATTTCGCCGCTACCAGAAATATTCAGGCCCGCCTCGGGGAAATCAGTTTCGGTAAGCGTTTTGATCCTGAGCATGGCCTGATCAAGTGTATCACGTATCAATCCCTTATTATGCGCCTGCTTAAATGATATAATACGGCCGTTTAAAAATTCGCCTTTTTTATTTACATACACCTTTAATAGCGGCGCCATACCGCAAATGCCAATTACACTTACACATTTATAGGTGCAAAAATTACCCAGACTGTAAGCGATCAGCCGGTTCTTATACAATTCCAGGGCACGGTTAACATGAGGGCCATTTCCAAATACCATATCGGCACCGGCATCAATGGCGTTATGGGCAAAGGCATGCACATCGCCGCGTTTTTCGCCGACGTAAGATTCCACAGCAAAGGGTACATGTTCAAAATCAATCCCCTCACCTCCGCCATGAAACGATACCATAACAATGTCGCAACGCTGTTTAAGCTCCCTGATGATGCGCGCCGCCCCCTTTATGTCATGGATGGATACGGTATTGGCATTGGGCGCAAATGAGCAAAAGCCATACTTAATGCCATTAAGCTCAAACACGGTAGATGGCTGAACGAGCAAACCCGCGTAATGTATGCCCAGGCTATCTAATGTTTTGGTGGTGCTGTTACGCCCTTTTTGGTCAAAATCATTAATATGATTATTAGCCAGGCTCAGCAAATTAAACCCGGCATTTTTTAAAACCGAGCCATACCGGGTAGGCATTCTGAACAAATAAGCCTTGCTCCTCTGATGCAATTTAAAATGTGCCGGATCGCCAAGATCAAGTAGTGTACCTTCCAGGTTACCAAAAGCAACATCAGCCTTCTTTAGTTCGGCAGTTACTGCTTTAAAACTATTGCGGGCACTATCTGGTGGCAATGTGGTACTATCAGGATATGAGGTACCCAGCATAATATCGCCAACGGCGGCAATACAAAAAGAATCGCGCTGAACCGGGGTGACTTTGGCTGGTAAACTTTTGGGGGATAACTGTTTTTTTTGCCTTGCAACCGGTTGCTTATTTTCAACGGGGGGTTCACAAGCCTGTAAAAACGGCACCACGCAGGCTGCAATGAGCAATATATATGGCCTTATGGTTAAAAAAAATCCCCTCATGTTCATGAAGGGACTAATTTAATTATTTAATTGAATTTCTTTAGTTATTGTTCTCGTCGGCATCCGGCGTTGAAGCTGAAGAACCGGTAAACTCATCTTTAAATGAAGCCAGCAGGCGGCCGCCTTTGTAAAAATAACGGCTGTAATAATTATCGTCAAGACTGCTGATGGCAACACCTCTTGATGATGCATGCGCAAATTTGTTGTTCCCTAAATAAATACCAACATGTGAAATGCGGCGGCTATGAATTTTAAAGAACACCAGGTCGCCTTCTTTCAGGTCATCCCTCCCTACAGGGTTCACCATGCTAAAAATATCGCGTGAGCTTCTTTTGATATCCAGGTTAAAAACCTCGCTGTATAATTCTTTGGTAAAGGCCGAGCAATCGATACCCTTTCTTGACTCGCCGCCAAAATGGTAAGGGGTACCTATCCAATCATATACAAAATGAAAAAGTTTCATGTTTGAGGTTGCAGATAACGCAACACCCATAATTTGTGACAAATATGTTTTAGCTAAACCTTCCTGCTCGTCAGGAGCCTTATCGGCGGGAGTATTTGGAGCGATTGTTGTTTGAGCCTGCGATGCTAAAACGCTGAAAAATAATGCAATAGCAAGGGTAATTTTCTTCATTTAATGCTTTAGTTTGCTGATTAGGGCAACAAATTTGTTTATTAAATCAGACACTGTGTCTATCGTTGGATACAAAACTATCTATATTTTTTAAAATTGCAAATAAATGGCATTTTTTTTTCAAAAAATATAAAATATTTATCTAAGCTAAAAATCTTATTAATCAAAGGCCATCCCCATTACATTTATGTTACTTTATGGTGGTGGTTTTTAAGGTCCTTTTGCTTTTTTATCCAAAAAATAATTGTTGAAATGACCTTAAAACGTCAAAATTTGTTTACAAACCGTTATATGCTATCAAAAAGCCTTTGGCTTTATAGCAATATGACAGTATAAAGTTTGGTTAAACACACAAAACGCGGTTTACACTGCTCATTTATAGCATTAATTTGAAATAAAAATAAATCTGCTCAACAAATTCGTTGCAGTTTCGATATTTTCAAGGATATAATTAGATTTGCGCTTTACTCCAAGAAATTGATTGTTTTAATTACATGAGTTCAATCGAAATTAACAAAGACACTTACCTGATGTGGTACGAACAAATGCTGTTAATGCGCAAGTTCGAAGAAAAAGCAGGACAGTTATACGGGCAACAAAAAATCAGGGGCTTTTGCCACCTATATATTGGGCAGGAAGCCGTATTGGCCGGAGCCATGTCCGTAATAAAACAGGAAGACAGCATGATCACCGCGTATCGCGACCACGCTCATGCCCTTGCTAAGGGTGTAACCCCCAATGCTGTAATGGCCGAACTATATGGCAAAGCTACCGGATGCTCAAAAGGCAAAGGTGGTTCTATGCACATGTTTGATAAGGAAAAGCATTTTTATGGCGGTCACGGTATAGTTGGCGGTCAGGTACCACTGGGTGCCGGTATCGCTTTTGCCGAGAAATATAAGGGTACCGAGTTTGTGAACATTGTTTACATGGGTGATGGAGCTGTGCGCCAGGGTGCATTGACCGAAACATTTAACATGGCCGCGCTTTGGCAGCTGCCTGTAATTTTTGTTTGCGAAAACAATGGTTACGCTATGGGTACCTCTGTTGAGCGTACTACTATACAAACCGACATTTACAAATTAGGCTTACCTTACGGTATCCCGTCATCGGCAGTTGATGGTATGGACCCTGCTGCTGTACACGTTGCTATGGACGAAGCCGTTCAGCGTGCACGTAAAGGCGAAGGCCCAACCTTTTTGGAAATGCGCACCTACCGTTACAAAGGGCACTCCATGTCTGACCCTCAAAAATACCGTACCAAAGAAGAGCTGGAAAGCTATAAAGCTAAAGACCCAATTGAATTAACCAAACAAGTTATAGTAAAAGAAGGTTATGCTGATGATAAATGGTTTGAAGAGATCGAAGCAAAGATCAAGGCACAGGTTGATGAATCAGTTAAATTTTCTGAAGAATCACCATGGCCTGAGGCTTCTGAACTATACACTGATGTTTATGTTCAGGCCGACTATCCTTATATCAGAGACTAATCCTATATTTATATCAAATAATTATTCTATATAATAGTATATGGCCGAAGTAGTTAAAATGCCTAAGATGAGCGATACCATGACCGAAGGGGTATTGGCGAAATGGCATAAGAAAGTTGGCGATAAAGTGAAATCAGGCGATGTATTGGCCGAGATTGAAACTGATAAAGCTACCATGGATTTTGAATCGTATCAGGATGGCACCTTGTTATATATAGGTGTTGAAGAAGGTAGCGCTGTTCCGGTTGATGCCGTTATTGCCGTTTTAGGTAACGAAGGCGAAGATTACAAAGCCGCCCTGACGCAGGATGGTGGCGCCGAAAAGAAAGAAGAAAAACCTGCTGAAGCTGCTGCCCCCGCAAAAGCTGAAAAACCTGCAGAAGATAAAAAACCTGCTGCTACCGCAGCACCAAAGGTTGACCTTTCAAGCATACCGGCTACTGTAATACGTATGCCTGCCCTCAGCGATACCATGACCGAGGGTGTTATTGAAAAATGGAATTTTAAAGTTGGTGATAAAGTAAAATCTGATGACTCCCTGGCTGATGTAGCAACCGATAAGGCTACTATGGAGGTTGTGGGTTATGAAGAGGGTACACTTTTATATATTGGCCCTAAAGAGGGCGAAGCTGCGCCGGTTAATGGCATTATTGCTATTGTGGGTAAAGAGGGTACTGATATTACGCCTTTACTGCAGGATACCGGCGATGCGCCTGCTGCTGCGCCGGCAGAAGAAGCTGCACCTAAAGCCGAAACCGCTACTGCGGACGCCGAGCCTGCTGCTGCTTCGTCAACCGCGGATGACAGCCGCGTTAAAGCATCTCCGCTTGCACGTAAAATAGCAAAAGATAAAGGCATTAACCTTAATGACGTAAAAGGCAGCGCCGAAGGCGGCCGCATTATTAAGAAGGATGTGGAAGAGTATAAACCAAGCGCTCAACCAGCTGCTGCTCCTGCAAGTACCGAAGCTCCTGCAACTGCATCTGCTCCGGCTGCTAAGGCTCCTATCATCCTGCCAACTTACACCGGCGAAGAGAAATTTACCGAAAGGGCCGTTACACAAATGCGCAAGGCAATTAGCCGTCGTTTAAGCGAAAGCTTGTTTACCGCGCCGCATTTTTATGTAACCATGACCATTGATATGGACCAGGCCATAGCTGCCCGTACCCGCATCAATGATGTTGCCCCGGTTAAAATATCATTTAATGATTTTGTATTAAAAGCCTGTGCTGTTGCCTTAAAACAACACCCTGCAATTAATTCATCATTCCTGGGCGATAAGATCCGCACTAACGAGCATATCCATATTGGTGTTGCCGTTGCTGTTGACGAAGGTTTACTGGTACCGGTAATTAAGTTTGCCGACGGTAAATCATTAAGTCATATCTCGGTTGAAGTAAAAGATTTTGCTGGTAAAGCTAAAGCTAAAAAATTACAACCTGCCGAAATGGAAGGCTCAACCTTCACCATATCAAACTTAGGTATGTTTGGTGTTGATGAGTTTACCGCTATTATTAACACACCAAATGCCTGTATCCTTGCCGTTAGCGGTATACAACAGGTACCGGTTGTTAAAAACGGCGCTGTAGTACCAGGCAATGTAATGAAGGTTACCCTAAGCTGTGACCACCGTGTGGTTGATGGCGCAACAGGTGCAGCGTTCCTGCAAACACTAAAATCATTACTGGAAGAACCGGTAAGGTTACTGATATAATTTTTTAATTTGGAGTTCGGAATTTCAATTTTGGATTTACCAATATTAAAGAGCGCTGGTGTTAACTCCAGCGCTCTTTTTGTTTCAAGACCTATTTTCTCCCCATTGCCTGTGTCCTCACAGGCAACTTTGGTTCGTTAATTCTCCGTTTTGTCACGCAGCGTGGCAATCTCCTCATGCTAATCAATCCTGCAAGGTCTGCTTCCCGTCCTGGTGAGATTGCTTGGTTCCCTGCTTGCCGGCAGGCTCGTAACAATGATTTTTATTGGTCATCAAACGTACTTCATGATATTCTTTATCTGATGGATATGCCTCTGGGTATGATAAATAGTTAAATATACCCATTCCAGCCGGGTTAGCCGGCCCATTCCCGGAAATTTAAAACCGGCGAAGGTCCCTGTAAGGTCTTCTGTTTGGATGATATTTACCAGGTTTTCAAATGTGTTTGTCAGGGTATCAACCAATGCCTTTTTATCGTGATCCACGCCCGAGGGCATGATTGCCGGAGCTGAAGGGAATTTAAGATTGAAATTTAAAAACATATCCTGGAGTTCCTTAGCATGTTGATCCGGGCTCCTTTCGGTTACTTCTACGGGTGCTTTTAAAGTGTTTATTACTCCCGACACCGATAGGAGCCCATGTTCACAAACCTGCCCGGCCGTCCAGCTTCCTTCAAAGGGCACCTGGTTAATATCTTTCTGTTTAATGGATGCTATAGTTTGCATCAGTTTTTTTTCTGTCGATTCCACCTGAATGGTTACCAATTGGTTCAAGGTGATGTGTCCGGGGTTTATTGTCTGATCTTTCATAAATCCTGATATTAGGTGATAATTCAAATCTCGGCACTAAAAATCATAACCGAAGGTGGAATTAACGACACTTTAGGGGTGTTTTGCGACAAAAACAATAGCCTCCTCTAAATCTGCCCCAAAGGGAGATTTTAAAAAAACATTATGCTCTCTCCCTGGAGAGGGTTGGGTGAGGCCCCTTCCCAAAAACGTTAACTCACTGTCAAATAACCGCTATACTTTTACAGCTTTTGCATTTATTGTATATTCACACAAAAATTTACATTATGACCCTTTACAGCTTTTTCCAACATCTTCATTCCGGTTTTAGGTATGTTGTACTTGTATTAATAGTAGCGGCCGCTTTGGGGTGCACTAATTGGCCTGATAAGCAAAAAGCCCTATTCAGAAGGTAACCGCAAGCTCAATTTATTTGCCCTGATATCGGCTCATACACAATTGCTTATCGGTATTATACTGTACTTTATCAGTCCGCTTGTGCAGTTTAATAAAGCCGCTATGCACGACAAACACCTGCGCTTTTTTACTGTTGAGCACTGGGTTATGATGGTAATTGCTATTGTTTTGATCACCATTGGCCACAGCAAATCAAAAAAGGCCGCGGGCCCCGAAGCAAAGCACAAGGCCATTTTTATATTTTATTTACTGGCTTTAGTCATAATTTCGGCCGGTATTATACTAATTCCACGCAGCTAATAGGATTTAGCAATAATAATTTTTCAGAAAAAATTTGGTAATTCAATTTTCTTTATAAATTTGTGACCACGATGATTAAAAGCACTCATAAAAACAGCTGGTGGCACCAATTAAATTTGGCAGCCGGATGTGTTTTTGATCAGAGATAACTAATCAATTGTAAACCTAAATAGGAAACCCGGCGACCCCAATTCGTCGGGTTTTTTTTGTTTAACGAATTTGATAACAAACATGAATAAATTTAAAATAACTACCACCCATAAAAAGCTGCTTGCAGATACCACCACACCGGTAAGCATTTACCTGCGTCTTAGGGATGTGTTCCCAAATTCGCTGCTACTGGAGAGCTCTGATTACCACAGCCGCGAAAACAGTTTGAGCTATATATGCTGTGAGCCTATTGCCGGTCTGGTGTTAAATAACGGCATCTTAAAAAAACAATATCCGGATGGCAGCCACGAAACCCATGAAGCGGGCACATTTGAGCTGATAGACCAGATCAACCAGTTTATAGACAGCTTTGAAACCGACGCCAATCCGTCAAAAATAATATCGAACGGATTATTTGGGTATTTTACACATGAGGCGGTGGAGCATTTTGAAACCATCCGCCTAAAACAAAGCGATGACGTAACCCGGCAGATCCCGGTGATGCAATACCATATTTACCGCTACATCATCGCTATTGATCACTTCAAGAACGAACTGTACATTTTTTATAACCAGGCCGAAGGTAGGTCAACAAACGGCGGCGGTATTGAGAAACTGGAGTACCTCATCAAAAACAAAAACTTCCCCGAGTACAATTTCAAAAGCCAGGATGCCGAGCAATCAAACCTCACCAATGAGGAATTCATCAGCATTGTTGAAAAAATGAAGCAGCACATTTTTAGGGGCGATGTTTTCCAGATAGTACCATCAAGGGCATTTTCGCGCACTTTCCAGGGCGATGAATTTAATGTTTACCGTGCGCTGCGCTCCATTAACCCTTCTCCCTATTTGTTTTATTTTGATTACGGCGATTTCAGGATCTTTGGTTCATCGCCCGAGGCGCAGATCACTATAAAAAATAATGTGGCCAGCATATTCCCTATCGCGGGTACCTTTAAACGCAGCGGCGATGATGTAAAAGATGCCGAGATAGCCCGCAACCTGGAGAATGATCCTAAAGAATCGGCCGAGCACGTGATGCTGGTTGACCTGGCCCGCAACGATTTGAGTCGCCATTGCGAGCAGGTAGAGGTTAAAGCGTTCAAAGAGGTACAGTATTATTCGCATTTGATCCACCTGGTATCGCACGTGAGCGGCAAGTTACTGCCTGGCGTATCATCCTTTAAAATTGTGGCCGATACTTACCCTGCGGGTACGTTGAGCGGCGCACCAAAATACCGGGCCATGGAAATCATTGATGAGAACGAAAAAGCCAAACGCAGTTTTTATAGCGGCGCCATCGGATTTCTGGGTTTCAACGGCGATTTTAACCACGCCATCATGATCCGCTCGTTCCTCAGCAAAAACAACACCCTGCATTACCAGGCCGGCGCAGGCATTGTAGCAGGCTCCATAGCCGAGAGCGAACTGAAAGAAGTTGATAACAAAATAGCGGCTCTGAGGCGCGCTGTAGAAATGGCAGAGGAGCTTTAGATATTTCGAAATTCGAATCTTCGATTTCGGATTTAGTTTTTAGGATTTAGAATTTACAAGATGAACAAAATATTAATAATTGACAATTATGATTCTTTTACCTACAACCTGGTGCACCTGGTTAATGAGCTTGGGCAGCAATGCGAGGTTTGGAGGAACGATAAGTTTGCCATTGACGATGTGGATGCTTTTGATAAGATCATCCTTTCACCAGGGCCAGGCATCCCGTCAGAGGCCGGGCTACTGCTTGATGTGATCGAAAAATATTCGCCTACTAAAAGCATATTCGGTGTATGCCTTGGTCAGCAAGCCATAGCCGAAGTATTTGGCGGCAGTTTGTACAATTTAAGTCAGCCCATGCATGGGATAGCCACACCCATAAAAGTCACCAACAGGCAGGAGCCGCTTTTTAAGGGCCTGCCTGACACCTTTAAGGTTGGCCGCTACCATTCATGGGTAGTAAGTGACAGAGACCTGCCAGAAGTGCTGCAGGTAACCGCTATTGATGAGGAAGATAATTCGATCATGGCATTATCGCACCGCGAATATGATGTGCGTGGTGTACAATTTCACCCCGAGTCGATATTGACCGAATACGGCAAGGAGTTAATGCAAAACTGGCTAAGCTGATAACAATTGGCAAATAATGATAACTTTGTGTTAACAGAATATAAAAAGGTATCGTATTATATAATTTGTCATCCTGATCCTGCCTGCCGGCAGGGAACGATCTATTAACTAACCGTGCATGTTGCATAATAGATGCTTCACTCGTTCAGCATGACAAAAACAACCGTCATTGCCAGGTACGAAGCAATGACGTTATTTTTTAATCTATGACAATACTTGATAAAATAGTTGCTAACAAGAAAAAGGAAGTAGCATCTGCAAAAAAGCGTACTTCCTATGTAGAGCTGGAAGAGTCGGAATATTTTCACCGGGAAACCTACTCGTTCAAAGAGTTTTTGCTTGACCCTACGCGCAACGGAATTATAGCCGAATTTAAACGCAGATCGCCGTCAAAAGGCATTATTAATGATAAAGTGAGGGTTAGCGCCGTTACCAACGGCTATGCCAATGCAGGCGCCTCTGCTCTATCTGTTTTAACCGACCGTAATTTTTTTATGGGCCGCAAGGCCGATCTGGTTAAAGCCCGTTCTGTAAACACCATACCTATCCTACGTAAGGATTTCATGATAGATGAGTACCAGGTGATCGAGGCCAAATCATTGGGGGCCGATATTATTTTGCTGATAGCTGCCATACTTACCCCTGCCCAAATTGATACCATGGCCACGCTGGCCAAAAGCATAGGTTTAAACGTGCTGCTTGAAGTGCATAACCTGGAAGAGCTGGAGCGCAGCATCCACCCCAAGCTGGATGCCATAGGCGTGAACAACCGCAACCTGGCTGATTTTACCGTATCAGTTGAAACATCGTACGAACTGGCCAAACATATCCCGGCCGAATTCCTGAAAATATCAGAAAGTGCCATTAGCGATCCTGAAACCATTAGGCATTTAAAGCTGGCCGGTTTTAATGGCTTTTTAATTGGCGAAACTTTTATGAAAAAAACCGACCCGGGCGAGGCGATGAGGCAGTTTGTAGCGCAGTTGTAATCAGGAGATTCAACTGTAATAAACAGGCATTTTGCATAGTCAAATATAAAATTGCTAAATTTATGTAAGCAATTATGGTACAATCAAATGCCTTAAAGCGATGAATTATTATCAAATTCAACCACCGGATCATCTTAAAGCGTACATCAGAAGTTGCTGGGTTCTGGAAAGTGCTAATGCCGAAACTTCGCCGCAATTTTTCAGAACAATGGCCGATGGCTGTCCGGGACTTATTTTTCAACCATTGCATAAAGGCATATTATCCCAGGGCGACAAGAAGCTAAGCGATGTTTTTCTGTTCGGGCAAACCACCCGCCATGCCGAATTGAATTTAACAGGAATGTTCAACATGCTGGGGATATATTTTTATCCCAACGCGCTTAAATCCATATTTGGTTTTAATGCCGAAGAATTAACTAATTCATGCCTTGATATTGATGATCTGGCAAAAAGAAAAGAACATCACCTTTCAGAACAACTTTTAAATACAGCGTCAGTACATGATCAGTTCAATATTTTATTTGCTTATTTAACACAGGAAATCCGCAATAACTTCAGGCATAACCATATAATGGAGTATGCCATGGCTCAAATACTGCAGTCAAAAGGTAGTGTTTCGCTAAGGGAGGTACAAAAATATTTACAGCTTTCTGAACGGAGCCTGGAGCGTAGGTTTAAAGAATACATTGGCATCCCGCCCAAGTTGTTTTCACGTATTTGCCGTTTCCAGGCATCCCTGGGCCATCTGCGTAATAACAACTACGATAAACTAACAGATGTTGCTTTTGAGAACGACTATGCCGACCAGTCGCACTTTATACGCTCCTTTAAGGAGTTTGCAGGTTTTTCGCCAGTCCAGTATCAAAAAAAATCACAGGAAATTGTCGAAAATCTATCCGCGCTCACCAATTAAATGCCACTGTCGGTTTTGTTCTATTTTCTGAATTTGGGCTGATATAGTTTTGTTAAAAAAACAAGACTATGAAAAATCAACAAAACACCGAAAAGAAAATACTGGTATTAGGTGGTACCGGAAAAACCGGAAGCCGTGTTACTGACGGGCTTAAACAATTGGGTTACAACGTAAGGGTTGGAAGCCGATCAGCCGAAATACCTTTTGACTGGAACGACCAGAGCACCTGGCTACCTGTATTGCAAGGCATGGATGGCGTGTACATTACCTATCAGCCAGATCTGGCTGTTCCCGGTGCCGAAGACAGCATCCGTGCACTTAGCAAATTAGCTGTGGACTGTAAGGTTAAGCAATTGGTTTTACTATCGGGCCGGGGAGAATACGAAGCACAGCAATGTGAAAAAATTATAATGGATGCCGGCACCGACTGGACCATATTACGGGCAAGCTGGTTTTGCCAAAACTTTAGTGAAAGTTATCTATTAGAACCTGTATTAGCCGGGCACGTAGCGCTCCCGGTTGGCAACATACCCGAACCTTTTATTGATGCTGATGATATTGCAGATGTAGCGGTCGAGGTACTGACCAATGATGGGCACTCCGGGCAGTTATATGAACTGACAGGTCCGCGTTTATTAACTTTTCAGGAAGCAGTGAAGGAAATAGCGGATGCCACCGGCCGGCCCATTCAATATGAGCAGATCTCCATGGATGATTACGTGGCCATGCTTACTGAGTACGAGGTGCCGCAGAACATTATATGGCTGATCACCTACCTGTTTACCGAGGTTTTGGATGGCCGTAACGCCAGCCTTACCGATGGCGTACAGCGTGCCCTGGGCCGTAAACCAACAGATTTTTCAGAATATATACGGAAAGCTGTGGCCGCAGGTGTTTGGCAGGTTGAAGAAGTTTGAGAAAGCCAAAAGGCATCAGCAACCAAAGCTGATGCCTTTTGAATAAAATTTTCACTAACAACTATTCCCTGTGCTTGCTATGAAACCTGATACTCATTGCAGCAACACTTATAAAGCTAATCAACCGTCAGGTTTGCTTCTAAATATCCCCTGGCAATCTTGCATACGTCCCCTCCTACGTAAACATCATTTATGAGACCATCTTTTTCTAAAGCCTTTACCAATAATTGGCTCGGGCGACCCAGGTTATAGCCTTGCTTAAATTCAATAATTTCATTGGCGCTTTTTACTCCCTTTTTAACCAGGTACGCCCCACATGGCCCTACAAGACTTCCGGTAGCAATATCCTCTACCTGGCCGCTATTATCCCATGTACGGATGCTGAGATCAGGGATATTTAGTGTTCCGATAAACTTTGCCCCGAATGCTCTTAAACGATCTTCCAGATCCGTTATTTTTATCTTAGCATTCACCGCATTGTGCTGAAGCGGCAGCAACAAATAAGGAAGCCCGGTTGAAACCATCACAGGTAAATGCCCGGGGTACAGATCATCAGCAGATAAATTCATTACCTCCATAATTTCTTTTGTTTCAGCGGCGCTTAGTGTAACACCAAATTCAGGTATTCCCTGGTTCATCCAGCTTTCATAAACACCCTTTTTAAACTGCGTTGATACATGTACTGTTTTGACGTTCAGTTTAATATTCCAGTGAGCAACATCCTTATCCTTTGCATAAAGATCATGTAGTATAGCTGCTGCGCCTAAAACCGGGTGCCCTGCAAAATCCAGTTCTTCCTCACAGGTAAATACCCGGGCAGTTACAGCTGACCCTGAAAGATCCTGGAGAAAGATACTCTCAAACTGCCGCATTTCCTGTGTTATCCGCTGCATCAGCTCCGTGCCTAAAGCAGCAGCTTCCGGGAAAACAATTAGGCCGTTACCTGAAAGTGGTTTATCCGAAAATACATCAACATGATAATAAGCTAATGGCTTCATCAATTTGGGTTTAAGTGTTATAACTGATAATATCAATTATCCATTTTTAAGCAATGCAGTGGCGGTTATTTCAACATTGGCTTTTAAAGGCAGCGCCAGCACGGCTATACAGGTTCTGGAAGGATAATAGTCATTAAAATAGGATCTGTAGATCTCGTTTAGCTTTCCAAAATTGTCCATATCCTTAAGATATATGGTTACACTTACAAGATGCTGGTAACCCAGATGTTGACTTGCCAGGATAATACCTATGTTTTTAAGTACCTGATGTACTTCTGCCTCAAAGGAGGTTGCTAAAATCCCGACATTGTCGGTTCCAATTTGACCAGAGAGAAACAGTAACCCATTGGCTTTTACAGCCGTACTGAACGGGCCGGCTGCAGGGCCCGGGCCATTGGCTTGAATGGCTTCGATAGTTTTCATAATTAGTTATATATACCTGTTTTTAATTTTTCATTCCACTCGCTGTCCGGATGTAACATATGCTGATTTTGAGTTAATCGATTTAATCCCCATTCACGCAAAGCGGCCAAAGCGGGTAAAAGTGTGCTGCCTTCCCCGGTAAGTTCATATTCAACTTTCGGAGGGGTTTGATTATAAGCCTTGCGATCAATAATATGATCCCGCTCTAATTCTTTTAATTGCTCGGTAAGCACTTTTGTCGAAATATCAGGTATAATATCCTGAAAGTCCTTAAAGCGTAATGGCTTAATTTGCAGGTGCCAAACAATAATGGGTTTCCAATGCCCGTCCATCACATTAAGATAAGCGGTTACAGGACAGCGAACAGGATATTTTTTCATTGCTTTATTATTGAAACTTATATTACTTTCAAAAGTAAAGTAATAATTTAAAAAAACAAAACATCTGGCAAAAATTTCATCATTCTTATACCTTAATATGTATCTGTTTTCCCCGTTTTTGTATAAATCTGTTTGAGCCGCCTCCCATAGCTTTGTATCATATTTAATTTCAATAATTTAACAATGGCAAAGACAATTTTTATAACCGGAGCATCCCGCGGGTTTGGCAAGCTCTGGGCAGAAGCATTCTTAAAACGTGGCGACAAGGTAGTTGCTACCGCACGGAACCCAGAAACCCTTAATGACCTGGTTCAGAAGTATGGGGGCGCTATACTTCCCATCCAATTGGATGTAAATAACCGCGAAGCCGATTTTGCAGCAATCGCGAAGGCAAAACAACATTTTGGCACTATTGACGTGTTGATCAATAACGCCGGCTATGGCCTGTTTGGTGCGATTGAAGAAACCAGCGAACAGGAAGCCCGCGAACAGATAGAAACCAATGTATTTGGCTTGTTATGGCTGACCCAGGCTGTGATACCCGTGATGAGAGCGCAGGGACATGGGCATATCATCCAGCTATCAAGCGTTTTAGGTGTAGCTACCTTACCGGTTTTAGGTATTTATAACGCTTCAAAATTCGCGGTTGAAGGCCTGAGCGAAACCCTGGCAACGGAGGTTAAAAGTTTTGGAATAAATGTATCCATAGTTGAGCCAAACGGCTTTGCTACCGACTGGGGAGGAGCTTCTGCAATACATACACAATCAATGCCCGAATATGAAGCCGTAAAAGCCGCTTTCGCCGAGGGTGCAACTCCTGATTTTTTTGGAGTGCCCGAAGCAACATCCGAAGCTGTGCTTAAACTGGTTGACGCAGAAAACCCTCCGCTACGCCTTTTCCTGGGCAAAGTAGCTTTACCATGGGTAAAACAAGTATATGAACAACGCCTGGCATCATGGGAAGAATGGCAGGGTGTGGCGGTGGCAGCCCACGGAAAATAACCCATACTAAATTTACATTAGCTAAACTAAATACCTTGGCATAATTCATACTTTTAATAGTGTGAATTATGCTTTAATTATTTTCAACCATGAAACATTATAAAAGCCTGGGCCAACTGAATCGTGAAAACGGATTTCCGCTACCTGAAAATCCACTGCTTAGCCTGGTGCATTGTAATAAAACCTGTTCCATTGGCGACAGGGCGTTTACCAGCGATTTTTATATGATAGGGTTTAAAAAGCTGAAATCGGGTACCTTTTTATATGGCCGTACTAAGTATGACCATGATAATGGCTCCATGTCATTTGTAAAACCACGGCAGATAATTGAGCTGAAAAACCTGGAATTTGAAGAAGATGGCTTCCTTATCTTTCTCCATGAGGATTTTTTAAACGGGCACGCACTACATTCAGAAATTAAAAAGTATGGCTATTTTGATTATGAAACCAATGAGGCACTGCACCTGTCGCCAAAAGAAGAGCAGATCATTTGGGAGCTATTCAATAAAATTGAAACAGAATATTATAACAACCAGGACGAATACAGCAGGGATATTATCCTGGGCCACATTGATTCTATACTAAAATATTCACAACGTTTTTATAAAAGGCAATTCATTAACCGTATTGACCTGTCAGGAAAAATGGTGTCCAGGTTTAACGAAGCGCTTTCCCAGTATTTTGAAAAAGGATTACTGCATACAAAAGGGTTGCCCACCGTAAAATTGATGGCGTCCGAGCTTCATTTGTCACCAAATTACCTCAGTGACCTTTTAAAACAGGAAACCGGTAAAACAGCGATGGAGCTGATCCATATCTTCCTGATATCTGAAGCCAAACACCTGCTTAAGGGTTCGGATAATAACATTGCCGAAACCGCCTATTCCTTAGGCTTCGACAATCTCCCTTATTTTTCACGATTATTTAAAAAAGAAGTGGGTATCAGTCCCAACCAGTTTAAAAAACAAATTTTAAATTGATATGGCGGTAACTCCCTAAAACACACAAAGCCCTATGGTTTGAATGATCTTAGCGTTGGTTTCATACCAATATGCCGAACAAATTGCCGTTTTATACGTATAATGTTTGCATAGTGGCTCACTAAGTACTGACTGAAAAATATGAGAAAAGCAATTTTCTTAATGACATTTACCCTGCTCTGGTGTTTGACCGCCGCTGCCCAGCATGCCATACGTGCTAATCGGATTGCCAAACATATTGGCGAAAAAATGACCGTTGTTGATAGTATTTCTGACGTTGAAACCCATAATGGCTATGTAGATATAAGCCTGGGTAAAGCAAACAGCAAACCCCTGCTTAAAGTAATACTTAATTTAACTCCCAAATTCAAACTTGATGAACGTGATTTAAAAAATCTTAATGAATCTTTATTAGAGGTAACCGGTGATGTGGTGTTAGTAGGGAAGCAGCCAACCATTTATATTACCAATAAAGAAGATCTTTTTTTCTTTGCCTCCGCTGTAAATCAGAAATGGCAGGTATTATCCCAGCTTCCAGATAAGAAAAAATAAACAGGAAGCTCGATAACATTAATGTGTGGTAGCTGTTGTCGATTTTAAATCGATCGCCTTATCATCGGGATGATTCAGGGCATCAATTTTGGCCCTGTGCCTTTTAACCAAAATTTCGGTTTGTATTTCATTACAGGTAAAAACGGCTACCCCCATGTCCATCCTAATTTCATAATTTAAAGACAGGTTAACCGCCCTTGATTTCCAATCATAAATATCAACATAATCATCGGGCTTGCTGGTAAACAAGCCATAATCAGCTAAAAAACCTCTTAAAACTTTATAACCTTCAGATCTTTTGAAAAAAAGATAAATATTAACAATCTTATTTTTATAAACACGTAAACCTATTGACTCCATATACAAAGCTTCGCCCATTTTAAATACGTCAGCATTTGTATATTGATAACTCAGGCAGCTGTCGGTATCTATCTGGTTATTATTATCAAGGAATGATAAATCTGTGCCGGATAGCTCACTAATGTCTGATCCTAATTTAATTCCGTTAAACCCATTACATGCTTTTAAATATTCGATGGAGCCGGGTCTTTTTAACTGTGCAGAAACAAACAAAGGGGAGGAAAGTAAAGCTATGAATAAGCTTAATTTAACGGCTTTACAATAATATACATTTATATAATTTAACATGTTTATTAACTCATCTTACTTAAGAGATTAATTATTACAACAATTAGTCCTAAATGCATTATAGTGTTTTATGACACTTCTAAAAGCAAAACAGCCTGTTTCTTATGCCAATTGGGGAATATATTCTACAATATACAAATTCCGAATGGACGTTGTGAAATATACCCCTGATTAACCTTATCCTTCATAATGCCCCCTTGCTATATCGAAAACAGGTAAAACACTCCTATTTTTCCAGGTTATTTAAAAAAAGTCGGTATCCGTTTAAAAACAAATTTTAAATGGATGAAAAGGAACTGCCAAACAACACAAAGCCTGCAGAAATTAACCTGAAGGCTTTGCGCGACGGGTACTTTAATGAATTATTTTTTCGCCGGCATAGGGATCCCTAACTGGGAAAAATAAGTCGCTTCGGATTGTATAGATCTGTGTGAGGTCATTTTTCCCTCTTTGTTAAAGCTAAAAATATCGGCATCGGGGGTTTTGAATGATTTTTGCGTTGGTTTCATGCCCATGAATGCATTCTTAAAGGTACCGCTCCATAAGCCGGTTACAACTACAGTATCACCCTGAGCTACTGCCTGCAAATCTTCGCCCTTAAAGTCGGGGAAAGCCGCTAAAAAGCTTTTCAGCCCGGTTTTGATCGAGTCCTGGTTCTTCATAGGTTTGGATTCGCCGTTGCCATAATCTACAAAATCGGGGGCGCAATCTTTAAACATTAACTCCACATCTTTTTTAATAAGCGCCTCCTCTGAGTTCAAGGCGGCTTGTTTATTTCTTGCTGTTGAAACCGCGGTGCTATCGCTTCCGTTTACCGTAGAGCCGGTTTTGCTGTTACAAGCAGATAAAAAGCAGGCCAATACGGCCATGCCGGTAATAATTCTTCTCATGGTTTTAAGTTTTAGTGTATTATAAAATTACCATTAAAGTTTTACAATACAATAGGTTAGCATGTACAATAGCTGTGAAACTATTGTATTAAGTTTCCCATGAAAACGTGAAATAAAATTACGATGCGATGGTAACACCAACCAAAGACTGAACAACGCTTCAATTTTATAAACTGGTAAAAACACCCAGTTTATAAATATTATTATCTTTAGGAGTTTCAAAATCCAGCCAGCTTTGTAAAGCTACCTGGGCAGTGCAAGGTCCATACGTAATGATTCTAATTTTTCTTAGCAGGGATTCTTTCCTCAAAACCGCTAAAACTTCTTGCAGGATTTCACCCTTGAAGGGCGTAAACATAAAAAATACAGTTCCTTCAGAATAGTCTGCTTTCCGTGCATCAACATTTATAAATGACACGTTTGATAAATTAAGCTCCGCTGCGCAAGCCTTCGCATAATCGCAAAAAGCCGGCTCGAACTCTATACCTTTGGCTGTAACTCCGGCAAGAAGATTTACCAGGATAGCTACCTGACCCAGGCCAGAGCCTAAATCAAAAAAAACGTCATCTTCCTTGAAGTGCGATTTCTCTACGAGTTCGAAAACGATTCTGGCTGGCGTTTTTTGGTAATATACCATTTCCGGTTCTAAATCTTTAGTCTGCTCCGGCATGGTCTGAAAGGGCGATAACCCATTGATAAAAATATCAAGGTTATCATAACCTATTTCTTCCGGGTGTTTGTTATGGTCCAAATTAAAATCGACGTATTCATTAATCAGATTTTTGAATTCTTTTCCCGTATATCCCTCTATTCTGATCTTTGCCTGAAGTCTTTGAAATAGGTTAATATCAATTTCTTCCAGTTCAGACTTTACTTTTTCAGCACGATATTTCAGCAAAATCAGTTCATCTGGTTGAGCTGTTTTTCGCCGGAGTTCTTCAATCTGATCAATAACCTGAAACTCGATGAAGTCTATAACCTCCATGCGTTTATCAAAGTTTTTCTCTTCATAGAATGCCGCATTTTTCTCGATTGCCTCGATATAGGATTGTATATCAAAGATCACCGGCTTTGCCGGGTGATCACAATTAACAATGTCTGATTCTTTTTTAGTCAATTTAATATTTGATTTTAAATATGAACGTGCTCAGAATTTCAAGCACACATTTGTTCTACAAAAAAAGGACTTTTTATTACTAAAAAGAAAAACCAATTAGCATTAAACTAATTGGTTTTCTATCATTTTGCGATGTGCAATTCCCCAATGCTCCAATTGTTTCCATACAGGCGCCAAGGCAACCGCACTTTCTGTCAGTTCGTATTCAACTTTTGAAGGCACTTCCGGATATACCGTTCTTATAACCAGCCCGTCACGTTCCATTTCCTGTAAATGTAAGGTCAGCATGCGGTCTGCTATATACACTTTTTTTTTCACGGTGTTCTTGTTGTTTTCATATCAAAAATAAATATAATTGCCCCCTCGACAGCAATTTGTGAAAACCGGATATGCTTTTATAAAAACAAGCTATTTTAAGGCGTACCATCTTTATGGTAAAATGCCGCTTACTGCAACATTCATTTCGGACGGCTTGCAATAAAAAGCCGTACCGTTTAAAAACAATACGGCTCCAGGCTTTCCCAAACTAAATTCTTTAGTTATGCAGAACCTTGTTCAGCAGGGGGCTGCCGTTGGCCGAATCGGTCAGGTACAGGGTATTATAAATTTTACCGGCCTGCAGATCCGTTACGTCAAAGTTCCCAATATTACTCCTGGATGCTGTGCCATAAAACTGGACAGCAAGGGTTCCAGGATCTACATATTTAACCGCTCGAAATATTTCTGGCCAAAGTAGTCACCAGCTGGATCTGGCTGCAGCCGGAGGCCTAGGCTACCAGTCAAAAATGGGCCTGGGTATAGGAGCAAGATATGTTTATGGAATATCCAAGGTCGGCGACTTTAATATTTCAAACATCAATAATGACTTCAAGAACAACGCCGTACAGGCCAGCCTTTTTTACGTTTTTTAACGAACATCTACCCAAAAATCAATACTGGAACTCACTCCTGCAGCATCTATCTACCAAACCAATATGATCACCCAGCAGGCAGAGAAGATCATCATGGATCGACCTGAAGTGAGCAGCGTGTTTTCCGGTATCGGGTTTGTGAGCGGCAGCGTTGCGGGTACGAGCAATGACAGCAACCTGGCCGAATTGACCGTTACGATGACGGATGTGAAAGAACGAAGCATCACTTCGGAAGACTTTGGTGTATTCATACAGGTAAAATAAGCGCATCCATACCAGGCGCTAAAGTAACCGCTTCGCCTGGAGCACTATCTATCCGTTTGTTGTGCTATTCTCCATGCAGCCAGCCCTGATCGGTGCGCTGCCCGCCTTTGCCCTTACCATGGAGTCGCTCAACATATTTTCCATCATCGGCACACAAATGTCCGTTACGCCCAAATCATATCCACTCTAAAATGGACCGTTTTTTTTTGAAAAACAGAAATAACAAATAGCGTAATTCATTGATATAGCTATGGGTTTATTTGATACCTTTATTTATTGCGGTTAGAAAATGAAACCTAACAAAATACAGGGTTAATTAAGTTTTAAGAATTGCAGAAAAATTATTTCAAATATTTAAATATAACCCCACTCGAAGAGCAATGGGGAATGTATGTTACCACAATAGGATATTCAAAGATTGATCCTAATGACAATTACCCTAATCAGGAGCATCCTCAAAGTCACCAATTAACCTGGAACAGGGGACGGATTTTAAATGATTATTACATCATTTTTATTTCAAAGGGAAAAGGTGTTTATGATTCTGCATTAACAGAACCATTTGAAGTAGCTGCCGGAACTTGTTTTTTCCTTTATCCTGGTGTCTGGCATCGTTACAAGCCTAACCCTAATGTAGGTTGGGAAGAGTACTGGGTTGGGTTTAATGGCTTTTATATACAGCAATTGATGGCTAATGGCTTTTTTGAGCGCCAAAATCCTTTTATTTATTTAGGATTAAATAAAGACATACTTATCCTTTTCAGGGACCTGATTGAATCAGTACAAGCATCTTTAACCGGTTACCCTCAGCAAATTGCCGGTATTACATTGCAAATATTAGGTTTGATCAATAACATATCACAACACCATGAATATAATGACAACCCTGTAGGCAAACTGATTTCCAAAGCAAAATTTATTATACAGGAGTCGTTTGAGGATACTTTGGATATGGAAAAGCTGGCAAGGGAATTACCGATGGGATATTCATCATTCAGAAAAGCATTTAAGCGTATCACCGGCGAATCCCCCAACCAGTATCACCTTAAACTTCGCTTAGAACGGGCCAAAAATCTACTGACCACTACCGTTTTAAATATTAACGAGGTGGCCGATCAAACAGGATTTGAGTCTGTTTTTTATTTTTCGAAATTGTTTAAAAAGAAAAATGGTGTTTCGCCAAACTCATTCCGCAAAAATATCAATCAGGCAGACTAACCCTATACCGCTTGTTCAGTAAATCCTTCATAAAGTTATTGATGGTAAACTGATCGGCTACCGGTTTACAGGTAAAAGGAATAGCGGGCATATAAGGTACTGGTCCAAACTCGGTTGTTACGGGTAGTATCTTACTATTCATTCGCTTATTGGCGGCCACAATTTTGTCCCACCAATAAAGAAACTGATCAAGTGCATATTTCCATTCGGGCGCCTGCGGATCAGCAACCTGCGGGCCTTGTTCAAATCCAACCCGCGCATGGATATGGCGGCTTCGTATGATGGCTTCATCAACAATATCGCTAAAATTCTGCAACATACTTTCTGTAACACATACCCAATGTGAAAAGTCTGCCGTTATGCAGAAATCACCTCGCATTTCAAATATCTTACTAATCATCTGCGGGGAATAACCTAACCGCCCCCGGTGTGTTTCATGCGATACCGTGATGCCTGTTTTTCTGGAGAACTCCTGCGCCGCGTCTATCAAGTCGAGGTTTTGCTGCAATGAAAAATAATCTTTACCAGTATGCGAGTTAATCAGTATCGGATTGGGTTCGGCGCAACGATGTAGATTTTTAATAAATGATTGTCTGAATTTTTTAAATGTACTGCCATCAGCACTATGCTGATGACTTACCATGTACATTTCGTGCTGCTGCAGGTAATCAAATAAAATTCGCTTATCATTTAAATGATCCGGCACCCATGTATCTATTCCATCGTATCCTGCTGTTTTAATTTTATCCAGAAATGTTTGCAGTTCCAGGTGCTCTTGCCCCCATAAGGGGCTGAGTATCTTAATTTCCATTGTCGATATTGATTCTTTCAGAAACTCCCGATATATGGTGATTGACTAAAAGGTCGCCTTTCGTATCACTCCTGATCTTTTGAACGGCTTTTCCGTTAACAGAAACTATATAATTTGCATTGGGCTTTAATTGTCTGATAAGATAAGTAAGTGCCTTTGCCGAAGGTTTGGTAAGGGTTTGCTGCCATTCCATTTTTTCTGCACTCCAGTTATTTAACTTAATGGTAAGCGGCTTATCAGTCGTAATCTGTAAAGATGCGATGGAATTGCTGCCATCAAAATAGGTTAGCTGATTTTTAGTAGCATTAAAGCCGAAGTTTGTATTGCATATAACTTTAAACATGTTGTTTGATACCGTATAGCTATCGCTATCGAGGTTGATAGTTAAGCGTTGATCCCTGAAATTATATTTCAGCTCTGTACCCGCAAGTTCCGGGGTGATATGCGGATCGAGATAAAAGCGGTTATATAACGGATTTACACCATATATCGCCTGATATAATCCTAC
>Ga0193717_1000481_pt1 | contig 26623 bp, 13 predicted proteins | sample U2c2metaG_FD_145900 | JGI IMG/M metagenome (GOLD analysis project Ga0193717, IMG submission 145900) | Soil microbial communities from a riparian zone of the East river system, Colorado, United States - U2c2 | ecosystem: Environmental > Terrestrial > Soil > Riparian zone | place: USA: East River...
TTTTTCAATCCCCGCGCATTAGCCATTTCCGTTAACACAGCATCATCGCTATTAATAAAAACGTAAGATCCCTCTTCCCCTGAACCTCGCCACTCGCTTCCCGCTCCCCCCAAATAGTCATACAATTCCCCCTTACCTTTTTTAACACCCTCTATTCCGCCAAAGCCTTCGAGGTGAGCCTTGCCAACATTGGTAATGAGCCCGTGCGATGGTTGCGCTATGCTGCAAAGCAGTTCAATTTCTTTTTGGTGATTGGCGCCCATTTCAATTACGGCCGCTTCATGCGTGGCATCAATAGTTAATATGGTGAGCGGCACACCTATATGGTTATTTAAGTTGCCTTGCGTGGCCTGGGTTTTAAAGTGCCGTGATAATACCGCGTTGATCAGCTCTTTGGTGGTGGTTTTACCATTGGTACCGGTAAGCCCTATCACAGGGATCTGTAGTTGGCGGCGGTGATACCGGGCCAGGTCCTGTAGTGTAGTTAATACATCGTCTACCAACAGGTATTGTTCGCCCGATTGATACTCCTGGTTATCAATTACCGCATAGGCTGCGCCGGTTTCAATAGCCTTTTGAGCAAAAGTATTGGCATCAAACTTATCGCCTTTTAAGGCAAAAAAAATACTGCCGGCGTCAATTTTCCGGGTATCGGTACTAATAACGGGGTGTTGCAGGTATAGTTGGTAAAGTTGTTGGGTAGTGGTCATGTTTTAGTGCTCCGTTTTACGGTTGTATAAACAAAGTTAAATTAACGTGTTTAGTGACAGAATAAAAATTTATTAAAATTTATGTACTTAGCGATTGATTAAAAAACAGATCAAAAATCATGTCATTTCGACGAAGCTGGTTGGGCCGGGCGTTGGAGGCGAGGAGAAATCTTATACAAGCAGACCGCAGATTTTGCAAACCGTATAAGATTTCTCTTCGCCCCACTTCTCAATTCTACCCCTTGCTCATCGAAATGACATTTTTTGTTCTTAATTGAAATAAATCTTTAATAACTAAATCAGTTTAAATTATTTCGTTTTTGTTCATCCAGCTTATAACAGCTTTAATTTCGCCGTAACTGTAATCATCGCCCAAAACTTGCTTTAATGGCGATAGCATTTCGCGGCCATAGCTCTCCACCGCATCTTTAATAACGGGGATCTTTTCCTGAGCTACGAGCTCCAGTATATCTATTTCGCCCGATTCAATAAAATGACTCAAGTGGCCTTCAATGGTCATGGGCGATAATCCGCGTTGGGCTGCTATTTCGGTTACGCTTTTGCCATGCCGATACAGGGTAAAAGTTTCGGTACGGGTATCATTGGTTTTGCGTGTTTTTGCAGCTGGTGCCCCGCGTTCGGCCTTGTCTGTTTTTGGTTTGCGCTCCCTTTTTGGCGATTTATAGGCTATCTTGGATTCCAATCCCTTGTCTTTGCAATAGTCTTTAACCGGCTGTAGCAGTTCGCGGCCATAACGGGCCAATTTAATATCGCCAAAGCCCGAGATCAAACGCAACTCACCCAAACTTTGAGGCAGGAAGGTAGCCATTTCTAACAGGGTAGCATCAGATACTATAATATAAGCCGGCACGTTTTCGCCCTCGGCAATATCTTTGCGGATATTTTTTAACCTGCTTAGCAGTTCTGCTTCGTGCGGTGGTGCCGGTTCATTAACATGGGTATCTTCGATAACCTCGCTTTCAATAAACTCAACCTTTTGCATACCTTTTAATACCGCGGCGCTTTTGTTAGTTAGTTTTACTATAGGATAGCCATCGTCTGTTACCAGCAGGTATTCCATCGTGATCAGCTCGCGCAGGTAGCGTTGCCAGTTGGTTTTACTGATATCGGCACCAATGCCATAGGTTTTAAGCTGTTTATGCTCTTCGCGAATCTTTTCGTTTTTTGATCCGCGTAAAAAATCTATCACATAATTAACCCCAAAGCGTTCATTTAACCGGGATACTGCAGATAGCGCTTTTTGAGCGATGAGCGTACCATCAAAACGCTTAAACTCGGTAAGGCAAACATCACATGAACCACAGTTTGGCGGAAATGCCTCATCAAAATAATTCATGAGATATTGTCTGCGACAAGCCTGCAACTGGCAATATTTCACCATATCGTTCAGCTTGTTGAGCATGATACGACTTTGCTCTTCATTACCTTCAATGCGTGCAAAGTGCTGCAGCTTACCCGCATCGCCCGGCGAATACAGGAGCAGGGCTTCGGATGCCAGGCCATCGCGACCGGCGCGACCGGTTTCCTGGTAATAGCCCTCCATGTTTTTAGGCAGATCCATATGCACCACATAGCGTACGTTTGATTTATTGATCCCCATGCCAAAAGCGATGGTAGCTACAATGATCTTTACATCGTCGCGCAAAAAAGCTTCCTGGTTGCGGGCTTTCACCTCATTGTTCAGGCCAGCATGATAAGCCTCTGCCGCAAAACCTTCATCTTTCAGGTCTTCGGCCAAATCCTCTGTTGATTTGCGGGAAAGGCAATATATAATGCCCGATTCATCCGGGCGCTCGTTTAAAAAAGCGATAAGCTGTTTAAAGCTGTTCTTTTTTGGGATTACCCTATAAGTGATATTGGCCCGGTTAAATGATGATACAAATACGGCGGGCTTGTTAAGGTTCAGTTTTTCGAGGATATCTTTTTGCGTGAGTTTATCGGCAGTGGCGGTAAGGGCGATAACCGGCACGTTGGGGAACTCCTTTTTTAGTTGGGCCAGCATCAGGTATTCCGGGCGAAAATCATGCCCCCATTGAGAGATACAATGCGCCTCGTCAATAGCGATCTGCACTACCGGGAGGGTTTTTAAAAAGGCGATCATTTTATTATCGCCGCCAAACAAACGTTCGGGAGCTAAATAAAGGAGCCTTACCTGGTTGTTTCTAAGCTGCTCAACCAATCGCTTTTGTTCATCGGGGTTTTGGGCCGAATTTAAAAATGCTGCTGGTATACCGCTCACATTCAGGCTATCTACCTGGTCTTTCATTAAAGCAATAAGCGGCGATATCACGATGGTAAGTCCGTTGAGCAACACCGCGGGCAGCTGATAGCATAATGATTTACCGCCACCGGTAGGCATCAGGGCCATTACATCCTGTTTGTTTAAAACATGCTGAATAATAGCCTCCTGATGATGCCTGAAATTGCTGTAACCGAAATATTTTTGAAGGGCATCTTGTGGAGTCATGTTTTGCTGAGCAGATTATGGATGTGCAGATATGCAAATGTGCAGATTTCAAATTAATGTCCGAATCAGAATTTATAGAAATTTAGAATTATCGGAATATTTATATGAGTTCATCTGCACATCCGTTATTCGCAACATTGTATCTTTTAATTTACAATGAGTGGGTTGCATTATGCGATATCACACAAATAATTTCTGATATTAGCGTAACTCTTATCCGCATCTTTAATATATCATGATAAAAAAGCTACTCCTTATTTTAATAGCTGTTGTTTCCGCTTCAGCTGGTTTTGCGCAAAAAATACAATCGCCCGATGAATTTTTGGGCTATAAACTTGGGGATCAGTTTACCCCCCACTATCGTATTGTTGATTATTTTAAATATGTTGCCCAGGCATCAAAAAATGTAAAGCTGCAGCAGTTTGGCACCACCAATGAGGGTAGGCCTTTGCTGGCTATGTTCATTGCATCTGACGGGAACATTGGTCGCCTGGAAGAAATAAGACATAATAATTTACGCCTTGCCGGTATAGAAAAGGGTACTGCTATTACCGACATGCCGGTTATTACCTGGCTAAGCTATAATGTGCATGGTAATGAGCCCGCATCAAGCGAGGCAGCCATGTGGACCTTGTTTGATATGGTTGACCCGGCTAACACCACTACCAAAGCGTGGCTTAAAAACTCCGTAGTAGTCATTGACCCCTGTTTAAATCCCGATGGGCGCGATCGTTATGTTCATTTCTATAATTCGGTACGTGGCGAGGCTCCTGATGCCAACCCAACTTCGCGCGAGCATGTGGAACCCTGGCCGGGTGGACGCATAAATCATTTTTATTTTGACCTGAACCGCGACTGGGCCTGGCAAACTCAAAAAGAAACACAGGCGCGTGTAGGGTTATTTAACCAATGGCTGCCCGAGGTTCATGTTGATTATCATGAGCAGGGATACAATTCACCTTACTATTTTGCCCCGGCAGCCGAACCTTACCATAAAGACATTACGCAGTGGCAGCGCGATTTTCAGGTTACTATTGGCAAAAACAATGCTAAATACTTTGATCAGAACGGCTGGATGTATTTTACCAAACAGGAGTTCGACCTGCTTTATCCATCCTATGGCGATACCTATCCTTTATATAATGGCTCCATTGGCATGACCTATGAGCAGGGTGGCATTAGTGCCGGGTTGGCGGTGCTTACCCGCAGCGGTGATACACTTACCTTTGCCCAGCGCATATCCCACCACCACACTACCGGTTTAAGCACTGTTGAAATAGCATCGGCAAATGCCCAAAAGCTGCTGGACGAGTTTAAAAAGTTTTATGATAACAGCCGTACCAACCCACCGGGCGATTACAAAACCTATGTGATTAAAAACGATAACAATAACAACGTAAATGCACTTGCCCAAATGCTGGGCCGGAACGGTATACAATATGGTTTTGGCCTGGCCAATAAATCCATTACCGGTTATGATTATTTTACGGGTAAAACAGAACAATATAATGTAGGGCCTAATGACCTGGTCATTAATGCCTATCAGCCAAAGGCGGTGTTGCTGCATGTGCTGCTGGAGCCCAAAACCTTCATTGCCGATTCAAACACCTATGATATTACTGCATGGGCGCTACCGTATGCTTATGGCTTAAAGGCTTATGGCATCAAAGAATCATTTAAACCAGCCAGCGCCACCTGGAGCGTAGCCAAACCGCAACAGCAGCTTAGCAGCCACGCTTATGCCTATGTAGCTACGTGGCAATCAGTTAATGATGTAAAGTTTTTGACTGCATTACTTAAAAAACAAATTAAAGTCCGTTACTCCGAAAAACCTTTTGAGGCAGCCGGTAAAAAATTTGCGCCGGGTTCATTGCTGATCACCAGGGCAAGTAATGACCGCGCTGATTTTGACCAGGTAGTTACCCAAACAGCCGCCGCATTTAATGAAGGACTTGTTCCTTTGTCATCGGGCTTTGTTGATAAGGGATCGGATCTGGGATCGGATGCGATACGGTATATACGCCAGCCGCGGGTTATGCTAATGGCCGGCGAAGGCGTAAACGCCGAAGCGATGGGCGAAGTATGGCACCTGTTTGAACAGCAGTTGGGTTATCCTGTTACCCTGGTAAAATACCGTGATCTGGGCCGTACACGGCTGTCAGATTTTGATGTGGTTATTTTTCCTGATGGCAATTATGAGGATTTTCCGTCAGATAAACTGCAAAACTGGATCCGCGAAGGCGGTAAGCTTATCGCGATAGAGAATGCCGTTGCGCTGCTTGCCGATAAAAAAGGATTCGCCCTTAAAAAGAAAGAAGAGAAAAAAGAAGATAAGGATAAGGCTGAAGCAAAGGAAAAGGAGACAATAAAAATATATGCCGACCGCGACCGTGATGCCATCCGTTCCATGATCCCCGGCGCGATATTTAAATTGAACCTTGATAACACCCATCCGCTTGGTTTTGGCATGCCCAACTACTATTATTCGCTTAAATTGAATGATGATATTTATGACCTTTTGAGCAATAATGACGGCTGGAATGTAGGCACTATTAAAAAGAACAGCTATGTATCAGGCTTTGCCGGCGTACAATCAAAATTAAAGATCAATAATGGGTTACTGTTAGGTGTTCAGTCCATGGGCCGTGGCTCCGTGATCTATATGGTTGATGATCCGTTGTTCCGGAGTTTTTGGGAAAACGGCAAACTACTGTTCAGCAACGCGGTATTTATGGTAGGGCAGTAAGTTAAGGTTAAAGCCCAAAGGATAAAGCTAAAAGGCTTTATTGCAAAAAAAGGCGAAGGGTTTTGAAAACCTTTCGCCTTTTTGCTTCCAGCCTCAAGGGGCTAATTATTCCCTTTCACCCTGCCTTTTTCATCGTCGGCACCGCTTCTGTGCTCACGTGATTTTATTTTGCTGTTACCAAAATTATAGGTAAAGGTTATACGACCAACGCGCGAATCGCCTTTTTGCCTTACTTGAAAATCGTTATTCAGCACCTGGCTGCTTACATTGTTGCGGCGCAGGTAAAAAATATCGTCAAGAGCCAGCTTAATATTAGCTTTTTTATCGGCAAATGAATGGCTTACCCCGGCATCAACGCCATAACGTGGTTTTATTTTGAATATACTATAAGTAAGTGCCGACTGATAATCGCCCATGACCTCAAATCTATAGCTTCCAAAGGTTAATGTTTGGGTAGTCTTAGCCTGGAAAGCAGCCTGGCCGTTGTTTAAATTTCCCTGATTATTAACCCCGTTAGATTTAAAACCCAGGTAAAAACCATTCAGGTTTACATTTCCTGTCCACCATTTTGTAATGGTATAAGGAGTGGTGATGTTAATATTGTATGAGTCCTGAATTTGCAGGTTTTGATGGGTTTCAAATGTTTTTTGTCCCTGGGTTAACACCAGTTCGGCAATTACATCTGTAGTACGGCTATAGCCTAAGCTTACATTTACACTTTTATTATAGGTGTAATTGAACTCGAAGTTATTGGTGTACTGTGGCCTAAGGAACGCGTTGCCCTGTGAGAAGGTATAAGGATCAAGGTAATACACGAAAGGGTTAAGGTCGTCATATCCGGGACGGTCAATACGGCGGCTGTATGAAAAACTGATCTCATTTTTATCATTAAGTGTTTGATTGATAAAAACACTTGGGAAAAAGTTAAGGTAGCTGCGTTTTACTGCCGACTGACCCATCAGATCACCGTTTGATTGCGTGTACTCTGACCTTAAACCCAATTGTACTGACGTTTTTTTGAACTGTTTGTTCAGGTTTAAATAACCGGCGGTTATTTTTTCGGTGTAAATAAAGCGATTTGTACGGGTCGTATCATTAATATAACCATTACCCTCATCTATTTGGGCCTGCAGGTCATTATCAGTTTTAACACTACTGAATTTTGCGCCGGCCTCCAGTTTTATGGTTTTTGTAAGCGGCTTAGTATAATCAACCTTGCCGGTATATATGGTAATGTTTGATGGTGTTTGGTTGCGCAATAACTGCGGGTCCTTGGCCGATTGGCCGTTGGCTAAAAAATAATAAGTATCGTATCTGGCATTAGAGTTATTTTTAAACTTTGAATAATCCAGGTCAATACTTAGTTCCTGTCCGCTGGTATCTATCTTAAGCCTGTCGTTCAGGTTAAGTGCAAAATTTTTGTATGACTGATCAATTACTGATGTGGTATTCAGAGAGGTATCAACCACATTTGTCTGGGCGCCAATGGTTGTTTTTCCATCGTTGTTGTCTTTTTCGGTATTCGAATAGCCGCTTACTACAAAACCAATGGTGTTTTTGCTGGTAACATCATAATCAGCACCAATACGGTAGTTGTTATAATGGTTTGTGCTTTGCATTGCTGTAAACTGTTTAAAATAAGTAGGCTTGCCGGTACTATCCCGGGTAGTGCGGTCAATAGCAATATCGCGTAAGCGCTTATTGTCGCCCCGGCTAAAGGTGCCAAATACATTCAGGTTGCCCTCTTTATGGTTTAAATTTAAGCTGGAGTTGTCTCTCCAGAATTTACCTTTGGCAGCCCCAACGGTTATACTGCCATTTGTGCCCGACTGGCTATTTTTCTTTAACTTGATGTTGATGATGCCTGAGTTGCCGGCAGCGTCATATTTTGCCGAAGGGTTGGTAATGATCTCGATAGATTTAATGGTATTACCATCGGTCGACTTTAATAATGTTGCTAATTGCGCGGCCGTAAGGTACGTTAACTTGTCATTGATCATGACAGTTACACCCTGTTTGCCTTTCAGGCTGATGTTATCATCCTTATCAATGGTAACTCCCGGAGCTTTGGCCAGTATTTCCATTGCCGTGTTTCCCGCGGCCAATACACTGTTTTCAACGTTCATTACGGTGCGGTCAATTTTACGTTCAATCAACGGTTTATTTGCAGTAATGTTAACGGTTTTTAAAGTGGTGTTACCGGCTTTCATGCTTAAGGCTGGTGCTGCTACGGTTGGTGTATTTTCTGATACGGTAAAAGGTGTGGATACCGCCTTTTCATATCCTACAACGGTTGCTTTAACCATATACTTGCCTGCATTGATATGGTCAAATGTGTATACGCCATTATCATTACTTAAAGCGCCCTTCACCACAGCTGAATCTGCAGCCCTGATCAGGCTTACGGTTGCATAGTCCATAGGCTTACCTTGTTCGTTTGAGAGAGAGCCGGACACTTTAGCCCCTGCTGACTTACCGCCCTGGGCAAAGGATACCCCCCAGCTGATAACTACAAGCAGGAGTGTATAAAATATGTTGTGGATAAGAGTTTTCATGTTTGTGGTGTTAAAAAGTAAAGGCAATACAATGCCATTAAAGAAAATGCTTCTTTTTAAAAATTTGATAAATAAGTTTTAGTTGATCCGGCGCGTTAACCGGCGGTTTGTTTAGTAAATTCTATAATATATAGGCGATTTTTTTCATGACTTTGTGTTTTTATAGTTCAAATGTGCAATCAGAATAAGTTTTTGAGTAATGCTTTTAGGCGAAGACGGCCAAACTTCCGGTAAACGCCCTGAAAACACCGATGAACAGCACGACTCTTTTTCATGTTTTTAGTTTAAATTACCGGTTAAACCCCGGATTGTGTTTCTCTTACATTAAGATGCCCGAATAGTGCGGAAGGTTACAGTTAATTTAAACTTTTTAGTACCGGAAAGATGCTTTTAACAGCAGCATTAATAAATAAGAAACCCGGTGGTAGCGTTTTAAATGGAATAGCAGGTGCAGCTGTTAATTGTTTTGGGACTGTAATATTTACAGTACGATGATTGTAAAAAGGAACAATAAGCCCGCTAAATAATAGCAGGCTTATATATTTTATCAGCGTTCTCATAGTATAATTAGCTTGTGTTGATTTTACTGTACCGGGGTTTTTGCAGTATCAGCCGGCAGCTTATTGTTTAAGGTATCAACTTTTGTAGCAGGTATTGTATCTATTTTGCACTGTAACCCATCTGGTGTCATGATAAATACAGAACCCGCCGGATTTTTGGGATTATTATTTTGAAGGCAATCATATAGGTTAAAGTTCATGTTGCGGTCCAGTTTGCCGTCAATAATCAGTTTTGAATTCAATGGTACCTTTAAAGTCATGTGCAGTTCCTGCCCGCGCCACAAGGAGCCTGCAAGCCTTTCTAAATGGCGGTTAAATTTCAATACGGAGTCTTTTTGCAAAAAACGATAGCTGATGTTGCGGGCATTTATTAAAGCATCCTCATCATTGCGGCCGCGTGCGGTGAACGATTCGATGAGCACAGGTTGCGGCACGTCGCTTTTTTCTACATCAATGGTTACCCGATCAGGCGAATCCATATCATTTCCATTGAAATCATCATCCAGAATGACCATGCCGTTAAAACGTTCTTTTATTCTAAGGCGGGTACTATCCTCATTAGTTAAATACTTGGTATCATTAAGCTGCAGGTAATAGGTATTGTTTGCAGAGGGCTTTATCATAATGGTCTTGCTCAGTTTAGCACCTTCCCTAAAATCAGCTGTTGCCCTTACGCCGTAATAAATAACAGCGCCCAGGGAGGCCAGCCATATACATAATAAGGTAGTGCCAATTGACCGGTTAAATGTGGCGTTTTTAAACAGGAAGCCAATTGTTAACAGTATAATAGTTAATAAAGGGATAGCCAATAATAAAAATCCGCCGGTTAGGAATATCATGTTGGTATCCCGGTTAACTATATTAAAAGGGAATATGTGGTATATATCTGTTTTACCAAAACCTACCAATGCCACCAAACTCACAATAAGGGCAATAGCAAGGCCAAAGCAGGTGAGCAAAATGACTAAACCCAATAGCTTGATCAGTAAGCCACCAGCCCCTCTTAAAAACACACCGAGGTGATCAAAAAAATCACCGACAAAATCGCGAGCCTTATAAACAAAAGGCTTTGCTTCATGACGAAAGTTAGAAAGGTTTTCTTTTACCGAGCTCATTTCTTCCTCAAAGCTCTTTTTAAATCCTTTGAGATCCTGCTTTTCGCCTTTCATGGCCATACGGTCGGCCCGGCTAACGGCTTTGGGAATCACTATCCATAATATAATGTATAATATAAAGCCGCTCCCCGCAAAAGCGAAGGATAGAGCAAAGGCCAGTCTGATCCATACGGCCTGAATATCAAAATAGTTAGCTATACCAGCTGCAACCCCGCTAACCAAATGGTCATCAGGATCACGGAAAAGCCTGCGGCGCTCTGTATTGTACGTATAGGCGCCAGCGCCAGAAGCCTTGGCATCATTTTCGGCAAACTCAAAGTCCTCAACGGTACCCATCTGCTCAACAATCAGTTTAACATCAGCCTCAACAATAACCTGTTTGTTTTGGTTTGCCAGCGTTTCGTTAAACATTTCGGCAATACGGTTTTCAATGTCGGTGGTTATCTCCAAACTGTCGGCCGAGGTCGAAAAATGACGCTTTACGTCGGTCATGTAAAGTTTAAGTACGTCATAAGCATCCTCTTCTATGTGAAATACGATGCCGTTTATATTTATAATGATAGTTTTGTTCATGATCTGTAATAGTTATAGGTTTTTTTATTTTCTGTCTCCAATGGCTGTTTGAACAGCATAAACCAGCTCCTGCCAGGTTTTATCCAGCTGTTCCAATACCGTTTTTCCCTCATCTGATAGTACATAATACTTTCGCGGGGGACCCGAAATCGACTCCACCCAATTGTAAGTGAGCAGACCATTGTTTTTTAACCGGGTTAATAGTGGGTACAGAGTACCCTCAACTACAAGCAGTTGGGCTTTCTTAAGTTCAGCAATTATGTCTGATGCATATGTTTCGCCCTTGGCTATGATGGAAAGAATGCAGTACTCCAGTATGCCTTTCCTCATTTGGGTTTGTGTGTTTTCGACAATCATAATACAAAGATATATGTTTTAAATTGTATTATGCAATACATAGTACTATAATTATTATTTTTAATACTAAAAACTGCCTTTTTTAAAAAAAAATCATGCTTTTGTAAGATTTTACTTGACTTTTTAATAATGTAACATTACTTTTATGATTAATTAACTATTAACTGATCTTATTATTAACGAAATGAAAAAACTTCTACTAGCAAGTTTGTGCTTTCTATTGTTGTCTGTTGCGCACGTATTTGCACAAAACCGTACGGTTACTGGTACGGTTACGGCCAAGGATGACGGCCTTCCTCTTCCCGGGGTAAGTGTTATTGTAAAGGGTAGTAACCAAGGTACCCAAACAGATGCCCGAGGTAAATTCTCCATCAGTGTTCCTCAAAATACTACATTGACCTTCAGGTTTATTGGTTATGCTCCCTATCAAAAAGTGGTGGGTGCGGGCGATGTAATAAACGTTTCGCTCGAAAATAGTTCAAATCAGCTTACCGAAGTAGTGGTAACTGCTGCTGGTATTACCCGTTCAACAGCATCATTGGGTGTTGCGGCAAACACAGTACGGGCTGGCGAAATCACCCAGGCAAATCCAACCAACTTATTAAATGGTTTGTCGGCAAAAGCTCCTGGTCTGCAAATCGGGCGCTCAACAGGTGGTGTGAATACCGCAGTGCGGGTCTCTTTAAGGGGACAGCGCTCATTCACTAAATCAAGTGAGCCGATATTTGTTATTGATGGCGTTCCTGTAAGTAATAGCAGTATTCAGCCTTCCACATCTTCATCCAACCAGGTTGACGTAGGTAGCCGTATCGGTGATGTTAACCCGGAGGATATTGAATCGGTTACCGTACTGAATGGCCCGAATGCTGCGGCATTATACGGTTCATCAGCATCTAACGGTGCCATCATCATTACTACCAAGAATGGTAAAAGCCGTACCAAAAAGTATGAAGTAAGTATCTCCTCAGCCTATGGTATTGATAAGGTTCAAAAGTTGCCAACTCTTCAAAATGAATATGGTTCGGGTTATAATGGCGAGTATGATCAGATTGAGAATACCAACTGGGGCCCCAAATTAGATGGCCACATGGTACAATCAGGACCAACGCTTGCTGATGGGAGCAAAAACATGATCCCTTTTTCTGCGGTTAAAGACAACGTAAAAGATTTCTTTAATACCGGTAAAACCTGGAACAACTCTGTTGCATTTAGCGGGGGTAATGAGAAAAGTTCATTTTATTCCTCTTTTTCTGATGTAGAACAAAGTGGTGTTATCCCCATGGATAAATTTCGGCGTAATACAGTGAAACTTTCCGGTAGTGCTCAATTATCAAATAAGTTTAGTATCACCGGAAACATCCAGTACAACAGGAACATCACTAATACTTCATTCCAGGGGGCCGGAGGCGCATCAGGTGTTTATAACGCCGTGTTAAACAGCAGCCGCCAGATCAATGTTGAAAATTTTAAAGACTGGAGAAACAACCCGTTTGCCGCTCCCGATGGTTACTTTGATGGTTACTATCCAAACCCATACTATGCCCTGGAGAACAATAGATTTAACAGTTCTCTTGATCACTTTCTGGGTAGTATGCAAGTGGCTTTTGATCCTGTTAAGTGGTTAAATATCACTTACCGTTTAGGTACCGATATCAGTACTGATAACCGTAAGCAAACTTTTGAAAGAACAACTTATGGTTTAACCGCGATAAGCCCAACGCAACGCCCAAGTTCAACAAATGGCAGTATTATTGAAGGAAACAATTATGAGCGTATTTTAAACTCAGACTTGTTAGTGACATTTAAAAAAGACCTCAATAAAGATTTCTCTACGCAGTTTATCTTATTGAACAATATTTATGAAACTAACCAAAGACAGCTTACAACTACGGCTAATGCCATCGCAACACCGGGTTTCTTTAACTTGAGCAATTCGGTTGGACAGCTTACCGGTACCGAGCTAACTTTCCTGACCAGAAGATATTCATTCGCGGGTGATTTAACCATTGATTTCAGGAAATTTTTGTACTTGAATGGTACTTTAAGAAATGATAATGCTTCAACCCTTGCTCCCGGTAACAGATCATACTGGTACCCATCTGCAAGTTTAAGTTACCTGTTAACAGAATCTATTCCCGAGTTAAAAAACAGTGATGTTTTATCATTTGCGAAATTGAGGGCAAGTTATGCCAAGGTAGGTAATAACGCCAATCCATACAGTTTGCTGCCGACCTTTAATCAAGCCACTGGCTATCCATATGGCTCGGCAGCTTCATTTAGCTTAACCAATACATTCCCAAGCCCTAACTTAAAGCCAGAATTTACCTCTTCATATGAGGTAGGTACAGAATTGTCCTTTCTGCGCGATAAACTGGGTTTAGACTTTACCTGGTATCAAACTAAAAGCAGCAACCTGATCACCAATGTTTCTTTGGCTTCATCAACCGGCTACACACAAGCCGCATTAAACGCGGGCGATATTAAAAACCAGGGTATTGAGGTAGCTTTAAGAGGCAAACCTTTCGCTAATAGTAATGGTTTCGGCTGGAACTTTACGATCAGCTATAGTCATAATGACAGCAAAGTAACCCGTATTTACCAGGACTCTAAGATCCTTCCGTTAGGAACGGGTGACCCGGTACCCGCTGCAATTGTTGGTGCACAATATCCGGTACTGTATGGTAGTAAATTCTTAACCGATGGTCAGGGCCATATCGTGGTGGGTGATAATGGTAACCCTATTAGGGATCCTGCTAACCAGGCATTAGGCCAGGTAAATCCAAAACACATCTTTGGTTTCGCTAATAGCATCTCTTACAAAGGCTTTACGTTAAACACTACTTTAGATTATCGCACCGGTAACGTGATCTATTCAGGTACAATGAATACCCTTATTTTTACAGGTTCAACACCATTAACAACCCAGTATAACCGCGAACCATTTGTGGTGCCAAACTCTGTGATACAAAATGCAGATGGAGGCTACACTCCAAACCTAACCCGGAAAACAGCTGATGGCGGATTTGATTATTGGTATAGTGTTTACAATCAGATTGCCGCTAACAACATTGTTGATGCCGCTTTCCTGAAGTTGAGAGATGTTTCATTAGAATATCAATTACCAAAAAGCCTATTGAAAGGTACACCCTTGGGTCGCGCGAGTATCGCTTTAACCGGATCAAATATTTTATTGTGGACCCCAAAGTCTAACCAATACATAGACCCTGAAGCAAATGCTTTTGGTACTAATAACTCACAAGGGCGCGAAATTAGCAATACACCATCAACCAGGTACTTTGGTTTGAATGTTAGAGCAACATTTTAATAATGTTTAATTTAAAAAGATAATGAAAACTAAATATATTTTAAGAGGGTTTATTGCTGCTATTTTCGCAATGGCTACCTCGAGCTGTGAAAAGAACTTTTTGGATGTAAACACGAGTCCAAACAACGCATCTACAACTACACCTGAGTTAGTTTTACCAAGTGCCGTAAATTTTGCCGGCAGCCAGGTAAATGGTAGTTTTAACGTATTAGGTAACCTGCTCGCCGGTAACTGGGGGCAGGCTCCTGATTTCCTCTTCTATATTCCCCAGGAAACATACAACCTGACACCAGGCACCTATGATACGCAATGGACAAATTTTTATGCTAACTCCCTAAAGAATCTACAGTATGTAATTGACAATGCTAATGGTAAGAAAAACCTGATAGCGATTGCCAAGATCATGCAAGCGTATGACTTTCAGGTGCTTGCTGATGCATGGGGTGACATTCCGTTTACCGATGCACTAAAGAACACGCAGGTTATATCACCCAAATATGATGCAGCAACTACAGTTTATGATGGTATACTTAAGTTAATTAATGATGGCATTGCCAGCATTGATGTTACGTCTGCAACTGCGCTCAGGCCAGGTGCGGCGGACATTGTATTTGGCAGTTCGGCTCTCGTTGCTGAGATGGATCTTTGGAAGCGTTTTGCAAATACATTGAAGTTAAGAGTGTTAATACGTCAAAGCCTGGTAGCCAGCAGAGCAACACAGGTAACAGCTGGTTTTAATTCATTATCCGGGGCTTCATTTTTAGAAACAAATGCTGCGGGTAATCCGGGCTATGCTAATCAATCAGGTCAATTCAGCCCGATCTATACTTCTATCGGTTTCTCATTAACTGGTGCACAAACCAGTAACTATCAGGCAACCAGAGGTAATAAATTTGCGGTAGATTTTTTAGCTAATACGAATGATCCGCGTTTACCGCTACTTTTCCGCCCGGTACCAAATATTACAACATCCAATGTTTATAAAGGTGTTATTGCAGGTAGTACAGCTGCAACCGGTAACCGGTCAAATGACTTATCACCAGTTGGTCCGAGCATTATCAAAACTTCGGCTAATGGTGGTTATGCAACCCCAGCCTATCTGATCACAGCTTCTGAAAGCTTCTTTTTACAGGCAGAAGCGCAGGTTAGAGGTTATTTACCAGGTGGTGCTGCAGGTGCTGCTATCAACTACCAGAAAGGTATAGAGGAATCATTTAAATTATTGGGATCAACAGCAGCAGCTGGTGATACATATATTACATCAGGTGCTGCCAACCGCTTAATCAATTTTGATTTGGCTGTAGGTACAGCGCAACAGGCTGAAGCCATTGTAACCCAAAAGTGGATTGCTTTAAATGGCATTAATGGTTTTGAAGCATGGTGCGAATTCAGAAGAACCGGATACCCTACAGGTAACCCGCTGACACTGAATCAGCAAAGCGGTGGAAAATTCCCTGTTCGCTTGCCGTATCCGCAAAATGAAGTAAATGCTAATGGCGCTAATGTGCCAAAAATTGATATATTCAATACCCGGATTTTCTGGGATATCAATTAATTAAAAACTTAACAGAAAAAGCCACCTCAATACGAAGGCGGCTTTTTCTACTACATAATGCAACATTATATTTGTGATTACTAACTAAACTATTAACAGATTTTATTATTAACGAAATGAAAAAACTTCTACTAGTAAGTTTGAGCATTCTGTTGTTATGCGTAACGCAGGTGTTTGCACAAAACCGTACAGTTACTGGTACGGTTACGGCCCAAGAAGACGGCCTACCCATCCCGGGAGTAACAGTAAGGGTAAAAGGAACAACGATTGGTACCCAAACAGGTACTAATGGCAAGTATTCACTAAGTGTTCCAGATAATGCCGTGCTGGTTGTAAGCTTTATTGGCTACGCACAGCAAGAAATTCCGGCCACTGGTTCTGTAATAAACGCAAGGCTTGTAGTATCAAGCAGGCAACTTGGTGAAGTTGTGGTAACTGGCGCGTTAGGTATAACCAGGACCCGTAACCAGCAATCATACGCGGCACAACAGGTTGCGGCCGAAGAGGTTAGCAAAACACGTTCATCAAGCTTTATTACCGGTTTATCAGGTAAAGTATCTGGTTTGGAAATTCGCCAGAACAATGCACTTGGATCTTCTGTAAACGTGGTATTGCGTGGTACTAAATCAATTAGTGGTAACAACCAGGCCCTTTTTGTTATTGACGGGGTTCCAATTGATAACTCAAACTTAAACGGACGCCCAACACCTACAACAGCGGGACAGCAGGATGGCGCAGGTGGTTATGATTATGGTAGCCCGGCATCGGATATTAATCCCGATGATATTGAATCGGTAACCGTATTGAAAGGTGCCGCTGCGAGCGCCTTATATGGTTCGCGCGGTAGTAACGGTGTAATTTTAATTACCAGTAAAAAAGCTAAAAAAGGTTTAGGTATCACCATTAACAGCAGTGTTAGCCGTGGTACGGTTGATAAATCTACCTTACCTAAGTATCAGCGCAGTTATGGTGCTGGTTATAGCGCGGGTTATGCTGATCCTACTTACCATTACTTTTTTTATGGTGATGTAGACGGCGACAACAAACCTGACCTGGTTACACCAACAACTGAGGATGCTTCATATGGTGCTGCATTTAACCCGAGTTTAATGGTTTATCAGTGGGACGCGTTTGATCCAACATCTCCTAACTACAAAAAAGCAACGCCATGGGTTGCCGCGCAAAATGACCCTACCACATTTTTTAATAAACCGATCTCCAACAACCAAAGCATCATGATCACCAATGGTACAGATGCCGGAACTTTTAAATTGGGTTATACCAGGAGTGATGAAAACGGTATCCTGCCAAATAGCAATATCAAAAAGAACTCAATTGATTTAGCGGGTACTTATAATATTACTCCTAAATTAACAGTAGGTGGTGCTGTTAACTACTATAACATTAACGGACTTGGAAGACCAGGTACCGGTTATGATGGTGGTGGTGCAAGAAACGTTATGACTAACTTCAGACAGTGGTGGGAAGTGAACACTGATGTTCAGGAATTAAAGGCAGCTTATGACAGAACCGGTAAAAACGTTACCTGGAACTATGCAGATCCTTTAGCAGGAAATTTAAGCCCAATTTTCTGGGATAACCCTTATTTTGTACGTTACCAAAACTATGAAACAGATACCCGTAACAGGTACCTGGGTAATGTAAATGTTAATTACAAACCAACCGATTGGTTAACTATTACCGGCAGAACCTCTTTAGATTCTTATACAGAATTAGACGAGGAACGTAAAGCCGTAACCAGCGTTGGCGTACCTTACTATTCCAGAAAAAACACCAGCTATACAGAAACAAACTATGATCTGTTAGCTACGGTTGACAAAAACCTTTCAAAACAATTTAATTTGAAAGCTTTGTTAGGAACCAACATCAGGAAGCAAAATACCCAAAGCATTTATGCTATTACCAATGGTGGTTTAATTGTACCGGGAATATATTCGCTTTCAAACTCAGCAAACGCACCTAACGCGCCATACGAGTACAAAGGACTTAGAGAAGTTGATGGTATTTTTGCAGGTGCAACACTTACCTATAATAACCTGTTAACGTTAGATGGTACAATAAGAAGGGATAAATCTTCAACTTTACCAGCCTCCAACAATACTTATTATTATCCATCTGTATCGGGCGGTTTCATTTTCTCTGAATTGTTGAAACAATTAAGCTGGTTATCATATGGTAAATTAAGGGCCAACTACGCTCAGGTAGGTGGTGATGCTCCAATATATAGCGTTTTGGATACCTATACTGTTCCTCCTCCGTTTAATGGTAACCCTCAATCTGCTGTAAATACAACCAAAAATAATCCTGATTTGAAACCAGAACGTACAAAAAGTGCTGAGGTTGGTTTGGAGTTTGACTTATTTGACAATCGTTTAGGTTTTAACGGAAGTTATTACACAACCGAAACTTTTGACCAGATATTAGGTGTAAACGTATCAACAGCAACCGGATATTCATTTAAATTTTTAAATGCTGGTACGGTTAAAAATAAAGGTATAGAGTTATCTTTAAACGGTACGCCAATACGTACCCAAGACTTTAACTGGAAAGTTACTTTAAACTATACCAGGAACAGGAATAAAGTTACCGAATTGTTTAAAGATGGTACCGGTGAAGAAGCTAAAAATCTGGAGCTGAACAGCTTTCAGGGTGGTGTTTCTATCAACGCGACTTTAGATCAGCCTTATGGTACAATTCGTGGTACTGATTATATATATGACAAAACAACCGGCCAGAAAGTTGTTGGAGCAAACGGACAATATTTACAAAGCGGACCAACCGCTACTATTGGTAATACCAATCCGGATTGGATAGGCGGTATCAATAACAGCTTTACTTACAAAGGCTTTAACTTAAGCTTCCTGATAGATGTACGTAAAGGCGGATCTGTATTTTCAACAGATATGTATTATGGGTTAGCCACTGGTCTTTACCAGGAAACTGCCTACACCAATGATTTAGGGAATCCTGTACGTAATACACTTGCTACTGGCGGGGGTCTTATCAGACCAGGAGTTAAAGAAGACGGAACACCTAATACTACCCGTGTAGCCGCTTCTTATGGTGCTTTTGGTTATGTTCGTTTACCTAATAAAGCATTTGTATATGATGCAGGTTTTGTGAAATTAAGAGAGGCTATTGTTGGATATACTTTACCACAAAAAACAATAGCAAAACTTCCTATTAAGGAAGTTACCTTTCAGCTTATTGGAAGAAACTTATGGATAATACATAAAAACTTACCATATGCAGATCCTGAAGATGGTTTATCATCAGGTAACCTACAAGGCTACCAGGTAGGTTCTTATCCAACAACACGCACTATCTCACTGAATTTAAAACTACGTTTTTAAGTAAAATAATTATGAAAAAAATATTAGCGGTATTTTTACTGGTGTCGATATTTTCGGCCTGTAAAAAAGATATTACGAGTCTGAATACGGACCCGAAAAATCCAAATAACGTGCCTTCTTACTCCTTATTTACCAATGCCCAAAGAAGGTTAACCAATACGGTAACGTCATCAAATGTTAACTTGAACATATTCCGTTTAATTGAACAGCAATGGCAGGAAACAACTTATACGGATGAAAGTAATTATGATCTTACTACCCGTACCATTCCTGATGGTGTATGGGATGCGCTTTACAGGGATGTTCTTTATAATTTTGAACGCGCAAAAAAATTGATCCCAACTGATGTAGTTGGTGCCGATGTACAGAAAAATGAAATAGCCATTACTGACATTATGCAGGTTTACGCTTATTATTACCTGGTTACAACTTTTGGTAATATCCCTTATTCTGAGGCTTTGGATATAGATAAACCATTCCCTAAGTTTGATGATGCCAAAACTGTTTATGGTCAGTTAATAACCCGTTTAGATGCAGATATTGCAGCTTTAAGCTCAGGATCAAGCTTTGGTAATGCCGATCTTATTTATGGGGGCGATATTACCAAATGGAAAAAATTTGCAGCTACTTTAAAGCTTAAAATGGGCATCACTCTTGCTGATGCTGATAATGCAGCAGCAAAAGCAGCAGTTGAGTCAGCTGTTGCAACGGGTGTATTTACATCAAATGCCGATAATGCAACACTTAAATACCAAAGCAGCCCTCCAAATACAAACCCGATATGGGTTGACCTGGTGCAAAGCGGAAGGCAGGATTTTGTTGCTTGTAAAACAGTAATGGGTTTCCTGCAGCCGGCTGCTCTTCCTGCAGATCCAAGACTTCCATACTATTTTACGGTTAATAATACTGGTAAGTATGTAGGCGCCGATCCGGGGGCATTAGCACCTTTTGCGTTATTCTCAAAACCATCAGGACCCATATTGGTACCAGGTTCCATAGGATCTATCACCAATCCTGATTTCCCCGGACTATTGCTGGATTATGCAGAAACTGAATTTAATTTAGCCGAAGCAGCAACAAGAGGTTATACGGTAAGTGGTGATGTTATCTCTCACTATAATAATGGCGTAAAAGCATCAGTGACTTATTGGGGTGCCGAAACTGGTCAGGCTGATGCCTATTTGCTGCAAAGCAATGTGGCTTTTGCAACAGCAACAGGAACAACAGCTCTGCAAAAGATTGCAGTGCAAAAATACCTTGCATTATATAACCGCGGTTGGGATGCCTGGATAGAAACCAGGAGATTAGATTACCCGGTAATTACTGCTCCCGAAACGGCGCTAACTGAATTTCCTGTTCGTTTCACATATCCAGTTAATGAGCAAAACGTTAACGTTACCAACTACAACAAAGCTGCAGAGGCAATAGGTGGTGATAAAGTAACCACTAAATTATTTTTCGATAAAAAGTAATAGTCAGAATAGTTAAAATTAAAAAGGGGGTTGGCCACAATGGGCAACCCCCTTTTTTTATGGATTAAAATTATTTCTTATCTGCACTATACTTTCCTGGTCCAACAAATAAAAGACCGGCAAATACAATTGCATCCTCAATTGCATGTGATGCGACCATTAGCCCTTCGCCTTTACCAAAATGGCTTAAAGTGGCAACGATCATATTAATTAACAATAATAAACACACCGGCCGAAACGCCAGTCCGATAATTAACAGGAAGCCACCAAATACCTCCGTCAGGGCGGCAATGAGCCCCCAGGCTATTGGCCAAAAATGAATACCTACATACCTGGTTGAATTGCCCAGGCCTTCCCAACTATTTACTCCACCCATAAGCTTAGGATAACCGTGGTAAATGAACATAATACCAAATCCTACGCGGATAATTAAAAGGCCAAAATTTTTGTAATTGCTTAAATTGCTAAGTATTGCCATAAATGATGTTTTGTTTATAATGATAAAAAGGGTACTGAATTCTGTTAATTCTTTAATTCAGAAAATTCCGGTTCAGACAAATTTAACAGTCACTTGCTGTTCTTGTACCGACAGGTTTAAGGATCGCCCTAATATTAAGCTGCAGTTATCAGGAATGTGGCCGGCCGGGAAATCAAAACATACCGGATAATCATATTCTTTAACAATTTCCATAATAATTTCGGGTACGGTTTGACCAAAGGGTATGTCATTATCTTTTACATCGGTAAAACCGCCAACAATTAAGCCTGCAAGATTAGCAAGTTTACCGGCCCGTTTCAAATTGCGCAGCATACGGTCAATAGCATACAGGTATTCGCCAACATCTTCAATAAATAATGCTTTGCCGGTATAATCAATATCTGATACTGAACCCGATACAGCCACCAATAATGATAAATTACCCCCAACCAGTATGCCATTGCCGTTGCCGCTGCGGTTTAAGGCATGTGGTTTAAATTCATAGTTCAGATTTTCGCCAAATAAAGCTTTTCGTAAGGTATCTAACGAGCGTGCCGAAGCATCGGGAATGTTTATGGGCATTTGCCCGTGTATAGTTTGAGCCTGGTAATTGCCAAACAGATGGGTGTGCAAAACAGTAATATCGCTAAAGCCAATAAGCCACTTGGGGTTTTGAGCAAAATGGCTAAAATCAACCTTGTCTATCACTCGTATAACGCCATATCCTCCACGGGCTGCTATAATGGCTTTTATGCTGTCGTCATCAATAAAACGTTGCAGGTCACGGGCCCTCAGGTCGTCATCGCCGGCAAACTGGTGGTAGGATGCGTTCACAGTATCGCCTAAAACCACTTCCAGGCCCCATGACTGCAATAAAGCAATCGCATCTGTCATTGGGTTGGGCAGTTTTTTAGCCGGGCAGGTAATGGCTATTTTATCGCCTTTTTTAAGGTATGGGATCATTTTATGTTTTTGAGCCCTGGAGTTTGGCAAGTCCAGAGGGGTGAAAATTCAATATCATTATTAAGGCTTTTATAAAGAGAAAGCTTTCTGTCTTCCAGACTTTACTGACTTTCGGCCTTCACAACTTCCCGCCTAAAAAGTTATCTTTGCAACTTATTTATAATGCCGCTTATTTAATGTCACAACTCAACAAATATAAAAGATATACCGTTACCTCGGCTTTGCCTTATGCCAACGGACCGTTGCATATTGGTCACCTTGCCGGAGCATACATTCCTGCCGATATTTTTGTACGCCATTTACGGCTCAAAAAAAAGGATGTAGTTTATGTTTGCGGATCTGACGAGCATGGCGCTGCCATCACTATCAAGGCGAAAAAAGAAGGGACTACGCCGCAGGCTATTATTGATAAATACCATAAGCAAATAAAAGATAGTTTTGAGGAGTTTGGGATAGCGTTTGATATTTATCATCGTACGTCATCAGCAATACATCATGACCTGTCGCAGGCATTTTTTTTGAATTTGTATGAAAAGGACGAGTTTATTGAAAAATATTCTGAACAATATTATGATGAGGATTTCCAGCAGTTTTTAGCCGATAGGTATATTGTTGGTACCTGCCCCAATTGTCACAATGAGAATGCCTATGGCGATCAGTGCGAAAAATGCGGTACTTCGTTAAGCGCGACTGATCTGATCAATCCGGTATCAACCCTAAGCGGCAAAACGCCCACTTTAAAGCCTACCAAGCACTGGTACCTGCCGCTTGATAAATACCAGCCCTGGCTGGAGCAATGGATTGATGCTAAAGAGGGCAGCTGGAAGGTTAACGTATTAGGGCAGTGCAAATCATGGCTTAAACAAGGCCTGCAGCCGCGTTCCATGACCCGCGATTTGGATTGGGGTATTGATGTTCCGTTAGAAGATGCCAAAGGCAAAAAGCTGTACGTTTGGATGGATGCACCTATTGGTTATATATCGGCCACCAAACAATGGGCCATTGACAATAATAAGGACTGGAAACTATACTGGAAAAAACAAGCCGATGAGCAGGACAATGCCTGTCTGATCCATTTTATAGGCAAAGATAATATTGTATTTCATTGCATTACGTTCCCGTCTATTCTGCATGCGCATGGCGAATATATTTTACCACAGAATGTACCTGCCAATGAGTTTTTGAATTTGGAGGGCGATAAGCTGTCTACCTCGCGTAACCATGCGGTTTGGCTGCATGAATACCTGAAAGAGTTTCCGGGTAAGCAGGATGAGCTGCGTTATGTGCTTACCTCCATACTCCCCGAAACCAGCGACAGCGAATTTACCTGGAAAGATTTCCAGGCCCGTATCAATAATGAGCTGGTGGCCATATTAGGCAACTTTGTGAACCGTGTAATGATATTGATGCACAAGTTTTACGATGGTAAAATTGAAGGCGAAAGTGACAGGATTGAACTGACCGACGATAACCTGAATAGGGAGCTGGGTGGTTTTTATGATGAAATAGAAAAGAACCTGGAAGCTTATCGCTATAGGCAGGCATTGCAGGGATTAATGGATATTGCCCGCCTGGGTAACCGTTACCTTACCGAAAAAGAGCCCTGGAAAACCATCAAAACCAACCCGGAGAATGCTAAGCAGGCCCTGCATAATTGCCTGGTGTTGATTGGCCATCTGGCAACCTGCGCCCAGCCATTTTTACCGGCTACCGCTAAAAAGATAATTGGCATGTTGAATTGGCCTAATGAACCCATTACGTACGATCAGGAGATGTTTTTTAATAACGGGCATCAGCTAAACCCATCAGCCTTATTGTTTGAAAAAATTGAGGATGAGGTGATTGAGTACCAGGTTAATAAACTGCTGGCAAAAAAGCAGGCCGCCTCACCACCAAAATCAATTGATGTACAGCCGGCAAAAGAGAATATCAACTACGAAACCTTTGCCACGATGGATATTCGTACGGGTATCATTTTAGCGGCCGAAAAAATAGCCAAAACCAAGAAGTTGCTTAAGCTTACTATTGATACCGGTATTGATGAGCGTACGGTGGTATCGGGCATTGCAGAATATTATGAGCCTGAAGCCATAATAGGGCAGAAGGTGAGCATACTGGTAAACCTGGAGCCTCGTGAGATAAAAGGGATCCTTTCGCAGGGGATGATCCTGATGGCCGAGAACAGCGAAGGTAAACTAAGCTTTGTATCGCCGGTAGAAGATTTCCATAACGGATCAGTGATCAGATAGATGTGCAGATTTCGGATGTGCAAATGTGCAGATAGGGGATGTAAAAGCGGCAAATAAATTTTGCTTTGCAGGGGTGTGATTTTTCATCTATAATTTGCACCTTTGCAAGCTGATAAAGGAACGGTCTCCGGGCTGACCGTAAAAGGTCCCGTAGTTCAACGGATAGAATAGGAGTTTCCTAAACTCTAGATATGAGTTCGATTCTCGTCGGGACCACAAAAAAGTTCGGTAGTACCTAATATTACCGAACTTTTTATTTAATTTTTAGTACTTGCGTCAATAAGAATTACTGTAATTACTCCCATCGTTAAAGTTAATTTCATTCTGGGCTGTTTCCTATATGTTGTTTTTACAGGTAATTAAGCGATCAGTTCCAGGTGTTCCAGATAACCTAAAACAGTGGCAACTTCCTCGTTGCTTAGCTGGCTATCAATGGCTTTGACATTTTCAATGGCCTGTTCGCAATTTCTGGCACCAACGAGGGCGATAATAATTCCCGGTTGCTGCAACGTCCACAGGATAACCAGTTGCCCCAACGTTAAATGTTTTTCGGCAGCAAGTGGTTTTAACAGTTCAAACAACGCATCTGGTCTTCTCAGGTTTTCTTCTTTAAAAAATGAAACTTCCTTACGATGATCACCAGGCGCAAATGCATGTCCGGGCCATATTTTACCAGCTAAAAGTCCCCGTTCCAGCGGGCTGTAGGCTAAGATAGACCTATTGTTTTCCTGACAGTAGGGAGTTAATCCGGCCTCTATATTGCGTTTAACCATGCTGTACGGTACCTGGTCGGATGCCAGGGTGAAGTATCTTTCAGCCTCAGTCAGTTGCGCTGCATCATAATTACAAACAACCGCATAACGCACTTTGCCCTGCTCAATTAAGCGAGAAACAGCTTCCATGTTTCGGCAATCGGCGTTGTGAAATCGGGCCAGTGAATTTGGTATAAGTCAATATAATCGGTTCCCAGGTGCCGTAAACTATCTTCACATTCTTTATTGATGCTTGAAAATCACGGTTTTATCAAGAAGGTTGCCAAAAACTATGATCCCCATTTTCCCGTTTCCGGCCAAAAAGCCATTTGGCCAATCTTTGTAGGTTATCGGAAATTCATAAGACAAACCTATTCGCGGCTGTTAAAACCAGTTTGAGCAAAACTAATATTGCCCTTGCTGCAAACGCATAAAACAGCAAGAAGCAAAGAGAATTTGCCAACTGATCTTTTCATAAATAGTATTATTTTTTAAAATTATAAAATAAGGCGTTCTACCTTTCACTTGCCTCGCGCAACTTTCCTCACCAGCCGCATTGCTTCAAGAGACTTCTCCGATAACGTTCCGTCCTCATACATGAGCAGGCAAAAGCTCAGCGGGATCTTCCTGTTTACACCTTCTTCAACCATTGACGTGAGTTGCTCATCCTTGAATTGAGGTGGGTTGATGGTTTGATTAGGACGGTATATGCCCCAATCCGGGCCATCTAGAACGAAACATCCGTGAGCCTGAAGCCCCTTGTGAGGGCCTTTTTCGTATATGCCGCTGCCGCCGCGCTCCGGGCCGTTTGGATAGCGAATCCCTGCACCATTGTTGAGCCCCGTGAACCCCTCCCCAAACTGATAATCCTGAAAATCTGTTAGTCTTGGCCGTACCCAATCATTAATAGATATGATACGATCAGGGTTGCCGGCTTTCATCTGTCGGGCAATCACTTCGAAAGGTTTTGGATACTCGCCCTCGTCGTCCAGCCAACCTGCCAGGCCTTTACCGTAACGCAATCCAACCTCCGTAATAATGTCGCCCCAATGTTTACGAAAGTCCGGGTCAACGCCCCAATTGTTGGAGTCTTCGTTTTTACTCCAATTCCGCTCTCGCCATTCCTTGTCACCGCGCCCGCACTGGTAATAAAGGATCAGTTTAATGCCACGCTTCCCAAGCGCGCTTATTAAGTCCCCAATCAAATCACGTTTTGATGTTCGTCCGGGCAGCAGGTCTTCTATAGCTTTGATCGGTGCCGGGAAATAATAGGTGCGCCACATAGGTGACCAGATCACATAGCCGGCCCCAATATCCTGCATGGTGTTGGCAAACTTCTCTACATCAAAAT
>Ga0193717_1000482_pt1 | contig 26617 bp, 23 predicted proteins | sample U2c2metaG_FD_145900 | JGI IMG/M metagenome (GOLD analysis project Ga0193717, IMG submission 145900) | Soil microbial communities from a riparian zone of the East river system, Colorado, United States - U2c2 | ecosystem: Environmental > Terrestrial > Soil > Riparian zone | place: USA: East River...
TGGCGCGCTGCAAGATAGTGTCTTGAGCGCGTTTCCGGATTAAAAGGATTCGCGAGTTTCCTTCCCGGCCGAGTGTGGGGCCAAGAAGTCCTTTTCGCTTCCGCGGCGAGTCCTTAAGAGGGCTTCTGAACCGGGCCCATACCCGCATTGGTAATTTCCTGGCGTCCCCTCGACTCCGAAGTTCGCTAAGGGGGTGACGCAATGGCGAGCGAACTTCGGGACACTAGGCAAGGCGTGTCGGTCGCTCAACGCAGACGCATTTCGACGCTGATCATGGGCCGCTTCGCGCGGAATATGATGTCGCGCGCAAGCGGCGGCTCGGTGGCGCTGTCGAAACTGTGGCCGGGCCGCGCCGACCGCCTCATCATCGCCCCGCACGATCTGCGTACCGCGGACGCCACCCGCGCCGCCGAGATCTATGCCGGCCGCTTCGTGTTCGCCGGCAAGATCGTCACCTGCCATGGGCGTTCGATCTTCGATCTCGAGCCCCCCTCGGAAGATTGGGAGGTGGCGCTGCTCGGTTTCGGATGGCTGCGACATTTGCGCGCGGCGGATACCGCGCTGACCCGCGCCAACGCGCGCTCGCTGGTCGAAGACTGGATGTCGAACCCGGCGCGGAAGCGCCCGGTGGGTCGCCGCGCCGACGTGATGGCCCGCCGCGTGATCTCGCTGTTGTCGCAGGCACCTTTGGTGCTCGGCGATACCGACAATAAATTCTACCGGCGCTATCTGCGCGGGCTGACCCGCGACATCCGCCATTTGCGCTATGCGATGCTCGATGCGCCCGACGGCGTGCCGCGGCTGCAGGTGGTGATCGCGCTTTGTTATGCGTCGCTCTGTCTGGCCAACCAGGCGCGCCACATCAAGAGCGCGACGCGAAGGCTTTCCGACGAGTTGCAGCGGCAGATTCTTCCCGACGGCGGACATATCTCGCGCAATCCCGGCGCGCTGATCGAGCTGTTGATCGATCTGTTGCCGCTACGACAGACGTTTGCGGCGCGCAACATCGCGCCGCCGCCGGCACTGCTGAACGCGATCGACCGTATGATGCCGATGCTGCGGTTCTTCCGCCACGGCGATGGCAGCTTCGCTTTGTTCAACGGCATGAGCAACGCGCCTTCCGATCTGCTGGCCACGCTGCTCGCCTATGACGACACCCATGGCGTGCCGATGGCGAACATGCCGCACACCGGCTTTCAACGGCTCGAGGCCGGCGCGATGACGGTCATCATGGACACCGGCGCGCCACCGCCGCCGAATGTCAGCCACGACGCCCATGCCGGTTGCCTGTCGTTCGAGTTATCGTCCGGACCGAGCCGGATCGTGATCAATTGCGGCATGCCGTCGACCGGGCGTGATAATTGGCGCGTGTTTGCGCGCGGCACGCCGGCGCATTCGACGCTGACCTATCACGAGACCTCGTCCTGCCAGTTCGTCGAGCTGTCCGCGGTGAAGCGCCTGCTGCAAGGCGCGCCTGTGATCAGCGGCCCGGTCCACGTGGAGAGCTATCGCGAGACCGCCCCCAATGGCGAGATGCTGACCACCTCGCATGACGGTTATCTGCCGCGATTCGGCGTCGTGCATCGCCGCGTGCTGATGGCCTCGCATGACGGTTCCAGGCTCGATGGCGAGGATACGCTGTCACCGGCGCCGGGCGGCCGCATCAAGGGCCGCGACACCGAATATGCCTTGCGGTTTCACCTGCACCCGTCGGTAAAAGCAAGCCGCCTCAGCGACGCGCGCGGGGTCATGCTGGTGCTGCCAAACCGCGACGTCTGGACCTTCGAGGCGCTGGACGACAAGGTCGAACTCGAAGACAGCGTGTTCCTGGCGGGAAACGATGGGCCGCGCCGCACCGCCCAGATCGTGATCCGGCAGGACTCGCAGCACGCCTCCAGCGTCCGCTGGACCTTCGTGCGCTCGACCGCTTCGCCCTCGGCCACGACGGCGCGGCGCAACGCCCGCCGCGAGCCGGAATTACCGCTGTAAAATATGTAACCACAGACCCCGCATGCGGCCGGCGACGGTTCCGTGGCCGGCAAAACCATGCTACCCGGCAGGCTTGCTGAACAGGACCGAGCTATGACCGACCAACCGCGCCGCGTAACCCGTGCTCTACTGTCCGTGTCGGACAAATCCGGACTGATCGAATTCGCCCGCGCGCTCTCGGCGCATGGGGCCGATCTGATCTCCACCGGCGGCACCGCCAAGGCGATCGCCGCCGCGGGCTTGAAGGTTCGGGACGTTTCCGATCTGACCGGATTTCCGGAAATGATGGACGGCCGGGTCAAGACCCTGCATCCAAAGGTGCATGGCGGATTGCTCGCGATCCGCGACAATGCCGAACACGCGCAAGCCATGAAGGATCACGGCATCGCGCCGATCGATCTGTTGGTGGTCAATCTCTATCCGTTCGAGGCGACCGTCGATAAGGGCGCCGATTTCGAGGAGTGCATCGAGAACATCGACATCGGCGGTCCGGCGATGATCCGCGCCGCGGCGAAGAACCATGACGATGTCGCGGTGGTGGTCGAAGCGACGGATTACCAGGCCGTGCTCGACGAACTCGCCACCAATGGCGGCGCCACCACGCTGACCTTGCGCCGTCGCCTCGCCGCGAAAGCCTACGCCCGCACCGCGGCCTATGACGCCGCGATTTCAAACTGGTTCGCGCTTCAGCTCAAGACCGATGCGCCGGATTTCCGCGCCTTCGGCGGACGGCTGATCCAGGCGCTGCGCTATGGCGAAAACCCGCACCAGACCGCCGCATTCTATCGCACGCCCGACAAGCGGCCCGGTGTCGCCACGGCGCGGCAGTTGCAGGGCAAGGAACTGTCCTACAACAACATCAACGACACCGATGCGGCCTATGAATGCATCGCCGAGTTTGACCCTGCGCGCACTGCGGCCTGCGTGATCGTCAAGCACGCCAACCCTTGCGGCGTCGCCGAAGGCAGCGATCTCATCAGCGCCTACCGCAAGGCATTTGCCTGCGACACCCAATCGCCGTATGGCGGCATCATCGCGGTCAATCGCATACTCGATGCCGACACCGCACGCGTCATCACGGAAATCCTGACCGAAGTCATCATCGCGCCGGACGCCACCGAAGAGGCCATCGCGATCATCGCCAAGCGGCGCAATCTGCGCCTGCTGCTCGCCGGTAGCCTGCCTGATCCGCGCGCGTCGGGCCTGACCGCAAAGACCGTCGCCGGCGGCTTGCTGGTGCAGAGCCGCGACAACGCTGTGGTCGATGACATCTCGCTCAAGACGGTGACCAAGCGCGCGCCGACCGATACCGAATTGCGCGATCTCAAATTCGCGTTCCGCGTCGCCAAGCACGTCAAGTCCAACACCATCGTCTATGCCAAGGACCTCGCGACCGTCGGCGTCGGCGCCGGACAGATGAGCCGGGTGGATGCCTCGCGGATCGCCGCGCGCAAGGCGCAGGATGCCGCCGCTGACGCCAAGCTTGCCGAACCCATGACCAAAGGTTCGGTGGTTGCCTCCGACGCGTTCTTTCCGTTCGCCGATGGCCTCCTGGTTGCGATCGAAGCCGGCGCCACCGCCGTGATTCAGCCGGGCGGCTCGATCCGCGACGATGAAGTCATCAAGGCCGCCGACGACGCCGGTATCGCCATGGTGTTCACCGGCGTGCGGCATTTTCGGCATTAAAATTTCGCCTCTCGTCATTCATCGATGCGAAGTCGCGCATCGGCGAATGACGATGGCTGATGCATGGTCGCTTGAGACCCGGTCCGCTGCCGGGATCGGCCGCAAATTCGCGCCAAATTAGGGCGCCTGGTCACGAACAGGCGTTTTGCCGGCCATGGCCAACCCCATATAGCATCCATTGCCGCAATGCCGTTGTGTATCTGGTGGCGTTAACCCGGGGCGAAATCTTGATGACCTCTCTCCTCTCACGGCCATATCAGATCATCGCAGCCATTATGCTCACGGTTGCGTTTTGCGCGCCCGCCAATGCGCAGGACCAGCGCAACGGCACGGTACCGATCGGCGACCCCTATGCGGCGCATGCCGTGGCCGCCCAACACGGCATGGTGGTGGCGCAGGAAAGGATCGCGGCGCAGATCGGCGCCGATGTGCTGAAGCGCGGCGGCAACGCGGTCGATGCGGCGGTCGCCACCGGCTTTGCGATGGCCGTCACCTATCCGCGCGCGGGAAACATCGGCGGCGGCGGCTTCATGGTGATTCATTCCGCCGAGCGCCACGAAGACATCGCGATCGACTATCGCGAGACCGCGCCGGCGGCGGCCACGCGCGATATGTTCCTGGGCGCTGACGGCAAACCCGATCGCAGGAAGTCGCTCGATTCCGCATTGGCAATCGGCGTTCCCGGCACCGTCGCGGGACTGGCGCTGGCGCTCGATAAATACGGCTCGGGCAAATTCACGCTGGCCGAGCTATTGAAGCCGGCGATCGCGCTGGCGTCGGACGGCATCGTTGTGGCCGACGATATTGCCGACACGCTGGGAGAAGGACGCCAACGGCTGGCACGCTGGCCGGCGTCGCTGAAGATGCTGTTACGCGATGACGGCACGCCGATGCAGGAAGGTGACAGACTGGTCCAGAAGGATCTCGCCACAACCCTTACCGCGATCGCCAAACAAGGTCCGCGCGGATTTTATCAGGGGCCCGTCGCGGAAAAACTAGTGAAGGCAATCTCGGATGCCGGCGGCATCATGACCACGCACGATCTGGAATCGTACCAGCCGACCATACGCACGCCCGTGCACGGGACCTATCGTGGCTACGACATCGTCTCGATGCCGCTGCCCTCATCCGGCGGCGTGGTGTTGCTGGAAACGCTGAACATCCTCGAGGGCTTTCCGTTGCCGGAGATGAAGCAGGGCTCGGCGCTATCGCTGCACCTGATGATCGAGGCGATGAAGCGCGCTTACGCCGATCGTGCGCACTATCTCGGCGATCCCGCCTTCGTCACCGCGCCGGTCGCGACCCTGATGACCAAAGATTATGCCACGAAGCAGCGCGCCAGCATCGACCCGGACCACGCCACGCCGTGGAAGGATGAATTGCTGGTGCAGACGACGCCCGCGCCGGCACATGAAGGCAGTAACACCACGCATTTCTCGGTCGTCGACGGCAACGGCAATGCGGTCAGCAACACCTACACGCTGAATTACCCCTACGGCGTCGGGCTGGTGGCCGATGGCACCGGCGTACTGCTCAATGACGAACTCGACGATTTCACCGCCGCGCTCGGGGCATCGAACGCTTTCGGGCTGGTGGGCTTCGAGGCCAATCTGCCGGCGCCCGGCAAGCGGCCGCTGTCGTCGATGACGCCGACCATTGTCCTGAAAGACGGCAAGCCGGTGCTGGTAACGGGTTCACCCGGCGGCAGCCGCATCATCTCGGCGGTGCTGCAGGTGGTCATCGACGTGCTGGACTATCACATGGACGTCGCCGCGGCGGTCGCGGTGCCGCGGCTGCACCACCAGTGGATGCCGGATGAAGTTCGGATCGAGCACGGCTTTCCGGCCGATGTGATTGCCGCCCTGGAGGCGAAAGGGCACGTCGTGAAGGAGCCGCTCGGCCAGACCTCGGCCAATTCGATCGCCGTGACGGAGAACGGATTATTTGGCGCCCCGGATCCGCGCACCCGTGGCACGACGGCGGCGGGGCTATAACTGGCGATCCCGGCCAATTTGGCGTAATCCGCCCTTGCCGGCCGTGGCGACAGATGCCGGCCGCCAATTTCGGGGAAGAATATCGTCATGAGTAACACCACCGGGCCGTCGGGCACCGTCGAAATCGCTCCAATCGAAGATTCCAGCCTGCTGGCCTTCTATCGCGACATGAACCTGCCGGAGCGGCGGACGTTCTGGGCGTGCGCGGCGGGTTGGGCGCTCGACGGCATGGATTTCATGATCTATCCGCTCGTGATCGGCACCATCATCACGATGTGGAAGGTCGATGCCGGCACCGCCGGCCTGGCCGGCACCGTGACATTGCTCGCCTCCGCCGTCGGCGGCTGGCTCGGCGGCTATCTGGCCGACCGCATCGGCCGCGTCAAAACATTGCAGCTCACGATCCTGTGGTTCTCGGCGTTCTCGCTGGTCTGCGCCTTTGTGCAGAATTTCGATCAGCTGCTGATCGCCCGCGCGTTGCTCGGCCTCGGCTTTGGCGGCGAATGGGCCGCCGGCGCGGTGCTGATGGGCGAGTCGATCCGGCCGCAATATCGTGGGCGCGCGGTCGGCTCGGTCCAGTCCGGCTGGGCGGTCGGCTGGGGACTTGCGGTGCTGTCGCAGGCCGTTCTGTTCTCGTATCTGCCGCCTGACATAGCGTGGCGCTGGATGTTTGCGATCGGCGCGCTGCCAGCGCTGCTGGTGTTCTTCCTGCGCCGCTACGTAGAAGAACCCGAGATCGCCGCGGCAACCCTTGCCAAACAGAATGCGAGTGGCGAACGGCCGGGGCTGCACGAGATCTTCGCAGGTCCGATTCTCAAGACCACCATCCTGGCCTCGCTGGCGGTGACGGGATGCCAGGGCGGCTATTACGCCATCACCTTCTGGGTGCCTCGCTTTCTCACCACCGAACGCAAGCTCTCGGTGGTCAGCTCCACCGGCTATCTCGCCGCTTTGATTATCGGCTCGTTCGCAGGCTATTTGGTCGGCGCCTGGTTGGCCGACAAGATCGGCCGGCGAAATCTGTTTTTGTATTTCTCGCTCGGCGCCATCGCCGTCATCGTCGCCTATACGCAGCTGCCGCTGACCAATGAGATTCTGTGGGTGCTGGGCTTCCCGCTCGGCTTCTTCGCGTCGGCTTATTTTTCCGGGGTCGGCGCATTCCTGACCGAGCTTTATCCGACCCGGCTACGCGGATCCGGCCAGGGCTTCTGCTACAATTTCGGCCGCGGGATCGGCGCGCTGTTTCCATTCATGGTCGGCGCGCTCTCGAGCACGACATCGCTCGGCAACGCGATCGCGATCTTCGCGGTGCTGGCCTACGGCCTGTTCTTCCTCGCAGCGTTCGCGCTGCCGGAAACGCGCGGTCGGGTTTTGCACGCGGACGATTAGCGCCGTTTATAACGGCGCTTCGACAACCGCGGCATGTTCCCTCCCCCCTTGTGGGGGAGGGAGCTAAGTATCCGTTAGACCGCGAGCCCTCATCTCCCCACCGTGTACGGTCCGCCCTTTTCGAGGGCGCGCGCATAGGCGGGGCGGGCGTGAATGCGGTCGAGGAACGCCATCGCCTTGGGGTGACCTTGTTCGAGGCCTGCGCGCGCCGCCGCGGCCTCCAGTGGAAAACTCATCTGGATATCGGCGGCGGTAAATTCATTGCCCGCGAACCATGGGCTTTTGCTCAATTCGGCTTCCCAGAACGCCATGTGCTGCTTGAGTTGCGGATTGACCAGCGCGGTCAGCGCCTGATTGGACACCTTGCGCACCAGCGGCCGTAGCAGCGCCGGCGCCCGCTTGGGCATCAGCGTGAACAGCAGCTTCAGGAGCAGCGGCGGCATTGCGGAGCCTTCCGCGTAATGCAGCCAATACGTGTAGCGCAACCGCTCCGGCGTTTTAGCCGGGGGAATAAAACGCCCCTCTCCATAGGTCTCGATAAGGTATTCGGCGATTGCGCCTGACTCCGCGAGAGTGTTGCCCTTGTCAGTGATGACAGGCGACTTCCCAAGCGGATGGATGGCGCGCAATTCGGCTGGCGCGCGCAGGTCGGGTTGGCGCTGATACCGCACGATCTCGTAGGGCACGCCGAGCTCTTCGAGCAGCCACAGCACGCGCTGCGAGCGGGAGTTGTTGAGATGATGGACGGTGAGCATGGCTGTTTTCCCCCTGACACGGCGCTTGAGCGGCGAACGGTGGTGCCAGCCGGCCGCCGGAAAGTCGAGACTGCCAACGTCGCACCAATAACATCCGGGTGTTATTGACAGCGATAATATATCCGGGTAATATTATATTTGTAATGAAGGAGCTACCCGATGGACCAGACGTCTGACGCCTACATTGCCTTCGAGGGCGACCGCCGGGTCGCGTTCGGCGACCTTCGCTCGGTCGCCCGGGCGGCAAAGCAGACGCTCGACCAGGACAAGCGCGCCGCGGTGCTGATTTTCGACAGCGCCACCGGCGGCCCGGTCGATCTCGATTTCCGCGGCAACGTCGATGACGTGCTGTCGCGGCTGCCGGTCGCGCGCGAAGCCGTTCATTCCGAGCCGGAACAGCCGGCCAGCCGTGGCCCCGGCCGGCCGAAGCTCGGCGTGGTCGCCCGCGAGGTCACGCTGCTGCCACGGCATTGGGAATGGCTGGCGCAGCAATCCGGCGGCACGTCGGTGGCGATCCGAAAACTGGTCGAGGAGGCACGGCGCAGCGGCGACGACAAGGATCGCATCCGTCGCAGCCAGGAAGCGGCCTATCGCTTCATGTCGGCGATGGCCGGCAACCAGCCCCATTTCGAAGAAGCGACCCGCGCGCTGTTCGCGCCGGACCCGGCTCGTTTCAACGCCTTGATCGTCGGCTGGCCCACCGATGTGCGCGACCATGCCACCAAGCTTGCGGAACGGTCATTTGCACGCGAGAGCCAACCCGGTTGATCCTGGCCCGGTTGATCCCGAAACTGTGAACGGCTACGCTGGTTGAAATGATAAGGATCATATAAGTAAGCATCCAGCTTCAGGGAGACCGCCGTGAGCGCCACCGCCCCGCAATTCTTGTTCGATTTCGGCAGCCCCAATGCATTCCTCAGCCATGAGGCGATCCCGGCGATCGAACAGCGCACCGGCGTGAAATTCGAATATGTGCCGGTCCTGCTGGGCGGCATCTTCAAGGCCACCAACAACAAATCGCCGGCGGAGACGCTGGCTGGCGTCAAGAACAAGCGCGAGTTTCATGCTTTGGAGACCGAGCGTTTCGTGAAACGCTTCGGGGTCAAGCCCTACACCATGAATCCGTTCTTTCCGGTCAACACGCTTAACCTGATGCGCACGGCGATCGCCGCGCAGCTCGAAGGCGTGTTCGAGAAATATGTCGACGCCGCGTTTCATCACATGTGGGCCGAGCCCAAGAAGATGGACGACCTTGAAGTCGCGGCCAAGGCGCTGAGCGCATCCGGCCTCGACGGCGCAAAATTGCTCGCGCGCGGCCAGGAGCCTGAAGTCAAAGCCAAACTGATCGAGAACACCCAATCCGCGGTCGAGCGCGGCGCGTTCGGCTCGCCGACCTTCTTCGTCGGCAAGGAAATCTTTTTCGGCAAGGAACAGCTTCGCGAGGTCGAGGAATTGATCTCGAGGAAATGATCGTGCGCTGAACCTCATGGTGAGGAGCCGCGCAGCTCGCGCGGCGTCTCGAACCATGAGGTCGAGTTTTACTCCATCCTTCGAGACGCGGCGAAGACGCCGCTCCTCAGGATGAGGAGAAGCGGGAGTGATCGAGATGCAAAAGCGCAACGCAACGGTCGCGGTGATCGGCGCCGGCGATTACATCGGTGCCGAGATCGCCAAGAAATTCGCCGCCGAAGGCTTTACGGTGTTCGCGGGCCGGCGCAACGGTGAGAAGCTTGAACCGCTGGTGAAGGAGGTCGAAGCATCAGGCGGAGCGATTTTCGGGCGTTCGCTCGACGCGCGAAAGGAAGATGAAGTCGCGGCGTTTCTCAACGACGCCGACAAGCATGCTCCACTGGAAGTGACGATCTTCAATGTCGGCGCCAACGTCAATTTTCCGATTCTGGAAACCACCGACCGCGTGTTCCGCAAGGTGTGGGAGATGGCCTGCTGGGCCGGGTTCGTTTCGGGACGCGAATCGGCCCGGCTGATGCTGCCGCACGGCAGGGGCAACATCTTCTTCACCGGCGCCACCGCCTCCTTGCGCGGCGGCAGCGGCTTTGCCGCCTTTGCCAGCGCCAAATTCGGCTTGCGCGCGGTCGCGCAAGCGATGGCGCGCGAACTCGGGCCGAAGAACATCCACGTTGCGCATCTGATCATCGATTCCGGGGTCGACACCGCCTGGGTACGCGAGCGCCGCGAGCAGCTTTGGGGCAAGGAAGCGCTCGACAATCCCGATTTGCTGATGCCGCCGACCTCGGTCGCGGCATCCTACTGGCAGCTCTACCAGCAGCCGCGCAGCGCCTGGACCTTTGAACTCGAGATTCGTCCCTTCGGCGAAAAATGGTAAAGGGGCGAATGGTGAGGGGCGAATAGCGAATGGAAAATCCCTGTTCGCTGCCCACCATGCGCTATTCGCCCTCTCTCCCCCCTTTGCAAAACCAACAACAAAAGGAACTAACCCATGCGCGTTCTCGTGGTCGGTGCCGGCGCGATCGGCGGATATTTCGGCGGCAGGCTGCTACAGGCCGGTCGCGACGTGACCTTCCTGGTTCGGCCCAAGCGCGCCGGTGAGCTGGCAAGCGCCGGCCTCGTGATCAAAAGCCCGCTCGGCGATGTCACCCTGAAAAATCCGCCGACAGTGCAGGCCGACAAGCTCACCGACAAATTCGACGTCGTGGTGCTGAGCTGCAAGGCGTTCGACCTCGAGGACGCGATCAAGTCGTTCGCGCCGGCGGTGGGGCCGCAGACCGCAATCATTCCGTTGCTCAACGGCATGCTGCATCTCGACGTGCTCGACAAGAAATTCGGTCGCGAGCGGGTGCTCGGCGGGCTCTGCGCGATCGCGGTGACGCTCAACGAAAAGCGCGAAGTGGTTCACCTGCAGCCGATGCAGTCGCTGACCTTCGGCGAACGCGACGGCAAGATGTCCGATCGGGTCCGCGCCATCGCCGACATCTTCGCCAGCGGCAATTTCGGCTCAGTGGCCAGTGACCAGATCATCCAGGACATGTGGGAGAAGTGGGTGTTCCTGTCCTCGCTGGCGGCGTCGACCAGCCTGATGCGGACGTCGGTGGGTAATATTCTCGCCGCGCCCGGCGGCCGGGATTTCCTGCTCGGCATGGTCGATGAAGTCAGCGCAATCGCCAAGGCCGGCGGCCACGAGCCGCGCGGCCCGTTCGCGGAGCGCACCCGCACGATGCTCACGACCGAGGGATCACCGATGACGGCCTCGATGTTCCGCGACATCAAGGTGGGCGCGCCGGTCGAAGCCGATCACGTGATCGGCGATCTGATCGCGCGGGCCGAAGCTGCGAAGATTTCAGTGCCGAAGCTGCGCACCGCCTACACGCATCTCAAGGCCTATGAAAAGCAGCGGGGGTAAGGCACCCCCTCGTCGTCCCGGCGAACGCCGGGACCCATAACCCCTGGCTTTGCTGGTGACGATTGGCATCCGCTCCACTGCCGAAACGAGACGACACGGCGTATGGGTCCCGGCCTTCGCCGGGACGACGAAAACTTAACTTCACAAATGCGCGAGATAATGCGCGAGCGCGGTGATCTCTTCGTCGTTGAGGGGATAGGCGACATCCGTCATCGCCGCGCCGGCGCCGCCGGTACGCACGCCTGATTTGTAGTCGTGCAGCGCCTTGGCGAGATATTCCTCGCGCTGGCCGGCTAGACGGGCGACGGCCTTGGTACCGGCGAATGAATCGCCGTGGCAGGAGGCGCAGCGCCGTCCGGCGGCGGCTTCGGCGCCCTTCTTCGAGAGATCGGGATTGTCGTCGGGCTTGGGATCCTTGGGCGGTGTCAGTGACGCAAAATAGGCGGCGAGAATCCGAACATCCTCGTTGGTGATCTGCTCGGCGATCGGCTGCATCAGTTCGTTCTTGCGCGCGCCGCCGCGGAAGAACACCAGCTGCCACTGCGTGAACTGATCCTGCTGGCCCGCCAGCGAAGGGATATTTTCGGTTTGCGAAATGCCGTTGTCGCCGTGACAGCCGGCGCAGACCTCGGCTTTCTCCTTGCCCGCCGCGGGATCGGCGGCGTGGGCCAATGAACCGCAAGCCACCGTCGCGATCAGCAGGGTTCCGAGCAGAGCACTTCGCATCTATTTTTCTCCCACCAGAAATAATTGAGGCTGCGGCCGCTGGTAAAAGCGGCCGCAGCCCCGGAATGCTCCCAGCCTACTTCTTGCTGTAGCTGATGCGGTAGATCGCGCCGGCCCAGTCATCGGCGACGAGGATCGAACCATCCTTGTCCAGGATGATGTCGTCCGGACGGCCGAGATAGCCCTGGTCGCCTTCGATCCAGCCCGATGCCAGCACGTCCTGCTTCGGGTTCTTGCCATCGGGACCGACGATGACGCGGACGATTCGGCCGCCCTGATACTTATGCCGGTTCCACGAACCATGTTCGGCGATCAGGATGCTGTTCTTGTAATCGGCGGGGAACTGATCGCCGGTGTAGAACTTCATGCCGAGCGGAGCCACATGCGCGCCGAGATTGAGCACCGGCGGGGTGAATTCCGAACATTTGTGACCCATCGCAAATTTCGGATCCGGCGTGTCGCCCTGATGGCAATGCGGATAGCCGAAATTCTCGCCAATCTTGGTGATCATGTTGAGCTTGTCGCTCGGCATGTCGTCGCTCATCCAGTCACGGGCGTTTTCCGTAAACCAGTAACGGCCGCTGCGCGGATCGACATCGCCGCCGACGCTGTTGCGAACGCCAAGCGCCACGATTTCGGCATTGCCGGTCTTGGGATCGACGCGGCGGACCTGCGCCACGCTGGTCGGGGGAATGCCGATGTTGAAGGGAGGTCCGAACGGAATGTAGAACCAGCCGTCCTTGTCGGCGGCCAGATACTTCCAGCCATGGGCGGCGTAAGACGGCATGTCGTCATACACCACCTTGCCTTCGCCGAGATTGTCGAGATTGGCTTCGGCGTTGTCGTATTTGATCAGTTTGCTGACGGCGACGACGTAGAGCGCGCCATCCCTGAAGGCGAGGCCGGTCGGCATATCGAGGCCCTTGAGGATGGTCTTGACCTCTTTCTTGCCGCCCTTGTCGGTGATCGCATAGACGTTGCCGAGACCGAACGAGCCGACGAACAGGGTGCCCTTGTCGCCCCAGGCCATCTGCCGTGCCGCCAGCACGCCCGATGCGTAGACTTCGATCTTGAAGCCGGGCGCCAGCTTGATCTTCTTGATCAGCGACGCGAGTTCGGCGTCGGAAGCACCGGTCGGCGGACCCGACGGCGGCGCCAGCCCCTTCTGCGCCTCGGTCTCGTCGCCGAGGAACCAGTCGTCCGGCGGATGCGTCCAGAATTCCTTGTTGCCGGACTGATAACTCTTGAGCGGCTTCTGCTGCGCGTTGACCTGGCCGGCCCCCGCCACGAAGGCGATTGCGGCAAGCGCAAGAACAGATCGATTGAAGGCCGATTTCATCGCGTCACTCCCTATGCAGCCAGGGCGGCTGCCCATGTTATTGTTGAACGTCCGTGGGACGAACTTTTGGGGGTCTAGTGTGAGGTTGGATCAGACATGCAGATGTCTAGCACATTTGCCGCAGGAGAGAAGCGCGCAGCGCGCTACAGCGTCAAACAAAAAAAATTGAGAAAAAATTTCTTTAAGCCAAGTTCATTCGAGACGATTTTTTGTGCAGCGCTGCACTGCGGCATGTGTCGGAGCTCCGGCAATACGGCTGAAAACAAATGCCCCATTGCAAGTCGCATTAGCAAATTCCGTCATGTCCTCTCCGCAATCAGGACAGAAGACAGACACTATGGCTCGCATGTCGATGCGGGGCTATTTGAGTTGCGTGCCTTTGGTGGCGTGACGAAACAAGGGAATGATCCATCATGGTGCCAAAGCCGTTTGTCCTCAACGTTCCCGACGCCGCCATCGCCGACCTGAAAACCCGGCTCGCGCTGACCCGATTCCCCGATTCCGCGCCCGGCGAACCTTGGGCCTTCGGCAGCAGCGTCGCCTATGTTCGCGATCTCGTGGGTTACTGGAAGGATGATTTCGATTGGCGTACGCAGGAAGCCGCCTTGAATGCATTTCCGCAGTTCAAGGTGCCGCTGCATGACATCGACCTGCATTACCTGCACGTGCCCGGCGTAGGCCCGAATCCGTATCCGCTGCTGTTGCTGCATGGCTGGCCCGGCTCGGTCTACGAATTCCTCGACATCATTCCGCGGCTGACCGATCCGGCCCGGTTCGGGGGTGACCCGAAGGACGCGTTCACGGTGATCGCGCCGTCGCTGCCCGGCTATGGGCTGTCGTTCAAGCCCGGGCAGAAGCGGTTCATTCTGCAGGACATGGCGGCCTGCGTGCACGATCTCATGACCGACGTGTTGGGCTTCGAGAAATTTGCCGTCCAGGGTGGCGATTGGGGCGGCGGAATCGCGTCGATCATCGGACAAGCCTATCCGTCGTCGGTCTGCGGCATCCACGTCAATCTTCTGTTCGCGCCGCGCGATCCGGCCGCCAGCGGAACCACGCCGGAAGAAGAACGATATTTCACCATATTGCGGCGCTGGCTCAAGGAAGAGACCGGCTATCAGCAGATCCAGGGCACCAAACCGCAGACGCTGGCGTTCGCGCTGACGGATTCGCCCGCCGGTCTGGCGGCCTGGATCGCGGAAAAATTCCGCTCCTGGTCCGATTGCGACGGCGTTCCGGAAAACGCCCTCAGCCGCGATCACATGCTGGCGAATATCTCGTTCTACTGGTTCACCGGCGCGATCGGGTCGTCGTTCTGGCCGTATTATGGCCGCCTGCACGCGGCGTGGCCGATCTCACCGGCGCAGCCCGTCACGGTCCCCACCGGCTATGCGGCTTTCCCGAAGGAAATGATCGTGCCGCCGCGTTCGATCGCAGAAAAGACCTACACCAACATCCAGCGCTGGACCGTGATGAAGAAAGGCGGCCACTTCGCCGCGATGGAGCAGCCCGCAGCACTTGCCGACGAAATCCAGCAGTTCTTCCGCCCATTACGCTGAAACGCGATTAGCTATGTAGCGGCTATTTCGGAAGTCTGCCGGCTTCGATGGCATCTAGATCCGGCATAGCGAGGCTCCCGGATATGGTCGTCGAAGCCTGCAACGCGCCCTGCGAAAATCGTTCTCCGCTTGCGGAACCAAGTCGAGTTTCCGCGGCTTATGGTCACGGACTATCATCTAGGCCCAGCACACCGAGGCCCACAAAAATGAAGATGCTGAAGCGTCTCTTGCAGTTGTCGAGGAAACCCTGGTTTTCAAGCAAGCCTTGGTTTTCGACGAAGCCTTGGTTTTCAAGCAAACCTTGGGGCATTCGCCGAAGACCCCAGCCCGTCGTCCAACACTATTCTGCCCTGGAGCCAGACGAATTCGCCCGGCTGCTCAGGAGCGGCCGGACGGAAGATCTGAAGACCCTGGCGCGGAAGCTGAGCCAGCCCGCGAAGGTAAGGATCTGAGGCGGGCTAAACTACCGGCGAACGGCCGCCATCGACATTGATGGCCGTACCCGTGATGTAGGAGCCCTGCTCGGAGGCCAGGAAGCAGGCCATATTGGCGAACTCTTCCGCCGTTCCCATGCGGCCGAGCGGAATACCCTTGGCCATGTTGCCCGTGAACTCGCTGAAGTCGGTGCCTGGCGCGGTTTTGGCGTGCCGCTGCACCCATTGATCGCTGACGATCAGGCCGACCAGCATGGCATTGACCAGAATGTTGTGCGGGCCACCTTCCCCCGCCATCACCTTCATCAGCGCCATGCCGGCCGCACGCGACACCGAGGTCGGCGTCGAGGCCGGCGGCGGCGCCTTGGCGGCGGTATTGAGCACGTTGATGATGCGGCCCCATTTGCGTTCCTTCATGCCCGGCCACACCAGCCGGCTGAAACGGATCGCCGCGAACAGTTTCAGGTCGAGATCCTGCTGCCACATCTCGTCGGTCACCGTTTCGAACGACATCGCGCGCGAGGTCCCGGCATTGTTGACGAGAATGTCGACCTTGCCGAAATCCCCGACGATCTTGTCAAACGTGCTGGAAATATCCGGTGCCCTGGAGACGTCGCAGACGTAGTCGCGAACGGTAAGACCGTCCTTGGCCAGCGCCGTGCGGGCCGCCGCCAGGCCCTCGGCGCCGCGCGCCACGATCGCGACCCTGGCGCCCGATTCGGCGAATCGCCGCGCCATCGCCAGCCCGAGTCCCTTGCTGCCGCCGGTAATCAGGGCAACGCGATCTTTCATGGTGACATTCATTTTGTTTTCTCCCGTCGCGCCTTGGTTGGCGGCAGTTTTGGTTGGCGGCGTTTTTCGGTTCGGCCGATCGCAGAATAGGTGTTAGGCCGGAAATTGAAAATAGCGCACTTGATCGATCACTTCGGCGACGCGGCGGAGGCGTTGAAGAGCTTCTCGCCGTTGACCTGATAGGCGCCGATCGCCTGCTGGCCCTCTGGTGACACCAGCCAATCGGCAAACACCTTGGCCTCGGCGAGCCTCGCCGGGCCATGCTTCTTCGGGTTCAACTCGATCACGTCGTAGCGGTTGAGCAACTTCGCATCGCCCTCGATCGCCACCACCAGCGGACCCTTGTTGTTGAAGCTGAGCCAGGTGCCGCGATCGGAGAGCGTGTAAGCATTCATCGCGCTGGCGGCGTTGAGCGCCTGGCCCATGCCGCCACCGATGTCGCGGTACCATTTTTCCGGATTGAGCGCCTCGGGGGTCCAGCCGGCATCGCGCCAAAGCCGCCGTTCGGCGGCGTTGGTGCCGCTCTTGTCGCCGCGCGAAACGAACGGCGACCGTGCCAGCGCAATCGCCTTCAGCGCCACCACAACGTCATGGCCACCGCCAACTCGCGCCGGATCGCTGGACGGCCCGACGATGATAAAGTCATTCCACGCGAGCTGCCGGCGCGTCGTGCCATAGCCTTCGTCCATGAATTCCCGTTCTGCCGCCGGATCGTGCACCAGGACGACATCGGCATCGCCACGGCGCGCGGTATCCAGCGCCTTGCCCGTGCCCTGGGCAACGACGTTGACGGCGATGCCTGTCTTCGCCGTGAATTGCGGAAGAATGTTGGCCAGCAATCCCGTGGCTTCGACCGAAGTCGTGGACGCCAACGTGATGGCTTGTTCCGCAGCCGGGGCTGAATGGATCGCGCCTAGGAGTGCGACGACCACCAACACAGACCGAACTCCCATCATATCTCCTCGCTCCCCGCCGAACTCGCGCGGCCCGCCAATGCAAAGACGGTCGCACTGATTGAAATGCTGATTCCCACTAATACCGTGCCGAGCGCCAACGCCAAGGATAGATCGCCCTGGCTCGTTTGCAGGGCAATCGTTGTCGTCATCGTTCGCGTCAGGCCTCGAATGTTGCCGCCGACAAGAATGACTGCGCCTACTTCCGAGATCGTTCGGCCGAAGCCCGCCAGCGTCGCCGTCAAAAGGTCGGCGCGGATGATGGCCAGAATGTGCGGGATCGCCTGCACTTTCGACGCCCCGTCGGAAACGAGTTCGTCGCCATAGCGCGCCCAGGCGCGTTCGCCGGCGCGATGCACCAGCGCCGTGATGATGGGAATGGCAAGGACAACCTGGGCGACGACCATCGCGGCCGGCGTAAACAGCAATCCGAGAAAGCCGAGCGGCCCGGAGCGCGATAGCGCGAGATAAAGCACCAGCCCAACGACAACGGGCGGCAGGCCAAAAAACGCATTGATCAAAACGACGATCGCTCGCCGTCCGCGAAAGTCAGAGATTGCGAGCGTCGCGCCGAGAGGCAGACCGATTGCCGTTGCAATCGCCGTCGCCACCAGGCTGACGCCGATCGAAAGTCCAACGATTTGAAGGAAATCATCCAACACTGACCTCAGGTGTCACCCCTGAAGCAGCGACCGACCGTGGCATGACCGGTGAATTATTGGAGCGGGCGAAGGGATTCGAACCCTCGACCCCGACCTTGGCAAGGTCGTGCTCTACCACTGAGCTACACCCGCATCCGAGAGGCCAGCGATGGTGCGCCAGCGACGGGCAGAGCTATGCCAAATGCAGCCCTCGAATGCAACAGCCTGTCTGCATCAGGAATCGAAGGGATTGGGTGATATTTGCCTACGAACCCCCAAAATCGCCCCGAAATGATGCAAATGGCCGTTAACCTGTGGTACCGACGGCCCTTGCCGCGATAAAGGTCGCTTCCCCAGGCTCTGCCGAGGGCTCTCCCATCGCCGATTCGGGTCGCCCCTTCCGGCACGGCCAGAGCCGTAGAAGGCCCCTGGGAACCCGATTGAAATTCTCGCGCAACCCGCCACTTAAGGCGAGAGAACTTCTGAACCCATGATTGGGCCGTGCTAGAAGAGCCCAATCCCTCAAGACATCAGGCGAGGATTTCGTGACGATCATAGAGCAGGGCAGCGGACCGGCACCACAACCGGCGTCCGATCTGATCAAGGAAACCACCACCCAGACGTTCGTGAAGGACGTGATCGAGGAATCGAAGCGCCAGCCGGTGCTGATCGACTTCTGGGCGCCGTGGTGCGGCCCCTGCCGCCAGCTCACCCCGATTATCGAAAAGGCGGTTCGCGCCGCGGGCGGCAAGGTCAAGCTGGTCAAGATGAACATCGACGAGCATCCGGCCATTCCCGGCCAGATGGGCATCCAGTCGATCCCGGCCGTGATCGCCTTCGTCAACGGCCAGCCCGCCGACGGCTTCATGGGCGCGGTGCCGGAGAGCCAGGTCACCGCCTTCATCAACAAATTGACCGCGGGCATGCCGAACGCCGGCGAGCCCAACATTGCCGAAATCCTGCAGGAAGCCGACGCCGTGCTGGCCGAGGGCGATCCCGCCGGTGCGGCGCAGATCTATGCCGAGGTGCTGGCGGTCGACGCCACCAACATCCCGGCGCTGGCGGGGCTGGCGAAATGTTATGTCGCGACGGGCGCGATCGAACAGGCCAAGCAGACGCTCGCATTGGTGCCGGAGTCCAAACGCAATGACGCGGCGGTCAAGGCCGTGCAGGCGTCGCTCGATCTCGCCGAGCAGGCACAGGCGGTTGGGCCGGTCACCGAGCTGGAACAGAAAGTCGCCGCAAACCCGCTCGATCATCAGGCGCGATTCGATCTGGCGACGGCGCTCAACGCCAGTGGGAATCGCACGGAGGCAACCCAGCAGCTGCTCGAGATCGTCAAGCGTGACCGTAAATGGAACGAGGACGGTGCGCGCAAGCAGCTGGTGCAATTGTTCGAGGCCTGGGGCCCGACCGATGAGGCCACCGTTGAGGGACGAAAGCGGCTGTCGACGATTCTTTTTTCGTAGAGACTCGCCTGTTTTCGTAGGGACTTGCCTTTGTAGAGATATGGCGCGCTAACACACCACCGGGGCCGCAAATGCCGATCAATGCCGAATATCGCGGACCCGGCGAGCTTCCCCAGATCATCCCGGTGTTTCCGCTGCCCGGCGCGCTGCTGCTGCCGCGCGGCCAGATGCCGCTCAATATCTTCGAGCCGCGTTATCTCGCGATGGTGGACGACAGCTTGCGCGACGGCCATCGGCTGATCGGGATGATCCAGCCGGATGTCGCGCATTCGCATAATGAAGAAAAGCCGGTGCTGTTTCGGGTCGGCTGCGTCGGGCGCATCACCCAGCTCGCCGAGGCCGGCGATGGCCGCTACATCCTCGAACTCACCGGCATCGCGCGCTTCAAGGTCATCGAGGAAGTGAGCGTGCTGACGGCCTATCGGCAGTGCAAGGTGGATTACTTCCCCTACATCGACGATTTCACCGCGCGCAAGGGCGAGGAAGCCGTCGATCGCGAAGCCTTGCTCGAAGTGCTGACGGATTTTCTGAACGCCAATAACCTCAAGGTCGATTGGGAAGGCGTCGAGAGCGCGCCGAATGAAGCGCTGGTCAACGCGCTGGCGATGATGTCGCCCTACGGTCCGCCGGAAAAGCAGGCGATGCTGGAAGCGCCTGATCTGAAGACCCGCGCCGAGATCCTGATCGCGGTCACCGAAATGGACCTCGCAAAAAAGCGCACCAGCGGCGATCCACCGCTGCAGTAGTCCGGGCGTCGTCACCGGGCTTGACCCGGTGACCCATCTTCTCCGCAAAGACCGGCTCGACCAGGGCCTTAAGATATTGGCAACAAACGGCTTTACGGCTTTGAAGGCCGAACCGCTGGCCAAAGCCATGGGAGTGTCGCGCGGCAGCTTCTATTGGCACACTTTGCCGACGTCGGCGCGTTCCACGCCGCGGTCCTCGAGCACTGGCGCGACGTCGCCGCGGAACAGATCATCCGTGATATCGAGGCAGAATCGCCGGATCGGAACGCGCTGCCGGCGTTGCTGCGCCCCACGGCAGGCGACCTTGCTCGATGAATTGCTGCGAATTGCCGGCGGATAGCTTCGCCGCGTGCGCGAATATGCTACATCGTCCAGCGAGCAAGTCGGAGACTTAACCCATGTCATCCCCGCCCGAGCGCCTTGAAGGCACCGTCGATCCCAAGCTGCTGGAAATCCTGGTCTGCCCGATGACCAAGGGGCCGCTTGAATTCGATTCGACGCGGCAGGAATTGATCTCGCGCTCCGCAAAGCTCGCTTATCCGATCCGCGACGGCATCCCGATCATGCTGCCGGAAGAGGCCCGGAAGATCGATTAGGTCATGCGCGCCCGAACGATTTTTGGTGCGATCGCGATCGCTGGCGTGTTGGCGCTTCCCGCGCGCGTCTCCGCCGAAGAAAGCAAAATTCGCGTCGGCCCCATCGACGCAGTGCTGACGACCCCGCCCGATGTCGACAAGCCGCCGGTCGCACTGTTGATCGCGGGCTCCGGCACCACCGATCACGACGGCAACGGACCGCAGGTCAAACCCGGCACCTTGAAAAAGCTCTCGGAGCAATTGGTCGCCCGCAAGATCGCCACGCTTCGCTATGACAAGCGCGGCGCCGGCGGCTGGAAGCCCGAATTCGGCAAGCCGGAGGATTTCCGCTTCGTCAACTTTGTCGACGACGCCGCTGCGCTGGTGAATTACTTGCGCGGCAGCGGCAAATTCTCAAAAATCATCGTGGTCGGGCATAGCGAGGGCGGGCTGGTCGGAATCCTGACCACGCGGCGCGTCCCGGTCGATCGCCTGGTGCTGCTGGTCACCGGCGCGCGGCGGCAGGGCGATCTGGTGAAGGCCCAGCTTGAAAAGACCGTTCCGCCCGATGTGTTCGAGCCGATCGCGAAAGCCATCGATGCCGTTATGGCCGGGCAGATCGTCGATCCGCCGCCGCCGGGATTTTCGGTCGCGCCAGCGATGCAGCCCGGCATCGCCTCGGCCTTTACCGAAGACCCGATTGATCCCTTGAAAAAGATCACCGAGCCGACGCTGATTATCGGCGGCGGCCGCGATCGCCAGGTGGCGCGAGTGGATTTTGCAGCGCTGTCCGCGGCATCGCCGGTGGCGAAAACGCTATGGCTGCCGGACATGAACCACGTTCTGGTCGACGTGGCCGACGAAGCCGACGACATCAAAGCCTATAGTGACGGCGAACGCCCGCTCGATCCCGCGATGATCGATGCGGTGGCGGCTTTCATTCTGGCGGGTGATGCAAAATAACCCCGTGACCTCATCCTGAAGGAGCTGGCGAAGCAAGCGTCTCGAAGGATGGCCGTAAACTCCCATGGTTCGAGACGCGCAGCTACGCCACGCTCCTCACCATGAGGGCGGGCACGATGCCCCTACAACGCCTCCCCCTTCAACAACCTCGGCACTTCGCCTGACAGACCGGCGGCCTGGCGGATGAAAAGGCTCTTCAGCGGCGGCGCGCGATCGACCAGCCCGAGGCCGATATCGCGCACGGTGCGCAACAGCGTCGAATGATTCGAGAACAACAGATTCAGCGAATTGGTGGCGAGTCCCATCGCCATGGTGTCGAACCGCCGCCAGCGCTGATAGCGATCGAGCACGTCGGCCTGGCCCAGATCCATGCCGAGCCGCGCCGCGTCGACCACCACCTCGGCCAATGCTGCGACATCCTTCAGGCCCATATTGAGCCCCTGCCCCGCGATGGGATGAATCACATGCGCCGCGTCGCCGACCAATGCCAGCCGTTCGCCGATGAACGAGCGCGCGACGAAATAGCCGAGCGGAAAGGCGCGCGGCTTGTCGAGCGCCTTGATCTCGCCGAGATGCAGGGCAAAACGCTGCTCGAGTTCGGCATGAAATTCTACTTCATCGAGCGCGGTGATGCGCGCGGCCTCGGAGCGCTTTTCGGTCCACACCAGCGACGAGCGCTTGCCAGTCAATGGCAGGATCGCGAACGGACCCGCCGGGAGAAAATGTTCTTCGGCGCGGCCGTGATGGTCGCGCTCATGGCCGACCGACGCCACGATGCCGGACTGATCATATTCCCAGCCGTGGGTAGCGATGCCGGCGCGCTCACGCAATTTCGAGCGCGCCCCATCGGCCGCCACCAGCAGGCTCGCGGCGACCACACGCCCGTCGGACAATGTCACGTCGACGCCGTCGGGGCGGGCATCGAAATTCGTCACCGCCGCTGTCAGGAGTTCGATACCTTCGGCTTCCGCGCGCCGCACCAGCACATCGATCAGATGGCGGTTCTCGATCATATGCGCGAACGGTTCGCCCGGTTCGACGTCACCGGCAAAGGTCAGGAACACCGGACGGGTCGCGTCTTCCAGTTTGGAATCGGTGACGACCATGTCGAGGATCGGCTGCGCATCATCAGCGACCTCGTCCCACGCGCCGATGGCTTCAAACAGCCTTCGGCACGCCGCCACGATCGCGGTCGCGCGCGGATCCCGGCTCGGCCGCGTCGCCAGCGCCGGATCGGCCACGATCACGGGAATGTCGGGACCCAGGCCCTGACGCAGCGCCAGCGCCAGCGCCAGTCCAGCAAATGCGCCCCCGCCGATGACAATGCTTCGCTGAACCGACATGTTTCTGCTCACTCAACTCTCTTGCCAGTAGAGTATAGCTGGGCGAAACAAATAGGCGAAACAAGGCCTATATCCGTCATTCCGGGACATGCGTCTTCGCATGGACCCGGAATCTCGAGATTCTCCGATGTGCACTTGCACATCGTAGTTCGTTCGCTTCGCTCACGCCCCGGAATGACCCAGAGATCGAAAGTATTACCATGTCCAAAGGCCTGATCGACCTGATTTCCATTCTCGACCTCGAGCCGCTCGAGGTGAACATGTTTCGCGGCAGCAGCCCGAAAACGAGCTGGCAGCGGGTATTCGGCGGCCAGGTGATCGGACAGGCCATGGTGGCGGCGTGCCGCACCGTCGAAGGCCGGCTGCCGCATTCGCTGCATTGCTATTTCATCCTGCCCGGCGATCCGCAGATACCGATCATCTATGAGGTCGAGCGGTTGCGGGACGGCAAAAGCTATTCGACCCGCAGGGTCACCGCGATCCAGCATGGCAACGCCATCTTCTCGATCATGGTGTCGTTCCATGCCGAGGAACACGCCTCGTTCGACCATCAGGACAAGATGCCGGACGTGCCGCCACCGGAAAAGCTCACCGCCGAAGAGGTGGCGAAGCAGCCGATGTTCCGCGAGATGCCGGATTTCATCCGCCGCTACTACGAATCCGACCGTCCGATCGAATTGCGCCCGGTTGAGCTCGGCCGCTATTTCGGCCAGAAGATCGACGACGGCCGCATCCACGTCTGGATCCGCACCGCCTCGAAACTCTCCGACGATCCGGCGCTGCATATGTGCGCGCTGGCCTATGCGTCGGACTTCTCGCTGCTCGATGCGGCGATGGCGCGTTACGGCCGCACGCTGTTCGACAAGCGCATGATGCCGGCCAGCCTCGACCACGCGATGTGGTTTCATCGCCCGTTCCGCGCCGACGAATGGCTGCTTTACGCGCAGGATTCGCCGAGCGCGCAGGGCGGGCGCGGTCTGACCCGCGGCATGATCTTCAAGCAGGACGGCACGCTGGTGGCGTCCGTCGCGCAGGAAGGCTCGCTGCGCGAACGCAGGTAACGCTCACACATTTTCCTACGCATGTCGTTCGACAAGAACCGTCTGTGACGCCAGCCAGCGTGACATCCAGCGATACATCCACGGAGCCGGGATGATGAAGGAGCTGGCGATCACGGCCACGATCGAACGCCAAAGAAACTCCAGTCCGGTGCCGTTGAAGATAGCTTCACGTCGGGAGCCCTGGATATTCCGGCAAAACCACCGGATCCAGGCAACGTAGACCCAGGCCCAGCCGATGATGGTGATGACGGAGATCGCCGTAAGAACAGACCATCCCAAATAGGCCCAGAACGAACCAGAGAAGCTGAACCCGAGCGGCTGTCCGTTTGATGCGAGGTTCGCAACGAACCACTTGAGGAAAAGCCAGTAGAGCGCAATCTGAACCAAGAACATCAGATTGTTGATCAAGTGAATGCCCGTCAGGGCACCGCCGATAACGAGAACAATGGCGCCGAAATACCAAGGGACCAGCGTCATCGCTTGGCCCTCGAAACTGAGGTTCGGCCGTCCCCGCAAGCGCACACACGAGACAATCCACCTCAGGTACCAAACGATGGCCCAGGGGGCCGGGATAATGAAGACAAGACCGATCAGGAGCACGATGCTTCGCCAGGTGAACTCCAAGATCTCAAAATCGATCGAGAGCGAGCCGCCGCCATCATCATGGCCGCCGGCACTGCTATAGTAGTCACCGGCCCCGGCCATCTGGCCGCCCGGTTGCGGAACCGACGGTGGGCGTGAACCACTGCCTGGCGTCAGGCCGGGGATTTCCCCGGCGCGCTGCCAGCCGGCCATGCCCTCACTCCAGACCAGCGTATCCGCTGTAACGGTGCCTCTGGCGATGAGACTGCGAAGCTGAGCTTGGAAAGGGCCCTGCTGCTGGCCCTGAGCGGCATAAAACCAGAGTCGGTCCGACATTTTATTTCCTTAAGTAATGGGGTCGTACGGCTGCGCTGAAATTGCAGTTCAGGAAATTATTCACTCCGGCGGGAGGCAAGACCCCCCAAAACGAGGAGACTATCAAACAGAACCCGGCGCCCGTCATCGTTTTTCGGTTGGCCCTGCAAACTTTTTGTGCCAATCGCACAAAAAGATGCCAGACTTGAAACCGCCGGGGCCTGTGGAAACGCAGCTCCGGGCATGACCAACCTTTCGGGACCCGGGAAGCGAAGGCCTGACCATGAAGCTCGTTGTCGCCATTATCAAACCCTTCAAGCTTGACGAAGTGCGCCAGGCGCTCACCGCGATCGGAGTCAGCGGCATGACCGTGACCGAGGTCAAGGGCTACGGTCGCCAGAAAGGCCACACCGAGGTCTACCGCGGCGCCGAATATGTCGTGAATTTCCTGCCGAAACTGCGCATCGAAATCGCGGTCGCATCCAATATTGCCGACAGGGCGGTCGAAGTCATCACCGCGAATGCCCGCACCGGCCAGATCGGGGACGGCAAGATCTTCGTGACACCCATCGATCGCGCGTTGCGGATCCGGACCGGAGAAACCGACAGCGACGCACTCTAGACCCTCATCGGAATCCGGCGCTCCCGATCGCGGCACCTCCGTCGCAACCGGCAACGACGCCGGATGCGATCCACTAAGTCAGAAACGGCTGGGAAAATACCATGGGGGCACTGTTGGGTCGGGCCGCGGCGTTGGCTGCGCCGATCAGCCTTGTGACGATGTTTGCGACACCGGCGTTCGCGCAATCGCAGGTGATCAACGGCGCGGATACGGCATGGATGATCGTTGCGACGGCGCTCGTGCTGATGATGACGATACCGGGACTGGCGCTGTTCTACTCCGGCATGGTGCGCAAGAAGAACGTGCTGGCCACGATGGCGCAGAGCCTTGCGGCCGTCACCATGATTTCAATTCTTTGGGTGGCGTTCGGCTATTCGCTGGTGTTCGTCGGCAACGGCCCATGGCTTGGCACGCTGAACCGCTGGTTTCTCGCCGGCATGACCCTCAACAGCGTCAATCCGGCCGCGAAGACGATTCCGGAAGCGCTGTTCATGCTCTACCAGATGACCTTCGCGATCATCACCGTGGCGCTGGTGGCAGGCTCGGTCGCCGACCGCATGCGATTCTCGGCCTATCTATTGTTCTCGATTGGCTGGTTCGTGTTCGTCTATGTCCCGCTTGCGCACTGGATCTGGGGCGGCGGTTTCCTGGGTGCTGCCGGCGTGCTGGATTTTGCCGGCGGCCTCGTGGTGCATCTGTCCGCGGGTGTCGGTGGGCTGGTGGCTGCGAAGGTGTTGGGGCGTCGCCATGGCTATGGCACCGACAATCTCTCGCCGTTCGATCTTTCGCTCGCGGTCGTCGGCACCGGACTGTTGTGGGTCGGCTGGTTCGGCTTCAATGGCGGCTCGGCGCTGGCGGCGAATTCGCGCGCGGTGATGGCGATCATCGCGACCCATCTCGCGGCCTGCGCCGGCGCGCTGACCTGGGGCGCGATTGAATGGTCGATCCGGCGCAAGCCGTCCGTGCTCGGCATGATTTCCGGCGCCGTCGCGGGCCTTGGCACGATCACGCCGGCCTCGGGATTCGTCTCGCCCTGGCATGGCATCGTCATCGGGGTCATCGCCGGCCTGGCGTGTTTCTGGGCCTGTACCTGGCTCAAGCATCGCTTCAGGTATGACGATTCCCTCGACGTGTTCGGCGTCCACGGCGTCGGCGGCCTGGTCGGGACCTTGCTCGCCGGGGTGTTCGCCACCGCGGCGATCGGCGGGACTTCCGGTCTGATCGAGGGGCATCCGCGGCAATTGCTGATCCAGCTCTACGGCGTCGCCGTTACACTGGTGTGGTCGGCCGGCGTGACCTTCGGGC
>Ga0193717_1000483_pt1 | contig 26611 bp, 23 predicted proteins | sample U2c2metaG_FD_145900 | JGI IMG/M metagenome (GOLD analysis project Ga0193717, IMG submission 145900) | Soil microbial communities from a riparian zone of the East river system, Colorado, United States - U2c2 | ecosystem: Environmental > Terrestrial > Soil > Riparian zone | place: USA: East River...
CACGCAGGTCGATCAGCGTCCACTCCGCGTAGGTCGGGTGTTGCGCGGCGAGCCTGCCGAGAACCACTTGAGTGCGGACCCGGCGTTCTCCCCGCATGGCCGCCGCGAGGTCGGTCAGGAAGTCGGGCCCAGCGCCCGGCGCGGACTCCAGTTCGGCCCGTGCCGGTGCGGGCAGCGCGCGGCCGTTCTCCTCGATCACTGCCATAGCGCGCGTGATGACCGGCGTCACGTCGTCGGCCCCATCCTCAAAGGGCACGTAGTAGGTGCGGATCAGCTCGAACGTTTCGGCGGTGACACCGACCGCGACACAGGTTCCCCGGTCGGTGTGCGTACGTAGTTCGGTTGCGCGGATACCCGCCGCGTACCGCCCGGACCCCAACAGGCCATCGTTCGCGATGTGATCGGCCACGGAGAACGCGACACCGCACACCACGTTGCGGGTCAGTTCCCGGGGGATGGAGTCCTTGGTGGGCGACTGCGTCGCGAACAACAGAACCACGCCGTACTTGCGGCCCCGCTTCACCACCCGCACGGCCAGTTCCGCCGCGCGCTTGCCGTACTTGGGGTGTTGGAACAGTTCGTGGCACTCGTCGATAGCGACCACCAGCGGGTGCAGCCCAAGCCCGCGCTGATCAGCCAACCTCCGTGACACCTTGGGCGGCTGTCCCGGTTGCGCGCCAAGGGTTTTGCCGCGTTCCTCCATCTCGTCGGCAAGATCAGCCAGCGCGGTGCAGGCGGCTTCGGCTACCGCGTCGTCCATGCCCATGCGGTAGCGCGTCAGCCGTGGCCGGAACGGCTCGAAATCGGGGGACTCGCCGAGCACGAACACCCACAGCTCCGCTGTCGGGTCCAACGCGGCCCCGAGCAACAGCGTCCGCAACGCGGATGTCTTGCCCTGCCCCGGCCGCCCGCCGATCAACCAGGACGCGCCGATCAACGGCGCGTTGACGACCAGGCCGCGTTGGGACAGTCCGAACGGGACACCCGCGAACACGTCCACCCGACCACTGTCGGCCGCGTTCTCGTCGAGCAGCGGCCACGGCCCGGCACCACCGGAGAGGGTGCCCTTGTCGGCCACCCACAGATCCAAGATCCCGTCTTCCGCACCCTTGGTCGGCCACGTCTCCAACCCGCTGCGCCCGAGGTTCGCGGCCAGCTTGGGACGCTGCCCCGCGACCATGTCCGCAGTCACCCCCAAAGGCAGTCTGACCTGCGCGAAGGTGCCGTCTCCGTCCTTTCTCGCCGGTACTGTGTAGGTGAGTTCGCCACCGTCCTTGAAGAACTTGTTCAGCGGTGAGATACCGAGGTGCGCGAGGGCACGGGAGATCATCCGTTCGTCAACCCAGGAATCCGTGTCGTCACGGTCGGGCTGGATCAGCCAGCCCACACCCGGGTTGCGGTCGCGTCCCTCGAACGCGACCGCGATCACCCACACCACCGGCGCGCACATCAGCGCGACCGGCACAGCGGCGGTGAGCACTGTCCACACCGCACCGACGCCGGTGTAGACACTGGCGAGCCACGGCCACATGTCCGCCCGGTCTAGGAACGCGTCGACCAGCCACAGCACCGCCGTCACCGGCGCGGCCACCCGCAACGCGATGACGAACCTGCGCAGCACGATCCCGACGCGCGCCCATCGGGCTTTGGCGTCGGCGCGGATGAGTTCCTGTGCGACGCGGCGTGCTTCGGTGTCACCGGCCAGTCGCGCCGCCCGGACATCCGCGCGGAGATCGGCATAGGTGGCCCACGACCACACCTTGACCAACCACCGCCAATGCCCACGCACCGTGAACCACACCAGCCGCACCAGGTCGGCTGGTGCCTTGCGGACGCGGTACGCCGCGACCGACCGCGCACGCCGCGCCCGGTCCGACCGCCACACCCTGCCCGCCGCCGCTCGCAGCCATGTCCAGCAAACGCGGCTCCCACCACGGGCCGCCGACACGAACACTCGCCAGCCCGCCGCCGAACCGTCCACACCGGTCCCGCTCTCGACCCGGTCGTCGGTGACAATCTCCGCGTCGAACACCTTCCGCTCCAACGCTTCGCCGGCACGGACCGACGGGGCGCCCGCATCGTTCACAGGCCCGTTCACAGCCAGCCTGTTCACGGCACCGTTCACGCCGTTCACGGACCCGTTCACGTTCTCGTCAGGGTTGGTCATGCCCGCACCTCCCCAGCGTCCGGCCGGTCGGTGCGGTCAGCGCGGTCGGCCTGGTCCCACTCGGTGACCAGGTCGGCCGCGAGCGTGGCGGCCAGCCGCGAGGACAGGCCCCGCGAGCAGCCGGTGACCTCCCGTATCCACGCTGGAGTGATCACCACACCCGGGGTCCATGCCTGCCGCGCGGCTGCTCGATACGCGGCGAACGTGCCGCGCGGCCGCTCGGCACGCGGACCGCTGAGAGCGCCTGCGCCGTCTCCTGCTGTCGTGGGGTTGTCCGTGTCCGCTGACACCGCCGCCGACCTGTCCACGGCGCTGTCAGGCCCGCTGTCGGTGCCCGCAGGCGCGGCCACCCGTCCGGTGCCGTGCCCGTTCACGCGAACGTCCCCGGCCCCGTTCACGGCGACGGCCACGGCGTCGGTGAGCTTGTCCCGGAGGTCGGTGACCGCCTCCGCCGCGACGAACACGAGCAGCGGCGGGACGGAGTGGAGCACCACCCCGGCCGCGCTGCTGTGCGCCCACGATTGCCACGTGTTCATCACATAAGTGGCTGCGAGCGCGAACCACTTCGCCGCGCGCACCCACCGGCCCGTGTGGACTTGGTAGCGGGAGGTGACCTGTTCGGCGCGCAGGACCGCGATCAGCACCAGCGACACCGTGGGATCGAGCAACCACGCCGCCACCCACGGCAACGACCACACCGCCGCCCCGGACGCGGCGAACACCTGAACGTTGGTCATCGTGAACGCCAGCCCGAGCACGATCCCGGCCCAGCACAGCCGGTCCACTTGAGACCGGATGCGCTCGACCCGCAACGCCACCACGTCCGGGTGCGTCTGCCAGGCCCGGACCTCCGCCGCTTCGGCGGCGTCCTGCGCCAACCTTTGACCCCGCGTGAGCGGCACATGCCGGGCATCCTGGCGACCATTCCGCGGGACGTCCCGCGGTTCGGGTTTCCGCAGGTCAGAATAGGTGTCGGTCGTCGCCGGCGAGGACGTTCGGGTGATCATCCTCATCGTCGACCACCCCGCTTACGGCCGACGTCCACAGTGGTCACCGTCAGCGCCCGCGTGAGCGTGTGGGACGCGCACAAGGCAGGCAGCCCCAGAGCTGCCAGCACCGCCCAGCCGGACACCTGCGGGTGGGTGAGCACCAGCCACTGAACGGCCACGATCAGCCCAGCCGTGAACACCACCCGGCCGGTCAGCGACAACAGCCGCGCACCCGACCGCGCCACGTCCCGTGCCGCGCGGGCACGGCGCGCACTCGCACGCCACACCCACGCCAGCACCAGCAGGCACGCGACACCGGCCACGACCTGTTCCACCGTCAAGCCCGTGGTCGTGGTCATCGGCGACCACCACCAGACCGCCGCCCGTGCGCACTGCGGCGGGCCTGCCACATCGGATACAGCGCCCGCACATCCTCAGCGGGCAGCGCACCCCACACCCCAAGCGTCTGATCACCGGACGTGCGCAACTCCAGTTCCACGCACTCCCGGCGCACCGGACAGTCCGCACACACCCGCGCGGCCAGCTCCCGATCGGATACGTCGTCCCCGCTCCACTCCGGCGCGATGTCCAACCGGGACAGGACCATGCACGCCCCGTCGCGGGTCACCACGTCGAACAGCACGGCGTCCGGCACGTCCGCCAACCCGTCCAGACCAGCCGCGACCTGTGTGAGGTACTCCTCCTGCGGGTCCACCGGGCGGTTGTCGCCGTTCATCAGGCACCACCCCGCTCACCCGCACCGGCAGGCGGTTTCGCGCTCCCGGCACTCTCCGGGAGCGCACCGGCCGCGAGATGCGCCAGCACATGCCCGGAAACCAGCACCCGGCCGCGACGCCGCACCACCGGCAACACACCGGCGTGGATCGCCCGGCACACCGCCGAGTTGTCGACACCCAGCAACCACGCCACTTCCGGGATGGAAAGCAGACGTGGAACCTGATTCGTAACGTTCTTCTTCATGATTGTTTGGCCCTTACTTTTTGGCTTGCGGACCTGCGGGTTCGCAGGACCACTGCCTCAAGTAACGCGCGAACAACCAACTAAGACTATGGCGATTTCGGCATATCAATATTCCAGCTCAGCATATCCACAGGTCGAACCACAAATCGGCGAGAGGGATATGCAAAAGAAGAATAAATATGCCGATCCGGCATAGGGGAATCACGCTACGGGCACGGCATGGACGCGCGCAGGGGCGCGCGGGCACCGAGTCAGCACAAGGGGACGTGTCGCGGACCACTCGACCGAGTGATCAACTTCTAAGGCAAACATGCCCTGACCAGGTGATATGCAGTGACTACATCGGCCATGCAGAAATCGTCATAGACCCGGCGGCGGGGCGAGACCCACGGTTGGAGAGCAAGCCCGTCCGGCACCAGCTCCACCCTGGAATCGAACCGAGGTAGTTCCCCTGATGTCTTCGCCCGTCCAACACCAAGCGCCTACGATTCTCACGGCGCTGTTGACCACTCGCGTCGTGCGGGTGACGCACACCATGAGGGACGGCGTGGCAATGATCGAGGAAATTCTTGCCTTGGAACACGTGGACCAGGAAACGAGCTTGTGGGTTGGCGACGTGGAGTATCACAGTTCCAAGGACGGGCCGTTCCCCAACCATTTGATGCGGGTTTCTGTCCAACCGTCTACGGGGTGCGCGGCGCTGAGTTACGCCGACCACGACGACCCGACGGGCTCGCTCGTGAATTCGTTCAACTCAGGTCAAGACCTGCCGGAGGCGTATCTCATCTTCAATGGTGATACCGGCGACGTATTCCCGCACTCAGCAGTTATCGCGATCGCCGACGCGCGAGCCGCCCTACTCGAATGGCTGCGGACACGTTCATTGCCAACGAGCATCAATTGGCGTCCGTTCGGTCAAAAGTGACACATAAGAGACGTGTCGATCACAATAATTCACTCACTGCTCAACAATAAAGACTATGCGCCATTATCTTGCAAAGATTGGAATTAGACGTGTCACACAACACCCTGGTCGTCTCCGCATGGGTCGATATCCAAGAGGGTTGCGAAACCAAGCACACCGTCGACGGCAGTAACAGCGCGAACTTCGTGGTCAGCGGCGACGGACACCCGTTTCAGTTCTCCTTTGAGTCTGAGTCGCTGCGAACCTTCGCCGAGCACGTCATCGCAGCAATAGCCGAAATGGACGCCCTGGCAGAAAAGGAAGAAGCAGAACGGGAGGCCCTTGAACGGGCGCAGGCTGAGGAGCCTTCCGCATGATCCCCGACGTGCCTGAGAAGTCGATCTGGGTGGACATTCCCGAGACCTGCCGAATTCGTGGCGAATTCACCGGCGACTACCAAATACAGATCATGTTCGGCAACACGGGTGACGGTGTGAACATCCTGTTCGAACGCCTGGCACTGGAACGGTTCGCCCAACTCGCAACCGAATTGCTGGCCGTCCCGATCCCGGACGACACGAACGCCGACCTGCCGATGATCCACGCCCCCGGCTGATGTTCGGCGCGACAATGCCCAAGCATCGGCGACGTGAAACGAGCTGCCGCCGTGTCAGACGCCCTGACCGGCGTCAACCGGCGCACGATGAGAAGTGGAGGACAGTGAGCGTGGCTCATGTCTGGATGGACATTCCCGACACCTGCCGCACGTATGGTGAATTCACCGGCGACCGCACGGGTCTGGCTAAGGGCTACGCGTGATGGACACGGAGGACGACGAGACCGCCAGGGCCGTTGCGCGTGCTCTCGGCGACGAGTTGCGCCGCGCACGTGAGGCGGGCGGCTGGTCGCGAGCACAGTTCGTGCTGCGGCTGCCGTCTGGTATCGGGGACCGAACACTGCTCGCCTACGAGCACGGCCTACGGCAACTTACGATCCTGCGACTGCTCGAACTGTCCGAGGAGCTCGGCGTGTACCCCCAGGACGTCCTCGGAAAAGCACTTCAGCGAGCCCGGATCCATTTGCAGAACCTGATTCTCGTGGTTGACCTGCGTCGACTCCTCAGGGACAGCAGCTTCAAATTCCGGCAACTGGCCTCGTGGGCAAAGAACCGCCTCAACGACACGCCGGACGGCATTGCGGAGCTGACACCAGCGGCGGTACGTGAGCTAGCCGCGTTCCTCGGCAGCACCCACCAGGACCTTGCCAGGCACCTCGCCAAGTTCCTCCCGGAACCGTCCGACGACGACTAGCGGTACAGGAGGTAGGACCTCGACAGGAAGGGTTGGCTAGGTCATCGCGAGGCCCAGCAACTGCGCGACCTCGGGTACAGCGTCGGCCGGTTCATCCACTAGTACCGGGGTCATCCCGAGAGATGACGCGGGTTCCAAGTTGCGTGGCACATCGTCGGCGAAAATGCATTCTTTTGCAGGTAAATCCAGGTGAGTCAATATAATCTTGTAGATTTCTGGATCTGGCTTTGCGAAACCTACCTGGTCTGAAACGACTACGACATCAAAGTATCTGGGCAGATCGTACCCAGAATAGATATCGTAACCACCAGTTCCCCATGAGTTAGACAACATTGCGGTCTTGATTCCGGCCATCTTGGCCTGCTCAATCAGGGCTAGCATAGGTGCGCAAGGGTGTAGGTCTGCGCAGATGCGCTGGGTCAAGTCGATATCGGAGACCTCGAGCAGTTTTCCTAGCTGGCGTTCAAACTCCCGTTGAGTGATCTTCCCTGCCTCGGCTTCGAGGAGTGCAGCTTTACCTACTGGGTCTTCGCGGAGAACGTGATGTAAGCGGTGAGGATCAAGACCTTCACGTTCACAGAACGAACGGAGAGCTGATCGGAACCGCGTTGTTACTACGCCGCCGAAGTCAACGATAAGCGCTCTATAATTCACCGAGTAGCCCTTAGCTCAATCAGCATTTCGCCGAGTTGCTTGCCTGCACTTTGATCGGCTGCACGCACGCTTCTATATAGCTTCTCGATTCGCTTGAGGCTCATGGCATGACGCGTGCCACTAACTATTGTCAAAGCATTCTTTGCATATTCGGCTGCCTCGGCCACTTGATTGTTGGCCGCGTACGCCTCCGCAAGGTCAACATATGCAGTGCATCGATGTTTCAGCAATGATTCATCGAGTCTATCCAAGGCATTGTGTAGGTGTTGTTGAGCTTCCGAATAGCGACCGAGTCGCATCAGGTCGCCGCCAACATAGGCCGATAATTTGTCGGCGTTGAAAACGCCGATACCCGCCCAGGGTTCAGCCGGGTCTGCCGCCTCTAGATGCTTAGCGGCGCTATCGAGTAGCCGCCTGCAACCAAGTTCGTCTTTTTCCACAGCGTACATCTCGGATGCAACAGCGGACAGCCAGCCGTGAGTGACCGGGGATATGCCGCGATTGGCAATCGCCAGGGCGGCGTCTGCGTAATCGCGACCGTCGCCAGCATCCGTTTTCGGATTGTAAGCGGCGTGAAATGCATGCGCCCCTAAGATAAATGCAAGGAGTTCGTCGTTGTTTGCCTGCTTTGCCGCGCGCGTTGCGATGGAGAGATAATGGCCGCCTGCATCGAAGTCGTTCAAATCTAATGTGAGCATAACGCCAATCAGGCCGGCCGTCTGCCCAATGGCCGTTACGAGACGGCTTTGGTGACGACCGGCATATGGCATCATTTCCGTCAGAAGGTTTAGGGTGCCATGCGATGCGCCAAGCAACGATAGAGCCCCTGCTGACCGGTAGGCCCGTCGTAGCCCTAGGGTCGTTTGCTCCAATCCTTCCAGGGTCTCTAGGTCAAAGCTCAATGTCTTGGACCCGACCGAACCCTTACTCAAAGTGGCCAATGGATCATCTGTGAGCGTCAGAACCGCACTCACTATTCCCGCTGCCTGTGTTAGGAAGGTGCGACGTTTCGTGTCATCTCGCATATCCCACCCGAGTAGCGCTGACAGTCCCGACGAGGCCATGCCGGGACCATATTCCGCCCGTACCCGATATTGAATCGTAAAGAAGCTCTCGCCCTCTGGAAGGATCCAAAGCAAGCGTTGTGGAATGTGTAGCTTCTGGGCGTACTCTCGCACGAGATAAGTGTTCGGCTCAGGCGCTCCGCCTTCTAGCCTGCTTATTTTTGACTGCTCAAGGTTGAGCCAGCGCCCAAGGGTGCTCTGACTTATCGCCCTACCGTAAATTTTCCGATGACGGGGATGATTACGATAGACTTTTAGTACCTTGCCAATGTCTTGCGCTTTAAAAGCAGCCTTGAAGTCGTCCGTATCCCAGAAATCGTCTGGTAGATGCGTTGGCGGCGTGCGGAGTTGATCCCGCTGTTCGCGGAGGCAACTGCTACAGAGGTTGCCGGTGTTGTCCCAGGCCAGGGCTGCGCCACAGTCGCCGCATGTGCGACCGCCCGAAGCGGTACGGCGCTTTGGGCTCTGAGTGCCCATTGCTGACCCCCCGCGCGCTAGACCAGTGCCTCAGCCCCTATGACCAGCATAAACCCCCGCCTGACAGACACCGCAGATGCGGCGGATTCTCGCAGGTCGCGGCGCTGCTATCATGTTGTTAGTTGACGTACTTGGTGCCGTCACGTTCCCCTGAGGTAACTGTTGGTCAGGCGCGGACTTTCGCACAAAGATCCACGGACAGGTCCTAGCCGTTGTTAGCGTCTTGTTAGCGGACGTTCTTACGTTGGCCACGTCACATCCGGTCAACGAGGGGACACCACAAGTGTCGATCACGAAGGCGGCGGACGCGCTGCTCGCGAAGTTCCTGCCCAAGGTCGAGGCCGCCGCCGGGAGCTGCGGCTGCCGGTATCACTCGTCCGCGTGCGAGAGCAGGCGAGTGGTGGACTACTACTACCGGGCGTCCACCGACTACTACGGTCAGTGCACCATCTGGAACGGCTTCTGCTACAAAACCCGCACGCAGGAGCCCTGTTGACCGACGCTTCCGGCGCGGCAGCCGAGGATCGCGGCGTGCACCTGGTGCGAACCGGGTGGGCGGCGCTGGTCCTCGGCTGGCGCGCCGATCGCTGGTGCGCGGTCGCGCGGCTGGTGCTCACGGTGCTCGGCGGCGTCACCGCGCCGGTCGTCGCCTGGTTCGGGAAGCTGCTGGTCGACGAGCTGACGCTGGGCACCGACGGCGACCTCGGCAAGGTCACGCTCTACGCGCTCATCGGGGCGGCCGCCGGCGCGGGCGGGCTGATCCTCATCCAGGCCAGCGGCTACGTGCGCGCCCGGCACGACGCGGCGGTCACGCTGCGCGCCGAGAGCGACCTGTTCGCCCGCACCTGCACGTTCGTCGGGCTCCGGTACTTCGAGGACCCCGAGTTCCAGGACCGGCTGATGCTCGCCGAGAACTCGGCGGCCGACGGACCGAACTCGACCGTCGACTTCGCCGAGGGGATGATCCGCTCGATCGTCTCGATGCTCGGCTTCCTCGCGGCCATCGCGCTCGTGTGGCCGCTGATGGCCGGTCTGCTGTGCCTCGCCGCGCTGCCAGGGCTCGCCGCAGAGCTGAAGCTCGCGAACCAGCACGTCGAGGCCAGCAAGGTGACCTCGTCATTCATGCGCCGCCGGTTCATGTACCGCATGGTGCTGACCGACGACCGCGCCGCGAAGGAGGTCCGGCTGTTCGGGCTCGGACAGTACTTCCGCGGCCGCCTGATCGACGCGCTGCACGGCTCGCAGCGCGTGACGGTGCGCCTCGCCAAGCGGACCGCGGTGGTCCAGTCGGCACTGAGTCTGCTCGGCGCGGCGGTGTCCGGCTTCGCGATCGTCGTGGTGGCGCACCGGGTCGTGCGCGGTGAGCTGACGCCCGGCGACGTGCTGCTGTTCATCGCCTCGGTCGCCGGTGTGCAGGGCGCGTTGTCGGAGATGGTCGGCCAGATCGGCAGCACGGCCGGGTCGCTGAAGCTCTTCCGCGGCTATCTGGAGATCATGGCCGCGCCGCTGGACCTGGCGCCGGGCACGCAGGCGACGCGGCCGCTGCGCGGCACGGTGCGGTTCGAGGACGTCTGGTTCCGCTACCGCGCGGACTCGCCGTGGGTGCTGCGTGGCGTCGACCTCGAGCTGCCGGCCGGCACGTCACTCGGGCTCGTCGGGGTGAACGGCGCCGGCAAGTCCACGCTCGTGAAGCTGCTGTGCCGGTTCTACGACCCGGAGCGGGGCCGGATCACGTGGGACGGGGTGGACCTGCGCGACCTCGACCCGGACACGTTCCGCAGCCGGCTCGCCGCCACGTTCCAGGACTTCATGAACTACGACATGACCGTTGGCGAGAACATCGGTGTCGGCGACCTGCCGAGGATCGCCGACGCGGACCGGATCCGCGCCAGCGCCGAGCAGGCCGACATCCACGACGCGATCACCCGGCTGCCACGGGGTTACGAGTCGCTGCTCAGCCGGATGTTCCTGTTGGAGAACGAAACCGAGCAGGGCGTCGCCCTGTCCGGCGGCCAGTGGCAGCGGGTCGCGCTGGCCAGGTCGCTCATGCGCCGCGAGGCGGATCTGCTGATCCTCGACGAGCCGAGCTCCAACCTGGACGCCGACGCCGAGCACCAGATCCACCGCACACTGCAGGAGTTCCGCCGCGGTCGCACGTCGCTGCTGATCTCGCACCGGCTCGGTTCGGTGCGGGAGGCGGACAACATCGTGGTGCTGGACGGTGGTGTGGTCAGCGAGCAGGGCGACCACGCCACGCTGATGCGTGCCGGCGGGACCTACGCGCGACTGTTCAGCACGCAGGCAAAGGGTTATCAGGAAACAGTTGTCGGCTGACAGGGGGTCACATGGGACAGGTCGGTGTCGGGTGCGCGGCGCTCGTCGCGGTCGTGTTCGGTTTCGCGGCGGTCGGGAAGCTGCGCGACCGTGGCGCGTGGGCTGACTTCGTCGCGACCACGAAACAGCTGATGCCCGGGTTGCCGGCGCGGCCGGTGGCCGTGGTGGTGGTCGGCGGGGAGTTGGTCACCACGCTGCTCGCGGTCGCGGCCATCGCCTTCCGGGACACCGTGGTCGAGGTGCTCGCCTTCCTCGGCGCGGTGGCGCTGCTGGCGTCGTTCGTGAGCGGGATCGCCCGCGTGCTGCGGGCCGGCACGGCCGTGCGGTGCCGGTGCTTCGGCTCGACCGGCGCCGTCTTCGGCAGGACACACCTGGTACGCAACGGGTTCCTGTTGGTGATCGCCGCGACCGGACTCGCCAGCGCACTCGTCGGCGGCACGGTTCCGTTGGATGCCACCGCGTTTGTCGCGGTCGCCGCCGGAGTCCTCTGCGGGTTGCTCGTCGCGCACTGGGACGAGCTGACGTTCCTGGTCAGCGCATGACCAAGGCCGTCGCGGTTGTCGTGCTGCTGGCTGTTGTCCTGCGCCGGCTGCTGGTGGTGATCACCGTGCGCGGCAACAGCATGCAGCCCACCTACGCGGACGGCGACGTGCTGCTCGCCGTGCGCGCGAGGCCTTTGCGACGCGGCCGCGCCATCGTGTTCACGCCACCGGTCAGCCACGATGTCGAGGCCCCGGCCTACCGGGTCAAACGCCTGATCGCCGTCGCGGGCGACCCGACCCCGGAGTGGGTGTACGCGGCCACCCCGGGCGCCCCGGTGCCACCGGGAAGAATCGTCGTCCGCGGCGACAACCACCAGAGTGAGGACTCCCGCGCCTACGGCTACGTAAGCGGCGCGGGCGTCCTGGGCGTCGTCGTCCGCCGCCTACAGTCGAGCAAGAACAGCGACGACAGCGGGCGGTAGCCCCGACCGCCACCGACGACGTAACGACGAGCCGCGCCGCGCCGCCACAAAATTCAGGGTCGTGCGTCGCAACCGAGCCAGGATCCGGCAACGTCGTTGGTGCTGGTCAGCCGTGATGATCGCCCCCACGAAGGACTCATGTGGAACACCGTCCGATGCCCCGAAGGGCCCCTTCGGGGCGCTCAACGCCCTGAAGGGGCCCTTCAGGGCACCCGTCACTGTCACAACAGGGCCCTTCGCGACGTGAACTCGCGATGCCGCCACTACTCGACGTGAGACCGCCCGGCCCGCAGGGCACTCAGCGATGCCGCTGGCGAACTACGCGGCTCGCTGCCTAGCGGTCCGTTCGGGACGCTCAACGTCTCCTACGGACCTTTCGAGGCATGCACCGCCGGCCACCGTTCGGTTGTTCGCGACACGCGCGATGTCCCCAACGCGCCTTTCGGGACAGAAGGCGACCGAGTGAACGGTCCTGACCAGCGGACAACCACTCACACGAAGCCGGCACGACGGAGCTGACAGTCGAGGTAGACCGCCTCGCGAATGTCGAACTCACCGGTTCTGACTGTTGGACACACCCGTCGTGAGCGTTGGACTCGCGAACCGGCGGGGACTCAGTCCAGTAGTACTGGCAGCGTCTCTATGCCGTAGACGATCGACACCTTGCGGTAGTTCAGCTCCTCCGCCGGTGTCGCGAGGCGCATGGACGGGAAGCGGCGCACCAGCGCGGGATACGCGGCCCGCAGCTCCATCCGTGCGAGCTCGGCGCCGATGCAGCGGTGCACGCCGTACCCGAACGCGAGGTGCGAGGTCGGCGCGCGGCGCGGGTCGACCCGCTCGAGGTCCGGGCCGAGCACCGGGTCGCGGTCGCCCGCGGCCAGCGACACGATCACCACGTCGCCCTTGGCGATCTGCACGCCGCCGACCTCGACGTCGGCGCGCGCGAACCTCGGGAACGCCACCTGCACGACCGTGAGGTAGCGCAGCAGCTCCTCGACGAACCCGTGCGCGGCCGTGTCGTCGTCGTGCACCAGCTTGAACGCGTCCTGGTCCTGCAGCAGCACCAGCGCACCCAGCGCGAGCATGCTCGCGGTCGTCTCGAAGCCGCCGGTCAGCACGCCGTCCGCGAGGCCGGCCAGCTCCTGGTCGCCGACCTCGTCGCCGTGCTCCTTGATGATCATCCCGAGCAGGCCGTCACCGGGCTCCTCGCGTTGCTTCTTGACCACGTCGGTCAGGTACGCGAGCGACTCGGAGATCGCGCCGAGCGACGCAGTCGCGCCGCCGAACAGGTCGAACCGCGCCATCGACAGGCGCTGGAAGTCGGCGCGGTCCTCGTACGGCACGCCGAGCAGCTCGCAGATCACCAGCGCCGGGATCGGGATCGCGAACTCCTCGACCATGTCGACAACGCCGCCGTCCGCGGCGATCGCGGCCATCGCGTCGAGGCGCTGTTCGATGATCGCGTTGATGCCGGGCGTGAGCCGCGACAGCCGGCGCATCGTGAACTCCGGCGTCAGCAGCTTGCGCAGCCGCGTGTGCTCCGGCGGGTCCGCGAAGCCGAGGCCGCCGGGGCTGTGGCTCTCGGACGCGCCGTGCTCGCCGACCAGGTTCGCGAAGTCGTTGCTGTAGCTCTTGGCGTCGGCGAGGACGACCTTGGACTCCTCGTACCCGGACACCAGCCACACGTTCACGCCGAACGGGATGTCCACCTTGCTGACCGGCGCGCGCTCCCGCTGGTCAGCAAGCTCCTGAATCGGGTCGAGACCGTCGCGCTTGAGCGGCATCAGCGCCGCGTCCGGCAACAACGCCATCTTCGACAGGTCGAAACCCTTGCGGGACGCGCGGGCCAGGTACCACCGCGTCGCCCAGGCCATGAACCTCGAACGAATGATCCCCATGTGCCCTACCCCCTATCTCCTACGCTCGCGAGATTAGTCGTCCGGCGCGCAGTGCCGTCGGCACGTCCCAACTGGTAAACGAACCGACACTCGGCGTACGCCGACTCGACGACCCACGAGCCTGACGTTATGACCGGGAAGGCGTCGCGGCCATGGGGGAAACCCTCAGATCACCCTGAGGTTTTCCGCAACAGGTACTCGCGTTCCGGCAGGCTGACCGTGCGGCGCGCGGCGTTGCGGTAGTACTCGCGGGCCTCCTCGTGCTTGCCGGCCAGGTCGAGCAGGTGCGCGCGGACCGCGTCGAGGCGGTAGTGGCCGGCGACGCGCTTGTCCGCGTCCAGCTCGGCGATCAGGTCGAGGCCGGCCTGCGGGCCGTGCACCATGGCGGTAGCGATCGCCCGGTTCAGCGTGGCCATCGGGTTCGGTGCGAGCCGGTCGAGGACCTTGTACAGCATCAGCACCTGCGGCCAGTCGGTGTCCTCGGTGGTCTCGGCCTCGTCGTGGACCGCCGCGATCGCCGCCTGCACCTGGTAGGGCCCGAGCGGCGCGACCGCGAGCGTGTGGGTGATCATGGCGACGCCCTCGTCGATCGCCGCGCGGTCCCAGCGGGTGCGGTCCTGGTCGGCGAGCGGCACGAGTGCGCCGTCGGCCGTGCCGCGGGTGGCCCGGCGGGCGTGGGTGAGCAGCATCAACGCGAGCAGCCCGGCGACCTCGCCGTCGTCGGGCAGCAGCCGGTGAACCTCGCGGGTCAGCCGGATCGCCTCGGTGGTCAGCTCGACCCGCTGCAGATCCGGGCCCGACGTGGCGGTGTACCCCTCGTTGAAGATCAGGTACAGCACGTGCAGCACGACCGGCAGCCGCTCCGGGCCGTCCGGGAAGCCCGCGCCCTTGATGGTCTGCTTCGCACGGCTGATGCGCTGGGCCATGGTGGCCTCCGGCACCAGGAACGCGTGCGCGATCTGCGCGGTCGTGAGCCCGCCGACCGCCCGCAGTGTCAGCGCGACCTGCGACGGCGCCGACAGCTTCGGGTGGCAGCACAGGAACAGCAGCCGCAGCGTGTCGTCGACGTGCTTGGTCAGGTCGGTGTCGGCCACCTCCTGGCCAACCGACGCCAGCTCGCGTTGACGGCGGGCGTTGTCGCTGCGCCACTGGTCGGTGAGCCGCCGGCCGGCGACGGTGACCAGCCAGCCGACCGGCGCGGCCGGCATGCCCTGCGCCGGCCACTGGACCGACGCGGCGAGCAGCGCCTCCTGCACGGCGTCCTCGCAGGCGTCGAACTGGCCGTGCCGGCGGACGAGCGTGCCGAGGACCTGCGGCGCCAGCCGGCGCAGCAGGTCCCCGACGTCGGCACTCACAGATCGGCGCCGGCGGAGAACATCACCGGGCGGATCTCGATGGCGAGGCCCTTGAACTTGGTGTCCGGGATGAGCTTCGCGAGCTCGACCGCGCGCTCCTCGCTCTCGCAGTCGATCAGGTAGAAGCCGCCCATGAACTCCTTGGCCTCCAGGAACGGGCCGTCGGTGACGGCCGGGATAGCGCCGGTGCCGCGGACCACCTTCGTGTTGCTCGGGTCGGCGAGCGCCTGGGTGAGGATGAACTCGCCCGACTCCTGGATGTTCTTCATGAACTCGCCGTGACCGTCGCCCACCGCGTTGCGCTCCTCGTCGGTGAGAGCGTCGAGCACGGTGGGGTTGACCTGCATGATCAGGAGGTACTTCACGGTGTTGCTCCTTCGTGTCGGCGCCCGTCCGGACGCGGTCGACAGGGAGTCGGAGCCGGTGTGCGGGTTCTCGACATCCCCCCGCGAGCAATTTAGGCGGTCTCGTAGGAGAGCTGTCGCAGCGGGCCGACGAGGTTTCCCCACGCGACCGCGGCGAAGACCATGACGGCGACCGAGGCCCATGCGGCGGTGAGCTGCTCGCTGCTCGGGTCGTCGCCGTCGTACTGGAGGTGCACGAGCGCCATGCCGACGGCGAGCAGCGTCAGCAGCACGGACAGTGTCGCGCCGACCCACCGCTGCCGGAGCTGGAGCACCCCGGCGCCGGCGAGCAGCGCGGCCACCACGACCACGAAGCCGAACCACCCCGCGAAGACCAGCATGCCCTTCTTGTCCCCCGTGAGGTCGCCGAGCGTCTCCCAGCCGCTGTAGGACGCGAGGTCGTCATCGCTGGTGTCGTACCAGGTCATCGCCATGGTCAGGAACAGGGCCACGGTGGCGACCACCACCAGCAGGCGGGCGAACTGCACGTCGCGGTGCACCTTGTCGGTCTCCGTGTCGGTCTCCGTCATGGCGCACATGCTCGCAGCTCAGCGCGGCCGCCGCGCCCAGATCGCGCACAGGCGCGGTCTCGGTCAGCATCCCCACTGCCCGGACACCGAGACGACCTCGTACATGGCGGCCCACGTCTTCGGACCGCCACAGGTCGTTCAGCTTGTCCTGGTTGCGCTCGCCAGGATTGACTCCGTACTTCGGCACCTGGATCCCGCCGTTTCCGGTCACCCCGATCGACTTCGCCCCGACCAGCGCGTGCCAGGTCTCGACACATTCGGAAGGTTGCTCACGGACCGGAAACGAACCCGCGTGCGCGTCGCGCGCCGGAGCAGCCGATCGGACCTCAGGTTCCCGGCAAAGTCACGTGATGGCTGGTCAAGTCCGTTCGCCGGTGGCGCTTGTTGGCAATGGCGATGCCGTGAAGGACCCCTTCATGGCATGCCGGACCTAGGCTGACCGTCGCGGCCGAGGTGTCCTTTTCGCGGCCGCCCGTTCGTTCCGTACCCGAGGGACCAAGGTGGGCCCCGAAGGTGACGAAGGAGAGTTCCGATGCCGCAGTACCTCGCACTGACCTACACCCCGGACGTGAACTGGTGGGCGCCGGAGCACGCCGACGAGCTGGCCGAGTACCGCCGGTTCGCGGTGGACAACACCGAGCGCATCCAGGCGAGCGCCCTGCTGCACCCGACCAGCACGGCCACGGTGGTCCGGGTGGAAGGCGCGCGCGGCGGCAACGTGGTCACGACCGACGGGCCCTACGCGGAGACGAAGGAGGCTCTGACCGGGTACTACCTGATCGAAGCCGACGACCTGGAGAAGGCCGTGGCGATCGTGGCCGAGCTGCCCGCGGCCGTGAACGGCGCCGTCGAGCTGCGCCCGGTCATCGCGGTTCGGTAGGTGCACGACACTCTCGCCGAGACGGTCCGGGTCGAGGGCGCGCGCATCCTCGCGACCCTCATCCGGACCGTCGGTGACGTGCAGATCGCCGAGGACGCCGTGCAGGAGGCGACCCTCGCGGCGCTGGGCGCCTGGCCGGTCACCGGGGTGCCGCCGCAGCCGCGCGCCTGGCTCACGGTGACCGCGCGCAGGAAGGCGATCGACATCCTCCGGCGCGAACGGGTCCGGCCGGACAAGGAGCGGGATGGCCTGCGGACGATCGAGCTGACGCGGTCGGACCTGCCGCCCGACGACGTCGTGCACGACGACCTGCTGCGGCTGATCTTCACCTGCTGCCACCCCGCGCTCTCGCCGCCGACCAGGGTCGCGCTGGCCCTGCGCACGCTGTGTGGGCTCTCGCCGGCCCAGATCGCCAACGTGCTCCTCGCCACCGAGGCCGCCACGACGAAACGCCTGACCAGGGCCCGGCAGAAGATCGCCGCCGCGCACATCCCCTACCGCGTGCCGGCGCGGGACGAGCTCGCCGACCGGCTGCCGACGGTGTGCGGGGTGATCCACAGCCTCTACACGGCGGGCCACGCGCCCGTCGACGGCGCCGCCGCCTACGACGTGGACGTCTGCGCGGAGGCGATCCGGCTGGCCGAGCTGTTGTGTGAGCTGCTCCCGGACCAGCCGACGCCCACCGCCGTCCTCGCGCTCGTGCTCCTCAGCGAGGCGCGGCGGCCGGCACGGCTCGACGAGCACGGCGCCGTCGTGACCCTCGACCAGCAGGACCGCGCCCGCTGGGACGGCGCGGCGATCACCCGCGGCATCGCGCTGCTCAACGACTCACTCCGCCGCAGCGCCGGACAGGCCGACGCGTACCAGCTCCAGGCCGCCGTCGCCGCGGAGCACGCCCGCGCCCCCAGCTACGCCGACACGGACTGGGCGGAGATCCTGCGGCTCTACGACCTGCTGATGTCGGTCGCGCCGAGCCCCGCCGCGGGCCTCGCCAGGGTGGTCGCGGCGGCCGAGGCGACCGGTCCCGCGACCGGGCTCGCCATGTTGGCCGAGCTGCCGCGAAGCCCCCGCTGGCACGCGGTGCGCGCCGAGCTGCTCGCCCGCGAGGAGCGGTACGACGAGGCGGTCCGTGAGCTGGCCGGGTCCCTCGACGGGTCAGCCACCGGCCCGGAGCGGCGCTACCGGGAACGCCGCAGGGCAGAGTTCCGCCTGCTCGCCGATCGGCAAACGCCCTGAAGGGCATCGGGACCCATCCTGAGTGGAGCCGGTGGCGGGACTCGAACCCGGAACCTTTCGCTTACAAGGCGAGTGCTCTGCCAATTGAGCTACACCGGCGGTGACCGGAGCCGATCCTAGTGCTTCGTCAAGGAAGGTTGGTGCGTTTATCGGCGGATCCAGGTGGCCGCTGGCAAGGCGGCGGGAAGGCATCGTACCGGGTTGTACTTTGCCTTTCCGCCAACGCCGCCAGCGGCCGCCTGGGCCGCCGAGAAACGTGCCGAACCTTTCTTGACGGAGCACTGGCCACGGGTGGTCAGTGTCGCGGTTTCAGTCCGTGATCGACGCGTGGACCTCGGTGCCCAGCTCCACCGTGCGGCTGACCGTGCACAACCGGTCGTGCGACAACCGCACCGTGCGGGGCAGGATCGTGCGGGCCTCGTCGCCGTCCGGGCCTTCCGGGAACGTCACGTCGAACGCCACCGACAGGTTCGTCATCCGGTTGCCGTGCTCCCGGTCGGACACCTTGTCGCCGCTGACGGTCACCGTGAACCCGGTCGGCTCGGCCCGCCTGCTCGTCGCGACGTCCGTGTCGACGGCCGTGCAGCTGCCGATCGCGGCGAGCAGCAGCTCGACCGGCGTGAAGTCGTCCCCGCCGACCGACAGCGTGCCGCCGCGCGCGTTGTGCACCACGTACTTCCCGGTCGCGACGCGCTCGATCCGCACCGACCTGAAGGTGTCGTCTCCCATGCGGTGCACGGTAGTGGCGGCGCTGGCGCTGGCCGCGGGCGTGGTGCTCGGCGAGTACCTCGCCCAGCCGGTGCGCTACGGCCTCGAACGCCGCCTGGCCGACCCCCGGATGTCCGGCCCGCTACGCCCGACGCGGCGTCGTCTCGAGTGAACCTTGTGTGACCACACACGTTTCCATCACCACGCGTGCGAATAGTTGACTAATCTCGAAGGCCGACGGGTTTCGAGGGAGGCGCGCTCGGCGTGAGCACGGATGTCAACGACAGTGGCGGCGCCGATTTCATCGTGGTGGCGAACCGGCTCCCGGTGGACCTCGAGAAGCTGCCCGACGGCACCGAACGCTGGAAGCACAGCCCCGGCGGCCTGGTCAGCGCGCTCGCCCCGTTCCTGCGCAGCCACAGCGGCGCGTGGGTCGGCTGGCCCGGCGTGCCGGACGTCGAGGTCGACAAGTTCTCCGACGACGGCATCTGGCTGCACCCGGTCACGCTGACCGCCGACGAGGTGCGCGACTACTACGAAGGCTTCTCCAACGCGACGCTGTGGCCGCTGTACCACGACGTGGTCGCGACGCCGGTGTTCGACCGCGGCTGGTGGGACAGCTACGTCAAGGTCAACAAGCGGTTCGCGGACGCGTGCGCGCAGATCGCCGCCGATGGCGCGATCGTCTGGGTGCAGGACTACCAGCTGCAGCTCGTGCCGGCGATGCTCCGTGAGCTGCGCCCCGACCTGCGGATCGGCTTCTTCCTCCACATTCCGTTCCCGCCAACCGAGCTGTTCATGCAGCTACCGTGGCGCGCGGAGATCATCCGGGGGCTGCTCGGCGCCGACCTCGTCGGCTTCCACCGGCCCGGCGGCGCGCAGAACTACCTGTGGCTGGCGCGGCGGCTGATCGGCCTCGAGCCGAGTCGCGGCGCGGTCGGGGTCCGGACGAGACCCGGTGTCGTCCAGGTGGGCGACCGGTCGGTGCGCGTCGGCGCGTTCCCCATCTCCATCGACGCCAGCGGCCTGGACACCATGGCCCGCAGCCGTGAGGTCATCCAGCGCGCGCGACAGATCCGCGCCGACCTCGGCAACCCGCGCAAGATCATCCTCGGCGTGGACCGCCTCGACTACACCAAGGGCATCGACCTGCGGCTCTACGCGCTGCAGGAGCTGTTGACCGAGGGCCGCGTCGACCCGACCGAGGTCGCGATGGTGCAGCTCGCCACCCCCAGCCGGGAGCGCGTCGAGCACTACCAACGCATGCGCGGCGAGATCGAGCAGGTGGTCAGCCGCATCAACGGCGAGTTCGCCCGTGTCGGCCGGCCGGTCGTGCACTACCTGCACCAGTCGATCGACCGCAAGGAGCTCGCGGCGTTCTTCTCGGCGGCCGACGTCATGCTGGTCACACCGGTCCGGGACGGCATGAACCTGGTGTGCAAGGAGTACGTCGCGTGCCGCCACGACCTGGGCGGCGCGCTGGTGCTGAGCGAGTTCGCCGGCGCCGCGTCCGAGCTGACCAGTGCGTTCCTGGTCAACCCGCACGACCTGGACGGCGTGAAGAACGCCATGCACGCCGCTCTGCAGGTCGACCCGGCCGAGGGCAGACGCCGGATGCGGGCGCTGCGCCGCCAGGTGCTCACCCACGACGTCGACCGCTGGGCCAGGTCATTTCTGGACGCACTGCAGCCCCAACAGGACCAGCTCACCTAGACCCGGGAGGCCTCCTCCGGCCACGGCGAATCGACGTCGTGGACGGGCGATACAGTTCGGCTCTGCCGCCGTGTGCCAGCGTGACGTAGAGACGCACACGACCCTTCGCCAGAGAGTCGAACACGACGTGATTGCCACACCCCCTGCGCACAAGCACGGAGTCGCGCTATGACCGCCGAGGCCCTCCCAGCGGAGCTTCGCAGAGCGATCGTCCAGATCGCCCGCACGCCGCGACTGCTGGTCGCGTGTGACTACGACGGCACGCTCGCGCCGATCGTGGAGAACCCGGAACAGGCCCGCCCGATGAACGAGTCGGTCGGGGCGCTGCGCTCGCTCGCCGGGCTGCACGAGACGACCACCGCGGTGATCTCCGGGCGGGCCCTGCGCGATCTCGCGACGCTGTCCCGGCTGCCCGCCGAGGTGCACCTGGTCGGCAGCCACGGCTCGGAGTTCGACATCGGCTTCGTCCACGCGCTCGACGAGAACGCCAAGGCCCTGCACCGCAGGATCGGGGCGGAGTTGGAGCAGATCACCGCCGACGCGGAAGGCGTGCAGCTCGAGACCAAGCCGGCGAGCATCGCCGTGCACACGCGGCGCGCCGCGGCCGACATCGCGGAGCGCGTCAACAGCGCCGTCCGCGAGGGGCCGTGCACGTGGGACGGCGTCCAGGTCACCGATGGCAAGGCCGTGATCGAGCTGGCCGTCGTCCAGACCGACAAGGGCCGCGCGCTCGACGTGCTGCGCCACCAGGTCGGCGCGACCGCCGCGGTGTTCGTCGGCGACGACGTCACCGACGAGAAGGCGTTCGCCCGGCTCTCCGGCCCGGACCTCGGTGTGAAGGTCGGCGACGGTCAGACGCTCGCCGGCTTCCGGATCGAGGACACCACGCAGGTCGGCATGGTCCTGGCGTTCCTGTTGGAGGAGCGCCGCGCGTGGCTGTACGGCGACCAGGCGCCGCCGATCGAGCGGCTGACCATGCTCGCGAGCGAGCGGTCGGTCGCGTTGCTCACGCCGGACGCGAAGCTCACGTGGCTGTGCCACCCCGAGCCGGACTCGGCGGCCGTGTTCGCCGACCTGCTCGGCGGCCCGTCGGCCGGCAACTTCTCGATCAACCCGGAGCGGGGCGGCCTGCCACTTGGCCAGCGCTACCTGCCGGGCACGATGACCGTCGAGACCCGCTGGTCGGGCCTGCTGGTCACCGACTACCTCGACCACTACGCGTTCGGTCACCGCACCGACCTCGTCCGGGTCATCTCCGGCACCGCGGCCGCGGCCGTGGAGTTCGCGCCGCGGCCGGAGTTCGCGCAGGTCCAGGTCCGGCTGATCCCGTCGGAGGACGGGCTGCGGGTGCTCGGCACGTCCGACCCGGTCGCGCTGCGCGCGCCGGGCATCACCTGGGAGATCACCTCCGACGGCATGCACGACACGGCCCGCGCGGTGGTCACCCCGACCGCGGAGCTGCCGGTGGTGCTCGAGCTGCGCTGCGGCACCAACGACCTCGACCCGCACGAGGTCCCCGAGCGGGAGCGGGCCGGGCGCGCCGCCGCGTACTGGACCGAGTGGCTCGACGGCCTGACGCTGCCGCCGGTCGAGAAGGACCTGGTGGCCAGGTCGGCGTTGACGCTGCGCGGTCTGTGCCACAACGAGACCGGCGCGATCATGGCCGCGGCGACCACGTCGCTGCCGGAGGAGCTCGGCGGCATCCGCAACTGGGACTACCGCTACTGCTGGCTCCGCGACGGCGCGATGACCGCGAAGGCGCTGGTGTCGGTCGGCTCGACGGGCGAGGCGGAGAAGTTCCTCGGCTGGCTGCACGGGGTGCTGGCCACGCTGCCCGGCCCCGAGCTGCTGCACCCGCTGTACACGATCGCCGGCACCACGCTACCCGCCGAGGCCGTCATCGACACGCTGCCCGGTTACGCGGGCTCGCGGCCGGTGCGGGTCGGCAACCTCGCGAACCAGCAGGTCCAGCTCGACGTGTTCGGTCCGGTCGTGGATCTGGTCGCGGCGCTGTCCGAGGCACGCGGCAAGCTCACCGACGACGACTGGCGCATGGTGTGCGCGATGGCCGAGGCCGTCTCCCGCCGCTGGCACGAGCCCGACCACGGTATCTGGGAGGAGCGGCACCGACCGCGCCACCACGTGTACTCCAAGGTCATGTGCTGGCTCACGATCGACCGCGCGGTCAAGCTCGCCGAGGCGTACGGCCGCGACGTCGACCCGTCGTGGCCGGGGCTGCGCGACCAGATCGCCGAGGACGTGCTCACGAACGGCTGGAACGACGAGGTCCGCTCGTACACCACCGCCTACGACGACACCGACCTGGACGCGGCGACCCTGCTGATCGGCATGGTCGGCCTGATGGACCCGTCCGACGAGCGGTTCCACGCGACGGTCACCGCGACCGAGGCGGAGCTGCGCAGCGGCTCGACCGTCTACCGCTACCACCGCGACGACGGCCTGCCCGGCGACGAGGGCGGCTTCCACATCTGCGCCGCGTGGATGATCGAGGCGTACCTGCTGACCGGCCGGCGCACCGAGGCGGAGGACCTGTTCGCGCAGATCGTCGACGCCGCGGGCCCGACCGGGCTGCTGCCCGAGGAGTACGACCCGATCGCGGAGCGCTCGCTGGGCAACCACCCGCAGGCCTACAGCCACCTCGGGCTGATCAGGTGCGCGCAGTTGCTGTCGGGATGAACGCTGTGAGGGTCATCGGGCAACACCTGATGTGAGTAACAGTGACATCGGCCTCGCTCCGCTCGGCGTGCAGGGCATTCCGTGGCTGGCGTAGGAGTGTGGTCGCGTAGGGGTCATGCCCTGGCCCGACCTGAGCAGCCGGCCGACGAGCCGCTGCCGGCAGACAGGGACCGCCCGTACCTGGGCGGGCCGGAGCCGGCGGTGGAGTTCGGTCGGCTGTTCGACGCCTATGCCCGCCCGCTGCACCGCTACCTCGCGCGCCGGGTCGGGCAGGACACCGCGCACGACCTGGTCAGCGAGACGTTCCTGGTCGCGCTGAACCAGCGGCACTCCTACGACCCGCGCCGCGGCGTTGTGCGGTCGTGGCTGTACGGCATCGCCACGAACCTGCTGCGCCGCCAGGTCCGCCAGGAGGTCCGCGCGCTGCAGGCGACCGCCCGGTCGGCCGGGCACGCGCCCGGCCAGGAGGCGAGCCACGAGTCGCGGGTCGCGGACCGGCTCGACGCGGCGGCCATGGCCACACAGCTTGCGGCCGCGCTCGCGGAGCTGTCCGACGGCGACCGGGACGTGCTGTTGCTGACGTCGTGGGCCGGGCTCGACTCGACCGAGGTCGCGGACGCGCTGGACATCCCGGTCGGGACCGTGCGGTCCCGGCTGCACCGGGTGCGCAAGTGGTTGCGGGCCAACGCACCGAAGGTCACCACCGCATACCGGGAGGAGGGCGGCAATGCCTGATCAGGAGCACGACAACGTCAGGGCCATGTGGTCGGAGGACGAGCTGGACGGGGCGCTCGCCGCGCTCGGACCCGAGGACGAGTACGACGACCGCGTCTTCCACCGCGCCAAGTCCGAGCTGCTGCTGGCGGCGGGCGCCAAGGAGCCGCTGCCGGCACCGGAACCCGCGCCGACACGCAGGCCAACGCGCCGCTGGGCGTGGGCGGTCGGGTTCGTCGCCGCGGCCGTGGCGAGCGTGCTGGTCGTGCAGACCGTGCAGTTCAGCGACACCATCCCCGACGCGGCGGCCGACCAGCTGAACCTGGCGGCGGACCGGGTCGACGCGGTGGACGGTTTCGACGAGCCGCTCCAACCCGGCCAGTACCGCTACATCGCGACGCACGCCTGGTGGATGGCGACCATGAACCGGAACTCCTACCTCGCGGAGAACGTGCTCGAGACCTGGGTGCCGGCCGACCAGAGCCAGGAATGGCTGTTGCGCCGCGACGTGACCGGCAAACGGAAGTGGGTGGCCGGCTCCGAGGAGCAGGCGCGGGCCGATGGCTTGCCGATCGACGAGCCGGGCTGGCCGGAAGGCGAGTGGCAGGCCCCGTGCGGCGACTTCTTCGAGGTCGAGGCGGGCAATGACCCGTGTCGGCAGAAGGGTAGCTGGCAGGTGCCGACCGAGAAGTTCCTCGCGGCGCTGCCACGGGACGTCGACAAGCTGTACGACCGGCTGCGAGGGGAAACGAGGGACCACGGCAACGACGCGGACCTGGAGATGCTCGTGTACGTCGCGGACGTGCTGCGTACCGGTCTGGTGCCGCCCGACCTACGCGCCGCGCTGTACCGGACGCTCGCGAAGGTCGACGGCCTGCAGATCACCGAACAGGTCGCGAACCTCGACGGCCGCAAGGGCACCGCGTACGGCATCAGCGCCAAAGGCCAGCGCCACGACGTGATCGTCGATCCGGAGACCGGCCAGTTCATCGGCGAACGAGAGCTCGCCGAGCAGGCCTTCGACGACATCCCTGCCGGCACGATCACCCAGTACACCTCGGTGGCCACCGCGGTGGTGCCCGGCATGGGTTCGAAGCCGACCGGCTGAGCGCCGGTTGCCGAAGGAGCCCGCACGTCTCGGGGACGTGCGGGTTTCTTTCTGCCCTTTCCGGAACGGTCGAGGGGCGAGCCGGCAAGTACGGGTGTGACCGCACATCAACCAGGCAAAGCCAACCCACCCCGCATGCCAACCCGCCCTAAGCCGGACAAGCCAACGAACCCCACATGCCAGCCTCCCCATACCCCTCCCCCCGCCCCCGCTAACAACCGATCAACCAGCAGCCTCCACCCCGACCTCCGCCAGAACATCCAAAGCAACCCCAAGATCCGGACACACCCGAACCCGAACCCCGTCCGGCACCTCCCCACAATCAGGCGGAATCAACGCCTTCGTGAAGCCCAACCGCATCGCCTCGGCCAGCCGGTTGCGCACCCCGGTGACGCGACGCACCTCCCCGGCCAACCCGACCTCACCGAGCACCACCAGATCAGGCGGCAGCGCCCGCCCCCGCGCGGCCGACGCGATGGCCAACGACAGAGCCAGATCAGCGGCAGGCTCGACGATCCGCATGCCACCGACGGTCGCCGCGAAGACGTCCTGATCGGACAGTCGGATGCCGCCCCGCCGCTCCAGCACGGCCAGGATCATGGCCACCCGCGCGGAGTCCAACCCGGACACGGCCCGCCGGGGCGTGCCGAGCGGCGACCGCGACACCAACGCCTGGACCTCGCCGAGCAGCGGCCGTTTCCCTTCCACCGCAACGGTCACCGCGGTGCCGGCGACGCCGGTGTCGCGGCGGTTCATGAACAGCCCGGATGGGTCGGTGACCCCGCGGATGCCCTCGTCGAACAGTTCGAAGCAACCCACCTCGTCGGCGGGCCCGAAGCGGTTCTTCACCCCGCGCACGAGCCGTAACGTGGAATGCCGGTCGCCCTCGAAGTGGAGTACCACGTCGACCAGGTGCTCGAGCACGCGCGGACCGGCGATCGAGCCGTCCTTGGTGACGTGCCCGACGAGCACCACCGGCAGGTCCCGTTCCTTTGCCAGCGCGATCAACGCGGCCGTGACGGCCTTGACCTGCGTCACCCCGCCGGCCGAACCCTCGACCACCGGCGACGCCAGCGTCTGCACCGAGTCGACCACCAACAATCCCGGCCGCACCGCGTCGACGTGCCCGAGGATCGTCGAGATGTCGCTCTCGGCCGCCAGGTACATGGCGTCGTGGACGTTGCCGGTGCGTTCGGCCCGCAGCCGCACCTGCCCGGCCGACTCCTCGCCCGTGACGTACAGCGACGGGCTCGCGGCGCCGTCCCGCGCCGCCCAGCGGTACGCGACCTCCAGCAGCAGCGTGGACTTGCCGACACCGGGCTCACCGGCCAACAGCACCACCGCGCCGGGCACGAGCCCGCCGCCGAGCACGCGGTCCAGCTCGGAAACCCCGGTCTGCCGCGCACGCACGGCCTCGACGTCGACCTCGCCGATCGGGCGCGCCGGCGAACTGGGCACACCGGCCGTCAGCTTCGCTAACGCGGCACGCGGGACGCCCACCTCTTCGAGCGTGCCCCACGCCTG
>Ga0193717_1000484_pt1 | contig 26601 bp, 33 predicted proteins | sample U2c2metaG_FD_145900 | JGI IMG/M metagenome (GOLD analysis project Ga0193717, IMG submission 145900) | Soil microbial communities from a riparian zone of the East river system, Colorado, United States - U2c2 | ecosystem: Environmental > Terrestrial > Soil > Riparian zone | place: USA: East River...
TCCACCACATAAGTGATGTCGGTCGAGTAGTCAATGAATTCAAACCTGGCCATGATGCTCACTCCTTTGGGTTGATTGCCTTACAACACAAACAATATTCCCAATAGAAGTAATTGTCAATAACATGTTGTCCGAAATTTTGGCGCCTATTCCACCTGTACTTCCCCTATTCCAATCTGAATTTACAAATATAGCTTAGTATACCTCAGAATTGTCTCTCATGCCACCAACTAGGAAGACACCCCTCCCTAATTAACTGGTTCTCTAGACTCTCTTTAATCCATTGAGGAACAGTCAGGTGTTTTAGTTTGGCAGCTTCCTCTACAGCCATTAAAACTCTGCCCTGTAGCTGCACTTCAATTTTTTCTAAGCCGGGAACTTTAGTGTACCTTCCTTTATCCTTGACAATCATATCATCTAATGATTTACTGGTTTTATGAGACATCCTTGGGCCCTTCATCGTAGATCTGTTGGTCTTACACAAGAATCACTTGCTGACTTTCTTGAAGTTAGTAGGCACATGGTGATTAGGCTAGAACAATCCCTATTCCCTGAACCACCACCTCAGTTACTTAAGGCTATTAGTTCTTTGCTAGAAGTTAGTTCTTCAGATTTACTTAATGAATACCATTCATATGCTACTGAAACTAGATATTCTTTTAGAGATGAACACAGAGATTTCTTTTCAGTTTTGGTTAATTATCGCGTAGACTCGTTAGACATGGCACCCCTAGTTTACTATAGAGAGGCTGAAGGCTTAACGAGGATGGGGTTGTGTAAGGGGTTATGCTTACATCAGGATTCAGTTAGGGATTATGAATTGAATCTGCAGCGTTCTTTACCTGCTCAATTAATAGAAGCTGCTGACTTATTAGATTGGAATTATTCTGTTATTGAGGAGCTAACTCAAAAGTGGAGGATTAGATGGCATTAGATTCAAAGCATTTGGAGTTTACCTTTATTAGATTTAGTGATTCAGGTAAAACTAAAATTTGGGTAGTTGTGAACACTACGACTGTTGAAAGAATTGGGTTGGTGAAGTGGGCAGGAAATTTTAGAAAATACGCTTTCTTCCCTAATGAAGCAACGGCTTACGATAGTAATTGTTTACAGGACATTGCTGCTTTTCTTCAAGAGGTAACCTCATGCCATTAGATGAAACCGAACGCCGGATTGTCGCAGTGATAGAAGAGAATTGGATGGGTTATGCTAGGTTAACTAGCCCTCGGACCATTGCTGAAAGTTTCTCAATATCAGAAATTGCTGCAAGTAAGCTACTACAGAGAGAGAATGTTAGGGAGGCCCTTAACTCGCGGGGAATACCGCAGATTGAGGGAGCAGGTTTATCGCCTGATCAAGTAACTGCAATTAACGTGGTGGTGAACCCAATTGACACTCGCAGTAGAACTAAAAAGCTACAGGAGATGTCAATTAGCCCTAGTAAATGGTCTGGGTGGTTAAAGCAGCCTAACTTTAAAGAATTCTTGGCCCAGCGGTCGACGGACCTATTAAATGATGCTATTCCTGAAGCTCACATGGCTCTTGTAGACAACGTGATGAGAGGGGACTTTCAGAGCATTAAGTTCCTTTATGAAATGACTGGACATTACGATTCCAATAAATCCGGAGTGGATATTCCTAGTTTCCTGAACAGGGTTTTTGACATCATCTCTGAGCACGTGAAGAACCCTCAGATTCTTTTGGCGATTGCTAATGAGTTACAGGGTCTTGCAGGGGGGACTAGTATTAGTCCTAAGCCTGAAGCTGCTACAAAAGAGCTAGTACAGGGGGAAGTAATTATTCAAGAAGCATTTAAAGACCCAACCCCTGTAGCCCGCTCGGTTGTTAAAAGCACAGCTGTTAAAAGCACAGTTAGCCAAGATGTTGAGGACCTATTTAAGGGGATGTAGATGACTAACACTCTCACTCAACGTTTGAATTTGATTAAGCCAACACCAGGAACTCAAGACCCGGTAGAAGTAGCTGAGCTTAACACTAATGCTGATTTAATTGATGAGTGGTTGGTTCCTGCTTGTAAGCTACGGTCCATTGCAAACCAGACCTACACTACTGGTGTAACTGCGAATGTGCTATTTGATACTATTGCATTTGATACCTGGAATGGTCAAGCTGAAGGTGCTATGGCTGACCACTTAAATGAGAGAATTATTATTAGAATTGCTGGACTTTATTTAGTTACAGCAGCTGTTGTGTTTGCTGCTAATGCTACTGGTTCTAGAGTTCTTAATTTATTGCTTAATGGTGGAACTCAGAAAAGAGATGCTGAGTTGGGACATGCAGGAGCTAATAATGTTCTGGCTTGCTCTACTTTAATTCCTCTTGATCCTGGTGATTTTATTAATGCTACAGCTTCTCAGGCTTCTGGTGGTAACTTAGATATTTTAGCTACAGGTGGTTCTGGTGATCCTGATGGTGTTTTGCTTTCTGCTGTTTGGTTAGGAAAGAAGCCATGACAATTAATGATCCTAGAGATAGTCCTAAATTTAGAGTTGGACTTGAAAATTATAAAGGTGAATTTGAAAAGAAGGGGGATGTTGCAGCTGCTGAGGTAAATGAATTACATAAGAAGAGTGATTTAGATAGCTCAGCTGAGGCTCAACATCATTCTTTAGGAACTAAGAGAGATCAAGCTACTTCTGGAACTCATAAGCATGATGGTAAAGACTCAGTCAAGATTATGACTGGTATGACTATTACAGGAGCTAAAGCTGGTAATGCTGCTTTAGCTAGTGTTATTGCTCAGCTAGTTAAGCTTGGCGCGATTGATAATAGTACATAATGGCTAGAACTAAGCATTCTGAAACTTTCTCGCTACAGGATATGGTTAGAAGTCTTAGTGAGAGAGTTAAAAATCAGGCAGTACGTCCGGATATTAAAGGCTATGTTCCTCATGATAAGCAGATTATTTTTCATGCGGCATCAGGCCGCCACAGACTCTATATTGGTGGTAACCGTTCTGGTAAGACTACAGGGGGGATTGCTGAGGATATATGGTGGCTTACTGGTAAACATCCCTATAGAAAGACTCCTGAAGGTGGAATTAGAGGAAGAATTGTAGGGGTTGACTTTTTAAATGGAATTGAGAAGATTCTTAAGCCAGAATTAATGCGTTGGTGCCCTGTATCTGAACTTAGAGATAATAACTGGACTGATTCTTATGATACTCAGGAGCGCACACTACATTTTGCTAATGGATCATTTGTTGAGTTTATGTCTTACGACCAACAACTCAACAAATTTGCAGGCACTTCGCGCCATTTTATTCATTTTGACGAAGAACCTCCCCAGGATATATATACTGAGTGTCTCGTTCGTTTACTCGATACTAAAGGTTCTTGGTGGATGACTCTTACCCCTGTAGAGGGTATGGAGTGGATGTATGATGATATTTATATTAAGGGTAAGACAGATGAATCTGCTAATATCTCAGTAATTGAAGTAGAAACTTATGAGAATCCTTATCTAGATCAAGATGAAATTGATACTTTATTAGCGGCGATTGGTGCAGATGATCAAGATGCCCGTATTAAGGGTAAATTTATTCGTCGTGGTGGTCTAGTTTATAAGAAATTTAATAAAATGATTCATGTTATTAAGCCATTATTAGAAATTCCATCTGGTTGGGAAATTTATGCTTCAATGGACCACGGCTTTAACAATCCTACTTCTTGGCACTGGCATGGAGTGGATAGTGATGGGAACGTGGTTACTTTTGCTGAGCATTATGCATCCGAAATGGTCGTTAAAGATCATGCATCGGCAGTTAAAGCTATTGATGCTAGTAATGGTCGGACTGCAGGTATGTATATTGGTGATCCTGCTATTACTCAGCACAATGGGGTAACTGGTTCCACAGTTCAATCTGAGTATGCTATTAATGGAATCTATATTACTGGTGCTAATAATGAAGTTCTAAATGGAATTAACAAAGTCAATACTTATCTTCAGCATAAGATGCCTGAACATCCTCCTCGTTGGCATATCACTAATAACTGTACAGAACTAATTCGAGAAATTCAGCGCTACAGGTGGAAAACCTGGGCTAATAAACAAATGGCCAATCAAAATAATAAATATGATGTGGCTCATAAAAAAGATGACCATGCAATGGATGATGTTAGATATTTCTTTACTATTATGCCTGACCTCACCCCACTTAAAATTGAGGATACTAAGAACCCTATGCCTGTATTAGGACCCAATGGTATTATGCCTGCAGAAGATAAAACTGATCCTTGGGTTTTAATGGGTAGCAATAGAATTCAGCAGGAATGGTCTACTGAATCAGTTGATGAATATATGGGTGGGGAATGGTAGTTGACGTCCCCTGTAGCCTTGTATTAGTACAGACCTCCGAAAGGATTTTGTAATGACTGGCAAAAAGGTTGAGGAAAAGAAGGACGACACTAAGTTAGAGCTTTTTGACGCCAATCAGGGTCTTATGAAGCGTAGTGGTGGTCCTTACTTGGATGAGTTAGAAGCTTTAAAGGCTGAGGAAAGGCGTGCTGTAGTTGAAGATCGTGATCCTGATTTAGATAATCCTGGTCCTTATGCAGGTACTCAGTTAGTCCCGAAGCAGTACCTTACGGAAAAGGATATTGATCACTCTCATGCTGCTTTGGGTGGTTATGTCGAATTAGAGCACGATCCAGTTATGGTAGTGGATATTCCTGAGGAAAAGAACGAAGCTGATCCTACTCAGGTTGATTACGATAATGACAGTCAAAAGGTTGCCGCTATGGTTGCAGCAGCTTCTGTTCAGGAATCAAAAGAAAAGCTTGGTGTTAGTGAGAAGAAGGCTGATGTTAGTGGTCCTTCTACTGCTAGCCCTTCTGGATCTAGTACCAATGGTTGATACTTTCCTCAGGGAAAGTTCAAAGTTTCGGATTTTAAATGCTCCAATTGAAGCTCCAGGTACTTGTGCTAGTTGTGGTGCTAGTAGTGCAGATGATCGCGATTATATTGATCTCGGTATCGATCTGGAATTCTTTGGAACAATTTACTTCTGTACTTTCTGCTACACTGAGGGTGCTAACGCTTTAGGTTTTGTAAATCCTGATCAGGCTCGTGAATTAGAAGATAAACTTACAGCAGCTGAAAATCATATTATTGAGTTCAGAACTAAGGAGAGAGCTTTAGATGACACCATTAATCTCTTACGCAATTCTGGGCTTCTTAACCTTAATGATGATCCTACTACTCGTATCATTGAAGATTTTAATCGGGCTAGCGACAAAGCCACTTCTGGAAACAATTCAGGCTCAGAACAAATTGATCAGCACTCAGAACAATCTTCTTCAAAGCAAAGACCCAATGACATTCCAACAGTTAGAAGTGATGACCCCCTCGATTCCCTCCAATTATGAACGAGTAGGGATGTCGGATTGGGAAGAAGCTCAGAGATATGCTGAGCAATTTGGAGATACCCAGGGGTTAGGAGACGCTATTTATGACGATGAACATGGTGCCGCCGCCCTCGGGGAGCTTGGAGTTACCGGGCCAGAATCCCTTAATAGTAGGGCAGGCAGTAACTAAATTATCTGAGAAAGATGCACAGTTTTTAGCGAGTTTTGCCAAAGAAAATTTCTTTAAGTTAAAGAATAATAGAACACAGCATGAGCGTCAATGGTACTTGAACCTGGCTTTTTATTTTGGCAGGCAAAATGTATTAGCTCAGAACGTTAGAGGTGTAGGTACGAGACTTATTGTCCCTCCTGCACCTCCTTGGCGTGTTCGGACAGTTGTTAATAGAATTAGACCTATTATCAGAACTGAACTTTCTAAGTTAACTTCTCAAAAGCCTAGTGCTACGGTAATTCCTTCTTCTAATGAAGAAGCGGATCTTTTTGCTGCACAGGCTGGAGAACAAATCTGGGAATCTATGTATTTTGGTAAGGACTTAAAGAAAGTTCTTAGTCGTACACTATGGTGGACTCTTGTAACTGGTACTGGGTATACTAAGACTTATTGGGATTCTAATAAAATTGATGTTGTATCTGGTATGCCTGGAGATATTTGTTATGATCCTGAGACTCCTTTTCATATTTTAGTTCCTGATCTTAGGGAAATTGAACTAGAAAATCAGCCTTTTGTTATCCATTCCTCTACTCGTTCTCCCGAGTGGGTAAATATGCATTATAGGCAAACTTTGGATGGTAAAGAAGTTAAGCCAAATGCTAGATCCAATAATGAAATTCTTGATGATGCTTTCTTGAATCTCTTAGGGGCTAGTGAGATTGATCCAAATTCAGTCTTAATTCATGAGGTATTTATTAAGCCTGGTATGCATCCTAAATTCCCTGAGGGTGCTATGTTTACTACTACTGAAGATCAGGTAGTTCAGTTTCATGACATGTATCCTTATCAGCATAATGAATTCCCATTCGCTAAATTTGATCATATCCCTACAGGTAAATTCTATAGTGACTCTGTGATTGTAGATTTAATTCCTATTCAGAAGGAATATAACAGAACTCGTAGTCAGATTATTGAATCTAAGAATAAAATGTCTAAACCTCAGTTAACTGCTCCGGCTGGATCTATTGATGCAGCTAAGATGACTACTGAACCTGGACAAATTGTTTTTTATAAGCCTGGTTTTGCTCCTCCTCAGCCTATTCAATTACAACCTATCCCTAATTATGTATTACAAGAGGTTCAGCAATTACAACAGGATATGGATGATATTTCAGGACAGCATGAAGTAACCCGGGGTGGTGTCCCACCTGGTGTTACTGCAGCTACTGCTATTAGTTATTTACAGGAGCAAGATGATTCTAAACTTTCGGCTACAGTAGATAGTATTGAATCCGGTGTTGAAAAAATTGCTCGGCATACTCTGTCTTATGTTGGTCAGTACTGGGATGTACCTCGTCTTGTTAAAATTACTGGGACCGATGGTTCTTTTGATAGCGCTATGTTTAAAGGTGCCCAGCTTAATGGTAATACTGATATTAGAGTGGAAGCCGGCTCTGCTTTACCTACTTCTAAAGCGGCTAGGCAAGCTTTAATTACAGACTTTATGAAGCTAGGGTTTATTAAGCCTGAAGAAGGTATGGCTATCCTTGAAATGGGTGGCATTACTAAGCTTTATGAAGCTGTTAAAATTGACCAGGCTCAGGCTCGTCGTGAAAATCTTAAGATGCAGAATATGGATCAGCAACTTATTATCTCTAGTATTCAGGAATCTATGAATCCGGTTGATCCTTCTACAGGTCAGCCAATGCCTCCCCCTGTTAATGAACGTACAGGTAAGCCTATGCTTCCTGAACCTTCTATTCCTGTTAATACTTTTGATAATCATGCTATCCATATTGATACTCATAACAGGTTCCGTAAGTCTCAGGCTTTTGAATCTTTACCTCCTGCTAATCAGATTTTATTCGAGCTTCATGTTCAAAAGCATATGGAAGCAATTGCCGGAGTTCATATTGGAGGTATGCCCACTCCTGAGATGATGATTAGTATTGCTGAGCAGCAAGCTAATCAACCTCCTCCGACTGATATGAATACTCCTATGGACCCAATGATGGGTGGAGAAAACCCTGAAACTATGGAGCAACCTGGACCTGAAAGTTTTGCTCCAACTAGTGAAGAAATGCCACCACCAGAATAACCAAGGGTATTGACTCTACTTATACTCTTAGATCAGAGGCCAGGGCTTCGGTACAGCCTCGAAAGGAATAATTATGACCGTTAATATGGGCGAGGGCCCGGCGGACTCTGGTCAATTAAGTGCTCAAGACCAGGTTGCAAATCAGTTAGCTGGTAATAATCAAGCTTCGGATAATAGTACTGAAACCCCTGTAGCTCCTGTAACTCAAGAGCAGCCAACTATTAATCCAGCTTGGAATCCTCTTCTAGAGGTATTACCTGCTTCTTTACATGGAATGGTTACCCCTCACTTAACTAAGTGGGATCAGGGTGTCCAACAAATGGTTCAAAAGGTACACTCAGAATACGCTCCGTGGAAAGCATTCCAAGATGCTCAGTTAGATCCTGAAGCTCTTTATCAGAGTTATCAGATTCAACAGGCTCTTGAGGCCGATCCTCAGAAGTTTATTGAGGCGGTTATGCAGCATTACGGAATGGAATTTGAGCAGGGCCAGCAGGATCAATTAGAAGAAAATGATGGAGAAGAAGAACTAGGACTGGTCGATTTTACACAGGATCCAGAGTTTCAGCGTCAGCAACAGATGACGGAAACTATGGCTCAGTATTTAATCGCTCAGCAGCAAGCCCAAGATGATGCAGCAGAGGATAAGCAATTAGATGCTGATTTAAAGGCTGCTAAAGAAAAGCACGGTGATTTTGATGAAGATTGGGTTCTTCAAAGGGTAATGTACTTTAATGAGGATCCTGATACTGCTGTTCAAAAGTATCATCAACATGTTCAGCAAATCATTACTAATCATCGTAATCCTAGTGCGGGTGCTCCTGTCATTATGGGTAGCGGTGGAGGAACACCAGTTACTCCTACGGTCACTAGTAATATGAGTGGTAAAGATCGTAGAGCTTTGATGGTTCAGATGCTGGCGAATGCTCACGCGAATGGAGATTAAGAAATGGGTGCTACTCTAGCAACTGTTTCTGCTCTTCTCAAGGAAATTTATGAGAAGGATGCGCAGGATCAGTTAAATAACGATACTATTGGTATGAAGCGAATTGAAAAAACCTCTGAGGGTGTTACTAACGAAGTAGGCGGTCGTTATGTAACTTTCCCAGTTAGAACTGGTCGTAACACTGGTATTGGTGCTCGTAATGAGAACGAAGCCCTTCCTACTGCAGGTCAGCAGAAGACTGCATCGGCTCGCGTTCCTCTTAAGTACCTTTATGGTAGTATTCGTTTAACTGGACAGACTATTTCTCTTGCTGACTCAAATTTCCAGGCTTTTGCTAGTGCTCTTGATGAAGAAATGACGGGCCTTAAGCGAGATCTTGCTAAGGATATGAACCGTCAGTTCTATGGTGCTAACACTGGTGTTATGACTTCTATTACTGCAGATGCCGCTAACTCAATTACTGTGGCTAATGCTCAGTATCTTGAAGTTGGTATGGCTATTGATGTCTTTGATATTACTTTAGTTACTAACCGTATTTCAAACCGTCTTATTGTTTCAATTACTCCTACTACCTTCCCAGCAGCTACTGTTGTTTATTCTGGTGCTGATGGTTCTGCTTCTATTGTTGCTACTGATGTTGTTGTTCGTACTGGTAACATCAGTCGTGAAGTAACTGGTCTCGGATCTATTATCAGGGCTACAGGAATTCTCTTTAACATTGACCCAACAGTTGAGCCTGTCTGGAAGGCTGTTGTTAATGCTAATGGTGGTACTCCTCGTGCTCTTACAGAAGCTCTTATGATTCGTGTTGTAGATGATGTTTATACTAATGGTGGTAATACTACTGTTGGTTTAACTAGTCTCGGTGTTCGTCGAGCATACTTTAACCTTCTTAAGACTGAACGTCGACACGTTAACACTACTAAGTTCGAGGGTGGTTTTGAGGGTCTAGCCTTCACCACTGATAAGGGTGATGTTCCCATTGTCTCTGATGTGGATGCTCCTTATGGTGAAATTCAGTTTGTTAATGAGAAGAAGATTAAGCTTTACCAGGAAGGCGACTGGTCTTGGATGAACCGTGATGGTTCTAACCTCCAGCGTGTTATTGGTTTCGATGCCTATGAAGGTACTATGTTCAAGTACTGTGAAATTGGTACTCATCGTCGTAATTCTCATGGACTTCTTGACGACATCACTGAAGGCTAATTTTATCTGACCCCTCAATTAGGGCCTAGGTCTGCAATGGGCCTGGGCCCTAATTGTATTTGGAGACATTATGAAAATTGTAGCAAATGAACGGTTTTTAGATGGTAGGAATGAGTATTTAAAGGATAAAGAATATTCTGTACCTAATGATAAAGGTTACTACTTCTGTCATATGGGATGGGCTAGGAAAGAAGGGGAACCTGAAATTCTAGAATTAGATCAACCTTCTGAGACATCTTTAGATATTCAAGATGTTGAACATAAGACAAAATCTAGATGGAGGAGTCGTGGCTAAATTTGCTCCAGATATTGTCTTAGATGGTCCTGCTGATATAATTGACCAAGCAGATAAGATGATTGCTTGCTCTGCTCAACCTACTACTTTTACTGAAGCAAATGCTACATTTGCCTTAGCTGATGCAGCCATGACACCTAATACTGATTATACTAAAGCAAATGGTGATACCAATGGTAGGAAGGTTACTGTTGCAGCTAAGTCAGCCGTTACCATCGATACTTCTGGTACTGCTAATCATATTGCTTTAGTGAGTGTTGGGGACTCTACCTTACGTTATGTCACTACTTGTACGCCCCAGGGATTAACTGCAGGTAATACTGTAAACTTTCCTGCTTGGGATATTGAAACGGCAGACCCCACATAATGCAATGGTCAATAGGTGGTAGAAGTGCTGCTACAGCTGCAACGGCTAATCATGTTGGTGCTTTGTTTTGGAATCCGGCTACTACTAAAGGTGTCTGGGTAACTGCTCTTTCTCTGTTTCAAACTACAGCTATAGTTTCTAATCCCAGTCTTAAAAGAGCAACTGTACTTGGATCGGCTCCTGCGGCTACTTATGTACCTACAATTGCAAATGATCATAACAGACTCATAGCTCCCCCTAGTGGTTCTGTTCTTCATATGGGTGTTTTTGGTGGTCAACCAACTCTTGAAGGTTCTGATCTATTTAAAGCTAATATCCCAGCTGCTATTGGATCAGGTTTTATGATGCCATTTCCTGGTAGAGGAATTTATGTTCCTGCTGCTTCTGGGTTAGCTATTAATACACCTATAGGTGTTATTTTGCAACCTTTTGATTGTACATTCTTTGTTGAGGAATAATGCCTACATACAGAATGGCCTCTGCTGCTAATACTGCAGTTATACAAATTTGGGGACAACATTCTGGTGGATTTGTTGATGTTGCAGGTGCTTATGGATTTTATACTACACCAAGACCTATTGAACCTATTCTACAGGGAATTAAACCTGTTCTTTTCAGAGATTTTCGAGACCTTAATAGTGATCTAATTATTCAAGACGCTCTACATGGTACTTTAGTAGATAATTTGGATATAGTACAGACCCATATCTTAGGTATTCAAGATGCTAGACACTTACAATCTGTAGATAATTTGGTCCTTTCTCAAATCCACAATCTAATAGTTCAAGATTCGTTACAAGCTACCTTAGCTGATAACCTAGCTCTAACATTGGGTGCTATTAATTTAGCTATTCATGATGCTTTGCATGTGACTAAAGCAGATATTGTTGACCTCGATGTGGGTATAGGAGAGGCTATGTCATTGGCGGATATACAGCTAGAGAAATTAGCTGTGCTTACAGGTAGTACCGGTAGTATGTCAGATCTGATGTTTAAGTACTACAGTGGACTAAGTGGCTTAACCCCTGTAGCTGCATTCAGTACTACTGATCATCAGAGAACTTATTGGGAGGCTCAGACAGGTCTTACAGGTAAGTCTATGGGAGATCTAGAGGATGCTTTCTATGATTTACAGTTAATTCCTGAAGGTCCTTTGTCTGATAGAGAACTCATTTATTGGAGTAGTCTATAATGGTATATGTACCTACTGAAACTGGTCACTTTGTTAGTGAGAAGTTTGCTTATATTGCTGAGATCATTAAAGACTATGATCATGAAATGGAATTGGCTTGGATTCCACCTGAAAATAGACGTATTACTGATAAGGAACCTTTTGCAGTAATTCATAGGCCTCTTGGTGGTAAGGAATATGTAATGTTCTACATCAAAGAAGGTGAGCTAGATGAGCGAGTGCTAGCTAGAATTTTTGATGGAGACTTAAAACATACTGATGTGCTTAAAAGACTTGAGTCTTTAGATCATGCTAAAGAGGTTATGTCTCTTAAGGAAAAGATGGAAGCTGCGGCAGAGCGACAGGATTTCATTAAATCTGTTGTAGGATCTCATAAGCATTCATTTAGACATAATGGGAAGGTGATTCCCAAATGATTGTTTCTGATATTATTGGTAGGGTTCAACGCCAGTTTGGTGATGAATCTTCAGTTCAATTAGAAGATACAGACATTATTCGTTGGATTAATGATGGTCAGAAAGATATTGTTGTTCAGAATGATTTGATGCAAACTACTGGAACTCTTCCTACAGTTCCTGGTACTAATGAATACACTTTTCCTACTGATATGCTATCAATGCATGCTATGTATTATAGTAATGAACGTCTAAAATATATGTCTCGTCAAGAATATGATGAGTATGTGAATGTATCAGATCCTGATGAAATTTCTTCTGATAAGCCTATGTTTTATACTAAATGGGGTAATAAGTTCATTTTATACCCTAAGCCTAATGTTGTTGAAACCATCAAGCTTTTGTACCTTAAGCGACCTGCTGAAGTAGATGATCCTTCTGATTCTTTAGACCTTCCTGTAGAATATCATCCAAGAATTGTGGAGTTTTGTCTTAGACAAGCCTATGAAATGGATGAGGACTGGGATGCTTCTGCAGTTAAGGCTACTCAGTTTGATGCTGGATTATCTATTTTAAAGGAAAAAGAACAGAATCCAGTACAACAGTATTACCCTACTGTCACAGTATTACCGGATGATCAGTGGTGATGTAATGGGTGGCGAACCAATTCGTTTAGGTCCTTTTGTCGGAGGCATGAATACTCTCTCTGATCCGACAGCCTTACAGGATACTGAACTAGTAGATGCTTTGAATGTAGAACTTGATTTAGATGGATCTTATATTTCAAGACCTCCTTTTTTCACAGTTGCTAGTCCTGCTTCTGGTGGTCATGTTAAGCTTCTAGGTTATTATATTAGTGGAACTAGTTTATTACTTATTGGCATCAATTCTACAGGGCTATGGTATTTTAACTCGGGTGCTTGGACCTTTATTGCGGGTACAGGAACTTTAACCTCAACTGCAGTAGTTCAATATGATGATGCTCTTTGGATTGTTGCTACTCCTGGATCTACTGGTAATGGTGGACGATTAAATGGTACTGTCTTTACAGCTGTAGCTGCTATGCCTCGTGGTGGGTCTGCTGTAGTACATAAAGAGCGTATGTATATTGTTCCAGGTCCTTCTATTACAGGTACTAACAGTACTTTACTTAGATTTTCCGACCCTGCTGATTTCAATACTTGGCCTGGTGGTAATTCTATCTTTATCAATAAGGGTGATGGTCAGAAACTTATTGATATTGCAGTTTACAATGATAATTTACTTCTTTTCAAAGAAGATAGTACTTATGTACTAGCTTTTGATATCTCACCTTCTGATGCTATTACTCGTAAGATTAACAGCAATATTGGAGTTTCTAGTAAAGACTGTGTTGTAGCATACGAGAACCAGTTGTATGTTCTTCACGAAAATAATGTCTATGAAGTAGTTAACTATGACTTTGCTAAGATTAATTCTAAGGTACCTTTAACCTATGACTCTACTGCTCCTGGTGGAGGTTGGTCTGATCCTTTCTTCTTAACATTGCTAGGAGATAGATTAGTAGTTAAGTACTATGCTAAGCTTTATATTTTTGGATTGAAGACTAAAGTATGGACTAGATGGGATACTGAAACTTTAGGCGGTCGTTATATTGGACCTGCTATCCCTGTACCTATTAAAGATGAAGCAAATGCTATTCCTACATTCTTTATGAATTCTGCTGCTTTGAGTTCTGGTGCTGTCTATAGTTTTAGGGATGTTATTGATAGTTCAAATGCTGAAGATATTGCAGTTTCTATTAAGACTAAGAATTATGATTTTGGAGTTCCTCATCGTTATAAGAGATTATTTTGGTGGGGAGCAGATGTCTCAACTAAGAGTGATATTACTGGAACTGCTCAGCCCATAATTGTTAACTTCTCTGTTAACTGGGATCAGTTAGAAGATGGTGCTCCTGCTATTAACTGGGATACCCTAGCTACTTGGGATCAACCTCTTAATATGCCTATTGTTATTCAGACAGTTAGATTAGCTCAATCAGCTGTTAGAAAATTTGCTAAATTTAGGAAGTCTCTTAGATTTAGACAAATTAACTTTGGTATTGAAATGTCATATGATGGTACTAATATCTCAGGTCCTGTTAGATTCTTCACACTTACTACTATTATTGGCACAAAAGAACACGTATCCAAGGACTTGACGTAGGAGGTATGCTTAAATTATGGCTGGATATGATGCTTATGCTGCTGGTTCTAAGGTTTATAATGGTGTGTCCTCTGCTCCTAATATGGGACCAGTCACTAATAATCTAGGCTATAAAACTAGAGATCTTAAATACAAAACCCGTAAGCGTAATAATGCCATTCTACGTAGAATGCAAGCTAGGCAGGGAAAGAATTATGCTTCTTCCGACAATTTAAGTAGTCCTATGGGAAGGACAGTTTAATGGCTGATATTGATTCGGCAGGTGCTAGGAATAGACAAGCTCCTGTTCGTAAGCCTGCTGTAGTAAAAAAGCAGCCTAAGTCAACTATTGCTATTGGTAGGAGGGTTTCTAAGCCTTCCCGTAGTACTCGAAGGCCTACTGGAAATACTAATTACTCTAAGAATCAGGGACAGAGTCGAGTTAGGGCTGCCCAGAGGAGAAGTACTTCTAGGAAGACTTCAAGTAGTTCTACTCCTAAGCCTACTCAAGCAGTTGCTAAGAGAATTGTTCCACCATCGCCTCCGAAGCCTGTAGCTCCTGATATTAATAAATTCTTAGCTGGGGATTCAACTTATCAGCGACAGCTGGCAGCTTTTGGTAAGTCTCTTTCAGATTTCCAAGCTGATCAGGGATTGGCTAGCACTGATTACACTACTAATTATGGTAATACTCGTCGTGATATTGGACTCGCTAAGACTGATGCCTCAGAAGGTCTTGAAGAAGATTATGCTTCTCGTGGTATGCTTAAGTCTGGTCTTTATAATGAAGCATTAGGAGAGCTTAACCAGCAGTATCAAAATCAGTATGTAGATCTTGATAAGCAGAAGACTTCTTTCATGGATCAGCTTGCTCAGGAACTTAAAAAGTATCAGGGTGAACAGGGTGTGCAGAAGGGTAATGCTTATGCAGATGCTGCACGCCGTAGAGCAGAAAAGTATAACTTATGAGTATTTGGGATACTATCAAGAATATGCTTCAGCCTGAAAATGAGGCTGTGGTACCTAACGATATTGGTCAGCAATTAAAACAGCGTCTAGGTAATATTCAGCAGAGGAAAAGTCCTCCTTATATTTCTACAGCACCTGCTGCTTTTCCAAAAAATGCTGCAGACATGATTAATCCTAATACTTTAAATCCTTATGCTTCTGGTAAATATAATGGAATGGGGCAGCAATCCCGCCCTTCTCAACAGGACCCTTTGCAGCAGATCATGCAGCAATTAACCCAACTGATGGGGGAGGGTCCTCCTGATATTCAGTTTAAGCAGATGGAAATGCCTACTTTTGATCCTAATAAGTTCAAGGGTCAGGCTACAGGGATTGTAAATGAGCAGTTCAATCCTATTATTAATGAGATTTTAGGACAGCAAAAAACTACTCAGGCTAGGGCTAAAACTAATCAGGGTATGGTTGGTGGTATTTACAATGAAATGGCTAACCAAATTGGTAAAGACGCTGCTGTAACTAGTAAGGGTTATGATCAGGCTCAAGCACAATCTCAAGGCCTTTATAAAGATGAACAAAGTAAGATCGCTGCTATGTATGCTGCAGATGCGGCTGCACAAAAAGCAGAGGCTAAGCGTTTAGGTACTGAAGCTTTTGGTACTCCTGATGCTTTAGCTGCTCAGAATGCAGATAAGAACTTTGCTCAGCAATTGGGTAGCCAGCAGATGCAATCCACTAATGCTGCTTTTGAACAGCAACAGCAGGCAGCTGGTCAGTATGATCAGGCTATGCAGGGTGCTGCAAGATCTGAAGGTGGAGAAGCTCAGAGAGATATTATTAGTCAGCTTGAAGATTATATGACTAGCTCTAATTCTAACTTAGCTGAAACTCGTTCACAGCAAGCTGGCTCTATTAATGACTTAATGATGCAACTCGCTCAGGGTACCTATGATCGAGATGTCCAAAATGCTCAGTTTGGTTATCAGCAGCAACGTGACTTTATTGGTGATCAGAACAATTTATATGATCGTGAATTAGAAATGAAAATGAACCAACTTAAAATGATGCAGGAAGCTACAGGAGCTAGTGGTTCAAGTAGTGCTGAAAAACTTAATCCTTGGCAGTCTGTTGCTCAATTCTCAGAGCAGTTACAGCCTGGTCAGGGTGATGATATTGTTGGTGCTTTAATGGGTGCTATGAATGAGCGTCCTGAGATCTTTGCTAGGTCTAAGGATGATCCAGTACCTATGACTCCTGCCCTATTTGCTAAGCTAATTGGCGATAGTCAATCTGCAGGTAGTTTAGACCAGAATTCATTAAGAATGGCAGCACAAGAGTTATACCGGTTACTTTACGGATCGTAGGGAATTATGACCTATGCTGAAGAATATGCTAGCCGACTGAATCGTATGAAGTTATTGAGTTCTCTAGGGATTTCAACTAAAACGATGAGTCGCCCTGCTAGTAAAACTGAATTAGCTAATTTGATTCTTCAAAGGGCCCGCTCTGATTTCAAACTCAGTGGGCCTATTGGTGTGCCTGAAACTAAAAAAGAAGATAAGAACATTCTAGATCGTGGTAAGTCTGTCGGTTTAGGTATTTTAGATATTCTCAGTCGGCCGTTATATGGTTTAGCTGAGGGTTTAGATACTGCAGTCAATGAAGGGGGTAATCCTTTAAAGGGAGCCTGGGAGGGTATCTCTGGTAAGGAAAAAACCTCCTTTATTGATGTGTCCCAAAATAGTAAGATTAGAAAAATTCGAGGTGAAGACGAATATAAGCGAATTGTCTCTGAGCGTGGGGAACAAGAGGGTGAAAATTATATTGCCCTCAGAACTAAGGATATTCAGTCAGGTTTAGCTAGTGATGTGGTCCCTGGATTAGTTGGAGATTTGGCCTTAGATCCTCTTAATTTTGTTCCTGCAGGTATTGTAGCTAAGCCATTTACTGGTGCTAAGAGTTTGGTAAACACTTATAGAGGTTTAACAAAAGTTGAGGACCTGGGGGAGGCTGCCTTGGTTGGGGCTCGTCCTGGGGCAACCTCGCTTGCGGGAGAGGCTGTTGAGAGCCTGCCTTCTCAGTCTCAAAACCTCCCTCCAGCTTTTATCAAGTCAGAAGAAACGACATTATCTCCTTCATCTCAAAGAGATATTGACTGGGAAAGATTACAAGGAACTAAGCAACCTTTTCCTAAGGCTACTAGAGCTCCTTTTACTCTGCCTAAGAGACCTGATACTGCAAATATTGAGGGGGTTGATGTCCCTGCTCTTAAAGGTCAGGAGCAGAGATCTCTTATTGACACGATTAAATCAGAGCCTAAATTTGCAACTCTAGCTGATGTATTTAATAAAGATATTCGTCCTAAGGATTATGAGGGACTGACAAAAGCTCGTGTTGTAAATGAGACTGCACAAATTGTGGATCAAGCTGCAAAGTCAAACCCAGCTGCTATTGAGTTCTTATCTACATCTAAAGTGGGACAATTATCTCCTGTAGCTAGAAGTTCTGTGGACGATGCAGTAGATCGTGTTAGTCGTGAGATTAAAGAATCTATTGCTGATCCTGTTAAAGCTAGAGCCGCAGGTAAGCAGCCACGTCATCCTGTGTTTAATGCTCCTACTCAGACTAATTTAAGTAATAAGTTAACTACGGCAGCGAGAGCTCAATTTGAAATTGAATCACTTAATCCTAATACTGGAAGTAAGGTTACTAAGGGAGCTTCTAATAAGTTTATCCCTGCTGTGTATGAGCGTTATATTAGTATGTTGCGCAATGCAGAAGAAAGCATGGTATCTAAGGGTAGAGATTTGGGTGATGATGCTTTTTACCCTCGTGCTGGTAATAAACCTGATAGTCCCTATCTTCGTTTAAGTGATGTTTTAGATAGACTTCCACCTGAGATTGCACGTAAAAGCATTCTTGGTCCAGTAACTAAAGATAAAGTATTACCTGGTCTGTTGCTTAGGGCTGTAGCTGGAGAGAAAAAGGCTCTAGGTGTTATTGCTAGAGATCATAAGGATTTGGCTGCAGCTATTAGCCAGGTTGACTGGGCACCATTAATGACTAAAGAGTATGCTCTTAGGGTTATTGATGCTGCTAACAAGGTTAAGCCTGCTCTTGATGAAGCTGCAGACCTTATTGACCAAGCTAAGTCTCTAAATGCTAGTGATACTACTAAGGCAGCAGCTACTGATCAGGTAGTTAATGAGGTTAAGAAACCTTTTAAGAATGAAATGCCTTCTGCTAAGGGTTCTTTCTATGACTTAATTAAGACAATTGCTAATCCTAAGCCTAATGTGGTTGAGCAAATCATTGATAGTAAGAAATCTAGACTTGCTGCTGGTGTGACAGGTGGTAAGAATGGTCAAAAGGTAGCTCAACCTGGAAGAATTGCAGTTGCTGCAGAAAGTATTGAAGAGGCTACAGGAGTTATTCCTAAAGAGGCTGGACTTAACCCAGAATTAGCTGATAAGGCTGCAGAGTATGGAATCTTTAGTACGGTCCTTAGTTGGATTAAGCCTGATCTTGGGTACAAAGAGTTGCGACCCACAGTCATTAAAAATGTCAGTGTTAGAAAAGCCTCAGCTGCTACGAGAGCTAACCAGTTTACCAAAATCCTCAATTTGGTCCCTACTGGGGAACATTTAGATTTCTGGAAAGAAGCTACAGGAGTTTTAGAGGTTATTCCTGAACATGCTGAAGCAGTCCAGCATCTTCAAAAAGCTTTTGGTAACATGTTTGGTGAATCTGGTCTTTTATCTAAATTTGAAGGAAACTCGTCTATAGCCCGAGCAGGTATTGCAGTAAATGATTTGAATAAACACCTTAGAATTGCAGGTATTAAAGACTTCCAATTCACTAAGGAAGCTAAAGATCCATTGACTGGTAAAATGATCAAATTTGATGGACCTGAAATGCTTCAAAGTTGGAGGCATTACATTCCTAAGAGTGAAACTGATTTACGTCAGTTTGTCTTTGGTATGACCCAGGCTGTTGAGAATGTCATGGTAGAGTATTCAACTTATGCTAATTTGGGAGCTCTTTGGGGTAGCAAGAAATTTAAGGAGGGCTACGTAAAGGTCTCCGATATGCACCCTGCTATTAATGAGATGTATTTTCCAAAGGATATCGTTTCTCAGATCGGCAAGATGTCTCGTGGAATCGATGAGTTCTACGAACCTCTCACCACTAACAATTTCATGAAACTGTATGATCAAGCCCTTAGGTCTTGGAAGTCTGGTGTCACTATTTATGCACCAAGTCACCATATCCGGAATATGATCGGGGATATGTTCCTCGCGTGGCTTGATGGAGTCAGTAATCCTGTTTACTATGAACGTGCTCGAAAAGTACTCATGGCTAATTATGGCCATTACTCGGACATTGACCCTAAGAAGAATCCATTGAGCGATATTCTCGGCGAGGGACGGGAAGCCGATATCATTGCCAAAATCATGGGGCAATCTAAAAAGAGAATTCCCAAGGGTGAGGGTGTTATAGCTAACGCCAAGATCCAGGGAAAACGTTATCAAATGACTATTGATCAGGTCTATCAGATGGGATTCCGTCATGGATTATTCCCTCACTCGAATGTAATTGAGGATATGCCTGGATCAGAGACTTTCTTTGAGCATTTAGCCGAGAAATTTCATCCTGGTAAAGCTGGACCCTTTCAACCATTTGGCGGACGAGTTCAGAAAGCGGCCCGACAAGTTTCTGAAAGTCGCGAACATTATGCTCGTCTAGCTCATTACTTGTACGCATTAGAGCATACAAAAGCGAATTCTCTAGAGGATCTGTTCGAGTTATCTGCACAACGTGTACGGAAATACCATCCTGATGGGTTGGATCTGACAACAACAGAAAAGCATGTATTACGTCGTCTTTTCCCATTTTATGCGTGGACACGGAAAGCTATCCCCTTAGTAGTTGAAGGTGTAGTAACTCATCCTGCTAAAATCATGGCTTATCCTAAGATTATGTCTGCTATGCAGGAACAAGGTGGTCAGGATAGTTCAGTTAGTGATCCTTGGCCAGAAGATCAACTCTTCCCTGATTGGTTATCTGGTAACGTAATTGGACCAGTATTTGATCCTCAATCAGCTTTAAGTCGGGCTGTAGCTAGATCTGATGATGAAGTTGGTTATACTATCTTTAACCCTGGTAATCCTGCTACTGATATCTTAGAGGACTATGCTAACAATCCAATTAAGGGTATTGGTAACTCTGTAACACCATTTTTAAAGATCCCTGCTGAACTTGGTTTTGGGACTGAATTTATGAGTGGTGCTCCTATTACTGATAAGACAGAGTATGTAGATAAAAACATTCCTCTATTGTCCACTATTAGCCGTATGACAAATGGTGCTGTTGGTAGTGGTTTAATAGAGGGTGGAGATTTGAAGGGTAAAGAATCAGAACCTTTCAATCCTCAGGCTCTAATTAACTACTTGACAGGTGCCGGTATTCTGGATACAGGTCGATACACAAAGGGTGGAGAGTTCGATTTAAAGAAGCGTATTGCTGAAGAAAAGAAGCGACAGGAGGGTAGGTAATGTCTGCACTTGAAGATGCTTTTAACCGCCTTGCTGATATTGCTTCTGGTGGCTCACAACAAACTACTTATGATGAAATGCGTGGAGCTAGAGGTAGACAAAGAAATAAATTCTATCAAGACTTAGAGACTGAACGTAAGAGAAGAATTCAGTTTGCTGTAAGTATTCCAAAACAAGATTATCAAAATCAGAGCATTCAAGGTGGAGCCGGTGGGGTTATGGGCTCTGGTCTAAAGCAGTCTGGTAACTGGATGTATCCTCTTAAAGGGAACTTTAGAATTAGTTCTGATTTTGGAGGTAGGACTCATCCTATTAGTGGGAAACATAGTAATCATACTGGCATTGATTGGGCGGCTCCTTCAGGGACTCCTATTTATGCTCCTGGTGCTGGTACTATTCGCTCCTCGGACTTTAATAAGATCTATGGAAATCGTACTATCTTAGACTTTGGTGGTGGACAATCTAGTATGTTTGGTCATCAATCTAAGTCAGTCGTTAAGCCAGGACAGCAGGTTAAAGCAGGACAACTTCTTGGTTATGTAGGTAGTACTGGTTGGGCTACAGGAGCTCATTTACATTTTGAGACTTGGGTTAATAATAAGCCAGTTAATCCTCTAAGTTGGTTCATGTAATGGCATATATTAATGAGAAATACATCCCGCCTGATAAGACTAGTGAGCTTGAAAAGAAGCAAATGCAATGGCAGTCACAGTTGCTAGGAATTAAAAAAGGACCAGTAGAAAAGCAAAGTTATAGGCGTAGGGCTGGAGACATCTCTCAGGCTGGGGAACAAGCTACTGCCTATGAAGTTGCTAAGAGAAATAAGCGTGAAGCTGCCGCTATGGAGGCTGCACGTAAGAGAATGGAAGCTGACACTTGGCGAAGAATTACTACCAGTGTGGGTCAGGGAGGAGGTCCTAGTTTAACTCCTACTGGTGGTGGAGGTAATGCCTATAAACCAACTGGTAATACTACCTTTGACAAATTTATGCAAGCTATCTCTGGTCAAGAATCTGGTGGTAACTATGGTGCTAAGAACAAAAGTTCTGGTGCTATGGGTAAGTATCAGATTATGCCAGGTAATATCAGTGGTAAAGGTCGAGGCTGGGATTATGAAGCTTTAGGTCATGATGTCTCAACTCAGCAATTTATGAGTAGTCCTCAATTACAGGAACAAATTGCTAGATTTCAATTACAGAAGTACTATAATAAATACGGTCCACGGGGCGCGGCTATCGCTTGGTATGCAGGTCCAGGTGCTCTAAGTTATAAGAACCTAAATTCAGGACAAGGGGCTTATCCGAGCATCAATAACTATGCCAATGCTATTATGCGACGATTGGGATTATAGTGCCAGTTATTGTTGTAGCACCTTTGAGATGGAGTAGATCACCTTTACAAAGTTTCTTTCTTCTCTTACTTGCTGTTACAGGACTACTAATTACTCTTAATATTTCTCGTAATGCAGTCACAGTAGAAATGGGAGAGCCTTGGGCTAGTTTCTGGGGAACTTCTATTTTTCTTGGATCCTCAGTAGCTGTTATAGGTTCTTATTGGAAAGATAAGATCTCTGGTATGTTAATTGAGAGATCTGGTATTTTATTACTTGGTGGGGCTTCTGTTATTTGGCCTGCAGCACTTGTATTGAGTGTAGGTTGGGAAAAAAGTGGTTTCTCAGCTGTTATAACATTCATTTTTGCAATGTTTTGCTTCTTACAGGTAAGGTACATTAATAAGCATATTCAACTTATCTTAGAAGCTATAAAGAAGGAGGCTGAGTAATGGATGATCTCGTTACTAAGATTCTCCTAGGTTTGGTTGCCGTGGGATTTTTTAGTGATTTAGCTAAGGGATTCTTTCAACGAAAAAAGATTAATTCTGAATCTAATTTAGATGATGCTAATGCTATTCAGGTTATTGTAGGTTCTTCCATTACTATGTTAACACCTTTAAAAACTAGAATTGGTGAGTTAGAGTCTGAGACTACTATCCTGAGAAATGAACTTAGAGAATCTCGGGATGAGGTGGTTCGAACTACGAGATTGTTACATGCAGCAAATGATCAATTAGAAGCCTCTACAGCAGAAAACAAAAGGGTAACTGCTGAGAATAAACGTCTTAGAATTCAACTAGCAGGAGGAAAACCATGAGTGCACCAACTCAGCGTAAAGTCTATGCATCTACTATTGGTGCAGGAGCAGGTGTTACAGTTTCAGGATTTGCTTTATGGGTTGCTGATCAAATTTGGTGGCCGTCTGAGACAGTAGATATTCCTATTCCTGTAGCTGCTTTTATTGGATTAGTAGTAACTACTGGTTTAACATTTATTGCTGGTTGGTTAGCTAAGCAAGGTGTAGAGGTTACTGAATACCCACCAGTTGCGTAACAATCTAAGAAAAAAGGTAAACCCCTCTTGACAAGGTCTGTCAAGAGGGGTTTACTATGTCCTATGGGAGACATGCAGGCCATATCAGTATGGCGCAGACGGGCAGCATGTAAAGGACAAGAATATTTATTTGACACAAACCCTAAAAAAGCTAAAAAAGAATTATGTTCAGTGTGTCCAGTAGCGGATCAATGTTTAAAATTCGCCATTATTTATAGTGAACATGGGATTTGGGGAGGCACAACTAAAGATGGAAGAGACGCGCTAATTCTTGCTCAGCCTTTAATTCGGCTGATGTTAATTGCGGAGGCAAAGGCTCTGGGTCTTTATGAGCATCGTTATACTGTTGAGCAGTATTGGAAATCAATTCGGCAAGCTCAGGATAGAGGAAAGATTCCTTATCAGAAACCTGTTCCGATTCAACAATGGGACTGGAATGATCCATGGACTTGGCAATAGTAAGTAATACTTCTAATGCTTTAGGTGGGATAGAGTACTCAGTAGGTATTTGAGCTCTCTTCCAACGTTCGTCCGCTGTATGCATTGGGTTCCAAATAACACCCATTTTTTCTAAAGACTCGACTCTACATTTAGTCGAGCAAACAGTGACGAACTGATAAGAAGTAAGAAAGTACTTTTTGCAGTTATCACACTTTTTGTGAAGAAACTCATCTGGTTTCTCTACAAAGAGTAAAACTGCCTGCGCTTCACGCATATTATCATTTTGATCTTGTGTTGTTTTGAGATCTCCAAATTCTTCTTCTGTAAGTCCTAACAGTTCAGCAGCTAACTTCTCTTTTTTCGTCAATTTTCTCAAAGTTTTACCTGCTTAATTTTGTTCTTAATTAACCAGTACTCACCAATGTTATAGGCATCAATTACATGTGTCTTACTATGATCCATCCCTTTTGTGGAATGTCCTGTAAGTTTCTCAGCAATTTCTTTAACACCTGATGGTTGTTTAACAAGAGAGGCTCCCCATAATTTAGCAAAAGTCTCAATACGGCCAATAGAAAGAGAAGCTGGCATACGACTACCAATTTGAGATTTAGCTCTCTTACCAAACAACTTGAAATCTTCTACAATAACTACCTTAATAGTGATAGGAAAAGCAGCTAGGAGATCATGTAATTCATCATAATTCCAAACTGTTCCCATATCTAAAGGATTACCTTTATCATCCCATGTTGCCCATCCAGTAGCCTTACCTGGATCACAGGCTAAGTAATACGGATGTCTGGATTCCATGACAGTATATTCTCTACAATCTCTATGTTATCCTCCAGCACTAACTGCTTAACGCTGGTCTCTGGCACATGCTTACAAATAGAACACCATTCAGCAAAAATATCATGTATACAAGTAGTTTGTAATTGCATTATTTGCCCCATTCATGTACGTCAACTCTGAAAGGAATACCAAAGTCAGCGCCAATAGCAGGAGTATCTTCCATAATTCGCTTGATCTCTGGTAAGTGTTTCTTTTCTTGACCAATAGGAATTTCAAAAACTACAGCATCATGGATCTGCAAGACCTGGAGACACTCCGGGTCTATTTCTTTGTCTAGACGTAATTGAATACGCTTTACAATCTCAGCTGCACCACCTTGCATTGCTGAATTAACTGCTTTGTGAGCCTCTGCCATAGGATTCTCAAAGTGCCTCCTACGACCTGTCCAGAACCTCACAAAACCTTGTCCTTTAGCTACAGACATAGCTAGATCATTAAGAACAAGTAGAGCAGGGTAATTTTCAAAGTATTTGTCATAAATTCTATATCCCTGAGCCTCAGTTCTGCCAAGCATCCAAGCAATCTTAGCAGGTTTAGCTCCATAACCAATTGCATAACTCAGCTGCTTAACATCATATCTAGGCTCTCCCATTTCAAGAGCCATTTCATCAAAGAGATCTCTCTCATCATTCATAAAAATCTTAATGAGTTTAGGCTCTTTAGAATAAGCAGCTAATAATCTCATCTCCAGTTGCTTATAATCAGCTTCCCAGAGACCACAACCCTCTCTAGGAACAAATCCTGCTTTGACTTTCCTATTCCATGGTTTAGAAGTAACTCTAGGGATTTGCTGTCCATTCGGATCAACACAACTGAGTCTTGAGTTTTTAGTTCCATGTTGTTTAAAATTAGGATGGATTCGTCCGTCTGAGTTAACCAGTCTGAGATAAGCTTTCCAATAAGATGACGTTGCTTTTTGAAATCCACGATACTCCAATACTTCTGTAGCTAAAGGATTGTCAGAATATTCAAGAAGTTCTTCATAGTATTCCATAGCTTTCTTATCAAATGAAGGACCTGTTTTACCTGAATGGTGAACAGGTAAACCCATCTCATCAATTAACAGCTTTTTAAGATCTTTGTTAGAACCAGGATTAAGTCCTAATTCATCTACAATTTCTTGCATACGAAGCTCACCTAGTAAGATCTGCTGTTGTGCAAGATCTAGGTCAACCTCAATACCATTACCTTCCATTTTATTAAGGAAGTAAGCATACTCCTTCTCTACTTCCCATCTATCTCCGCCACCCTCGTTCATATAGAGAGGCCAGAAATAGTTATGTACTTCAAGATGTAATTCTGCATCTCTTGCTGCATAAGGTGCCATTACTTGAGCAGGAATACCTCCCCAACCAAAGGCTTTAAGATACATCTTGAAGTCATCTTCTCGCATTTTACCCTCGATACCTACTACACTTCTAGCAAGATAATCAAGGCTATAAGACAAGTAATTCTCATTCACATTATGAGCAGCAAGTAAGCTACAGCGCGCATCATTAGGTACATTAATTCCTAAAGACTCAAGAGCTAGTTTATCATGCCTCAAGTGGTGGGCTGTTAATGGCTTGGATTCAATGAGAGTTTTTAGTTTATCCCTATATGACCAATTAAGATTACCGTGCTCGTGTCGGAACGGAAAATAATATGCATATCCATTAACCCCATCGTGGGAAAAAGCGATGGACATTCCAACAGTATGACCCTCTCCAGTTCTAAGATCCTTTCCATTAGACTCTGTGTCAACTCCTAAGATAGGTGCATACTCTGCCATTTTAAGAAATAATTTGAATTCATTATCATCACTAGAGTTCGAAGTGGGGTCCAGTAATAGGGGACTCTCGTTTTGTCGCCTCATGAATCATCTCCTCTCTCTTTTGTTCTGCTTCTGCCATAATAGCCTTAACTGATACTTCTTCGAAGGTAAGTCCTTCAATCCTAATAATCTTCATAGGATCAGGTTCTTTAGCTAGACGAACCTTAAGCCAGTTGAGATCAATCTCATTAGTCTTGAGATTTCTCCACATACCTAAGACTGTAGTTGCTTGGGCAGTGATAAAATAAGAACCATATACGTCAGAGAGACCATCAGGCTTTTTGTTGTTGACCTGTGCCTTCCTGTGGTGATGAATAAAAGTAATACTCGTGTCAAACTCCATACGAAGCTGTCCCGCAACATCCATAATCCTCTTAGCGGCAGTCTC
>Ga0193717_1000485_pt1 | contig 26567 bp, 19 predicted proteins | sample U2c2metaG_FD_145900 | JGI IMG/M metagenome (GOLD analysis project Ga0193717, IMG submission 145900) | Soil microbial communities from a riparian zone of the East river system, Colorado, United States - U2c2 | ecosystem: Environmental > Terrestrial > Soil > Riparian zone | place: USA: East River...
CACCCCCGGCAAGAAAGAGCACGTCGCATGAGGTGGGCCCGCCGCCTCCGCACCGCGGTGACCGTCCTAGCGGTCTCTTTCATCGTCACCAGCCAACTAGCCCTAGCCGCCGACCCCAACACCGGCCCTACAAACCCCACCGGCTTCGGCGACCTCCTGCCGACGCCCGACCTGACGCACGGCGACACCCGGACGCTCTTCGAGCAGTACAACCCGATGGTCTACGGCCTCGATTTCGAGACGAGTCTGCGGGATCCAATGGAAGGTGTGTTCAACGGGTACGCGCACATGGTGATGATGTACATCATTGCCATCACCAGGGGCGCGATCTCCGTCGGATGGTGGTTGTTCTCGTTTACTGACATCAAGTCGCTGACAGACACCGCGTCGTCTGCAATCGGCAACGTGAATACGGAACTAGTGGGTTGGTTGCTCCCGTCCGCTCTCGCATTCGGCGCGATTGCGGCATATGCCCAGCGGCGCGCGAACGGCAGCGCAATGGGCCAGCTCGTGTGGGTATTCGCTGCAGGCCTGATTGCCACAAGTTTCGCGGTGGCGCCAGCGACTTGGCTGAACGGTGTGGATGGCGCTCGTCAGGTCGGCGCAGATGCCGTAGTCGGCACATCAACCGACGTTCTTGGCGGCACCATGAAGACGCCAATTGAATGGCCGCAGCCAGGCTTCTCTGGCAGCAAGCGTGACACTCTGCTACGCAAATCCGGGGATGCCACCTGGCGAGCATTCGCCGCGACGCCATGGTGTGTTGCGGAATTTGGCTCGCTCGCGGCATGTCAGCGCTACGGCAAGGCCATCCTCGACAAGGGGACGGACGGCGACGCGCGCAAGGACTACATCGACAACGAGATCAGTAAGGCCGAGGGTGGCGGTGATGCAGCCACCGTGAAGTGGGCTAAGGGTGACAACCCATTCGGTCGAGTTGGCGTCCTCACCCTGGGTGCAATTGCAGCCTCATTGTTCGCTTTCCTGACAGTTTCGCTGGCCTTCACAGCTCTGATGGCTTTTGTGGGCTGCATGCTGTTGCTTGTGGTCGGTGTTCTTTTCGCGTGCCTGTGGGCCATACCAGGCAGACCTCGCCAATGGGCAATGAACTGGTTCGAGGCGCTGCTCGGCCTCGTGTTGCAGTCAATCCTGGCACTGCTCGTCTTCTCGACCACACTGGCTCTGGTGACGGCTGTCTTCGGCTTGACAGACACACTCGGGTGGCTGCCTGTCAGTGGGCTCGCGATCGCCGTTCTGATCGCGGGGTTCAGACTGCGAAGACTCTTCGAGAGCATGAGCACGATGATGCGACCCGGGATGGGCAGCATGGTCATGGGTGGCCTTGCGCGCCGCGGCGCGATGACCGCCGTGCGACGGATCATGGGCGCCGTCGGCAGCAGGGCGGCCAGCCCGGCCGTCGGAGAGCGGCAAGCGAACAAGGGCGGAGCCCACGAACCATCGGTCGAGCGGGCCACCTCCGTCAGGCTCTTCCGACAGGCGCCAGCCGTCGGATCATCCGGCGGTGGATCGATAATGTCGCGTCAGCGCCCAGCCCATGAGCTTGCGGCTAGTCAAGACCGGCGGGCCATCGAAGGCAGCGCCAACCCAGCAGGATCTGCTCCAGGCGGCCGGAAGGATTTGGCGTTCGGCAAATCGAAGGAGCAGCAGAGTCGCGTCATCCAGGGGACGACGGTCTCCGCGTCCGCGCTTGGTTCAGAAGGTTCAGGGCCAGGACGGCGTCGGGCTATCTCCGTCGGTCTCGCCTCAACCTCGGGTGCCACATCCGGGTCGGCTGCCGCAACTGCCAGCGGGAATTCGGCGGAGTCGCGACGAGCCCGCCACGCCCGCGATACGCGCGCATCGTCCTCTGCGGCGAGCCGGTTCGAGCCTCGCGTCCACACTCACTCAGCCAGCCTGCGTGACGGTCCGCCGAAGGCTCCGCGTGAGCGCCGCCGCTCGCCGGCCGGCGCGCAACGACGTTTCCGTGAGTACTCAAGCGTGACCAAGGACGGCGTCACCGTGATGGTGCCGACGCGCAGGTGAGCACGGGATGAGAAACCGGGATCGCGATCGGAAGCGCGGGAAGGATCCGGAGGGACCGGACGACGATCCCGACGCCGTCGGCCGACCGCGTCCGGACGAGCCATCGAGTTGGCGTGATGTGGTGCGCACCGACTACTCGTATCCAGACGAGATCGACGACCTGAAGCGTCGCGAGCGCCGGCACGCAAAACGATCCTGGCGCCGCGACGACCATGCACAGCGGATGGCCTGGCTGCGCGACCAGCGTCAGGCCGAGCCGACCAGTCCGGTGACGGTGATCGTTGCCGTACTCATCCTCGCGATCATCGTTCTCGGTCTAGGAGGAGGCCTACCGCGACTCCTTGGCGGTGACGAACCCGCGAAGGGTGACATCGGCCTGTTGACGCCTTCCCTTGCACCGGAACAAACCGCACCCGGAACACCCGTGGAGTCGACCCCTCAATCAACTCTCTCGCCGACCTCGACGATCTCCACGCCACCCGTGCTCACGGAGCGTCCTTCGGCTCTTGCGACCACGGCTGCGGCGGACGTCGCGACCAGTTGGGCTCGCACCTTCTACACACGGGATCCATCGGCGGAGACCTATGCCGACCTAGTGACGAAGACAGCCCCTCTGATCACAAACGAGGTCGGAGAGAGCCTGATCTCAGCGGGGGATTCGACGTATGACGCCCTCAAAGCTGATGGTGGCAAGTCCACAGTCGCCTCGGCGATCGTGACCGCGCCGCGACCAGATTCGGCTCCCGTCGATACGCCGACGCGGATCAGCCGACTTGTCACCATCACGATCGATGTGACCGGAAAGCGTCCGAACAGGATCCAGCTGCCTTTGCTCCTCACGCTCGTGCCGGAAGGCAGCGTCTGGGTCATCAGCGACATGAATGGTGGCGCCGGCCCATGATCGAGCGGGTGAGCTGACCGTGTCCATGAACCGGGAAGGCGGCGGTGTCCTGGAGGGCAGATCGGTGGTGCTGAAGGTACTCGGGGTCCTCGCTCTTGTCGGCCTGTTGGGGCTGGTCATGATCATGCCGTTCGGAGCGAGTGGAGACCGCTTCGTAGCCGGTTGTCCAGTAGGCGACGGCGCCCGCGCAGATGATCCGCCAGCCGCCGCTCCGACCAGAGCCAGGCAGGTCGAGTTTGCCAAGATCATTGACGCGGTTGCTGTTGCTCGGGGCCTTCCCGGTCGGGCGACCCTCGTGGCTCTGATGACGGCGTTGCAGGAGTCGCAGCTCGAGAACATCAACTATGGCGATCGGGACTCGGTCGGCCTGTTTCAGCAGCGGCCTTCCGCGGGCTGGGGCAGCGTTAAACAGATCCTTGATCCCAACTACGCTGCCGAGGCCTTCTTCGGGGGCGCCAAGCTGCCCAGTCCACCAGGACTGGTGGACATTAATGGTTGGCCTTCGATGTCCTACACCGAAGCAGCTCAGGCAGTTCAGGTCTCTGCGTTCCCGAACGCGTATGCCCGGCACGAGGAGACAGCGAGGCAGATCGCGCAAGAAGCCGGAATCGATCTGGAGCGTCCTGGTGATCCGTACGCGGGGCGTAAGGGCCCCAAACCCAAACCCACCGTGCCGAGCGGGGAGCCGCTAGTGCTCGATGAGTGCGACGATAGTCAGGGTCTGATCGCTGGTCGCCCATTGAATGGTGTCTGGCCTCCGCAGGCCGCGACTGTCTCGGATCCAACCGGAACTGGTGGAATGGTCACCCCTCGCACGGCGTTGTGGGTCAGTCAGGCTCGCGCGACGTTGGCAAATCCGCCGATGAGCTGTTGGGACCCTCATGTCTGGAATCCAACCAGCGATCATCCAAAGGGAAAAGCTTGTGACGTTTTCGTTGGCGGTGATGGGCGCCGGTCGGCTGCAGTCCGCGCGAAGGGGGATCGGATCGCGAATTGGACGATCCAGACGGCCGCTCAGACTGGCGTCAGGTACGTCATCTGGTACGGCAAGATCTGGAATGCCCGCACTGGCAGCTGGAAACCGTACGACGGTGGCGGGATCTACGATCCTGGCAATGCCACCGGCGGTCACTTCGACCACGTCCATGTTTCGCTTTACTGATGGCAGAGGCACTGAATGAGCGGTGTTGAGGGCCCAGACCAGCCAGATCGACCATCTGGAGGCGAACCTCCGAGGGACAAGTCGGATGGTCGGCCAGGCGATCCACGACTACCCAGCCGTGGGCCTCAGCCGGTTCCGCCACCCGGCGGTCGTAGTCCAGGCGGAGTCGGGCTTGTCCTTTCAGAGACAGTGAGTGGAGTCGTTTGGGCTGTCGCGAGCTTCCTGATCATCTACTGGTTCTGCCAGCTCTTCGGCTTCGACGAGGCGACCTGGGTTCTGATCTGTATCTGGCTTGCTTCGGGCGCCGCCATTCTGTGGCCCGCAACTGATGGTCTGATAGCCCGCTATCTGTTCGGCCTTCGCCGGCCAACCATGGTGGAGAGCCAGAGATTGATGCCGAGTTGGTACGCGGTTGCAGGGCGGACCCGAGTGGACATGAATCGCTACTCGCTGTGGATTCAGAATGCGGAGGGCGCGACGGCCGCAGCAGCCGGGGGGCATACCGTCGCAGTAACTGGCTGGGCGATGTATACCCTGCCGCCGAGCCACCTGGAATCCGTGATGGCGTTCGATTTCGCTTCGCACCTTCACGGTCACACGTGGCTGAGTAGACTCGCGCTCTGGTATTCCGTGCCCGCCCGGCTCGTCGCGATGGGGATCAGACAACTTCTTAAACTGAGTCGTACGATTCCAGCGATCGGTTGCACGATTGTTGGATTCCTGATCCTTGCGTATCTAGGGCTCCTGCTGGTCGCACTCGTCTTCTACGACAGTCTCGCCGTGCCGTTGTTCTACCTGTCCCCGGTATTCTTGCCGCTGCTATTCAGCGGTCTAGCCCGCTGGAACGAGCGGATGGCTGATCGAGCAACTGCCGATCTCGGCTACGGGCGTAAGTTGCTCGAGGTCTTCTATGGATGGCAGGCGCAACATCAAGAGGTCTCTCGGCGACTGGGGCTAACGCAGCCTGATTGGCTTGGCGGCCAGCCGTCTGTCGCCGAGCGGATCCGTGCCCTGGAGAACTACATTCAGCGCTCTTGAAGAATTTGAATCTCACGGTGATCGACCTGCGGGGCGAGGAAGGTTAGTAGGTGGTGGGCTTCTGTCTCTATGGCGTTGTGGTGGCGTTTTGGGATCGGGGTGAGGGGGGTGATTGTCAGGTGGGCGGTGGATTTGGTGAGGGTGGGTTTCCAGGTGGCGGTGGTGGTGCCGTCTACCAGGAGGGTGGGTTTGATGATGCCGTTGTTGGTGAAGACGTGGCGGCGGTGTTTTTCGGGGAGGACTCGGGTTCGGTCTGTGTGGGAGAGGTAGAGGTTGTCGAAGTCTGGGAGGAAGCGGATCGGGGCCGGGGTGTCTGGGTCGGGGAGGGTGATCGACTCCAGGTCGTAGAGGTCTCGGGTGGAGCCTTCCAGGCGGTAGGTGCGGAGGGTGGGGCGTAGGCGGGTGAAGACCTCGGTCAGGTGGGTCAGGCCCGACCACTGCTGCATGTCCAGGGCCGTGGCTGGGCCGAAGGCGGCCAGGTAGCGGAGGACCAGGGCGTCGATCGTGTACGGCGTGCCGTCGGAGCCGAGCCAAGTTGCGAGGGTGGTGGTTGTTGGTTGTCCGCCTTGGCCCCAGATTCCGCGTGGGGGTACTTGGACGCCGGGCACCAGGTCTCGGACGGCGCGGGACAGGGCCGCCGGCGTGAACTCGGGGAACTCTGCGGCCAGGGCCTCGCCGAGTTCGGTGCTGCTCAGGGGTGAGGCGGAGAGTAGGCGGTGGCCGGCGCGAGCTAGAGGTTCGAGGATGGCTTGGAGGGGGCGGACGTTCTGGTTCGATGCCAGGCCGCGGGAGTGGACCTCGCGGAGGAGGGGATAGATGCCCTGGGCATCGATGGCGCTGACGAGGTGGATCGTGCCGCGCATCAGGGGGAGCCGGACTGTGGAGCGGTCGTACATGAGTTTGACCAGTTCGTCCGGCTGGAAGTTCACCAAGCGGGTCCAGAGGCCCGTGTAGGGGGAGAGGGCGGCCTGGGATTGCATGCCGGTCAGGCGTTCGATCGCTTCGAGGGCGGAGGCCGGTTGGCGTTCGAGCAGCCACTGACGAGCAAGGGTGGCGCGGTTCAGGGCCTGGCGAGTGAGGGTGGTCATCCGATCAGCCTGACCTCGGTGGTGACGGCGCCGCCAGCTGCGAAGGTGAGGAGTTGGTTGCCCTCGGCCTCTAAAGCATCCAGTGCGGAGCGGGGGAGTTTGGTGACCGGTTCGACCTCGAGGATGGCGGACTTCTTGCCCTGGCGGACCAGCTTCCACAGGGCAGCCGCGCGGCCGTCGTACAGGGCTGAGCCGCGGCTGAGGGTTTCCTGGAGCAGGAGGCGTTGACGTTCGGCGTCGTCGATCCAGCGGTTGCGGTCGGCGTGGGAGAGCAGGAGGTTGTCGTACTCCGGCAGGAACCGCGTCGGCACCGGCAGGTCCTCGTCGGGGAGCTCGATCGTCGGAAGGTCGTACAAAGTGCGCCCTGACGAGGCATCCAAGTAGGTCCGCAGGTCGAGGCGATCGAACACCTCGTTCAGCCGGGTGAGACCGGACCAGGCCTGGGCGTCCGCCACGGAGGCAGGTCCGAACGCGGCCAGGTAGCGGAGGACCACCGCGTCGATGGACGGCGACGGGTCCACCGGCGAGCCGAGCCACAGATCGGCCGTGGACATCGCCGGGTTGCCGCCCTTGCCCCAGACACCTCGCGGCGGCACCTGGATGGTGGGCAGCAGGCACCGTACTGCGTGCGCCAGGGAAGGTGGTTCGCGGTCGGGCCAGAGTGGTCCCAGAGCGTCACGGAGCTGGACCGCGGTCTGCGGGCTGGAAGCCATCAACGAGGCACCCGCGGCGAGAACAGCCGGCATGTCCAGCCCCTCCAGACGCTTCCGGCCGTAGGTCTGGTTCTGGTAGATCTCGCGGTCCATGCAGGGCTGCACGAGCGGCCGGATAGCGAGGAAATCCCGGCTCGACATCAGGTGGATCGTTGCGCGCATCATCGAACCGCGGACAGCGCGCCGGTCCTCCAGGAGTCCGGCAAGCTCTGAAGGATCGAAGTCCACCAGCCGCGACCACAGCCCGACGTACGGGGAGAGAGGGACCTGCGCCTGCATGCCGACCAGGTGCTCGATTGCCTCCAGGGCGGTGAAGCCCTGACGCTCGACCAGCCACTGCCGGACGAGGGTGGCGCGGTTCAGAGCCCGCAGACTCAACTTCGACATTCGCTGATCCTCTCTCAAGCCTGAGGCCAAGACTAGAAGTAATAGAGGACAGCTCTGGTCCGCTATTCGCGCAGGCGGACGCCGTCAAGGTTTTCCCTTGCGGAGACGTGAGGACGGGAAGTTTGCTTCCCAGTGAGGCGAGTGGCGAACTATGGTCGCGACGGTTCGTAGTCGTAGCATCACGTTCGTCGACTTTGGGAGGGAATATGACGAAGCGCGTGAATCGCCACAAGGCGGTCGCGGCCGTCACGGCGGGGTTCGTCGCTGTCACGCTGGGATTCTCGTTCACCAGCGCCGCGGGGGCCGCGCCGGACACCAGTACTGCGAGTAGGACGGCGCAGGCCGACGCATTGCCGCCGAACCTCAAGCTGATCCGCACCAAGACTTCCCTGCTCGGCAAGCACCTCTGGTACCAGCAGACCTTCAAGGGCCTGCCAGTGATCAACGGGTACTACGCCAAGCACCTCGACAAGTCCGGAAACCTCGTCCAACTGCAGGACGGGCGCGACGCAGTACCGGAGTCCATGGACGTCACCGCGAGGGTGCCCTCGGCAACCGCCACCAAGAACGCCAACACCGTGGTCACCGCGCGCGCACTGCGCAGCCGGATCGCCCAGCCGAACAAGAACGTGACGCCGACGCCGGCCGCGACCCAGAGCGCCGCCCAGCTCGCCGTCATCGGCGGCCCGGACGCACGGCTGGTCTGGAACGTCACCTCCCGCTCCACCGAGGGCGCCACCCGGTCGCTCGTGGACGCGAGTTCCGGCACCGTGGTCGAGTCCAAGGTGATCAGCGACAACATCGACGGCAAGGGGTCCGTGTTCGATCCGAACCCGGTGGTCAGCAAGAAGAACGAGAAGCTGACCGACCAGGACGACAAGAACACCAACGAGCTGTTCACCGCGCAGAAGAACGTGATTCTGCGCAACCTGGACGGCAGCGGCAAGCTCGTCGGCCCGTACGTGAACATCAAGGAAGCCAAGGGCGGCCTGGCCCAGAGCAAGAACAACACCTTCGTCTACCAGCGGGCCAACGACAAGTTCGAGCAGGTGATGGCGTACTACCAGGTCAACCAGACCCAGGAGTACATCCACCAGCTCGGCTTCGAAGACGTGAACAACGAGTCGCAGGACTTCTCGATCAACACCTTCGAGGGCGACAACTCGTTCTACAGCCCCGCCGACGACATGATCACGATGGGCGAAGGTGGCGTCGACGACGCCGAGGACGCCGAGGTGATCTGGCACGAGTACGGTCACGCGATCCAGGACGACGTCGTGCCCGGGTTCGGCGAGACGATCGAGGCGGGCTCGATCGGTGAGGGCTTCGGCGACTACTGGGCCGTCACCATGTCGATCCCGGTCAGCAAGAACTTCGAGCTGCCCTGTGTGATGGACTGGGACGCCACCTCGTACACGTCGACCGAGCCGCACTGCCTGCGCCGGACCGACACCGGCAAGACCACCGACGACATCGTCGGCGAGGTGCACGACGACGGCGAGATCTGGTCGAACGCGCTCTGGGACATCCACAAGGCGCTCGGCCGGACCAAGGCCAACCGGGTGATCCTCGAAGGCACCTTCCACTACGCGCCGGACACCACCTTCGCCGACGCGGCGAAGGCGACCGTGCAGACCGCCCGCCTCCTCTACGGCAAGGCGGCCGCCGACCAGGTCACCACCGCCTTCAAGGCGCGCAAGATTCTCTGACGGCCACCAACCAGCTCATGCGTCCACGGCTACTGTGGGCGCATGAGCTGGAGCACTGCGGATATCCCTGACCTCACCGGCCGGCGTGCGCTGGTGACCGGCGCCACGAGCGGCCTCGGCTACTACACGGCGCTCGAACTCCTGAAGCACGGCGCCGACGTGATCGTCGCCGCGCGCAACCCGCAGAAGGCCGAACAAGCGGCGAACAGGCTCGCGGAGCAGGCCCAGACCAGACCTGAGGTGCTCGACCTCGACCTCGCCGACCTGGAGAGTGTCGAGAAGGCAGCCGCCCAGCTGGACGGCCCGCTGGATCTGCTGGTGAACAACGCCGGCGTGATGGCGCCGCCGTACCGGACGACAGCCGACGGGTTCGAGCTGCAGATGGGTACGAACCATCTCGGCCATTTCGCCCTGACCGCGCGTCTCCTGCCGCTCCTCCTGCAGGCAGCAGAGCCCCGGGTGGTGACGGTGAGCTCCTTCATGCACAAGGGCGCGCGCGGCCTCAGCGAGGGCGACTTCCAGGCCACGAACGGCTATAGCAAGTGGGACGCTTACAGCAAGTCCAAGCTCGCGAACCTGCTCTTCATGCTCGAGCTCGATCGCCGCGCCCGCGCCGCCGGTTCGAACCTGCTGAGCGCCGGCGCCCATCCGGGATACGCCAGGACAGACCTGCAAACGGCCGGCCCCCAGCTCGGCGGCATCAGCCTCGAAGCCCGCGTACTGGCAGGCGCTACCAAGATCGTCGGCCAGCCCGCCGCTGCCGGCGCCTGGCCCAGCCTGTACGCCGCGACGCAGTCCGACCTGCGACCTGGTTCGTTCGTCGGCCCCGCGTTCCTGGGGTACCGCGGCGCGCCCAAGGTGGTCCAACCGTCGAAGATCGCGCGCGACCCCGTCCTGGCCAAGCAGCTCTGGGCCTGGTCCGCAGAGGCCACCGGCGTCGACGCCTTCTAGCCCGCCACTTCTTGCCACCTCAGCGAAGGTAGGCCACCCTGTGTGGTCGGACGATCACACAACTCGGAGGAAGTGTCATGGGTACGAGCCGCCGTCGTTTCCTAGGACTCTCTGCTGCAGCCATCGGTAGCGCAGCAGTCGGAATCACCCCAGCCGCAGCAGCACGCCGCGAGGGCAACACCCTCTACCTCGGCACCTACACCTCCCAGTCAGGCGGTGGAACCGGGATCGGACTCGCCTCGTACGACGCTCAGTCCGGCGCGATCACCTCGACCGGCGTACTGACCGGAGTCGACGATCCGTCGTTCCTCGTCCTCTCGCCGTCCGGCCGGAACCTGTACGCCGTGAACGAGCAGACGGGTGGGGGAGTGACAGCCGTGGCAGTGGATGCCCCAGGCAAGCTTCGCGTGCTCAACCGCCAGCCCACAGGTGGTTCCGCGCCGTGCCATCTCGCCCTCGTTGCCGATAGCAAGTACCTGCTGAGCGCGAACTACGGCTCAGGTGACGTCGCTGTGCACCCGGTCAATCCCGATGGCAGCCTCGGAACCCGGACCGATCTGGTGAAGCACGTCGGCGCGCAGCCCCACGCCCATCAGGTGATCGAAGCCGGCAAGTACATCCTGGCGGTCGATCTCGGCACCGATTCGGTCTACACCTACACCCTCGACGCCGGGAAGCTGACCCAGCGCTCCCAGGCCACCCTGAAGGCCGGCTCCGGCCCGCGGCACCTGGCCTTCCACCCGTCCGGCCGCTACGCCTACGTCGCCAACGAGTTGGACAGCACGATCGCCATCTGCGGCTATGACGGAGCCACCGGCCAACTGACCCCCGGTGCGACGCTGTCGACCGTGCCGGCGGGGTCGCCGCAGAACTTCCCGGGCGAGGTGATCGTCTCGGCGGACGGCCGGTTCGTCTACCTCACGAACCGTGGCCACAACAGCATCGCGGTCTTCGCCGTCGAGTCCGAGGGAGCGATTCTCCGGCTGCAGGCGACCCCGTCCTGTGGCGGCGACTGGCCCCGCCACTGCACCCTCGACCCGACCGGGAACCTCCTGTTCGTGGCGAACCAGCGGTCGAACGCGATCACCACTTTTCACAGAGATCAACAGACTGGGACCTTGACGCCGGCGACCACGTTCGGGACGCCGGTTCCTGTCTGCACGCTGCCGGCCTGAGCAAACTTGTTTGATCTTGAGCGAGATCTTGCTTCTCTGTGTTGAAAACGTTTCCATGGAACAGACCTTTCCCGCCCCGGAAGGACTGCTCCATGCTGCTCAGAACACATCGCCGACGGCTGAGCGTGCTGCTGGCCGCCGGCCTGCTCGCGACGACCGCCCTCGCGGCTGGGAACTCCCAAGCCGCAACCGACCAGACGACTGGCTGGCAAGTCGGCACCCCGCCGCTGACAACCCCATGGACCGCCGACGTCTCCCCGACCAACGCCCTGCCCGAGTACCCACGTCCACAGCTGACCAGAGACCGTTGGCAGAACCTCAACGGCCTCTGGCAGTTCGCCGCGGCCACCCCGGGAGAAGCACCGCCGATCGGGAGATCACTGGCCGAGCAGGTGCTCGTGCCGTATCCGATCGAGTCAGCGCTCTCCGGCATCCAGAGGCATGAGGATCGGATGTGGTACCGCCGTACCTTCACCGTGCCGAACAACTGGAGAGGCCAGCGGCTCCTGCTGCATTTCGGTGCCGTCGACTACGACGCGAAGGTGTGGGTCAACGGTCGCCAGGTCGCCACGCATCGCGGTGGCTACGACGGTTTCGACGTGGACGTGACGAATGTTCTGCATCGCTCCGGCCCGCAGGAGTTGATCGTCTGGGCCGAGGACCTCACCGACGAGACGTTCCAGCCGATCGGCAAGCAGCGCGCGGTGGGCGATCACGGGATCTTCTACCAGGGCAGCTCCGGCATCTGGCGCACCGTCTGGATGGAGCCGGTGAACACCTCGTCGATCGACCGCCTCCAACTCACCCCGGAGCTCGGGACCAGCTCGCTGAAAGTCACCGCCGACACCAGCGGACCAGCCGGTCTCGACGTCGAGGTCACGGCGTACGACGGCAAACGGAAGGTCGCAACGGTCAGAGGCAAGGCTGACACCGAGCTGAAGCTCTCGATCAAGAACCCCAAGTTGTGGTCGCCGGACAGCCCGTTCCTCTATGACCTGAAGGTGAAACTGATCGATCGCGGCCGGACCGTCGACCAGGTCGGCTCGTACTCCGGGATGCGGTCGGTCGGCAAGGTGAAAGGGGCCGACGGCAAGCTCCGGCTCGCGCTGAACGGCAAGATCCTGTTCAACCTCTCCACCCTCGACCAGGGGTTCTGGCCGGACGGACTGAACACCGCGCCGACCGACGAGGCGCTGCGGTTCGACCTCGAGCAGCACAAGGAACTCGGTTTCAACACCGTCCGCAAGCACATCAAGGTCGAACCGGATCGCTGGTACTACCACGCGGACAAGCTCGGCTTGATGGTCTGGCAGGACATGCCGGCCTCGAAGACCGATGCGATGCCCGAGCCTTGGCGAGCCCAGTTCGAGGCCGAGTTGCACGAGATGGTCGAGGAGCACAAGAGCTTCACCTCGATCACCACCTGGGTGCCGTTCAACGAGGGCTGGGGTGAGTGGAACCTGGCCGACACGGGCCGGATCGCCGACTCCGTCAAGCAGCAGGACCCGTCCCGGCTGGTCAACGCCCACAGCGGGATGAACTGCTGCAACTCCAAGGGCGACTCCGGCCGCGGCGACATGATCGACCACCACGCCTACCTCGGCCCGGCGACCTCGGCGCCCGCTGGTGAGCGGGTCGCGGTGGACGGCGAGCATGGCGGATTCGGACTGAAGACACCGGACCACATGTGGTTCGGCGATGGTTTCGCGTACGAGATGACGCCCGACAAGACCACCCTCACCCGCCGGTACGTCGAGAATCAGCGCGACGTATTGCGCTCGGCCAACTCCTGCGGGATCAGCGGATCGGTCTACACCCAGATCACGGACGTCGAAGGCGAGCTGAACGGTTTCTTCACCTACGACCGCCAGGTCAGCAAGATGGACACTGCCCAGGTCCTGGCGGTGAACAAGTCGATCATCGCCGGCGCGGACGGCACCGGCAGCTCCGGTCCGCCCCTGCCGCCGGGCACACCAGGTGCCGACGGCATCCATTTCTATCCACTCGACGGTACTGCGGAAGACGCCGTCGGCAACAACGACGCAACCCTCAAGAACGGTGCGACCTTTGTCGCGGGCAAGAACGCGCAAGGCGTTGCACTGAACGGATCCGGCCAGTTCGTCGATACGAATGCCCAGCTGCTCGACACCAGTGGCAACTACACCGCGGCCGCCTGGGTGAAGCTGAATAAGGCCGACGGGTCGTTCCAGACCGTGGTGAGTCAGGACGGCGACCGCGACAGTGCGTTCTTCCTGCAGTACTCCGGCCAGGACCAGCGGTTCGCGATGAGCTTCCCCGGACAACGCGCACTCGCGCCGACCAAGCCGAACCCGGGCCAGTGGTACCACCTGACCGGCGTACGGGATGCTGCGAAGGGAGAGCTGAGGCTCTACGTCGACGGCGAACTGGTCGCCACCAAGAGCGCGTGCAGCCTGGACGCCACCTCGACCGGGAACACGGTGATCGGTCGCGCCAAGTTCGGCGGCAACGAGGTGGACCACCTCGACGGGACCGTTGACCAGGTCCACCTGTTCGACCGCGCGCTCGACTCGGCGGAGGTGAGAAGCCTGTACGACTCGGGGCGCTGACGGCTCGGGAGCGGCCAGTCGAGGTGCGAGGACGTCGCAGAACCCCGATCCTGGTAGAGATGACCGCTCCCAGCCGTAACCTGTCGCCGCGGACCACGATCCGGTTCCGGCCACCCCGCTTCGGGCTCGGCGGTTCGCCGATCGGCGAGCTGCCGGGTCCCGACGGTGACGCGGTCGCGACGGCGACCGTGGACGCGGCGTACCAGGCCGGCATCAGGTTCTTCGACACGGCACCGCACTACGGTGCCGGCCGTTCCGAACGACGCCTCGGTACTGCGCTCGCCCGCCACCCGCGCGGGGAGTTCCTGGTGTCCACCAGGGTCGGCCGGCTCGTCACCGGCGACGCTGACTTCTCCGCGGCCGGCATCAGGCAATCGCTCAGCGAAAGCCTCGACCGGCTCGCCGTCAGCGAGATCGACCTGGTCTTCATCGACGAGCCGGGGGAGCTGTGGCAGCAGGCGATGGACGAGGCCTGTCCGGCGCTGCTGGAACTGCGCGAGCAAGGGGTGATCAGTGCGCTGGGTGCGGCGATGGACGATTGGCAACTGCTCGACCGGTTCGTCCGGGACACCGAGATCGATGCGGTAGTGATCGCAGGGCAGTTCTCGTTGCTGGACCAGTCCGCGTTGCCGCTGCTGGATCGCTGTGAGGCGCGCGGGGTCGCCGCGATCGCGTCCGGAGTACTGACCCGACATGTCCTTCAGCCAGACCAGTCCAAGCAATCAAGTGATCCGCTGACCATCCGCGCCCGCCGCATCTCGGCCGTCTGCGAGCGGTACGGCGTATCGGTGCCGCAGGCCGCTCTCGCCTTCCCCAGTAGGCATCCCGCGGTCACGTCGGTCTTGATCGGTGCGGCCAGCCCTGCCGAGATCCGGGCCGATGCCGCCCTGGTCCGACAGCCTGTGCCGGCCACGCTGTGGCGCGATCCGGACCTCGCCAAGCTGATCACATTGCCGGAACGCTAAAAGCGGTCACCTGGGTCGGCCGGGGTTTGCGGGTCGCCGGGAGAGTTGGTGGGGAAGGGGCCCGTGATTGTGCCGCCAGGGCTCGGCGTCGTCCCCGATGGCCTGGGAGATCCAGTCCCCGGTCCCGTAGTCGGCGAACCAGTACCCGGCGGAGGCGTCGTAGGCGTCACCGTGACCGTCGTCGTGCCGCTCGGGTCCGGAATGACCGGTCCCGGGTCCACCTCAGGCGAGTTGCGGAACAGCAGCCACGCGATCAGTACTGCGAGCGCCATGATCACCGCCATCGCCAACAGCGACAGGATCAGCGCCACCCGCGACGCGGGGCGTAGTACGGCGGGCCAGGGGAGAGGCCAGATCCGGAACAGGCCCGGGCGGCGGCGGTTCTCCCAGTGGTGCCGGAAGTCGCCTGAGCGGAACCGGCCGACCTGGGGGATCCGGTCCATCAGCACCGCGGACAGGATCTCTTCACCCCGGCGCTCGGCGATCAGCCGCTCGTCGGCGGCCGAACTGGAGCCGTCGTCCTCGCGGACCGGGCCGACCGCGACCCACAGCGCCAGGTCGTCGTCGTCCGAGTTGTTGTGCGCCAGCACCGCTTCGGCGGGGATCGCTTCGACCGCCTGGACGAACCGATCCCGCGCCGCGGCGTCGTCGGCGGAACCTTCGGTCATCATGGCGACCACAGCGCCGCGGCCGGTGTCGTCACTCGCCGTGTACAGGTAGCCGGCCGCGTTCGCGCCCAGCCGCCCGCGCAGCCAGAACTCGCCGACCCTGGGCGGATCCTCCGGCATCAGCGGCAGCGCGTCCGGGATCGCCCGCGCGGGCACGCCGACCGGCGCCACGGCCGGTGGCGCTGGGGAGCGGGAGTCGATCGCGGTCATCAGAACCAATCCCACCACATCGGTGGTAGCGATGTCGCCCGAACCCCGACAGGTGGTTCTGATTTGGGCGGGTGGGCAGGATAGGAGGGTACCCGGGCGGGGCGCGCTGCTGCCCGGACCTTGCGATCTGATGGAATGGCGGCAGTTCCCGAGCACCTAAGGTCCGCAGCAGCAGGACCCCGGAAGGACAGGTATGACCGAAACCACTGTGCCGGCAGGGTCAGTGGCCCAGCAGTCCCACCTGGTCAGCGAGGCCATCACCGAGGTCAAACGGGTCATCGTCGGCCAGGAACACATGGTCGAGACGCTGATGGTGTCGCTGCTCGCGAAGGGTCACTGTCTGCTCGAGGGCGTGCCCGGTGTCGCCAAGACGCTCGCCGTCCGGACCTTCGCCTCCGTGGTCGGCGGCTCGTTCGCGCGGATCCAGTTCACTCCCGACCTGGTCCCGTCCGACATCGTCGGGACCCGGATCTACCGGCAGACCCGTGAGGCGTTCGACATCGAGCTCGGGCCGACCTTCGTGAACTTCGTCCTCGCCGACGAGGTGAACCGGGCCCCGGCCAAGGTGCAGTCGGCGATGCTGGAGCTGATGGCCGAGCGGCAGGTGTCGATCGGCGGCCAGACCTTCCCGATGCCGAAGCCGTTCATCGTGATCGCGACCCAGAACCCGATCGAGTCCGAGGGCGTTTACCCGCTGCCCGAGGCGCAGCGGGACCGGTTCCTGGTCAAGATCGACGTGCCGCACCCGCGCGGGCACGAGGAGTTCGAGATCCTCCGCCGGATGAGCGTGGATCCGCCGCAGCCGCGGCAGGTGCTGAAGCCCGAGACGATCATGGAGCTGCAGCGCTCGGCCGAACAGGTCTTCGTGCACAACCTGGTCGCGGAGTACGCGGTGCGCCTGGTGATGGCGACCCGGACGCCGACCGACTTCCACCTGCCCGACCTGGAGCCGATCATCGAGCTCGGGGTCAGCCCGCGAGCCACCCTCGGCCTGGTCTCGGCCGGCCGTGGGCTCGCGCTGATCCACGGCCGCGACTACCTGCTGCCGAGCGACGTCCAGACGGTCGCCCTCGACGTGATGGGACACCGGCTCGGCCTGACCTTCGACGCGGTCGCGGACAACATCGACCCGCGCGCCGTGATCGAGCGCATCCTCGCCACCGTGCCGCCCCCGCAGCCCGTCTGGCGCGACGGCGCTGACGGCACCGGCCGGCCGGAATTCGTCTAAGGATGGCCAACCGACCTGACCCGCGGGTTGCGATGACGATCTCGCAGCTCGCTCCCGAACGTGCCCTGCGGCGGCTCGAGCTCACGGTGGTCCGGCGGCTCGAGGGCTATCTGCACGGTGAGCATCTCGGTCTGCTGCCCGGCCCGGGCACGGAGCTGGCCGAGGCCCGCGAGTACCAGGTCGGCGACGACGTCCGCCGGATGGACTGGGCAGTGACAGCCCGTACTACGGTCCCGCACGTGCGGGACCTGATCGCCGACCGGGAGCTGGAGACGTGGGCCCTGGTCGACCTGTCCGCCTCGATGGACTTCGGCACCTCGGTCCTGGAGAAGCGCGAACTCGCGGTCGCCGCGGTCGCGACCATCGGGTTCCTGACGCATCGGCTCGGTGACCGCTTCGGCGGCCTGATGCTGCGCGACTCCACCCTGCGCCGCTGGCCCGCCCGCTCCGGGCGGCTGGCGCTGTACGGGCTGCTCCGGGCGCTGCTGGCCGAGAAGGACAGCGGCGAGACCCAGGCCCGTAGCGACCTGGCCGGCGCGCTGGACTCGATGGCACGGATGCAGCGCAAGCGGGGTCTGCGGGTGATCGTGTCCGACTTCCTCACCCCCGAGGACGGCGAGACCGACAGCCGGATGGAGCCCTCCTGGGAGCGGTCGATGCGCAAGCTGACGGCCAAGCACCAGGTCCTGGCCGTGGAGATCGTCGACCCGCGCGAGCTGGAACTGCCGAACATCGGGGTGGTGCTGATCGGTGACCCGGAGACCGGCGCGATCCGCGAGATCGACACCCGCAAGCGCAAGGTCCGCGAGGAGTACGCCGCGGCCGCGCTGGCACAGCGGGAACGAACCAGGACCGCCTTGCGTAGGGTAGGTGCTGGACATCTGGTCCTGCGGACCGACCGCGACTGGGTCGCCGACACCGTGCGATTCGTCCTCGCCTACCGGCGAGTGGCACCGCGCCTGCACCAACCGCCGAAGGGAGTGGCTCGCTGATGGAGTTCCTGTCTCCGGCCAGACTGTGGTTCCTGCTGCTCATCCCGCTCGTCGTCGCGGGATACATCTACCTCCAGCACCGGCGCGCGCAGTACGCGCTGCGCTTCACGAACATCGCGCTGCTGGACCGGGTCGCGCCGCGCCGGCCGCAGTGGCGCCGGCATCTGGCCGTCGTCCTCGCGTTGCTCGCGACGGCTTCCTGCATCCTCGCGTTCGCCCAGCCCAAGGCCGAGGTGAAGGTGCCGCGCGAGCGGGCCACCATCGTGGTCGCGATCGACGTGTCGCTGTCGATGATGGCGACCGACGTCGACCCGAACCGGCTCGAGGCCGCGAAGAAGTCGGCCAAGAACTTCGTCAACCAGCTGCCGGCCAAGTTCAACGTGGCGCTGGTGAACTTCGCCGGTACGGCCTCGATCATCGTGCCGCCGACCACCGACCGGGCGACCGTGCAGCGGTCGATCGACGGTCTGGAGCTGGCCGAGTCGACTGCGACCGGTGAAGGCATCTTCACCTCGCTGCAGGCGCTCACCCAGGTCCCGCCGGACCCGGAGCACCCGAACGACCCTGCCCCGGCCCGCATCGTGCTGCTGTCCGATGGCAAGCGGACGGTCGGCCGGACGGCGCAGGAAGGTGCTCAGGCCGCGAAGGCGAAGAACACACCGGTCTACACGATCACCTTCGGTACCGACTCCGGCTTCATCGAGATGGACGGCATCCGCCAGCGCGTCCCCCCGGACCGCGCCGAGCTGCGCACCGTCGCCGAGATCACCGGCGGCGAGGCCTACACAGCGGAGTCCGCGGGCGAGCTCGAGGACGTCTACAAGGACATCGGCTCCTCGGTCGGCTACGACAAGGTCGACAAAGAGGTGACGTCGAGATTCGCCGGCATCGCCATGCTCTTCACCCTCGCCGCCGCCGGCGCCTGCATAGCCCTAGCCTCCCGCTTCCCCTAAGCGACCACCAGCTCCCGGTGAAGGCCGGCGCCCACCCTCACCTTCCGTTCATTCGCCCCCTTTTCACCCCTTAGGTCGGCGGGTCAGGTACAGACCGCGGAAAGGGTGAAAAGGGGGCGAATGAACGGTGCACCAGGGGGCGCCGCGGTGAGGCGAACTGCTACGTGCCGTTGATGAGGCGTACTGCGAGGTCGGGGTTGAACTGGCCTGCGGGGGTGGTGGGGGCTGTTCCGCAGGGGCCGTCGGAGTTGCCGGGGACCTTGACCCAGAGGAGCATCTCCGCGCCACCGCCCACCTGACTCGTCGAGCCCAGCCTGCGCCCGGCCGGGTTACACCACTGCCCGTTCGACCCGTTCCCGTTGCGACTCGTGTCGACCACGAACGGCTTGGTGTAGCCGTAGCGACTCGACAGGCTGCTCCGCACGTTATTCGCGTACGTGGTCGACGCACTCGTCGTGTAGTAGTTCGACACATTCACCACGAACCCACGCCCAGCCGACACACCAGCACCTTGCAACCGCTGCGCCATCGTGTCCGCCGCCACCCAGCCGGCGTTGCCCGCATCGAGATACGCCCACGTGTTCGGTGCCCGATCCCGGAACTGCTGCAGCGCGAACGTCAACATTCCGTTGCGCTCGGCAATGGCCGCGGCATCCATGCACTCGAAGTCCCCGAGCGCGTCCGGCTCCACGATCACCACCGCGGGCCTGGTCCCGATCGAGTCCGCAAACGCCGAGACCCACGTCCGGTACGCCGCGGGTGATCCCGCCCCACCCCCGGAATGACCGCCACACGCGTCCCGGCCCGGCAGGTTGTACGCCACCAGGATCGGCAACTTGTCCGCGTTGTCGGCCGCCCCGACAAAGGCACCGACAGCAGCACCGATGGTCGTCCCACTGACGTTGCCGAACCACTTCGCCATCGGCTGCGAGGCGATGTTGGTGTTGATCGTGCTCGCCCGCGAATCACTGCCATGACCGTTCACCCAGGTCTTAGGGGTGGAGTTCGGGTCCACATAGAACCCGCTGGTCAGCTCGATCGGACTCGCCAGCACCCTGGCCGGAGCAGCAGCCGCGGGAGCGCCGGCGCCGGATGCGGCCGGCCACCAACCCGTAGTACTGCCCTCGGCGTCGGCGAAGGCGGTGATCCAGGCGAGGGCCGAGTTCCAGTTCACCGCGACCTCGTTGGTGGAGTACGAACCGATCTCGTCGACATAGCAGGTCGCCGGCATGCACCCCTGGAGGTTGCGCTGGGCAACAGGATCCTGCAGCCCGGAATTCGGACCGCCCGCCAGCGATCCAGGGGCCGGCGACGGCAGCGTCGGGTCCAACGAATGCGCCCAGAACCGGTGATGCTGGTTATGACTGGCCCGCTCGCCGTACCCCGTCACATACGACTGATTGATCGCATTCCGCCCCAACAGATAGTCGAGGGACTCCAGCGCCGCCTCACGGTAGCTGTCCCGACCGGTCAGATCGTAAGCCGTTGCCATGATCATCGAGTTGTTCGCGACCGCACTGTTCGAGCCCCAGACGTACTTCCCGTCATCCGGCAGATAGGGATTCGCATACCCCTGCGCCCGGAGATCAGCGGCGTACTGATCGGCGACCTTGCTGATCCGCAGCACCAGCTTCAACCGCTCCAGCAACGACAGCCGTTGCGGCACGCGAGCAAGTGCGAGATCGGCAAGCCCGCCGGTCTCCTGCCACGAGAACCCGTCCGCAGCCTTCAGCTGGGTCGTGATCGCCTTCTTGTACGCCGACTTGCCGGTGGCGCCGAAGAGCTCGGCCGCGGCCCACGAGAATTCATCGGTCACCTTGGTGTCGTCGTACGCACCGCCGCCCTCGCCGCCGTCCGGGGCGTAGACCGCGGGATGCGCCTGAGCCGCCTTCCAAGCCGTCTCAGCAGCCTTGAGACACCGGCTCGCAAACGCCTTGTCCCACTTGGCGTAGACGCGTGCACACCGCGCACCGACAGCTGCGACGTTGAGCGTGGCCGCGGTGGACGGGGGATAGAGATACCGCTGCTGCGGATCGGCTGCAGGCGCCAGCGGCAGCCCGGTCCACTTCACGTCGTGGATCTTGTGGTGAACCATGCCTGCCAGCGGTTGCCCGGCAGGAACCTGCATCCGGAGGATGAAGTCGATCTCCCACTTCGCCTCATCCAGTACGTCGGGATCGCCGTTGCCCGCCTCGGGAATCCGGAGCGTGCCGTCGGCCGTCCCCTGGTCCCGATGCGTGGCGGACCGCTCGTACAGGTCGAGCAACTGCCAGGCCGCGAGCGCCCCGTTGACGACGTACTTGCCGTGGTCGCCCGCGTCGTACCAACCACCCCGTACGTCGAGGCTGTACGAGCACGTCCCCGGGAAGCACGGGACCGAGATGTCTCCCTTGTTGGGCGCGACCCCGAGGTGTCCGGCCGCTCGCGCATAGCCGTCACCCACGTAGGCCGACTCGATCGGGATGCCGCTGCGGTTCTGGTAGAAGTACTCGAGCGCGTCGTCCCGGAGCGGCTGGTAGACCCCGTCACCGATGTCGAACGGCTCACTCACCTGGTCGCCCAACGCAAGGCGGTATCCCTGGCCGGTGCCCCGATACTTGTCGAAGTCGATCAGCTGGACGTTGTCACCGGACATCGCATCCGCGCCGTACGGCTTGGTCCGACCGGTCCTCACCGCGCGGTCCTGCGAATCCAGCAGCCGCCACTCGAGCGGCTCGGTCGCGTCCGTCACGTAGGTGGCCCGCTTGGGCCCGTCGCCGAGATAGCCGAGCTGGTTCACCCGGACAGGTGAGCCGAGGTCCCGTACCCCACCAGGTGGCACGATCCCGCCGACGAACGAGATGTTGTCCAGGCACAACGTGAACGCCGCGGCGACCCCACCCTGTGGACCGCCGGCCTGGAAGGACACCTGGCCGTGGGTGTCCGTCACGGTCGACGTGCTGGTGAAGGTGAACGTCTGCGGGGACGTGGTGACCTTGGCGCCCTTGTTCATCACCGTCGTCCGCGGCACCGCCGCCATTTGCGCGACCGCCCGGATGTCGACGGTCTGGGTCGCGGACGCGTCGAACCGCAGCGTGTACGGCTGACCCGCCTCGAACGGCACGTCGTCCTGGCCGATCATCGCGTCCCACACGTTCACCGTGCCGGCCGGGACCTGCGCGCACAGCCGGCCGTCGGTGACCGCGGAGGGCGTGCTGCCGCTGCTCCACCACGGGCTCTTGCTGCCGGCGTCGAAGGTCCCGTTCAGAATCCGCTCGTACGGCGGGTCGCCGGTGGCCGCCGCCGTTGCGGTGACGGCGAGCAGGGGAGTGATCAGGAGCAGGGCAAGGGCTGGGCGGATGAAGAACATTGGCGTGCCTCCGCGATGGGAATGCGCTGGTAGCGCTCTCAGTTCTGGCCATCGATCCAGCGGCGTCCTTCCGCATGGTGCCGACGTGATCGGGGCGTGTCAAGACTGAAACCTGCCGGAAATGAGGTCTTCCCAACCGCCGACGCGTGCCCTATGGTCGGCTGGAAGCGCTCCCAGTTCTGGTTCCGATTAGCCGCCCCTCAGCTTTAGTGGAACCCGGCCGGCGCTGACTCAGCGGCGTCACCGTGGCCTCGGCGTCCGCCGTACTGGGAGCGCTTCCAGTTTCGAATCACCCAGCGGTGCCGGCCCGGAGGAGGGGCCAGAATCATGAGGCTTGGGAAAGCGCTTGCTGTCACCGTCGCCACCGCCTTGCTGGCGGTCGGCTGCGGCGGCAATGCCACCGACGACGCGGCCGGCGGCACCGTCACGCTCACCGTCAAGACCTTCGGGCAGTTCGGCTACGACGACCTGGTCACCCAGTACGAGGGGTCGCATCCGGGCATCAAGATCAAACAGGAGAACATCGCCAAACTGGCCGACTACACGCCGAAGCTGCAGCAGTGGCTGACCGCGGGCAGCGGCGCCGGCGACGTGGTCGCGCTGGAGGAGGGCATCCTGGTCAAGCTGATGGGCAAGCCCGACCAGTTCGTGAACCTGCTCGACCAGGGGGCCGGCGACCTGAAGGCCAACTTCCTGGAGTGGAAGTGGAACCAGGCGCTGACTCCGGACGGCAAGAAGCTGGTCGGGCTCGGCACCGACATCGGGGCCCAGGGCATGTGTTACCGCACCGACCTGTTCGCCAAGGCCGGTCTGCCCACCGATCGCGCGAAGGTCGGCGAGCTGTGGCCGACATGGGACGGATACCTTGCCACCGGCAAGCGTTTCGCGGCGGCCGGTGCCGGGGTGAGCTTCTTCGACACGGCCGGACCGGTCTACCAGAACATCCTGATGCAGCAGGGCGATCAGACCTATTTCGATCGCGAGAACAAGCTGATCGTCGACACGAACCCGGGGGTCAGGACGGCGTGGGACCAGACGATCAAGATGATCGACGCGGGGCTCTCCGGCAAGATCCAGATGTGGAGCCCGGCCTGGAACGCGGGCTTCAAACAGGGCAGCTTCGCGACCATCCCGTGCCCGGCGTGGATGCTCGGCGTGATCAAGGACCAGGCCGGTCCGGAGAACGCGGGCAAGTGGGACGTGGCCCGGGTGCCTGGTGAGGGCGCGGTTCGCGGCGGCTCGTTCCTCGCAGTACCGGCTCAGAGCAAGCATCCGAAGGAAGCGGCCGAGTTGGCGAAGTTCCTGACCAACCCGGCGGGTCAGACCGCCGCGTTCAAGGCGAAGAACAACTTCCCGTCGTCCCCGCAGGCGATCGATGACCCGGCGGTCTCCAGCGCCGTCAACACGTACTTCAACAACGCGCCGGTGGGCAAGATCTTCGGCCAGTCCGCGAAGAGCCTGCAGCCGGTCTACCTCGGCCCGGACAACCAGGTCGTCGGAGACGGCATCGGTGACGCGCTGACCGCGGTCGAGCAGGGCAAGCTCAAGCCGGACGAGGCCTGGACGAAGGCGATCAGCGACGCGAAGCGGGCCGTCGAGAAGTGACCGCCACCCTGACACCCGGACCGGTGCGGCGGAGTACAGCCGCGCCGGTCCGGGCCACCAGACCCGGCTGGCGGAGCCGCCTGGACTTGCACGGTTCGCCGTACCTGTTCATCGCGCCCTTCTTCGTCCTGTTCGCTCTGTTCGGGTTCTTCCCGCTGCTCTACACGGCCTGGGTCTCGCTGCGGTCGTGGGATCTGACGGGTGACGCGGGGTTCGTCGGCCTGGCGAACTACTCGCGGCTGCTGAGCGATCCTGACTTCTGGAACGCGATGCTGAACACGGTCGGCCTGTTCGTGCTGTCGACCGTGCCGCAGTTGTTCTTCGCCCTCGTCATCGCGGGGCTGCTGAACCGGCCGATCCGCGCGCTGATGCTGTTCCGGCTCGGCGTCCTCGCCCCGATCGTCACCTCGGTCGCGGCGGTCGCCATCGTGTTCGGCCAGCTCTACAGCCGTGACGCCGGCCTGGTCAACGGGGTGCTCGGGCTGTTCGACGTCGGCCCGATCGACTGGCAGGCGAGCAAGGGCTCGTCCTGGATCGCTGTCGCGAGCATGGTCAACTGGCGCTGGACGGGCTACAACGCACTCATCTACCTGGCCGCGATCCAGGCCATCCCCAAGGATCTGTACGAAGCGGCGCAGCTCGACGGCGCCGGCGCGATCAAGCAGTTCCGGGCGATCACCGTGCCGCTGATCCGGCCCGCCCTGATCTTCACCGTGGTGATGTCCACGATCGGCGGGATGCAGCTGTTCACCGAGCCGCTGCTGTTCGGTCAGGGCGACATCTCGGGCGGCAGTCTGCGGCAGTTCCAGACCGTGGCGATGTACATGTTCGAGCAGAGCTTCCAGAACTTCGACTACGGCTACGGGTCCGCGATCGCCTGGATGATCTTCCTGCTGACCGTGGTGGCCGGGATCGCGAACGCGCTGATCGCGCGCCGGCTCAGAGGAGGCACTCAATGAGGCGCGGCAACAGCCTGGTCTACCTGACATTGCTGGTCAGCCTGGTGTTGTCAGTCTTCCCGCTCTACTGGCTCTTCGTAGTCGCGACCCGCTCGAACGACGTGATCGGGCAGATGCCACCACCGCTCGTGCCCGGCGGCAACCTGGCCGAGAACGTCCGCCGCCTGTTCGGTGCGGAGCAGGCGAACTTCGCCCTCGGCCTGATCAACTCGATGATCGCGTCGATCGCCGTCACCGTTTCCGTGGTGTTCTTCTCGTCGCTGGCCGGCTTCGCCTTCGCCAAACTGCGGTTCCGCGGCCGGAACGCGTTGCTGCTGACGGTCCTCGCGACCATGATGGTCCCGGTCCAGATGGGGATCGTGCCGCTCTACATGGTGATGGTGAAGCTGGGCTGGCAGAACCAGTTGCAGGCCGTGATCGTGCCGTTCCTGGTCTCCGCTTTCGGTGTCTTCCTGATGCGCCAGTACGCCGAACGCGCAGTACCGGATGAGCTCATCGAAGCAGCCCGGCTGGATGGGTGCAGCACGTTCGGGTTGTTCGTCCGGGTGGTGTCACCCGCACTCCGGCCCGGAGCCGCGGTACTGGGGTTGTTCACGTTCATGAGCACCTGGAACGAGTTCCTCTGGCCGCTGGCGATCCTGGAGGCGGACAACCCGACCGTGCAGTTCTCGCTCAGCCAGCTGGCGACGCAGTACTACACCGACTACACGCTGATGTTCTCCGGCACGCTGATCGCGACCGTGCCGCTGCTGGTGGTGTTCATCCTGTTCGGCCGCCAGATCGTCAGCGGCATCATGGACGGCGCTGTCCGCTCGTGAGCGCGTTACCCTTTCGCCCAGGCCCGTCGACGAAGGAGAACGACCAGGTGGATGCACCCAGGCGGCAGCCGACACTCGACGAGGTCGCCGAGCGCGCCGGTGTGTCGAGGTCGGCGGCCTCCCGCGTGATCAACAACGCGCCACACGTCAGCCGCGCCAAGCGCGAGGCCGTACGGCGCGCCGTCGACGACCTGGGATACGTGCCCAACGCAACGGCCCGGGCGCTCGCCACCCAGCAGGTCGGAGCCGTCGTGCTGGCGATCTCGGGGGACGACCCGGCGATGTTCGCCGACCCGTTCTTCGCCGAGGTGGTGGTCGGGGTGAACTCCGTCCTGGAGGAGACCGACCTCGAGCTGATGCTGTCGCTCGCCACCTCGACCCGCGGTCAGGCCCGCCTCGAACAGCTTCTGCGGACCCACCAGGCCGACGGCGTGATGCTGATGTCGTTGCACGGCGACGACCCGCTGGCGGCCCTCGCGGACCGCGCCTCGGTCCCGGTCGTCTTCGGTGGCCGCCCCCTGAACTTCGAGCCCCGGTACTACGTCGACGCGGACAACCGTGGTGGAGCGAGACTGGCAACCGAGCACTTGGTGAAGGCGGGGCGGAGGAAGATCGCCACCATCACCGGCCGCCTGGACGAAGGTGCTGGGATGGCGCGACTCCAGGGCTTCCAGGACGCACTGGCAGTCGCCGGACTGGACAGCTCCCTGATCGACCACGGCGACTTCAGCGAAGACGGCGGCAGCCTAGCCATGAGCCGCCTGCTCGAACGAACCCCCGACCTCGACGCAGTCTTCATCGCCTCCGACCAAATGGCAGTAGGCGCACTCCGAACCCTGGCCCAGTCCGGTCGCTCAGTCCCGGCCGATGTCGCCATCGTCGGCTTCAACGACCTCCCCAGCGCCCGCCACACCGTCCCACCCCTAACCACCATCAACCAGCCCATCCACGCCCTCGGCCGAGAAATGGCCCGCATGCTCCTGTCGCTCATGTCCGGAGACCACCCAAGCCCCCTCATCCTCCCCACCCGCCTGGTCCTCCGCGACTCAGCCTGCGGCCCCGCCG